>Ga0302326_10017881_pt1 | contig 14740 bp, 11 predicted proteins | sample Palsa_T0_3_FD_202264 | JGI IMG/M metagenome (GOLD analysis project Ga0302326, IMG submission 202264) | Peat permafrost microbial communities from Stordalen Mire near Abisko, Sweden - Palsa_T0_3 | ecosystem: Environmental > Terrestrial > Soil > Palsa > Peat permafrost | place: Sweden: Abisko... | reverse complement strand
TTGGTCCCCATCACGGCGCGGGCCAGCTTCTGCATCAGGAAGGCTTCTTCGTTGGTGCATTTCGAGGACGCGATGAAGGCCAACGCGTCGGGACCATGCGCTGCTTTGATCTCGCTGAAACGGCGGGTGATCAGATCCAGGGCCTCGTCCCATTCGGCTTCCCGGAAACGATCGCCCTCGCGGATCAGCGGTTTCGTGAGACGATCCTTGCTGTTGACGAAGTCCCAGGCGAATTTTCCTTTGATGCACGTGGAAACGCCGTTAGCGGGCCCCGCGGCCGGTTCCACCTTCAGAATATGGCGGTCTTTGGTCCACACATCGAAGGTGCATCCCACGCCGCAATAGGTGCAGACCGTTTTGGTGCGCCGGACGCGGGTAGTCCGCATGGCGGATTCCGCTTCGGAAACGCCGAGGATCGTCGAGTAGCCGGTTTCCGCCTCTAGACCCTTCACCACGTCGATCATCTTGTGCAAGACCGGAGCGCTGAAGCCGGTCAGAAAGCCCGCATGCCCGATCATGGTTTTCTCCATAAGCGCGTTGCAGGGGCAAACCGTCACGCAGTGGCCGCAGGAGACGCAGCTCGATTCACCGATCACCGCGCCGCCATCCCATAACACCCGGGGATGCGGATCTTCCCAGCGAATGGACAGCGTCTCGTTGACTTGCAGATCCTGACAGGCCTGCACGCACCGGCCGCACAGAATGCACTGGTTGGGATCGTAGCGGTAGAACGGATTGCTGCTGTCGACCTGATACGGCTTCTCCTGAAACGGGTAACGCTGGTGTTCCACGGCGAGCAGTTTGGTGGTGTTGTGCACGGTGCAGTTGCCATTGTTGTTGTCGCACACCGTACAGTAGAGATCGTGGTTACGGAGAATGCGGTCGAACGCCTCCGTGCGGGCGGCTCGCGCGCGGCCGGCCGTGGTGGAGACCTTCATTCCCGCAGCCGTTACCGTGGAACAGGCGCGGACTAGCTTGCCATCGACCTCCACGATGCAGGTGTCGCAGGTCTGGATCGGCCCTAATATCGGGAGGTAGCAGACCTGCGACAATGGAACGCCGGCACGATTGATCGCGTCGACCAAGCGATCTCCCGCTGCCACATCATGGGGAGTGCCGTCAATGGAGATTTCGATCATAGCTCAAGCCTTTGCGCCTCCAGTGCAATTGACGGTCCAGCCCGTAGTTAGGCCGCCTTTAGTGCCATACACTGCGTCCCGGTGTCGATTAGTTGACACTGGTCGACACTTGAGGGCGGGGCGCAGACACTCGCGCCTGCGCCATGAACATGAAAGAGTCACGCCACCTGGAGCGGCATGGTTTGCTCGATTTCCAACAGGTCGGTGCTATCGAGCTCCATCTCGGCCGCAACGATCACGCCGTCCACCCGTTGAGCCCTGCGGATATCGACGATTGCCCCGGTGACCGCCGGATTCCGCAACGTCCAGGCGATCGCAACCGCGCCGGGCGTTGAATTGTAACGTTGGCCGATGGCGCGCAGCGCTTCCAGCAGACGCAAATTGCTGGTAAGCGCCGGCTCCCGAAAGTTCGCGCTCCGTTTTCGCCAATCGTCTTCGGGACGAGCGGCAATCCGCTCCCGGGTCATGGCTCCGCTCAGCAGACCGGAAGCCATAGGGGAGTAGACGATGACGCCGATTTGTTGCCTCATCGTGAAATGAAAAATCGAGTGCTCGACTGCGGTGGCCAGCAGCGAATACGGTGGCTGAAGCGAAGTTATGGGCGCAACCGCGACTGCGCGCGCCCCGGATCCATCCCAAACCAGGCTGCACTTGGTGAAGACATAAGGACGCTTGCTGAGCCCGCGGACGGCGCGGCCGACCACTTGCTGCTAATGCCCCAGCCCGTAAACCGCGGCGGTATCGATCCAGCTAATGCCTCGATCAAGACCTGACTCTGTATCTCCTGCGCGCCCCACGCAACTCCCATTTTCCGCCGCCGATGGCCCAGGCTCCGATGCCAATTGGCGTGATCTTCAGGTCACTCTGTCCCAGCTTTCGTAAGTTCATTCTTGAATTGTTCCTATCGCAAGGTATATAGGAGCCGATCCAGCGATGCTGCGCCAGCGCCCCGCACTACAATTGCGAATCGCCAGGGCAATAGCCAGCAGGTGATAATCGAAGCCGTGCGCTTTCCGATCGCCGAGCCAGTCCATAAAAAGACCGTGACGCCAGTGCACCATTGCAATCGCCGAGAACATGGTGACGCAGACTCCCACTGCCGCCACACGGCTCAATAAGCCGACGATGAGGCCCATGCCGCCAAGAAACTCCGACGTCACGGCCAGGAAAGCCAGGGGAGCCGGCAGGTGGAGATACTCGCGCATGGTTCGCAGCGTTTCCTTCAAGCCGGCCCCGCCGAACCAGCCCAGCATCTTCTGCGCGCCGTGGGCGAAGAAGACCACGCCTAGAATCACGCGGATGACCGTGAGCGTCCAATCGGGATCGGTTGAAAATAGATTCCACAACATCGATTCGGTCCTATGCGGTCGGCGGCAGGGAGCTCTTCGCTCCGGCCGCTTGTTCCATTCGTCGCACCACCGCCGAGAAATCCTCACCGGCGCCACTGGCGGTTTCCGCGGCGTTAACTGCGGCCGCGGCCTCTGCTGCAGGCAGCGAAAGCCCGGCGCGCGCGGCGGCCGCCAAAGCCAAACCGAAATCCTTGTGCATCAGGTGAATTGGAAACTGAGCTTGGTAGTCGTTCCGTTTGGCGCTGGCCAGCTTGGCCGCTTGTACGGGCGAGACCACCGCTGTTTTGGCTAATGTGTCGAACAGCAGATCGCGCGGCAGGCCTAGTGTCTCGCCCAGCGCGACCGCTTCGGCGACGGCCTCCATACCGACGCCCAAGAGAATGTTCACCACCAGCTTCGCCGCGTCGCCGCTGCCGCTCGGGCCCATATAGAACCACTGTTTCGCGAGCGCCGCGAATATCGGTTCGGCCGCGTCGAAGTCCTGGCGATCGCCACCGCCGAGCAGCGTCAGTGTCCCAGCCTCAGCGGCGGGAATGCTGCCGGAGATGGCCACATCCACTACGGAGATTTCCAGTCCGCGAGCAGCCTGATAGAGCTTGCGAGGGGTTTCCGGAGCCACCGTGCTCATTTCGATAATCCTGGTGCCAGTTCTGGCGTTTTTGAGGACGCCGTCCCCGCCCAGATAAACCGCCTCCACGGCCGCTGCGTCCGTCACGCAGGACAGTACCACATCCACTTGGCCGGCCAGTTCCCGCGGGTCCCGCGCCACTTCGGCGCCAAGAATCGAAAATGACTTCGTTTTATTGCTGTCGCGATTGTAGACCACCATCGGAAATCCCGCGGAAAGCAGCCGGCGCGCTATCGGCGACCCGAGGTGTCCGAGGCCGATGAACCCCAGGCGAGAATCTTTGGCAATTGTTTTTGAAGGTGTCATAGCTCGGCACGTGCAAATGCACTTGCGTTGCCAAACCCTCTTAGGGCTGCGATTATGCGCCGGAGCGGCAGTAGTGTCCAACCGGGGTCGCCTGCGAATACTGTGCAGTGCGAGTAACGCTGAAGTGACGTCGGGAGGACGTGAGTGTCGTCCTGGAGTCGCTCACAGTCACCCGCGACCCGGGCTCTGTTTGACGTTTCGCTAGCCGGCCACGGGTCGAACCAACTGAACGTCGCCGACTTGTCGAGTGGCCGTAGGAATGCAAATGGTGCCCGCGTATGTGGATCGTCCGGCTTGCGCTCCGCCGCCCGTATACCTTCGTGGTGATGGCTATCCTTATCGCTATCATGGGCGGGCTGTCGATGGTCACAACACCGACCGATATTTTTCCGTACATTAATATTCCGATGGTAGGCGTGATTTGGACCTACAGCGGTATGAGTCCGGACGATATGGCGAAACGCGTCCTCTTCGTTTCAGAGCGCGCCATGACAACCACCGTGAACGACATCGAGCGGATCGAGGCGACCGCGTACAACGGAGTCGGGCTGATACGCGTCTACATGCAGCCTGGGACGAACGTAGACCTGGCCGTCGCGCAGGTGACGGCGGTTAGCCAGACGCTGCTTCGGACCATGCCACCCGGCATTTTCCCGCCGCTGATCGTCCAGACCGATGCCTCAAGCGTTCCGATACTCCAGTTGGGTCTTAGCAGCGGCACGCTTACCGAGCAGCAACTTTACGATTACGGCCAGAACTTCGTTCGTACGCGCCTGGCGACTATACCGGGAATCTCCGTGCCTCTGCCCTATGGCGGGAAGGTCCGAACAGTGATGGTGGACCTGGATCCCGATGCACTGTACGGAAAGGGACTCTCAGCCACCGACGTTTCGAACGCGTTGAATCTTCAGAATTTAATTCTTCCGACCGGCACCGTGAAGGTGGGGACGCGCGAATACCTGATCCGGCTCAACAGCAGTCCTGAACTGATATCCGCGATGAACGACATGCCGATCAAGACCGTGAACGGCAACCCGGTTTACTTCCGTGACGTCGCCACAGTCCGCGATGGCTATCAAGTCCAGACCAACATAGTTCGCATTAATGGCGGCCTCTCGTCGCTGCTGACTGTCTTGCGGCACGGCGGCGCCTCTACGTTGGCCGTGGTGCAGGGTGTGAAGAACCTTTTGCCGAAAATACAGGCGTCGCTCCCGCCCGCGCTGAATATCAGCCAACTCTTCGATCAGTCCTTGTTCGTGAAGGCTTCGGTTACGGGAGTGGTCCGCGAGGCGAGTATCGCCGCTTTGCTGACCGCGCTTATGATTCTGCTCTTCCTAGGGAGCTGGCGGAGCACATTGATCGTCTGTATTTCCATTCCCCTTTCGATTCTCACTTCCCTCACGGTTCTGGGCCTACTTGGGCAGACGATCAACGTGATGACGTTGGGGGGGCTGGCCCTTGCCGTCGGAATTCTGGTGGACGACGCCACCGTAGAAATCGAAAATGTACATCGCAACATGGGAATGAAAGGCAAGACACTGGTACGCGCGATTCTGGATGGCGCGCAAGAGATCGCCATACCGGCGTTCGTTTCGACGCTATGCATCTGCATTGTGTTCGTTCCCGTGCTCATGCTGTCCGGCGCGGCGAAATACCTGTTCACGCCCCTGGCCATGGGCGTGGTCTTCGCGATGCTGACGTCGTACTTGCTGACCCGCACCGTTGTGCCTACCATGGTTCACTATCTGCTGCAATCGGAGATGGATCTCTATCAGGAGGGTGAGGGGACTGACACGCCGGCCTCAAGGTCGGCGGGCCCTATCTGGCGCGTTCATCGGGCTTTTGATCGAAAATTCGAGAGATTTCGGGATAGCTATCACCGCCTGCTCGAACAAGTGCTGGCCCGCCGTATCGTCGCCGGTGGAGCGTTCTTGGCGTTCGCGCTGGCGTCGGCAGGGCTGCTCGTGGTCATCGGCCAGAACTTCTTCCCATACGTGGATGCCGGACAGATGCGGCTGCACGTCCTCGCTCCTACTGGAACCCGCATCGAGGAGGCTGCGGCCATCTTTGCGTCCATCGACATTGAGATTCGTCGGGTGATTCCGGCCCAGGAACTCGATTCAATTCTCGACAACATCGGACTGCCAAATTCCGGCCTCAACCTCGCCTTCAGCGATAGCATCACCAACGGCAATGGTGACGGCGAGATCTTGATCTCGCTGAAGCCGGACCATCACCCGACGCTCGACTATACGAGGAAGCTTCGGGATACCCTGGCGGCAAAGTTTCCGGCCGAGACCTTCTTCTTCCAGGCTGCCGATATTACAAGTGAAATTCTCAACTTCGGCTTGCCGGCTCCCGTAGACGTTCAGGTGATCGGTAACAACCTCAACCAAAATGCCCAAGTCGCCACAAAACTGCAGAACGAAATTGCCGGCCTGCCCGGAGCCGTCGACGTTTTTGTCCGGCAACGTCTGGACTACCCAACCGTAGACGTGAACGTCGACCGGATTCTGGCGAACGAATCCGGTCTGACGCAGAGAGACGTGGCAAGCAGCCTGCTTATCTCCCTATCGGCGAGCGGCCAAGTGGCGCCAAATCAGTGGCTCGATCCCCAGAACGGCGTGAATTACCAGGTCGCGGCACAGACTCCGCAATACAAGATCGAGACCTTTGACGCTATGCGGCGCACGCCGATTACGCCACCCTTAGGCGGAGCGACGCAGTTGCTCTACAATCTTGCCGGGTTGAAAAGGAGCAACTCGCCCGAAATTGAAAGTCATTACGACATTCAACCCGTCATCGACATCTTCGCGAGTCCGGACAAGCGCGATTTAGGGGGGCTCGCGGCGGACATCGAGCGGATCATAGCAAAAATGCGCTCGACACTTCCGCGCGGAACCTCAATCGATTTGCGCGGCCAGGTGGACACAATGCGCACCTCCTTCACTCGCCTGGGCCTCGGAATGCTCTTCGCGGTCGTACTGGTCTATCTGGTAATGGCCGTCAACTTTCAATCCTGGCTGGATCCCTTCATCATCCTGATGGCGCTTCCCGGAGCAATGGCGGGCATGCTATGGATGTTATACCTGACTCGAACCACTCTGAGCGTTCCAGCACTAATGGGGGCGATCATGGGCATCGGCGTTGCCACAGCGAACAGTATTCTGCTGGTGACCTTCGCAAACGACGAGCGCGCCACTGGGAAGAACGCCGTGGAGTCCGCTCTCGCGGCGGGGTTCACACGAATCCGGCCGGTCACGATGACGGCACTGGCGATGATCATCGGTATGCTTCCGATGGCATTCGCCCTTGGCGAGGGCGGCGAACAGAACGCGCCACTAGGTAGAGCGGTCATAGGGGGACTCTTGTTCGCGACGCCTACCACCCTCTTTTTCGTGCCGATCATTTACACGCTGCTTCGAAAGAAAGCTCCGGTGGATATGGATCGCCAAATCGCGATAGAAGCCGGCGAGGTTCCCAAGCCGTGAGCGACAAAGAGGCAGGTCACAAGCATTCCCGATCCCAGCGCAAGCTACTGGCTGTGGTTGCGATTCTAGGGGCGGGCGCCGGCGTTTACTTTTTAGGGTATTTGCCGCGAGAGCGGACCACGAAACAGATCGAGGCTGCCGCTCGAATCCGCAGGATCACACCGCCATTGGTGAATGCCGCGGTAGTCACGCGCGCGGCCCCGAGCACCGAATTACTGCTGCCGGGAAATGTCACGCCTATTACGGAAGCTTACATTTACGCCCGCGCTGCGGGTTATCTAAAGCGGCGTTATGTCGATATCGGGGATCGCGTGCGCGCCGGCGAAAAACTGGCCGATATCGAGGCGCCGGATCTCGATCAACAGGTATCGCAAGCGGAGGCTGCGCTGGCGCAGGCCCAAGGGCAGCTCGGCCAGGCGCAAGCCTTGCTTGAGCAGCTCACCGCAACGCGCGATCTGGCGGAGATCACCTGGCAGAGATACAAAATTCTGACCGCCGACGGCGCGGTGTCGCGGCAGGATGGCGATAATCAATCGACTGCGGCCAAAACATCGCAGGCGAACGTCGTTGCGCAGCAAAAGACGGTGCGGGCGACAGAGGAGTTCGTCCGGGCCAGCAAGGCCACGCTCGACCGGTTATTAACGCTTCAGGGTTACGAGCGAATTACCGCGCCATTTGACGGCATCATCACGGCGCGGAATGTCGACATCGGTGCACTGATTTCGGCTACGGGAGCCACTCTTGGTCCGGCGCGCGCTAATGCTGGCGGGCCGTCCGATGTTCCTAGTGGAGGCGAGATCTTCCGTCTGGCGGAGATAGGAAAGCTTCGAATTCTGATCGCGGTTCCACAAACGAATGCGCCCGGCGTCCGCGTGGGCCAGACCGCAACGGTCGCCGTCCAGCAAATTCCCAGTCTGAGCTTTAGAGGCAAGGTGACGCGCACATCCAACTCTCTGGACGCGCAGTCCAGAACGCTGCTGACGGAAGTGGACGTTGATAATCCAAAGGGAGTGCTGCTGCCTGGAATGTACGCGATGGTTTCGTTTGTTACAGAGCGGGTCGATCCTCCGTTTCTGGTGCCGGACGCGGCGCTGGTCGTGAGGTCCAGCGGCACCGTGTTGGCCGTGCTGCAACCTTTGACTTCTGACGAGCAAGAAAAGGTCGCGGCCGAGGGAATCGACGCGGCGACCCTTGCCCGCGTCAGACGCGTTCACTTCCGGACCGTGGAGCCGGGCCGCGATTACGGGATCGAGCTCGAGATTGCGAATGGTCTCCGCGCAGGCGAAGAGGTTGTCGTCGATCCGGGCGATGCGGTCCAGGAGGGCGCACTCGTTCAAATCGCAGCTCCGAGTTCGGGCCAAAAGGTAGCGCAATGAGCCGTTGGTCGCAGACTGCGGTGCTGCTGCTGGCCATTCCGGTGCTTGGCGAAGCGCAGATTGGCTTCGTGGAGAATGCTTTCGTCCGCCCTTACGAAGCCAAGCCTGTTCCACCTGCGAACCTTCAGAATTCGCAGCGCATTTTCGACCTGATGCGCGCCGGCCAGTTGTATCTTTCATTGGCGGATGCCATCGCGCTAGCTCTGGAGAACAATCTGGATATCGAGCTGGAGCGATATCTTCCGCAAATCGCGCAGACTGACATCGGGCGCGCGAAAGGCGGCGGGTTACTGCGCGGAGTGAGCCTGTTGGTAAACGAGCCGCCTCCAGGAATCGGCGGGCCAAGCGGCCCGCTGCTCACGACTCTCACCGCCAGCTCGACACCGGCGCCGGCGGTGAACTCCAATCTTTCGGACGTCGCGCTGATCACGGAACAGCAGAACGATCTATCCGTCGCAGGCGCGACTCCGCTGTCCACCGGCCCGGCAATCCCACAATACGATCCATCTCTTTCGGGACAATTCAACTGGGCGCATCAAAGCACTCCCGAATTCGATCCCCTGATAACCGGCGCATCGAACTGGCTGGTCTCAAATAATCTCAACGGCAATGTGGGATGGACTCAAGGCTTTTCGCCCGGCACGCAGCTCAATACGACGTTCGACGATACGCGATTAACGACTAACGCGGCTCGGTACACCTACAATCCGATTCTGAGCGCAAGCCTGGGATTTACCATCACGCAACCGCTGCTACGCGGATTCGGAATCGAGTTGAATCGCCGATATATTCACATCGCCAAGAACAACGGAAAGATCGCCGATCTGGTGTTTCGACAGCAGGCGATCGACACGGTGGCCGGCATTGCCAGGCTCTATACGGACCTGGTGAGTCTGAATGAAGACGTGAAGGTGAAGCGCGAAGCACTGCGGCTGGCTGAGCGGCTGTATGAGGACAACAAGAACAAAGTCCAACAAGGCCAGCAGGCGCCGATCGAGGTGACGCGGGCACAGGCTCAGGTGGCATCCAATCGGCAGGCCCTGATCTCAGCCGAGGGTTTGGTTCAGCAGCAAGAACTGATCGTTAAGACGGCGATGACCCGCGGTGGCCTGGCGAATCCTGCCATCCGCGCGGCCCATATTATCGCTACGGACACGGTGAGCGTTCCAGAGACCGAGCCGGAACTGCCTGTCGAGGACTTGATCGCCGCGGCGTTGCGAACCCGGCCCGATTTGGCTCAAGCGGGCATACAGGTGGAGAACTCTCAGATAAGCTTGAAAGGCTCGCTTAACGCTCTACGGCCGGAATTGGACGTGGTTGGAACGATGCAGAATGGCGGCCTTTCCGGTGACATAAATCCGACTGGCGCGGCGCTTACACCCGGCGCGGCGCTTTATCCAGGCGGCAACGGAACTGCGCTCGGACAGATCTTCAGAAATAACTTCCCAACCTACAGTGTCGGCCTGCAGTTGACGCTACCGTTGCGGAATCGCATCGCGCAGGCGGATGCCGTTCGCGACCAACTGCAAGTCCGGCAGACGCAGTTGCGCCGGCAGCAGTTCGAGGATCAGGTTCGTCTGGAAGTCGCCGACGCCTATGTAGCCATGCAGCAGGCCAGGGCGGCTTACGATGCCGCCGTCCAAAGCCGCATTCTTCAAGAGCAATCGGTAAAAGTGGAACAAGAGACTTTTGACGTCGGACTTGCGACGAATTATCTCGTGATCCAATATCAAACCTATCTGGCCCAGGCACGATCGAGCGAAGTTGCGGCTAAGGGAGCGTATGCAAAAGCGAAGATTGCTCTAGACCGTGCCACGGCAAGCACCCTCGACGTTAATCAGGTATCTATTCAGGAAGCTCGGAACGGCCGTGTATCCCGTCCGGGGCGAATTCCCAGTCCGTAACGATGCGTTCGTTTTTCGAGGTGGAGGATGGCTCCAGGCCCGGTGACTGGAGGGTGGGATTTTATCCCGCGCGGGGCTTTAGCCCCGCTCGGGAGTTTGGACATTTTGCGACCCTGACGTGGCGCACGCTCTCAGCGTGCCGCGACCGCACTCATGCGGTCGCCGCGGGCGTAGCCCGCGGAAGCGCGGGGCTTTAGCCCCGCTCGCGGGGCTTTAGCCCCGCTAAGCCGGGCTACGCCCGTATTCGCGACAGAATGAACGAAATGTAGTAGAAACTCCAGCGCCGCGCGCCCGGCTCAGACTTGCTGTCACTCCTTAAGCCATCGCGCGCTTGACGAACTCGGCGAACAACCGCTGCCGGCTCCGCAAAAGCGCGGCATCCACGTTCTCGAACGTGTCTGTGTGCCAGTGGTAGTTCCCCATGCGCCCAGATTCGTCTTTGCCGAGGAACGAAATCGCTTCGCAGCCCTGCGCCAAGGGAGGCAGCGCATCGGTAGGCAGCAATAGATTCGAGTGCTCCTGCAAGTTCAACTCTTGGCGCATAGCACGCGCGATGCTCAGCAGCGTGGCTCCGGCGCGCCGGTAGAATACCATCCCTTCGCCGCTTAGGTAGGTCGGCATCCCCGTGCCCAGGTTGTCCAGATTCACGAACCGTACAGTGCGCCGGTCCAAGCCGCCGCCCTGCAACTTGAGAAACGCTTTCATCCCCCGGCACCCGGCCTCTTCGCTCCCCGTGAACAGAAACCGCAAATCGCAGCCCGCCGGAAACTCGTCCGGATGTCGCGCGTATTCCGACGCCAGCCACAGAGCCAGCGCCACGCCGGTTCCGTTATCGTTGGCGCCCGGCGTATAGCGTCCGCTGAGTTCGGCGGCCAGATACGCGGCGCAGGCGCACGCGCAAAGGAGCATCGCCACCCACAGCACATAGCCGGCAGCGGCCAGATGCGCGGCCTTCATCGTCACTCCCGCGATGGCCACAATCAAGCTCGCATAGCAGGCGTTGAAGAACCACGGCAGCCGGTCCACGAACCGCGGATGAAACAGGAAGCTGCCGCGCTGCGTGTCGTAATGCGCGGTGACGAACACGGTGCGGGCAACCTTCCGCCGCGGCTCGGTCACGACGTTCTGCGAAGCGAATCGCGGCAGCGGCGTGAGGTCCACAGCGCGGCCGGAAGTCTCGGCCAACAGCATCGCGACGCCATATCCCATAAGTACGAGACCCAGCCATGCCAGAGGCGTCCACAGCGCCAGCGCCGCGGCCGCCACAGCGCAGCCGAAAACCTGCGCCGGCAGCAGGTACAGATTATCGCGCGTGGTGCGAAAGGACTGCTCGGCAACGCGGTATCCCATGCCGCGCAGCTTGCCTGCCAGCCACTGGGCCGCACGCCGCTCGTTAGCCGTACCCATGCCCCGGTGGGCAGCCACCTTTGACAGTTCCCGCAGCAAGTCGACACTGTCCGGAGCCGTGTCTTCGGTCACCGTACAAGGGTATATCCTTTTGGCGAATTCCGGAACAAACCGCCCGTCCGAGCGTCCAATCGAACATGCTTTCGACCCGCATCGCTCTAACCGTGTCTTTGGCGGCCCTGGCGTTCCCGGCGGAGACTACCCACAAGACAGGCGCGGCCAAGAAGACCGCCGAAGCCGCCAGGAAATCCGCGCCCGTCGCGGAAGATTGGCTCACGTGGGGCGGCAAGAACCGCGATTTTATCGTCAACGCGTCGGGCTTGGCGGACTCCTGGCCGGCCGCTGGTCCGAAAAAGATCTGGAGCCGTCGGCTGGGCGACGGATATTCCGCAATCGCGGAAGAGGGCGGCATTCTGTACACCGCGTTTCGCCGCAATTCGCAAGACGTGATCACGGCGCTCGACGCGGCCACCGGCAAGACCATCTGGGAATATGCCTACGACAACCCATTTACCAATGACTACTCGGAAGCGGTCGGGCCGGGCCCGTATGCGATGCCGCAGGTGGTGGGTGACCGCCTGATCGCGGCCAGCGGCACCGGCAAGATCCATTCGCTCGACAAAAAAACCGGGAAACCGAAATGGTCGCACGACCTGTACAACGAATTCCACGCCACCCATCTGCAGTTCGGCTACTCCTGCCACGCGCTGCCTTACAAGGACATGCTGATTTACCAGGCCGGCGGCAGCGGCGACGGCGTCATCGCGTTCCGCCAGAGCGACGGCGCAGTGGTCTGGAAAGCGCTGAAATTCACCAACTCGCACTCCTCGCCGCTGCTCATCAACGTGGATGGCCAACCGCAGGTGGTGGTGCTGGCGTCCAAGACAGTATTCGGCTTCAATCCCGATAACGGCGCGCTGCTGTGGACGCACGAGCACGAAACCAATTACGGATTGGCGGTGAGCACCCCGGTGTGGGCGCCCGGTAACTTGTTGTTCGTGGCCTCCGCGTACGGCTCCGGCGCGCGCGTGCTGCACTTGACCCAGTCCGGCGGCAAGACCAAAGTGGATCAGCTTTGGTACGATCCGCACCTGGAACTGCACATCGGCACGGCCATCCAGCGCGACGGCTATGTGTACATTTCGCGAGGATACAACGGTCCCGTGCTGATGACGGCGGTGGAATTGAAAACCGGCAAAATCAAGTGGCAGGAGCGCGGTTTCGCCAAGGCGCAACTGCTGTGGGCGGATGGAAAGCTCATCCTCGCGGATCAGGATGGCACACTGGCGCTGTGCCGCGCGACGCCGGAGAAATTCGAAGTGCTGTCGAAAGCCTCGGTGCTGCAAAGCATCGCCTGGACGCCGCCCACGCTGGTGGGCACGCGGCTCTACCTGCGGGACCGCAAAACCTTGGCGGTATACGATCTGGCGCGATAGACTGGAACCCATGAAGCTTTTCACCATTTACCTGCTGGCGCTGGCCGCTATGGCGTCCGATCCGAATTGGCCGCAATTCCGGGGACCTTCCGCCAATGGAGTGGGCACCGGCGAACCTCCCACCGAGTGGAACGTCGAGTCTGGTAAAAACATCCGCTGGGAAACGGCCATTCCCGGCTTGGGCCACTCCAGCCCCGTCATATGGGGCGACCGCATCTTCATCACCAGCGCGGTGCCCGCCAGCGGCGAATCTAAGCTGAAGGTCGGTCTCTATGGCGACATCGCCCCGGTGAAAGGCGAACCCGCGCAGAGTTTCAACGTCTATTGCCTGGATCGCAAGTCCGGCAAGATACTGTGGGAGCGCGTGGCGGTCAGCGGCATGCCGAAGATCATGCGCCATCCCAAATCCACGCACGCCAATCCAACTCCGGCCACCGACGGCAAACGCCTGGTGGTTTTCTTCGGCTCCGAAGGGCTGTTCACCTACGACCTGAAAGGCAAGCTGCTTTGGAAGAAAGATTTCGGAGTGCTGGATTCGGGCTTCTACATGGTGCCCGGCGCGCAATGGGGATTCGCCAGTTCGCCGGTAATCCACGACAACATGGTTATCATCCAGGCCGACGTGCAAAAGGATTCGTTCCTGGCGGCGCTCGATATCAAGACCGGCAAGGAGATCTGGCGCACGCCGCGCAACGATGTGCCGACGTTCGGCTCGCCGGCCGTGGTGCCGTATACGGCGGACGGCGCGAGCGGGTGGCAGGTGGTGGTAAATGGATGGAAACACATCGGCGGTTACGATCTGAAGACCGGCAAGGAACTGTGGAGCCTGAAGGGCGGCGGCGATATTCCGGTGCCTACGCCTGTGTATCAGGATGGGCTGGTGGTGGTCACCAACGCGCACGGCAAGGGGCGGCCGATTTACGCCATCCGCACGGACGCGGCGGGCGACATCACGGACAGCGAGTCCGCCATCGCCTGGAAGGAGGAGCGCGGCGGCAATTATATGCAGACGCCGCTGCTCGACAACGGCCTGGGTTACTTCTGTTTCGACTCCGGCGTGTTGAGCGTTTATAAAATGGCCACCGGAGAGCGCCAGTATCAGCAGCGCCTGGGCGGTGGAACGTCGGGTTTCACCAGTTCGCCGGTAGCCGCGGCCGGTCATCTGCACATTACGAACGAGGAAGGTCACAGCTTTGTGCTGGCGCTGGGCACTGAGTACAAACTGCTCGGCGAAAACGATCTGGGCGAGACCGTGATGGCCACGCCGGCCATCGCGGACGGGGTGCTGTACATGCGCGGCGGCAAGCATTTGTTTGAGATCGGAGCAAAACAATGACGATTAATGGCGCTCACATTCTTCTGTACAGCAAAGATGCGGAGGCGGACCGGGCATTCTTCCGCGACGTGTTGGGATTTCGTTCCGTGGATGCCGGGCATGGTTGGCTGATCTTCAAGCTGCCGCCAGCGGAGGCCGCAGTGCATCCGGCCGAGGGCGAGTCCGGAGTGGAGTTGTACTTGATGTGCGACGATCTGCAGGCCGTGATCGAGTCCCTGGCGGCCAAGCATGTCGCCTGTACGGCGGTCGAGAGGGCGCGATGGGGGCTGAAGACCGCGATCCGGTTGCCTGGCGGCGGGCACCTTGGCCTGTATCAACCGACGCACCCGACCGCCCTCGATTTGTAAGCCCCCGGTTGACATTCACTG
>Ga0302326_10017880_pt1 | contig 14742 bp, 8 predicted proteins | sample Palsa_T0_3_FD_202264 | JGI IMG/M metagenome (GOLD analysis project Ga0302326, IMG submission 202264) | Peat permafrost microbial communities from Stordalen Mire near Abisko, Sweden - Palsa_T0_3 | ecosystem: Environmental > Terrestrial > Soil > Palsa > Peat permafrost | place: Sweden: Abisko... | reverse complement strand
GCAGTTCCCCAACGTCTCGCAGCCGACGGTCAGCATCGGCGTGAGCTACACCGGCGCCTCGACGACCGTCATGCGCGACAGTATCGTCAAGCCGATCGAAGATACGATCGCCGGCACCCAAGATCTGCAGACGCTCAGTTCGAACATCCAGGCCGGACAAGCGACGATCTCGGCGACCTTCGCCATCACCTCCGATCAGAATACCGACCTGGTGAACATCCAAAAGGCGGTGCAGTCGGCGGAACACAATCTGCCGACCGACCTCCAGCCGCCGACGCTGGCGATTCGTGACCCCTCCCAGGCCGTGGTCGTGACCCTGGCCTTGACGTCGTCGAAGATGACGGCGGCCGCGTTGTCGCTGCTTGCCAACGGCCGCATCGTTCCGGCCTTCGAACAGGTTCCGGACGTTTCTGCGGTGACCGTCGGCGGCGGCGTAACGCCGGCCTACGAGGTCGTCGTCGATCCGCGCAAGCTCAACGCCTACAACCTGACCCTCAACGACGTCATCAGCACCGTCAGTAACGGAAACCTGCGCGCGCCGGGCGGCATCGCGTACGAGGCGAACCGGGAGACGCAGATCGACATTCGGGGAGACATCACCTCGCCGCAGTCCGTCCTCGGTCTTCCGCTCAGCGCCCCGGGCGCGACGGCAAACGCGGCCCCCGCATCGGCCGGCGCCGTCGATCCGTGGACGTCGGCGACGCAGGTGCTGCGCATCCAAGATGTCGCGAGCGTCGTCGACGGCTACGAACCGCGCCGCCAGTACGCGTCGGTCAACGGCTCCAACGGCGTCTTCCTGCAGGTCCAGAAAGCCTCGGAGGCCTCCGAGGTCACGGCGTCCGACAACGTCCTCGCGACGCTGCCGAAGATCCGGGCCCAGTTCCCCGACGTCAACTTCGCGGTTCTCAACGTCCAGTCGAAGTACACAGCGCAGCAGATCGACGGGGTCATACGCACGCTCGCCGAGGGCATCGCGCTGACGGGCATCGTGATGCTCTTCTTCCTGGGCTCGTGGCGCAATGCGATCGTCGTGCTGGTCGCGATCCCGGCCTCGCTGTGCGTCGCGCTGTTCGTGATGAAGATGCTCAACCTCACGATCGATACGATCTCGCTGCTCGGCATGACGCTGGTCGTCGGTATCCTGGTCGACGACTCGACCGTCGTGCTGGAGAACATCGAGCGTCACTTCGAGCTGGGGCAAAGCCCGGCCGCGGCCGCGGTCAGCGGACGAGCCGAGATCGGCATGGCCGCGGTTGTCATCACCCTGGTCGACGTCGTCGTCTTCTTGCCGATCGCGTTTCTGCAGGGACAGGTCGGCCGGAACCTGGCCGAGTTCGGGATCGTGGTCGTGATCTCGACGCTCACCTCGCTGTTCGTGTCGTTCACGATCACGCCGAGCATGGCCGGAAACTGGGCGCTCAAGTCGCACTGGAAACCGCCGGGAATCATTCGCGGCTTCGAGCGCGGATTCACGAATGTCCGGTCGTGGTACGCCCACCGCGTATTGCCCTGGGCGCTCGATCACCGGCCCTGGATCATCGCCTTCTGCTTCGCGTCGTTCGTTTTCGCGATCGCGATGGTTCCGCTCGGCATCGTCGGTTCGGAGTTCATTCCGCCGGTCGACCGCGGCGAGATCTTCGCGCAGATCACCTATCCGGTCGGCACGCCGCTGACGACCACGACCCGTGCCGTCCTGGCGCTGGAACGCAAGATCCGCAACCTGCCCGATATCGACGCGGACACCGCGTCGGCGGGCGGCTATTCGTCGCCGTTCGGCGGCTTTCTCTTACAGGGCAACGTCGGCCAGATCCACGTCTGGCTCAGCGACTCGCGCAAGCACAACACGAACTATTGGGTGGGTGAATACCGGAAAATCGCCCAGCAAACGCTGCCGAACGTGACGGTCGTCGTGATCCCCGCCACCGGAACCGGAGGCGGCAACGCGCAGCCGATCGACGAGCTCGTGACCGACGTGCTGGGCGGCGACCCGACGCCCTACGCGGAAAAAGTCTATCAGCTCCTGGTCCACACCCCGGGATCAGCCAACGTCTACAGCGCGGCCTCGGCGCTGGAGCCGCAAGTCGAGGTCAACTTCGATCGCGCCAAGGCGCGCGCGCTCAACGTCAGCCTCAACGATGCGGCCACCGCTGCCCGCGCGGCGTTCGGCGGCGCGATCGCGACGCAGTTCGAGACCTCGGACGGCCTCGAGCAAGTGCAAGTCATCTATCCGGTCCAGGATCAGACGAGCCTGGCCGCTATCGCGACCATTCCGGTGCGCAGCGCGAACGGCGCGCTGGTGCGGCTGGGTGATTTTACGAGCCTGTCTTGGGCACCCGCGCCGCCGCTGATCACGCGCGTCGATCGCAACTCGGTCGTCGACATCAGCGCCAACGTCGCGCCGACCTCATCGCTCTCGAACGTCCAAGCCGCGTTCCAGAAGGAACTCAAGGGCCTCACCTTGCCGCCGAATATCGTCGTGCGGCCGCGTCCCTTGGGTCAGCAAGACCTCATGAAGCAGACGCTCGAGGGGCTCGGCGGTTCGCTGATCCTCTCGGTTGTGCTGGTCTTCTTGCTGATGGTCGCGCTTTACAACAGCTACCGGTCACCGCTGATCATCCTGTTCTCCGTGCCGGTGGCCGCCTTCGGCGCACTCGGCGCGCTCGCGATCACGCACGAGACGCTCAACCTCTTCTCGCTGATCGGCACGATCTTGCTGGTCGGCATCGTGACGAAGAACGGCATCCTGCTGGTCGACTACGCGAACACCTTGCGCGAACGCGGTGAGGCGAAACTCCAGGCGATCCAGGAAAGCGCCTTCACGCGTTTCCGGCCGATCATCATGACCAGCATCTCGGTCGTGGCCGGGAACATTCCGCTCGCGCTGGCGCTCGAACCCGGCTCGAGCGTCCGCTCGAGCTTGGGCGTCGTCGTGATCGGCGGTATCCTCAGCTCGCTGGTGCTGACGCTGCTGCTGGTTCCCATCATGTACATGTACCTCGCACCCAACGAGTTCCACGGCTCGCATCACATCGACGACGGGCCCGACGACGCGGTGGAGCTGCCGCCGAACGGTTCGGCACACGGCGTCATCGATGGGCACCCGGCCACACCGGTACCGACCGGCGCCTAACGCGCCTCAGCCGGCGGATTCGAGCAGTTCGCGCAGACCGGTTTCGTCCAGTACGGGAATCGCCAGCGATTCGGCCTTGGCCAGTTTCGAGCCGGCCTCGGTGCCCGCCACGACGTAGTCGGTCTTCTTTGAGACGGAGCCGCTGACTTTGCCGCCGGCCGCCGCGATCAGCGACGCGGCTTCGTCGCGCGTGAGCGACGGCAGCGTGCCGGTCAAAACGAACGTTTTGCCCGCCAGCGCTCCGGCCGGCGCGCGCTCGCGTTTGGGCGCGGAGCAGTCGACGCCGGCCGCTTTGAGACGCGCGATCATGGCGCGGTTGGGTTCCTGCGCGAAGAACAGGACGACGCTGCGCGCAATTTCCGGGCCGATTCCCTCGACGGCGGTGAGCTCATCCTCGGTTGCCGCCGCCACCGCGTCGACCGTGCCGAATTCCGCCGCCAGCAAGGCGGCGTTCTGTGCGCCCACCATGCGAATTCCCAAACCGTACAGCACCCGCGCCAGGCCGCGTCCCTTCGAGCCCTCGATTGCCGCCAACACGTTGGACGCGGACTTTTCCGCCATCCGCGGCAGCTCGCTCAACGCCGCGAGATCGAGATGGTAGAGGTCGCCGGCATCGTGTACCAACTGATGCTCGACCAATGCCCGCGCAAGCTGTTCGCCGACGCCTTCGATGTCCATGGCTCCGCGCGAAGCAAAATGACGAATGCGTTCGACGAGCTGGGCCGGACAGGTCGCGTTGGTGCAGCGCGCCATCACCTCGCCTTCCGGCCGATCGACGTCGGCGCCGCATACCGGGCACCGCACCGGCAGCTCGTAGGGCGGCGGATCCCCTGCGCGCAGTTCCAACACCGGCCCGACGACCTGCGGGATGACGTCGCCCGCACGCCGCACGATCACGACGTCGCCGGCGCGGATGTCTTTGCGGCGGATATCCTCCTCGTTGTGCAGGGTCGCATTGGTGACGGTCACCCCGCCCAACCGCACCGGCTCCAGCACGGCATAGGGATTGAGCGTGCCGGTTCGGCCGACGTTGACTTCGATCGCCAGCAGTTTGGTGCGCGCTTCGCGGGCGCGGAATTTGAACGCGACCGCCCAGCGCGGATCCTTGCCGACGCTTCCGAGGCGCGCTTGCAGCGCGAGGTCGTCAACCTTCACGACCACACCGTCGATCTCGTAGTCGAGCGACTCGCGCCGCTCCTCAAATTCCTTCACGTAGCCGATGACGCCGCGGATCGAGTCGACCCGCGCGGCGTGTTCGTTGACCCGAAAGCCGAGCGCGCGCAGGAACTCCAGCAATTCCCACTGCGAGGCCGGCGGACGGTCGACGTCGAGCTCGCCGACGGCATACGCGTAGAACGACAAACGCCGCTCGGCGGTGAGTTTCGGGTCGCGCTGCCGCAGCCCGCCCGCGGCGGTATTGCGCGGGTTTTCGAACGGACGCAGTTCGCGCGCCGCACGTCGCGCGTTGAGCTTCGCGAAATCGGACTTGCGCAGGTAGGCTTCACCGCGCACGTCGATGCGGCGCGGGGGTTTGCGGCTCGCCGTGCGGAGTTCAAGCGGGATCGACTTGATCGTACGCAGGTTGGCGGCGATCTCTTCGCCGGTCGAGCCGTCTCCGCGCGTCCCTCCCGCCATCAGGCGGCCGCCCTCGTAGCGCAGCGAAACGGCAACGCCGTCGATTTTCAGCTCGCAGGTGTAGGCGATGTCGCCTTCGATCCCGGCGAGCTTGCGTACCCGGGCGTCGAATGCCAGCAATTCATCTTCGCCGAACGCGTTCGCCAGGCTGAGCATCGGTCGCGCGTGGACGTAGGGCGGGAAGCCCGCCGAGGGCGCACCGCCCACCCGCTGCGTCGGCGAGTCCGGCGTCCGCAGTTCCGAATGGGACTCCTCGAGATCGAGCAGCTCGCGCAGGAGCGCGTCGTAGTCTTCGTCGCTGATCTGCGGGTCGTCGAGGACGTGATAGCGATGGTTCGCCTCGTTCAGGCGCTCCCGCAGTTCGCGGGCGCGGCGTTCGAGCGCTTTGGTGCCGGCCACGGCGCCACCGCTTCGACGGCGGGGCGGGAGGGCCGCTTCGGGAAGCGGGAAGCCCGCAAATGATCGGCGCCCGCCGGAGCTTCTTGGCTGCATTGGCCGGGGCCGTGCTCGCGCCGTCTCTCGTTCGCGCCCCTTCGCGCGCGGAATCGACCGAATCGAGCGGGTCCCTGATGACCCCGGAAGCACGCCGGATCGCCGGCGCGGTCGAAGCGATCGTGGCTGCCCAACTGGTCACGCGCATCGTCCGGCGCCTGCCGTCGCATTTTCCGGCCTTCGCGGAACTGGCGTACTACGTCGGGCGGAACGACCCGGACTATCCGGATCAGATGGTGATTTGGCTGAATCCGGACCATCCCGAACTGGTCAGCCCGCGCACGAGCCACCTCGGCGACGATACACCGCTGCTCGTCGAGCTGCTGCTCGCGTCGGTCGACCTAAGGCGCGCGGGCGTCCCGACCAGCGGCCTGCGCGACCTGGAACCCTCGAAACGGCGTGCGGCGGCCGTCGCACTCGCCGGTCGCGTGACGGTGGTGGCGCAGTTCACCGCCTACCCCGCGGTCGACGACGGCGAATTCGACCGCCGCCGCTTCGCATTTGCGGTTTTGCGCCAAATGACGCCCGGGATCGGCGGCGTTGCCGTTGTGCGGCGTTCTGCGGCGCAGATGCCGGCCGCGGAGCCCCTCGCGTCCTACCTCGGGCGGGTCGCCGAGCGTGACGTCCCGCCGGGCGTTGGGATCATCGCGGTGGTACCCGGCGCGTTGACGACGACCGACGGAGACGCCGCGTACGTCCAGGCCTTCGTCCTGGCGACCGCCGACCTCCAGCCGGCGACCAGTTCGGTCAAGATCGCTTACGATGCCGCCGCGGCCGAGGACGCGGCGAACCACAGCGGCGAAGCGCGTCATGACTTCGCCGCACCGTACGTCGCTCAGGTGCAGGCGCTGTCCAGCCGGTAGTCACGAACGGAGTCGAACGTGCCGGGAACTCGAGTCTTTCACGCGCTGCACGCAGACCCGCGGGTGCTCGTCCTGCCCAACGCGTGGGACGTCGTCACGGCGCGCCTGTTCGAAGATGCGGGCTTCCCGGCCGTCGCGACTTCGAGTGCGGCCCTCGCGAATGCCCTCGGCTACGCTGACGGCCGCGCGTTGCCCCTGGACCTGCATATCGCGACGCTCGAACGCATCGTACGCGGCGCCGGAGTTCCGATCACGGCCGACTTCGAGAATGGGTACGCTGACGAACCGGAGCAGGTCGCGGAGAACGTCGCGCGCCTCGCCGCGACCGGCGTCGCCGGCTTCAACTTCGAAGACACCAAAGCGCCCGGCGAACTGTACTCGGTGGAAGAGCAGCTTGCGCGCCTGCGCGCTGCGCGCGACGCGGCACCGAGCCTGTTCCTCAACGCGCGCACCGACGTCTTTCTCGAGCACATCGGCCCCGAGCCCGTACGGTTCGCGACGGCGGCCTTACGCCTGCGCGCTTTCGTCGAGGCCGGCGCCGACGGCGTGTTCGTGCCCGGGGTCGCCGACCGCGACACGATCGCGCGTCTGGTGGCGGTAACGTCGCGCCCGCTCAACGTGCTGGCGGGACCCGAGCTCCCCGACGTCATTACCCTGTCGCACCTGGGGGTGCGGCGCGTCTCCGTCGGTTCGTGGCCGATGCGGCGCACGCTCGGCGTGCTGCGGGACATCGCGCACGAACTGCGCGACGAGGGTACGTTCGGTTTCACCCGTCAACCCAGTGTGTCGTACGCTGACGCCAACGCACTCGTCGCGCGCGGCTGACGAAGGCCGCCCCGACTCGAGTAGCCAAGGCGCGGCAACGCGGAGCCGCACGGAAGCCGCCCGCCAACAACATCGCATGCGGGAGGTTGATTGACTCCATGAGCGAGCCGAAACTCGGCCCGTACGGCCGGTTCCTCAACGACTTGCTGACCGATCCGGCGTTGCTCCGCAGGTTCTTAAAAAACATGAATGCGGTAATGGAAGAGTATCATCTTTCGGAGGCCCAACGGGTCGCACTCCTGAGCGGCGACCACGCGCTTATCGAAGCGACCTTCGCGGCCGAAAATCCGCACAGCGCCTCGAGTGGATTCGTGCGCGCACCCTCGCCGCCGCCGCCGGGCAGTGGTGGCAGCGTCGACTCGAGCGGATTCGTGCGCGTCTCCGACCTCATTACGGCCGTCGACATCGTGAAGGGCTCCTAGCCCGCGCGTGGCGTCGCCGCCCGCGCTCACCGTCGTCGGGACCGGCATCCGTTGCGGAACCGATTTGGCCGCCAACGTGCGCGCGGCGATCGTGGAAGCGGACGAGGTGTTTCTGTTGTCGTCGGATCCGGTCTCCGACAGCGTGCTGCGCGGCGTACGTCCTGACGCTCGCGGCTTGGCCGAATTGTACGCCGAGGATCGGCCGCGTCGCGACACCTACGCCGCGATGGTGGAATGCGTGCTCGACGGCCTGCGCGCCGGACGCCGGGTGTGCTTCGCGATTCCGGGCCATCCGGGTGTGTTCGCCCAGCCGACCCACGAGGCGATTCGGCGCGCTCGCGCCGAGGGATACTCGGCGGTCATGCTGCCGGCGCTCTCAGCAGCCGACCATCTGTACGCCGATCTCGGCGTGGATCCCGGCGAACACGGCTCGATCAGCTTCGACGCGACGGATTTCCTCGCGCAAGGCCGCATCGCCGATCCCACCGCGGCACTCATTTTGTGGCAGATCGGGGCGATCGGCGAAATGCACAAGCCTCGCACGGTGCATAGGGCGGGGCTCTCGCTGCTCGTCGAAGTTCTGCTCGAGGCCTATCCCGCAGCGCACGAAGTCGTCGTGTATGAAGCTGCGCCGTTCGCCTTTTGCGAGCCCGTGATCATGCGCATGCGGCTGGACGCCCTCGCCTCCGCCGACGTGCCGCTGCTCTCGACGCTCTACGTTCCCCCGGCTGCCGCCGCTTCGCCCGTGCCCGAGCGGCTGCGCAGACTCGGGTTGATCTCTAAACCGGCGTAGCTGGAGCCGAAGGCCGCGAGCGCGGCTCGCAGCTCGGCGACCGTATCTCGCAATCGCGTCGCTTCGGCACGATCGAACGCATAGGAGGCCGCATCCGCCAGGTCCTCGAGCAATTGCGTTTCCGCCGGATCGATGTCTGCGCCGCTGGCGTGCGAGCCGTAGAGTGCGAACGCCGTCAAGGAACCGCGCGAACGTACGGGGACCGCTACGCGGGGTTTCGCCAAACGTTCCTCCGGCGCGCCGGGTAAGCCGGAAGACCCTTCGAGGCGAAACGGTGCGTCGGCGCCGCTGACCTGCAGCACGAACGGATCGCTCGGTTCGACCACCGCGACGTGCTCGTCATCCCACCCGCGAGCCGCGGCGCGCGAAAACGTTCCGTCGGCTGCGCGGGTGAAGAGCGCGGCCGATGCCAGTTCGAGCGCCGCGGCGGCCTCGTCGACCATCGCCACCGGGATCAGCGTCGCGTCGTCGGCACGTTCGAGGCCGCGCGACACGCGGGCCAGGCGTTCCTCAGCGTGGCGGCGCGTGCGGAAGAGTGCCGACTCGACGAGATTTTCGACCCGGCCGTGGAGCGCGTTGAGCCAGAAGCCGATGCCGATCGCCGTCAGCGCTTCGATGGGCAACGCCAGCTGGCTCGATGCCAGCACCCCGCCGAGTACCCAGTCCAGCAGCGCGATCAGTGCCAACGCGGCGGAGGTGAGCGAGCCGTAAACGACCGCGCGGCTGACCACGAAGCGCACGTCGATCAGATGGCTTTTCAGGATCGCGTAGACGAGGCAGACGATCGCCAACAGCGGCAGCGCGTTGAAGAACGTTCCGAGGACGAGCGAGCTTTCGTAGGCCGGCTGCGGGAAGGTGAATACCAGCAGAACGACCATGGCCGGCAGCAGCCAGGCAATCCGAACACGAGCCGACGGATTGCGGATATAGCGCGCCAGCAGAATCACCAACGCCGCGAACACAAACGTGGGCGGCGCCGCCGCAAGGTAGCGCGAGTCGACGGCGACGCCGTGACCGGGAATGACCACCGAGAGGAATGACTCAGAGAGTGCAGCGACGACCAGCGGGATCGTCGCGAGGACCGCGACCACCTGCATTACCGCGCGCCCGCGCGAGAGACGATCGTCGGACGCGTGGAGAGCGAAGGTCACGAGTCCCAACGGACCGATCGATGCGATGAGAAAGATGAGCGTGCACAGCGGCAGCGTCAGCGGCCCGAAGGCATCGACGACCGACGTCTGGAGTCCGGCCAAGCAAAACGCGGCCAGCGCGTAGCCGGTGATCGTTCCGCTTCCGATGACCACCCAGGCGCCGAGCAGTGCGTACGCGATCGACACCAGTGCCACCGCCAGCAGTTCGGCGCGGCCGACCGGCGGTGTGGCCATCGCCACGATCGACCGGTTCGTCGATCGCGCGCCCGCGAACATCGGGATGGTCAGCCGCTCGCCCTGGAACATCAGGATGTCGCGCGCGACGAACATCCGTGCCCGCAGATCGGCCGCGCGCAGATCGGCGCGGTCACCGATGCGGATGCCGGCGCGCTCGGCCGGGCTCCCGGCCAGCACGCCGTTCACGGTGCCGTTGACGAAGGTCGCGCCGACGGTGCCGCCGCGTGCCGCGAAATCGAGATCCGAGGCCGCGAGGATGCCGCCATACACCAGTATGAGCGCCGCGACGACCCAACGTGCTCGGTGGCTCACGCGGCAAACGTTAGCGTCCCGCTCTTATGCCACCTGGGGTTTAGGCCTCGACGGCGACGCGCCCGTTTTCGGCCAGCTCGTCGAGGCTTTCGAAGTTGGTCGCTTCGAGTTCGCGTATGCGGGCCGGGTCGACGTGGATTCGGCCGTGGGCGCGCTCGTCGCTGAGGACGCCGCGCAGGTACGTGCCGGTGTAAGAAGCGGGGTTCGCCGCGATCTCTTCCGGCGTTCCGGTCGCCACGATCTGACCGCCCTTGTCGCCGCCTTCGGGTCCGAGGTCGATCACGTAGTCGGCGGTCTTGATCACATCGAGATTGTGCTCGATGACCAGCACCGTGTTTCCGAGCGCCACCAGCTTCGTGAGCACTTCGAGCAGCTTGTGGATGTCGGCGAAGTGCAGACCGGTCGTCGGCTCGTCGAGCACGTAGAACGTGCGGCCGGTCGCGCGCCGTGAGAGTTCGGTCGCGAGCTTGATGCGCTGCGCTTCACCGCCGGAGAGCTGCGTCGCCGGCTGGCCCATCTGGATGTAGCCCAGACCGACTTCGCAAATCGTCTTGAGCTTGTTCGCGATCCGCGGGATCGTGGCGAAAAGCTCGGCCGCCTCGTCGACGCGCATCGCGAGCACGTCGGCGATCGACTTGTTCTTGTACTTCACTTCGAGCGTTTGGGCATTGTAGCGTTTGCCGTGGCACACGTCGCACGGCACGTAGACGTCGGGTAGAAAGTGCATCTCGATCTTGATGATGCCGTCGCCCTGACAGCCCTCGCAGCGGCCGCCCTTGACGTTGAACGAGAAGCGGCCCTGCGTGTAGCCGCGCATCTTCGCTTCGGGCGTGAGCGAATAGAGCTCGCGGATGAGATCGAAGGCGCCGGTATAGGTGGCCGGATTCGAGCGCGGCGTGCGGCCGATCGGCGACTGGTCGATCACCACCATCTTGTCCAGCGCTTCCGCGCCCTTGACGCGTCCGTAGGTGCCGCCGGCCGGCTGATGGTGCAGGTACTGGTTGAGCGCCTTGACCACGACCTCGTTGACCAGCGTCGATTTCCCCGACCCGCTGACCCCCGTGATGCAGGTGAACGTACCGAGCGGGATGTCGACGTCGACGCCCTGCAGGTTGTTGGCCTTGGCGCCCTGCACGGCGAGAATACTCCGGCCCTTGCGGCGATGCTTCGGTATCGCGATGAACTGCCGCCCGGAGAGGTAGGCACCCGTCAGCGATTCGGGATTCTGCTCGATCTGCTCGATCGAACCCACCGACAGAATACGCCCGCCTTCTGCGCCGGCGCCGGGACCGATATCGACGATCACGTCGGCCGAGCGCATCGTGTCTTCGTCGTGCTCGATGACGATCAGCGTGTTGCCGATGTCGCGCAGCGTTTCGAGCGTCGCCAAGAGCCGGTCGTTGTCGCGCTGATGCAGCCCGATCGACGGCTCATCGAGGATGTAGAGCACGCCGACCAGCGACGAGCCGATCTGCGTCGCCAGCCGAATGCGCTGCGACTCGCCGCCCGAGAGCGTGGTCGCCGACCGCGAAAGGTTCAAATACCCGAGGCCGACGTTTTTCAGGAAGCCCAGCCGTGCTCGGATCTCCTTGAGAATCTGATGCGCGATCTTGGCCTCGCGCTCCGTCGGCGAAAATCCGGCGAAGAACGCTTCGGCGGCCTCGACCGACATCGAGGTGACCTGGTGGATGTTCTTGCCGTCGACCGTCACGCCAAGCGCTTCGGGCTTGAGCCGCGCGCCCTGGCAGACCTTGCAGACCGACGCGGACATGTACTTCTCGATCTCTTCTTTGACGTAATCGGAAGTCGTCTCGGTGTAGCGGCGCTGCAGGTTGTTGACGACGCCTTCGAACTGCGACTCGTACTCCCACTGGTTGCCCGAACGCGATTCGTACACGAACTTCTGCTTCTTGTCCGCGCCGTAGAGGATCGTGTCGACGACATCGGCCGGGAGTTCTTCGACCGGCGTCGACGCCTTACAGCGGCGCGACCGCAGTAAGCGCTCGACCTGCTGCAGGTAGTACGGGTTCGTCGACGGATAGCGTCCGCCGCCCATGCTCTTCGACCACGGCACGATCGCGCCGCCGGCGATCGACTTGGTGCGGTCGGGCATCACCTTCCACGGATCGATTTCGATCTTCACGCCCAGGCCGCTGCACGCCGGACACGCGCCGTAAGGGGAATTGAAAGAAAAGAGCCGCGGTTCGAGTTCTTGAAACGACAGTCCGCAGTACGCGCAGGCGAACGATTCGCTGAAGGTCGCCTCGAGCCAATCCTCCGTCTGCTTCGACGTCCCCGCGTTGACGGCCCCGACGTAGAGAACGGTCACGATGCCGGTCGAAAGTTTGAGGGTCGTTTCGATCGAGTCGGTCAGGCGGCCGCGCACGTCGGGTTTGACGACCAGCCGGTCGACGACGACTTCGACGGTGTGCTTGCGCTTCTTGTCGAGCTCGATCTTGTCGCGCAGCTCGCGAATGACGCCGTCGACCCGGACGCGCGCGAAGCCCTCCTTCGCGATCTCCTCGAACAGCTTCGTGTACTCGCCCTTGCGCCCGCGGATGACGGGTGCCAAGAGTTGGATCTTGGTGCCCTCCGGGAAGGCCAGGATCTGATCGACGATCTGCTCGGCGGTCTGCGGCGACACGGCGCGACCGCACTGGTAGCAGTGCGGCTTGCCGATGCGTGCGAAGAGTAGCCGCAGGTAGTCGTAGATCTCGGTGACGGTGCCGACGGTCGAGCGGGGGTTGCGCGAGGTCGATTTCTGGTCGATCGAGATCGCCGGCGAAAGCCCCTCGATGTAGTCGACGTCGGGCTTCTCCATCTGGCCGAGAAACTGTCGCGCATACGACGAAAGCGACTCGACGTAGCGGCGTTGCCCCTCGGCGTAAATCGTGTCGAAGGCGAGCGATGACTTGCCCGACCCGGAAAGCCCCGTCACCACGATCAGCTTGTTCCGCGGGAGGGTAAGGTCGATATTCTTGAGGTTATGTTCGCGCGCGCCCTTGATGACGATCGCGTCGAGGGCGTGGGTCCCGTCAGACATGCTTTAGTTATGATCCCCTTGCGACACGTATCAGTTCCAGGAGCATGCCCGGATCCGGCGGACCCACGACGAACATATGTTCGCTGCAAGCCCCTCCCACGCCTCTTACCGCAGCAGCGCGGCGAGAGGCGAACCGAGCTAGCGCGGCGCGGGGATAGGCAGCACGCCGAGCACGTCGGCGATCGTCGGGACGATCGCGTCGGGACGCGGGGCGCCGTTGGGCAGCGGGATGGCGTGGACGTCGATCAGCACCGTGAAGAGGCCGGCCTCGAGCGCGCCGCGCACGTCCCGGTCGTACCGGTCGCCGACCATCGCAGCGCGTTCCGGAACGCTGCCCAGTTTGCGGCAGGCGTAACGGAAGAGCGCCGGGTCCGGCTTCACCATGCCGACCTCGTCGGCCAGAAAAAAAGCGTCCATGCGCTCGCGCAGGCCCAGCCGATCGATCTTGTCGTGGTGCGTCGCGGCGAAACCGTTCGTCACCAGGCCCAGCTTGCAGCCGCGCAGGCGCAGCGTCTCGAGCAGTTCGACTGCGCCCGGCGCGAGCACCAGCACGTCGGCACGGGCGCGCACGTAGGCATCGGCGGCGCGCCGCGCGAGCGCGCGATCGTCGATGTGCACCTTCCGCAGCGCTTCGTACCACATCCGTTCGCGTTCGTCGCCGATCGCGAGCGTCAGATGTTCGGTCGTGAGCGCCGACCAGAAGCCCATCGCGGCGCCGTCATAGGCATCGACCAGCGCCTGCGGCTCGATCCCGCGCTCACGGGCGATCGCCTCGGCGACCACCCGTGCGGCGGCCCGATACGCCGAGGTGTCGTCGTGCAGCGTGTCGTCGAGGTCGAAGAGGACGGTATCGAGCTCCCGCATCAGAAACGCACCAGAAACGAGCGCAGCGCGAAGGGGTCGAGATCGAACGTGAGGTCTTCCTCGACGATCTCGACGCTGCCGGGCGCCGGACGTTCGACCGCGTCGACGCAGGCCGCGCTGCGCATTCGCCCGCCGCAACGCAGCGCGACGCGGCGCGCGGCGCCGTCGCATTCACGTACCCGTACGATCACGCCGCCGCCGTCCTCGGAGGGCGCCGTCGCCACGATCAGCACGGCCGAGTCGTCGCAGGTGAAGAGCCGCACCCGCTCGCTTTCGGCGTAGGCGATCCAGGCGTGCTCGAGCGCTGAGATCGGCGCCCCCGCGGTCGGCACCAGCGCATAGGCGAGACGCTGTTCGCCGCGGTCAGCCACCGGATCCGGCCAGCGCGGCGAGCGCAAGAGCGAGGTGCCGAGGCGTAACGCGGTACCGTCTTTGCCGTCGGCGCTCCACCCGTAGAGGTCGGCCGCGAAAACCGCAAGCCCGGCGTCACCGTCGCTGACATGGGCCCAGCGCTGGGCCGGCACCTCGAATTGCGCGCGCTCGCCGTCGGTCGCGGGGTAGGCCGTGCGCACCAGCGTGCCATGCGGCTGACCGAAGCGCACGTCGCGCGCGGTTGTCGCCACCTCGTGCTCCGCGCGCAGCAGCACGTGATCGTCGTTCCAGGCCACGACGCATTCGATGCGCAGCCAAGGCTCGTCGGCGTGCAAGGCGATCCGCATCGAGATCCGCGACGTTTTTCCGGCCGCCAGGCGGATGACCAGGTCACCGTCCTCGAGCGCCGCGCCGGCCGGTCGCACCGGCAGCTGTGCGCGCGCGTAGCCGGCGTCGAGGTTCCAGGCGTCGTACTTCTTGGGGCGATCGACGTAGGCGGCGATCGCGTTGAGCCGGCCGGCGATGTTGGGTCCGTCGGCGGTGCCGAACTCGACGATCGTGCCGTCGTCGCGGATGCGCGCCCGTACGAACGCATTGCGGAGG
>Ga0302326_10017879_pt1 | contig 14742 bp, 11 predicted proteins | sample Palsa_T0_3_FD_202264 | JGI IMG/M metagenome (GOLD analysis project Ga0302326, IMG submission 202264) | Peat permafrost microbial communities from Stordalen Mire near Abisko, Sweden - Palsa_T0_3 | ecosystem: Environmental > Terrestrial > Soil > Palsa > Peat permafrost | place: Sweden: Abisko... | reverse complement strand
GCCCCGATAGCTCAGTGGATAGAGCGACCGCCTCCTAAGCGGTAGGTCCCGCGTTCGAGTCGCGGTCGGGGCGCTTTGCATGCACTGACCTGCGTAAAACCTGGTACCTGCCGCTGCGGGCGGGGCGGTTTGGTCAAGCAGCTCGTGGCTACAGACATGGCTTCACCGCTTGAAAGCGCGACCGGGCGGGTGCGGGTGTACCCGTATCGGTTCCGGCGTCACTTCAGCCATACCTGATGATCGCTAACTATGCCCCACGGCGAACCTGGCCCGGCGGCCGGGAGATCGCCGTCCTCCGTGCCGCTCCTGCTGGGTGGTCCCGCCCCAGATGCCCTCCGCCTTGGCCTCAAGAGCGTAGGACAGGCAACTGGCGCGGACGGCGCAAGGGGCGCAGACTGCCTTCGCCGCTTCGATCTGGCGCTCTGCCGGCTCCTTGGCCGTGACGGGAAAGAACAGTTCGGGATCCGCCTGCCGGCAGGCGCCGCGCAGCATCCACCGGTGAGCGCCCAAAACGTAAAACATGACCCGTACCTCCGGCAACGCCTGAGCTGGCTACCGGAGTCTGGAGTAGTTTGACACTTCAATCATAACGTGGCCCGGGTGAGGCAAGGCAAACGTCGTGGTCATGCCCCGATCAAGACCGCATCGAGGAACCGGAACCGGGCATCGGGAGGCACCGCGCGTTGCCCCGTCTGGCTGGTTCCGGCCGGTGGTGCCCGAAGGTGCTAGCCTTCGCCGGTTGTCCCGTTGGCGGGCCGCGACGTCGGCCAGTTCGCCGCCGCCTGGCGAGAACGGAACAGCGGTAAGAAATCTCATGGTCCTAGAGCTATCCATGCGTCGAATCCCGTAACTGACTCCTTTAATCACCGCGAAATTAGTGCAGGAGTCAGTCGCGCCGGATAAAGCGCAGGGGAGAAAAGTTCACCGGGGGTTCATCATCCTCCGGCTAGCGGTGCCTTGGCTGGCATCTCTGCACATACAAAAATCCGGCCCTGGCGTGCAGCCGTGCAAATTACGCGGGTGCAGCTCGCCGAGGTCCGGAGGCATTTTCTTTCCCTCACAGTACTACACTTTCCGAATCCTGGCGCTTCCCCGGGGCCGACATCGACAAAGGCTTGCGGGGGCGTATCGTTGGGGATGGAACTCAAGCATTAGCTGCCGGGTCAGGACCCTGCCTTGCCGTAGAAGCAAGAAGGGCAAACCTGTGTTCAGCACGCACCTGAGTACCCGCAGCTATGACGGCCGCGTCGTGGTCGCGTTGCGCGGAGAGCTTGACTCGGCCGACGCCGCGGCCGTGGCGGCCGCGCTCGCCGCGACCGCGGCGAGCGAACCGCAGATCATCGTGGACCTGGCTGGCCTGGAGTTCATCGACTCGAGCGGCGTGGCCGCGCTCGCGCGCGGCCGGAGGCAGGCTTGGCGTGCCGGCGGTGACCTTGTACTCGCCGCACCGCAGCAGCAAGTGCTGCGGGTTCTTGCCGTCATCCGTCTGGCCGACGCCTTCTCCGTTTACGCGACGGTGGAAGAGGCGGCCGGCGAGGCGGGGCATCCGCGGAAGAGGGCCCTCCATGGCGCTGTCTAGTGACCCGCTGGCGCCTCGGCGGCTAGGTCCGCCCGACCAGCCGCCTGTCCCGCCGCCCGGCCCGCCGATGTCGGCGCGGAACCGGGACAAAGCCAGTGCCATGGGGCTGACCTCGGCTACCGGGCTGGTCGTCGGCAGCATCGTCGGGACCGGGGTGTTCACGATGCCGGCCGTGCTGGCCGGGGCCGGCACCATGGGGATCATCGTGCTCGGCGTGATCGCCGTCGGCGCGATGCTGCTGGCCGTGCTGTTCGGCCAGCTCAGTAAGCGGGTGCCGAACAGCGACGGCGGGCTCTACGCCTACTCCCGGCATGAGTTCGGCGACTTCGCGGGGTATCTCGTCGGCTGGTGCTACTGGATTCAGGCCTGGGCCGGCAACGCGGCCATCGTCTCGTCGTGGGTGTTCTACGTCGACGCGCTGTTCAAGCTCTCCAACCCGAGCGGGATGGAGAACTGGGGCATAGCCCTGATCGGCCTGTGGGTGCCGGCCGCGGTGAACCTGGCCGGAGTGCGGCAGATGGCCTGGTTCCAGAACATCACTGTGGTGCTGAAGTTCCTCCCGCTGCTGTTCGTCGGCGTCGTCGGCTGGTTCTTCGTCCGCAGCGCCGACTTCGGGCCCTTCAACGCCTCCGGCGGGAGCCTCTACAGCGGCATAGGCATCGCGGCGGGGGTGGCGCTGTTCTCGTTCATCGGGGTCGAGGCGGCCGCGGTCACGGCCAAGCGGGTGAGCAACCCCCGCCGCAACGTCAGCCGCGCCTCGCTTATCGGCACCGCGGCCAGCGCGATCTTGTACGTGCTGGTGACCGCGGCGGTGATGGGGCTCGTCGCGCAGCGCACGCTGGTCAGGACCGGGGCGCCGTTCGTCAACGCCTTTGACGCCATCTTCCCGCACAGCGCGTGGGCCGGGCAGTTCATCGCGGCGGTGGCCGTCATCTCGGGCATCGGTGCCCTGAACGGCTGGACGCTGATCGTGACCGAGACATCGCGGGCCATCGCCCAGGACGACCTGTTCCCGCGGCCGTTCGCCTGGACCGACCGGAACGGGACCGCCTGGTTCGGCATCGTGGTCGGCACGGTGCTGCCGTCGCTGCTCATGCTGTGGCGCTACAACTCGAGCTCGGGGCTGACGGTGTTCACCTACCTGGTCGACCTCACCGTGGTCACCGTGGCCATCCCGTACTTCATGTCGGCCATCGCCCAGCTCACCTACCTCGTCTCCCGCCGCCGCCGCGTGCAGGGCTGGGCCCTGGCCCGCGACCTGCTGGTAGCCGGTATCAGCGTGTTGTTCTCGATGTGGGTGACGTTCGCCTCCGGTTACCAGGTCGTCTACCAGGCCCTTGTCGTGATCCTGGCCGGCCTCATCCTGTACGCGTTCCTGAACGCCCGCCGGCAGCGCCTCGGCAAGGCCAGCGAGCCGGTGGACATCCCCCCGGACGAGCCGTCCAAGCCTGACGAACTGCCCACGGCTGCCTGACCGGCAACCGGCAAAACACCTAGCAGAAGGAAACCGCTATGACGTTCCGCGTCGACTCCGAGATGGGCCAGCTCCGCCAGGCCATCGTCCACCGGCCGGGCCTCGAGCTGTCGAGGCTCACTCCTACCAACATCGGCGCCCTCCTGTTCGACGACGTGCTGTGGGCGCCCAAGGCGAAAGAGGAACACGACGCCTTCGCCGAGGCGCTGCGGGACAAGGGGGTGCTCGTGCATTACTACGGGCAGCTGCTGGCCGAGGCGCTCGAGGTGCCGGAAGGACGGGCCTTCGTCCTTGACCGGCTGTGCACGCCGGAGATCCTCGGTCCCTCGCTGGTCGGGCCGGTACGTCGCCTGTTCGAGGACCTGGACGGGGCGAAGCTGGCGGAGTCCCTGGTCGGCGGCGTCCTCAAGGCTGATCTGCATCCGTACCGGACGCACAGCCTGAAGTGGGAGATGCTGCGGGCGGACGACTTCATCCTCCCGCCGCTGCCCAACACCTTGTTCACGCGGGACAACTCGTGCTGGATGTACGGCGGGCTGACCGTCAACCCGATGGCCATGCCGGCCCGGCAGCGGGAAACCCTGCACAGCCGGGCCATCTACCGTTTCCACCCGCTGTTCGCCGGCGGCGACTTCCTCACCTATTACGGTGGAGAGGACCGCGACTACCAGCCGGCCACCCTCGAGGGCGGCGACGTCCACGTCATCGGCCACGGGGCCGTCCTGATCGGCATGGGCGAGCGGTCCACTCCGATGGCCGTCGAGTCGGTCGCCCGTGCCCTGTTCGAGGCCGGGCAGGCGACCAAGGTGGTCGCGATCGAGCTGCCGCACAGCCATGCCTTCATGCACCTCGACACCGTGATGTCCATGGTCGACACCGCCACCTTCGTGCTCTACCCCTACTTCGACCGCCACCTGCGCAGCTGGACCATCTCCCCGGGAGGGCAGCCCGGTCAGCTCACGATCGCGCGCAACCACAGCCTCTGGGACTCCCTGGCCGAGATCCTCGAGGTCGACCAGATCACCGTGCTCGCCACCGACGAGGACATGCGGGCGGCCGAGCGCGAGCAGTGGGACGACGGAACCAACTACCTCGCGGTCGCTCCCGGGGTGGTCTTCGGGTACGAGCGCAATATCCCCACCAACACCATGCTGCGCAAGCACGGCATCGAGGTCGTCGACATCGGCGGCAGCGAACTCGGCCGGGGGCGGGGCGGGCCCCGGTGCATGACCTGCCCGATACAGCGCGACCCGGCCTAGCCGCGGAACCCGAGGAGACGATGGTCATGGACCTGCACGGAAGAAACCTGCTGAAAGAGACCGACTTCACCAAGGACGAGTTCCTCTCGATCGTCGACCTGGCCAGGCAGCTGCGCCGGGAGAAGCGCGCGGGCGCCGAGCGCCAGCGGATGACCGGGCTCAACATCGCCCTCATCTTCGAGAAGCCCTCCACCCGCACCCTGTCGGCCTTCGAGGTTGGGGCGCACGACCAGGGAGCGCACGTGACCTACCTCGGGCCGGGGGAGTCCCACCTGGGCGAGGCGGAGTCGGCCAAGGACACCGCCCGGGTACTCGGGCGGATGTTCGACGGCATCGAGTACCGCGGGTTCGCCCAGCAGACCGTCGAGATCCTCGGCCAGTACGCCGGCGTGCCGGTCTGGAACGGTCTGACCGATCAGTGGCATCCCACCCAGATGCTGGCCGACGTCCTCACCATGCGCGACCACTCGGCCAAGCCGCTGGAAGAGATGGTCCTTTGCTACTGCGGGGACGCCGACAACAACACGGCGAACTCGCTGCTGGTGACGGGCGCGCTGCTCGGCCTGGACATCCGCATCGCCGCCCCCGCCTCACTGCAACCCGCCGACGAGGTCCGCGCCATCGCCGACCAGCTGGCCAGCCGTTCGGGCGCCCGCGTGCGCGTCGCCGAAGACCTGATGTCAACGGTCGAGGGGGCGGACTACCTCTATACCGACGTCTGGGTGTCCATGGGCGAGCCCGCATCCGAGTGGGGCGAGCGAATCAAGCTGCTGCTGCCCTACCAGGTCAACGCCGAGCTCATCAAGGCGACCGGCAACCCGGAGGTGAAGTTCCTGCACTGCCTGCCCGCGCTGCACAACACCGAGACCGAGGTGGGCCGCCAGATGCGCGGCAAATGGGGCCTGTCGGCCCTCGAAGTGACGGACGAGGTCTTCGAGTCGCCCGCTTCGATCGTTTTCGACCAGGCGGAGAACCGGCTGCACACGATCAAGGCGGTCATGGTCGCCACGGCCGGCCGCTGAGATGCGCGTTGTCGTGGCGGTCGGCGGCAACGCCCTGCTCGAACGCGGGGAGGTCCCGCTCGCGGAGATCCAGGAGAAGCACGTCGCCGTGGCGGTCGCGGCCCTGGCTCCGCTGGCCGCCGACCATGACCTGGTGATCACCCACGGGAACGGGCCGCAGGTGGGCCTGCTGGCCAACGAGAGCTCAGGCGACCCCACCCTGCCCTACCCCTACCCGCTCGATGTGCTCGGCGCCCAGACCCAGGGGATGATCGGCTACTTCCTGCTGCAGGGATTCGAGAACGCCCTGCCCGGGCGGCAGGTGGCCAGCCTGATCTGCCAGGTAAAGGTGGCGGCGGACGACCCGGCCTTCGGGCGGCCGACCAAGTTCATCGGGCCGGTCTACTCGCAGACCGAGGGCCGCAGGCTGGCCGGCCTGCGGGGCTGGCAGATCCAGCAGGACGGTTCCGCCTGGCGACGGGTGGTGGCATCCCCGGAACCCCTGGCGATTCTGGAACTCCCGACGATCGCCGCGCTGGTCGCGGCCGGCGCCATCGTGATCTGCGCCGGGGGCGGCGGCATCCCGGTGCTGGAGGATCGCGAGGGCCACTTCCACGGAGCTGAGGCGGTCATCGACAAGGACCTCAGCGCAGCGCTGCTGGCACGGGACCTCGGCGCCGACGCCCTGGTGATCCTCACTGACGTGGCCAACGTGGAGACCGGCTACGGCACGCCCGCGGCCCGGCCCGTCGGCCGCACCACGCCCCCCGCCCTGCGGGCCCTGAAGTTCCCCGCCGGATCGATGGGCCCCAAGGTCGAAGCCGCCTGCCGTTTCGTGGAGGCGACCGGCAAGCCCGCGATGATCGGCCGGCTGGCCGACGCAGCCGACCTCATCCGGGGGACCCGGGGCACCGTCGTGGAGCCGGCCAGCCAGACGGCCGGGGTGGCAAGGAGCCAGACGTGAACGCCGGGGACACCGCCTGGGTCTTGATCAGCGCGGCGCTAGTCCTGTTCATGACCGTCGGCCTCGCGTTCTTCTACGGCGGGCTCGAACCGCACCGTAACGTGCTGAACGTGGTCGCCATGAACCTGTTCACGATCGCGATCGTCACCGTCATCTGGATCGCGGTGGGGTTCAGCCTGGCCTTCGGGCCCGACGCCGGGCACGGGCTCATCGGGAACCTGCACTACGCGGGCCTGGCCAACATGGGCGGGCTGTGGCCGGGCACGCACATTCCCAAGCTCGACTTCATGGCGTTCCAGATGATGTTCTCGATCATCACCCCGGCGCTGATCACCGGAGCGCTCGCCGGGCGCCTGAAGTTCGGGGCCTGGATCGTCATCTCCGCGGGCTGGAGCCCGGTCATCTACCCGGTCATCGCCCACTGGGTGTTCGACCCTTCGGGTTGGATTTACCGGCTCGGCGGCCGCGACTTCGCCGGAGGCCTGGCGTTCGCCGTCACGGCTCGCCGTGACCGCCGGTGGCGGACTACTGCCTTGCGGCCCTCGTCCGCCAGAAGCAGCGCGAGACCGAAGCCGACGAGCATGAACCAGTCCCATATGGTGAGGTCGGCGGTGCCGAAGACGCTCTGCAGGACTGGGATGTAGCTAATGCAGCTGACGAGGGCGATGCCGAATGCTCCGGCGAGGAGAAGCCTCCGGTTGCTGAATGGGCCGATGGTGAGGATGCTCTGGTCGTCGCTGCGGACGGTGAGGGAGTTGAAGAACTGGCTCACGACGATCCCTGCCTGGGTCATGGTGCGCGCTTCCCGGTAGACGGGGTTGGCCGCGGTGAAGTCGCCGAAGCCGAGGTGGGCGGAGTGGATGCGCCAGAAGAAGGCGAAGCAGACGCCGACCGCCTGGATGGCGCCGAGGAACAGGAACCGCCAGACGACCGCGCCGGAGAGCAGTCGTTCGCCGGCGGGCCGGGGCGGGCGGGTCATGACGCCGGCGTCTGGTGGTTCCGCGCCCAGCGCCAGGGCGGGCAGGATATCGGAGCCGAGGTCGATGCTCAGCACCTGCAGGGCGCTCAGCGGGACCAGGGGGAAGGCGATGGCGGCGGCGAGGAGGATCGGGGCAAGCTCGGAAATGTTGTGGCTGAAGATGTAGATGATGAATTTGCGGATGTTGGCGTAGACGGAGCGGCCGAGTTCGACCGAGGAGACGATGGAGGCGAAGGAGTCGTCCAGGAGCACCATGACGGCTGCCTCGCGGGCCACGTCGGTGCCGGTGACGCCCATGGCCACGCCGATGTCGGCCTGCTTGAGCGCGGGGGTGTCGTTGACGCCGTCTCCGGTCGCGGCCACGATCTCGCCGAGGTGCTGGTAGGCGGCGACGATGCGCTGCTTGTGCTCGGGCCGCACCCGGGCGAACACTATCTCCGCGTGGGCCGTGAGCTCATTCTCTAGTTGGGCGGCGCTCATCGCCTCGAGTTGCTGCCCGCTGACCAGGCCGGGGTTGGGTGTGGTGACGATGCCGACGCGGCGGGCGATGGCCTCGGCGGTTACCCCGTAGTCGCCGGTGACCATGGCGATCCGGATGCCGGCTTTGCGGCAGGCGGCGACTGCGTCGATGACGCCGGGGCGGGGCGGGTCCATCATAGCCACCAGCCCCAGTAGGGTCAGGCCGTGCTCGGCGAGGTCCTGGTCGGGGTGGTCGGTTTCGAGGCGCTTGCGGGCGACGGCCAGGACCCGGAGTGCCTCGCCGGCCAGCTGGTCGCCGGCGTCGGTCACTTGCCGGCGGCGGTCCTCGGTGAGGGGGACGTCGGTGGCGGCCCAGGAGACGGTTTCGCACCGGTCGACCAGCTCCTGAGGTGAGCCCTTGACGTAGGCGACGCATCCGTCGGGGGTCCGGTGCACGGTCGTCATCAGCTTGCGCTCGTGGTCGAAGGGGAACTCGCCGATGCGCGGCGCTGCGGCGTCAGCGGCGGCGGTGTCGACGCCCGCCTTGGCGGCGGCCACGAGGATGGCCCCCTCGGTGGTGTCCCCGAGGATGCGCCAATCCAGCCGGTGAGCCGGATCAGGCGCCAGCAGCCGGGCGTCGCAGCACTGCGCGCCGACCTGGAGCAGCTCGGTGACCTGGCCCGGGTCGCTGACGGCGCCTTCGGGCTGGTAGCCGACCCCGGAGACCGGGTGGCGGCGCCCGGACTCCCACAGGGCGGTGACCGTCATCTCGGCTTCGGTCAGGGTCCCGGTCTTGTCCGTGCAGATGACGGTCGTCGAGCCGAGCGTCTCGACCGCGGCGAGCCGCTTGATCAGGGCATGGCGGGCGGCCATTCGCCGGACCGCGATGGCCAGGGACACCGACAAGGTGGCGGGCATTCCCTCGGGCACCAGCGCGACCATGACGCCCAGGGCGAAGACGAAGCTGTCAATCAGCCCGGCCGAGGTGGTGGCGGTGCGCAGCCCGAAGACGAGCACGGCCAACGCCACGGCCACGACCGAGACCTGTTTGGCCATCCGGTTGACGTTGCGCTGCAGGGGGCTGGCCACCTCGGTGACCTGGGCGGTCATCTGGTAGATCTGGCCGAACTGGGTGTCGGCTCCGGTGGCGAACGCGACCGCGATGGCGGTTCCCTCGTCTACGGACGTCCCCATGAAGACCAGGTTGGCCGCGTCCACGGTCGCCGTGCCGGCCGGGACCGCCTCCGCGGTCCTGTGCACCGGAGCGCTCTCGCCGGTGAGGGCGACGTCATCGACGGTCAGGTCGTGCGCTTCGACCAGCCGCCCGTCGCAGCTGATATCGTCGCCGGCTCCGAGGGTGAACACGTCACCCCGGACAACGTCGCGGGCGGGAACGTCGGCCAGGGCGCCGTCCCGCCGCACTCTGGCCGTGTGCGGCACCAGCGCCTGGAGCGCTTCGGACGTCTTCTCGGCCGAGTACTCCTGAAAGAACCCGATCGCGCCGTTGAGCACGACCACCGCCAGGATGGCCATGGCCAGCTCCAGGCTCCCGGTATCCCGGGGCGACTGGATCAGGTAGGAGGCGAACGTGATGACCGAGGCGCCCAGGAGCACGAGAGCGAACAAGTTGGTGAACTGCGCCAGCACCTTTTTGATGACCGGCGGCCGCTTGGCCGCGCGCAGCTCGTTCGGGCCGAGCGCCGCGAGCCGGGACGCCGCGGTCGCCGCGGTCAGGCCCTGCGGGGAGCTTTCCAGCGCGCCGAAGACCTCCGCCGGCGACCGGGCGGAGATGCTGTCAGCAGTGGCCTGGCGGGCGGGGAGATCTGGTCCGCGCGGGCTGGCGGCCGGCGCCGGCGGGGCTGTTGTCACGTCTGACGACGGCGATAGCGGCAGATCACGGGCTCGACGTGTAGTGCCAAATTAAGCATGAAAAACTCCGGGCATGTCGGTGGTTTCAGCTGCGAGTGCTATGACCGCCGAAGGTCCGGAGCGATAATCGTCGTTTTACGCTAAAAATCCGGACCCGGCCGTGCCGCCGCGGATCTCGCTGGGCATTTCGCTCGGCGAACGGCGGGGTGTGTTCTCGGCTTCGTTTGAGCCGCCCTGGTGGGCGCATAACTGGGCGGTGATGGCGGCGAGCACGTCTAGCCGGGCGGCCCGGCGGGCGGGCCAGCTGGCGGCGATCAGCCCGAGTAGGGCTGCGATCACAAGGAAGATTGCCAGGTTGGACACCGGAACGACGGTGTCGGCGATGCCCTGCTGTTTGAGCGAAGACACCAGTGCGACGCCCATCCCGGTGCCGACGATGATCCCGATGACGGCGCCGAAGATCGCCAGGATTACCGCTTCGGACCGGATCATCGTTCGGACCTGGCGGCGTTTCATGCCGACCGCCCGCAGCAGGCCGATCTCGCGGGTGCGCTCGAACACCGAGAGCATGAGGGTATTGACGATGCCGATGAGCGCTATGAGCACCGCCAGCGCGAGCAGGGCGTAGACGAGCCCGAGGAGCGTGTTGACGGCGGCGGCCTGGGTTTGCTCGAACTGGGCCCTGGTCTGGACCTGCAGGTTCGGATAGGCGGCGAGGGCGCTGGTGACGGCATCGCTGGTGGTGCCGCTGCCGTTGGTCTGCAGGAGGAGCGCGGCTGGCGGCCGGCTGCTGAAGTGGGCGGTGAAGAACCCGGCGCTGACCAGGTAGCTGCCGATCAGTGCGTTGGCCTGGTAGATGCCGCCGATATGCAGGGTGGAAGAACCGGTTCGGGCGAACGTCACCGGGAGCGTGTCGCCCACGGCCAGGTGCTTCGATGTGGCGGTGGTGGAGTCGATGAGCAGCTCCCCCCGGGACAAGGCGGCGGGGGTGCCCGCGGTCATGCGCAGGATCAGCGTGTCGGCCAGCTGCGCCGTGGTTACCGCCTTAAGCGTGGCGAGTGAGTTCTGGACCTCGAATTGCCCGCTGTAAACGGTGGTGGTCGCGGTGACTCCCGGCACCGCCGCTGCCCTGTCCGGCACCGAGTCGCTGAGTTCCCCGGTCCCGGAGGGCGTCACGATGAGGTCAGCGCTGATCGCCTGGTCCACGCTGCTAGTGGCCGATTTCGACAGCGAGGCGCCGAACACCGACATCGCGGCGACCAGGGCCAGGCCGATCATGAGGGCCGAGGCGGTCTGGGCGGTGCGCCGGGGGCTGCGCATCGAGTTCTCCCGCCCGAGCTTGCCCGGTTCTCCGAGCAACCGGGCCAGCGGACGCCCGATCACGCCGGACAGCGGGCGGGCGATCGCCGGGGAGAGCATGGTGACACCGACGAAGATGCCGCTCGCGCCCACGCCCACCAGCTCGATGGCCGGCTCGGTCAGCCCGATGGCCAGCAGGACCGCTCCGGCCAGGGACACCGCCGCGCCCCCGATGATCCGGCGCCGCAACGAGACGTCGCCATCAGCCTGACGATCGCTGAGCGCGGCGATTGGGGGGATGCGCACGGCGTTTCTGGCCGGCCGGATCGCGGCGATCACGGTCACGCCCACCCCCACGGCCAGCCCCACCAGCACAGTGCGCGGCTCGAAGACCAGCGTTCCGGTGGGCAGCGTGATCCCGAACCCGCGCAGCAGCGCCTCCAGTCCGAGCGCGGCCAGCACGCCCAGGCCCAGGCCGATCACCGAGGCGACCAGGCCGGTGATGGCCGCCTCGGCCAGCACGGAGCGGAACACCTGGCGGCGGCTGGCGCCGACGATCCGCAGCAGGGCCAGTTCCCTGGTCCGCTGCCCGACGGTGATCGAGAAGGTGTTGAAGATGGTGAACCCGCCGACGAACAGCGAGATGAACGCGAAGACCAGCAGCGCAGTGGAGAAGAACGACAGGTCCTGGCTGACCGCGGCGGTGTTCTCGTTGATCAGGGTCTGTTGGTTGACCACCTGCACCCCGGGCGGCAGGACCGCGGCGATGGCCCGCTGCACCGCGGGCTTGCTGGCCCCCGGGGTGGCCAGCACGCTGATGTCATCGAACTGGCCCGGCTCCTGTAGCACGGCCTGCGCGGTGGGCAGCGTGAAGGCGGCCAGGCTGGCTCCGGCCAGGTTGCCCGCGGACCCGAACTGGGCGATGCCGCTGATGGTGAACGTCCGCGGCGCCCCGGCGAACAGGATGCGGACCCGCTGCCCCACGTTGAAGTCGTACTTGCTGGCGGTCCCGGCGTCCATCACCACGTCATCGGAGGTCACCGGCGGGCCGCCCGCGATAATGTGCAGGCTGGACAGTTGCCGGTCGGTGTCAAAGTTCAGGCCGAGGTTCGGCGCGCCGCCCGTTTCGATGGGCTTGCCGTCGCGGGCCACGAACTGGGCGTACCCCTCGACTTCCCCCTCGGCGGCGGCGACGCCGGGCACCCGGCCGACGGTGGCCTGAAGCGAGGTGGGCAGCTCGTTGCGGATCGCGTCCCCGCCGCTGCTGCCCAGCTGGGGATCTCCGCGGACTGCGAAATCGACATGCTGGTACACGCTGCTGAACAGCACCGAGAACGTGTTGTTCAAGGTGTCGGTCAACACGAACGTGCCGGAGATGAAGGTGACGCCAAGGACGACCGCCAGCGCGGTCAGGGCCAGCCGGAGCTTATGGGACAGCATGCCCTTCAGGGTCACTTTCCACATGTCAGGTCTCCAGCGTCCGCATTCGTTCCAGGATTGAGTCGGCGGTCGGCTTTTCCAGGTCGCTGACCACCTTCCCGTCGGCCAGGAAGACGACCCGGTCCGTGTAGGCGGCACTGCGCGGGTCGTGCGTCACCATCACGATCGACTGGCCCAGCTCGGTCACCGACCGGCGTAGGAATGCCAGCAGGTCCGCGGAGGATCTGGAGTCCAGGTTGCCGGTCGGCTCGTCGGCGAAGACGAGGTCCGGCTTGTTCATCAGCGCCCGGGCGCATGCCACCCGCTGCTGCTGGCCGCCGGACAGCTCACCGGGGCGGTGCGTCAGCCGGTCGGCGATACCTAGCTGTCCGGCCAAGTAACCGAGCCACTCCCGGTCGACCTTGGCCCCCGCCAGGGCGGCGGGCAAGGTGATGTTCTCGGCGGCGGTCAGCGTCGGGATCAAGTTGAAGTACTGGAACACGAACCCGATCCGGTCCCGGCGCAGCTGGGTCAGCCCGGCGTCATCCAGGCTCCCGATGTCCAGGCCGCCCACGAACGACTGTCCCGACGTCGGCCGGTCCAGGCCGGCCATGCACTGCATCAGCGTCGACTTCCCCGAACCGGACGCGCCCATGACAGCCGTGAACCGGGCATGCTCGAAGGCCACGCTGACGCCGGCCAGGGCGTGCACCGCGGCCTGCCCGGCCCCGTATGTCTTCCGCAGGTCGACCGAATGTGCAGCCGGGGAGGCCTGGCCGTCGGCCAGGGCGTCCGGTTCCGGCGTAATCGATTTGAGCGCCATCTTTGCCCCTGTAATCCTGACGTGAATACTTGAAGCACGGCCGGAATCGGCAAACGAAAAAATCGACCCGCAGCCTGATTTCCTTATCACGAGTGCCTGAATGTCCTTGAATGCCTTGATCGCGGCGCTTCCGCCGCTTGCCGAGGAGGCGTCGAGCCCGTACGGGGCGACAGACCGCAGGCAGTCGTCCTGCCCGAACCAGGCGTCTCACGGATCAATCCGCTACGTCAGCGCTACCAAGGTCCGGAGCATCGCTCCCGGACTCTGCCCAGACTGCCCAAGCAGAGACCAACACGGCTAAGGGAATATTCAACGTGTCACTACTAACGCTACATCAGGGCATATAGCATCTCAATAGAAACTGACTTATTTTCTCAGTTTCCAGGGAATACTCCGGCGCCGATGCAGCTGTCCTTGTCCCACATGCCATTTCGCCAAAGTTGGTAATGGCGCGCCTGACGTGCTGGCGTCTCATGTTCTGCCTGCGAGGCCGCCGAGGCGGCATGATCGGCGTAGCCCGGCCTGCGCTTGGTGCTAGCTGAGCCCGGCCGCCGGGCCCGTCACTTCCGACCCGTTGGCAGCACCGTTGGCGGCTGGGCGCCGGACGGGCGTGCTTACCACGGGTGGCGCGGCGGGCAGCCCGGCGGCGGCTTTCTCGCCGGCCAGGAAGGAGCCGAGTTCGGCGATGGTGGTCATGAGCGGCGCGGGGAACACCACGGTGGTGTTCTTATCGACGCCGATCTCGACCAGGCTCTGCAGGTTCCGCAGCTGCAGCGCCAGTGGATGGGCCATCATGATGTCGGACGCGTCGCCGAGCGCGGCGGCGGCCAGGGACTCGCCCTCGGCGTTGATGATCTTGGCGCGCTTCTCCCGCTCGGCCTCGGCCTGCTTGGCCATCGCGCGCTTCATCGTGTCGGGCAGCTGGATGTCCTTGAGCTCGACCAGGGTCACCTCGACGCCCCACTCGACGGTCGAGACGTCGAGGATCTTGCGGATGTCCAGGTTGATCTTGTCGGTCTCCGACAGCGTCTGGTCCAGGCTGTGCTGGCCGACGACCTTCCGCAGCGTGGTCTGCGCGATCTGGTCGATCGCCGACTGGACGTCCTCGATCGCCACGACCGACTTCACCGCGTCGACCACCCGGAAGTAGGCGACCGCCGAGACGTCGACGCTGACGTTGTCCTGGGTGATGATGCCCTGGGACTGGATCGGCATTGTCACGATCCGCAGCGATACCCGGTGCAGCACGTCGACGAACGGGACGATGATACGCAGCCCCGGCGTCCGCGCGCCCAGCACCCGCCCGAGCCGGAACAGCACCCCCTGCTCGTACTGCTTCACCACCCGCACCGACATCGCCGCGCCGATTAGCAGGAGCACCACCACGATCACGAGCACAACGATCAGGACTTCCATCACGAACCTCAATTCCGGGAAACATGCGACATAACACGCATTTTTTAGATGAAAAAATCCGGCCCCTGCCGTGCCACCGCGAATTTCGCGGGACACCGTGCCAGGGTCCGGAGCCGTTAACTTGACAGTACGCGCCTTTTGCCGGTATCGGAAATTACTCCCCGAACGCTGACAAAGTCAGTTCGCTGACGGGGCTGGGTT
>Ga0302326_10017876_pt1 | contig 14745 bp, 12 predicted proteins | sample Palsa_T0_3_FD_202264 | JGI IMG/M metagenome (GOLD analysis project Ga0302326, IMG submission 202264) | Peat permafrost microbial communities from Stordalen Mire near Abisko, Sweden - Palsa_T0_3 | ecosystem: Environmental > Terrestrial > Soil > Palsa > Peat permafrost | place: Sweden: Abisko... | reverse complement strand
GATTGCGACACCAGGCACTCCGCCGGGCACCGGCCTTCCCGCTGCCGGTTCAGGAGTCGCGGCAACGCTGAACGAATCTGTCGCAAAAAGCGGGCGATCGACGGGACTCACCTGTGATGCGATCACCGGGCTCGACACCACGGTTTCCGTGGATTATTCCTCGGCCTGTTCGACAACCACGTTCACGGTGAACTACACGGACGAAGTGATGATAGATAGCGCGAATTTTAGTGCCGAGGGCGACTCGGGATCATTGATTGTGGACGCCGACACGGCCGAGCCGGTGGCGTTGCTGTTCGCGGGAGATGCGGCGTCCACGGTAGCGAATCCAGTGGCCGACGATTTGGCCGCGCTGGTGGATTCCAACAATGTGCAGCCAACGTTTGTGGGCGGCGCCGAACACGTGGTTGCGGCGTGCAGTCTGCCGCCCGCAACCGCAACCACGCAGACGCAGGCGCCAGCCGTTGCGAGCGAAGCGATCGACACGGCGACCTCAGTGCGGAACAGGCGTGCGGGGGCGCTGCTGGCGATCCCGGGCGTGGTCGCGGTCGGAGTGGGCGGCACCCTGGACGCGCCCGGAAACGCGGCAGTTGTTGTCTTCGTACGAAAGGATGTGTCACTCGGTTTGATTCCGGCGGAATTGGACGGAGTGCGCACACGCATCGTGGAAATTGACCAGGGCGATGCCGCGGCTCCAGGCGGATTGCTTGATCCCGGGGCAAGCGCACAACTGATTTCTCGCGCCGCTCGCGCCGCTTTGGTTCCACTACCGGTTAGCACCGTGCAAGCCGCGATCGCCATCAAGGAGAAGCGCGTTGGCGCGCTGATGGCCGATCCCGCGATTCGCGCCGTGGGAGTAGGCGTGAGCGCGGATGATCCGGGCCAACCGGCGCTGGTAATTTACTATCTCAAGGGAAAAGCGCACGGTCCCACACCGAATACCATCGATGGGCTGCGCACCCGCTTGCGCGAGACGACGGGGTTCCGCGCGGGGATTTCCCAGCCTGCTTTTAGGAACGGAACAAACACAAAGGCCCGCGGCTGCACCGCGTCCGTCGCTCCCGCGCTTTCCCCAAAACCCATCCACTGACCTAGCTCCCCATTGCCGCCTGGATTTGCGTAAAAGCGCAGCCGCATCGCCAGGCCTGTCTGAAAAGACACAGATTGCCGTGGCAGCACGCACTTTCCAGAATTACACAAGTATTACAATGCTCTTCCGGCGCCCCTGCTACTCTTGAATCGCAGCAAGAAAAGGAATTTGACGGAGCTGTAGCAACTACCCGGGAAAGGGTTCCCTTGAGAATGAAACTTGACGACCTGGAAAGACAAGCACCCCACACAGGCGAGGTTCAGTGGGTCACGGCCACCTTCATGGCCATCTTCCATATCGGTGCGATTGCCGCGCTGTTTTTTTTCAGTTGGAAATCGTTTTTCGTAGCGATGTTTCTGTGGTGGCTTTCCACTAGCGTGGGAATTGGCATGGGCTACCACCGCCTGCTCACCCACCGCGGATACAAGACCCCCAAGTGGGTGGAATATTTTATGACCGTGTGCGCCACCATGGCGCTCGAGGGCGGTCCGATTTTTTGGGTGGCCACGCACCGCATCCACCACCAATTTTCCGACGTAGACGGCGACCCGCATTCTCCCGTCGACGGCAAATGGTGGGCGCACATGGGCTGGATCCTAACTGGCAAGTCCATGCATCACGACACCACCACTCTGGCGCGATACGTTCCGGACCTGGCCAAAGACAAGTTCCATGTTTGGATTACCAAGTATCACTACGTGCCGCTGACCATATCGGGACTGATACTTCTGGCCATCGGCGGTTGGCCAATGGTCTTCTGGGGAGTTTTCTTCCGGACCGTGCTCGGACTGCACTGCACCTGGCTGGTGAATTCAGCGACCCATTCCTGGGGAACGCGCCGCTTTGCCACCCGCGACCTATCGACCAACAGTTTTTGGGTGGCCATCATGACCTGGGGCGAAGGATGGCACAACAACCATCACGCGCACCCCACGTCTGCGCGGCACGGTATCGCATGGTATGAGATCGATTTCAACTGGTACGGTATTTGGCTGCTGGAAAAGCTAGGGTTGGCTCGGCAGGTTTATGGTCTGAAACTGTCGGCCATCGATCGCGCGCGTACCCTGGCTCCGGTAGAATCCGACTAAATCCGCTTCGCAGATTCTTGGTTCGCAGCACCCCCGGTGCTGGGACGGTTTCTAGAATCGTCTCGGCGCACCGCGAACGGCTCCCCTCCCTTCGGTGTTCTCGTCTCCGCTGAAAACCAAATCTCTGCAGTCCGGTCTTGCGCGTGCGGCATTGCAAGTGAAGAAATCCTGGGGCTTTGGTTCCGCCGGCAGGAGTGCTGCGCCACAACGACTAAGGTCTGCGGTACAATCCGTCTAAGCCGCCATGCGCGTTGCCAGCCGCCAAAAAGCTGTCGCGTTCTTCGTCGTCCTGGGTTCATGCCTGGTGGCGCTGGCGGTCGCCCTGAACATCAGTTGGGTGATTCTCAACTGGCGGGAAGGCGTGCTGCTGCTGTTTGGCGTGATTTTTTTCGGCCTGATCATCGCGGGCATGATCTTGAACACCTTGTTTCTGGTGCGCGAGATTCGGCGAAACGAACAGCACGATAGCTTCATCAACGCGGTCACCCATGAACTGAAAACTCCGATTGCTTCGATTCGACTGTATCTCGAAACGCTGCAGCGCCGGGACGTCACCGAAAAGCAGCGCCGGGAATTTTATGAGCTGATGCTGCTGGATACCGACCGCTTGATGGGAACGGTGAAGCAAGTTCTAAAGGCCGGCGAAGTCGGATACAAGCACGTGGTTCGGGAACGGGTGGAACTGGATTTTCCCGAGCTGGTCTCGCAATCAATGGAACTGGCGCGGACGCGCCATCACCTGCCGCCGGAGACCCTGCGGTTTCCACGGGCGGCCGCCGAAGCCGCCGAAAAAAGCGCGCGCAGGAAACCCATTCGGGTCACCGGGGACCCGGAAGAGCTGCGCACCGCGGTCTACAATCTTTTTGATAACGCCATCAAGTATTCGGGAAAGACGGTGGACATCACCGTGGGCATCGATACGCCGGACGACGAGACCGTGGCTTTGTGGGTGCGCGACCGCGGCGTGGGTATTCCGGCGCACGCTTTGAAGCGTATTTTTAAACGATTTTATCGCGTGCCCACGCGTCTGAATGCGAAAGGGACCGGACTGGGATTGTTCATCGTGCGAGCGATCGCGCGCGCGCACGGAGGAAAGGTTTTTGCCCAAAGCGACGGCGAAGGGCGCGGGACGACGGTGACCATGGAGTTGCCGCGGAGCGAATCGTGAGCCGTGTGCTGGTGGTGGAGGATGAAGCGCATCTTGCGAAGGGATTGCGATTCAACCTGGAGGCGGAAGGATATCGAGTGGACGTGACGGCCGACGGAGAAGCTGCGCTCGAACAGTTGCTGGCCCAGGGCGAGCATTTCGACGTGGTGGTTCTGGATGTGATGTTACCGGGAGTGGACGGCTTTGCGGTAGCAGCGGCACTGCGCGAGGCAAAGAATTACGTGCCGGTGCTGATGCTCACGGCGCGCGACCGGCCGGAAGATGTGCTCGAGGGGTTCGCCGCCGGAGCGGACGACTATCTGCCTAAACCGTTCGAACTGCGGATCTTCCTGGCGCGGTTGCAAGGGCTGCTGCGGCGGAGCGAATGGCATAAACGAAGCACACCGGAAAAGCCGAGAAATGGGCGCGGCGCGGAGGAAGCGGCGTCCCAGGGTATCGAGCAGGAAGTATATTCCTTCGACGGCATGACCATGGACTTCAACTCGCTCGAGCTGCATGCGCGGGGAACCACGATTCGACTCACGCTGATGGAGGCAAAGTTGCTGCGGCACCTTTTGCGCAACGACGGGCGCACGGTATCGCGGAAATCGATTCTGCAGGATGTGTGGGATCTGGCGGAAGATACCGACACGCGCGCGATCGACAACTTTATCGTGCGGCTGCGGCGCTATATCGAGAAGGACCCGTCCGAACCGCGGCATCTACTGACGGTGCGCGGCGTGGGTTACCGGTTTATCGCGTAGCGACGAGCTTTTCTACGTGAACTGGCATTTCAAGACCAAGCAAGGCATCCAGAATTTTACTCGCGAGGATGCCGACGCGAGGCGCGGCAAAGATCCCGGCTTCGCGCAGCGCGACCTCTCCGAAGCGATCGCCCGAGGCGATTTCGCCAAGAGGTGAAATTATGAGCGCGGTTTTATGCCGGCGGCGTGAATCTGCGCACCATAAGCGAGATCGTTAATCCGATGAACAAAAGCACGGCCAGCACGCCGTTGATTCGTGAAGCGATAGTCGTGGCTCTCGGTGCGTAGGGAACCCGCGAGAGCGGCAGCACGATCAGCGTCATGAACAGGTAAACCACGCCACCGTAAAGCAAACCGGAAATCACGGGACGACGGCTCAGGATGGGGAGCTTGCGGCTAGCTGCATAAAAAGCAACCGTCCAAGTGAGCGCAATCACGTAATGCAACACCACGCCCAGAGCGATCGACGCTCCGCCGCGTTGAAAGGAACTGCTGCCGATCAAGCCGCTGGCGATGTATTGAAATACCATCTTCGGCGTGATCCCTCGGAGCAGGTTGAAGACGAGATTATCGGTGATGTCCAGGGTCCCGGCGACCAAGCCGATCCACAGAATGGTTGGCAAAGCGCTGGGTTGCTGTGAACCCGTTGTAGCTTTTATCGCCACCGCCGCCAAACTAGCGCAAAACGAAAACGATTGAAACCCCTAAGGTCAGGGATAGCGCTCTTCAAGCGCATCGGCCGGCCAGATTTCTTGCGTCTCTCGATTTTTTGATCTAGGCGGCGCCAACCGCCGCTTTCGCCGCAGCAATGGGGGTAACCGGCTTGTAGCCGCTCAAAGCGTAATACAGCACGTAGGCGTGGCACAGCAGCGGAACGATGAAGGCACGCTGGATGTTGGACGCGTCGGAAATGAGGCCCATGATGGCGGGGACAAGGGCACCGCCGATGATCGCCATCACCAACAGCGACGAACCCAGCTTGGTGTAGGGCCCGAGATTCTTTACGCTCAGTGCGAAAATCGTCGGGAACATGATCGAATGGAAAAATCCAACCAGTACGATTGCCCATACCGGAACTGATCCTGCCGCGAACATCACCACACTCAAGCAAATGAGCGAGCCAGCCGCGAAAATGCTCAGTAAGCGCGGCGGAGGTACTTTTTTCATGATGGCCGAGCCGGCGAACCTTCCGATCATGAAGCCGATCAGGTGCATTTGAAGATAGTGCGCCGCGCTTTTCTCGTGCGTCTGAGAAATCATGTGCTGGGCAAAGCGAATCACGAAGCTGGCGACTCCGACCTGCGCCCCGACGTACACAAATTCGGCCACAACTCCTTTGACCAGATGCGGGTAAGCCCACAGATCGCGCAGCTTCACTTCGGTTTCCGCCGGGCCGCCGGCGGTGCCAGCTGCGGGGACCTCCGGCAGGGCTGAAAAGTAAATCAATGCAGCAACGGCAAGAAAAATGCCGGCGATCACAACGTAGGGCACCCGTACCATGCCGGCTTCATAGGCTCGGTAGGCCTGTAACTGTTCGGGAGACATCGCGGCATACTGCGCCTTAGTATTCTCGATGCCTGACAAAATGAACGAGGCGCCAATGAATGGGGTAACCACCGCGCCGACGGCGTTGAACGACTGTGCGGCATTCAGCCGTCGCTCCGAACTCTCTGGCGGGCCCAGGATGGTGACGTAAGGGTTGGCGGCAACTTCGAGGAAACTCTGGCCGCAGGCCATCACAAACAACGCAAAGAGAAAAAATCCGTAGACGCGGATATAAGACGCGGGAATGAAGAGCAGTGCGCCGCTTGCGCAGATGACCAAGCCGATCAAAATTCCTCGCTTGTATCCGACTCGCTCCATAAGCCATCCGGCAGGAAGCGCAGCGAGAAAATAACCGCCAAAGAACGCCGACTGAATAAGCGAGGACTGAAAATCGGTGAGGCCGAAGGCTTTTTTCAGATGGGGAATCAGAATATCGTTCAGGTTGACGCCCAGGGCCCAAAGGAAAAAAAGGCTGGTCACCAGGATCAGCGGCACGAGGTAGCGGCGTTCGGTGAGCGGTACCGATGAAGTTCCCACTTTGCTCCCTTAAGTCAAAGCACGATCGAGATGGACGTAGCCGCCGTCCACGTATAAGTGCTGGCCGGTAATGTGGCTGGCCTGAGCGGAAATTAGGAACACCGCCATCGCTGCGATTTCATCCGCAGTAGTCATGCGCTGCTCAAGCGGGATTTTGGCGACGATGTCTTTCAATTTCGCGGCGGGATCGGGAAATGTATCGAGCCACTGGCGATAAAGCGGGGTCATCACTTCCGCGGGAAGAATCGCGTTCACACGAATGTCGAAGGGCAGCAACTCCGCCGCCCATTCGCGAGTGAGGCCTAGAACGCCGCCCTTCGCCGCCACGTAGCCAGAAGTGCCGCCCTGGCCGGTCACCGCGGTTTTCGAGCTGATATTGACGATCGGCCCGCGCCCGCGCTTGAGATGCGGCAGTGCATAGTGCGCCATGCAGTAGTAGTGCAGCAGGTTGCGCTCGAGCGACCGGACGAATTCCTCCGGACTGCCGGTTTCGAGGCCGATTCTGTCGTTGATGCCGGCGTTGTTCACCAGCGCGTCGATCCGGCCACACCGCTCGACTGTACTCTCAACGGCCGCCCGGCAATTGGCCGGCAAGGTGAGATCGGCGCCAATCACATGGGCCGTCGCCCCGAGACCGCGCAGCTCTTCGGCTATTTTCTCGCCGCTGAGCGTGTCACGGTCCACAATCACGGCAATCGCGCCTTCCTGCGCGCACGCTCGCGAAATCGCGGCGCCGATGCCTTTGCCGCCGCCGGTAACGATCACAACTTTGTCTTTGAGTTGTAAGTCCATGGGGAGAGTCAGCCTTAACCGCGATCAGCCGTGCAGTCTGAGAAACCCGCCGTCGAGGGGATAATCCGTGCCGGTGATAAAGGCGGCTTCGTCGCAGCACAAAAATAGCGCCAGATCGGCAACCTCTCGCGGTTGCGCCATCCTCCCAATGGGCTGCGTTTCAGAAAGTTTCTTGAACATTTCGGCTTCGCGGCCGGGATAGTTCTGCCGAAGGTAGCCGTCAACGAAGGGAGTGTGGACCCGCGCCGGAGAAACGCAATTGCAGCGGATGTTGTATTTCAAATAGTCTCGCGCCACTGAAAGGGTCATCGAAACCACCGCGCCCTTGCTCATCGAGTACGCGAAGCGCTCACTTAAGCCGGTGGAAGCGGCGATGGAAGCCATGTTGAGAATCACACCGCCGTGCATCTTTAGATGCGGAATGAGCGCGAACATGCAGTTGTACATGCCCTTCACGTTGACGCGGAAGATGCGATCGAGATCGGCTTCGGAAGTGGATTCGAGCGTGCCGACGTGCGATACCCCGGCATTGTTGACGAGGATGTCCACGTTCCCATCGCGAAGCACTTCCTCGAACACCTGCTTCACGCTCGAATGGTCGGCCACGTCGCACCGGTAGGATCGCGCGCTACCTCCGCCGCTCTTGATCCTCCCAACGATCGCTTGCGCCGCCGCGATGTCGACGTCCAGGATGCAAACGGATGCGCCGGCCTCGGCAAATCGCTCGGCGATGCTCTGGCCGATGCCGCTGCCTCCACCGGTGACCACTGCGTTCCTGCCGTCCAGTCGAAACGAATTCATCGAGTAGTCCTGACCTGTCAGAGTGAAACGCCGCGCTTCCACGGAATAAAATCATCCTGACCGAGCAATTCCGCCTTAGTGAAGGTGTCGCCGCTGGCAATGTCAATCACCCGGTCCAGAATTTTATCAGCCATCTGATCGACGGTTAATTCGCCGGTAACGATCGGACCGGTGTCGATGTCAATGATGTCCGGCATGCGCTGAGCGAGAGCCGAGTTGGTCGAGAGTTTCACGACCGGCGCAATAGGGTTTCCGGTGGGCGTTCCCAGTCCGGAGGTGAAAAGTACCACGCTCGCGCCCGCGCCCACCTGTGCCGTGACGCACTCCACGTCATTGCCGGGCGTGCATTGCAGATTCAATCCGGGCTCGGTCGAGTACTCCGGAAAATCAATCACCGCGGTAACCGGCGAAGTTCCGCCTTTTTTCGCGGCGCCGGCGGATTTCATCGCGTCGGTGATCAATCCGTCGCGAATATTGCCGGGCGACGGGTTCATCTCAAAACCCGAAAACACCGCCTTGGCCCGGGCGTTGTACGCGCGCATCAGGTGGATGAACCGTTCGGCAATTTCCGGCGTGGTGCTGCGGTCCATGAGTTCTTGCTCAACGCCACACAGTTCCGGAAACTCCGAGAGAATGGTCCGGCCGCCTAAAGCGACTATCAAGTCCGAGGTGTGCCCGACGGCCGGGTTCGCGGAGATTCCTGAAAATCCGTCCGAACCGCCGCACTTCAGCCCGACGCAAAGACGCGAGAGCGGCGCGGAAGTCCGTTGGCACTTGTCGGCTTCCACCAAACCGGAAAATGTCTTCTGAATCGCTTGCGAGAGCATCGCGAATTCCGTGCCGCTGGCTTGCTGCTCGAAGACAAATAGCGGTTTGTTGAATTTGGGATCGAGCTTCTTCAGCGCTTCCCGAAGCACGGCCACCTGGGAGTGTTGGCATCCCAGACTCAACACCGTGGCGCCGGCCACGTTCGGGTGATGGATATAGCCCGCGATCAGCGCACACAAGTTGTTGGAATCCTCGCGCGTCCCCCCGCATCCGCCTTCATGAAGTAGAAACTTGATCCCATCTACGTTCTTGAAAAGGGATGACGGCCGGCGCTGCGGGCGCGCCTCAGCGGCGCGGTACGTTTCGATCTCGCCGACTTTGCCATCGCGATACAGCTTTGCCAGTTCGGAAACTTGCTGGCGGTAGACCGGCGGCGCTGCAAATCCGAGTTCCTCTTCGAACGCTTGCTTCAGGGTAGCGATGTTTCGGTTCTCGCAGAACACCAGCGGAACGACAAGCCAGTGGTTCCGCGTACCGACCTGGCCGTCCGCGCGCAGGAAACCCGAAAATATGCGCTGCCGAAATTTCGAAACGTCGGGCGGCACCCAATGAAAACCGGGCACCTGCGCTTCGACCGGCGCCGTCTCGTGGTGCAGGTTCCGGGTGGTCAGCGTCTGGCCGCGGCGTAGTGGTTCCGTCGCTTTCCCGACCACCACCCCATACATCACAACGCGGTCGCCCTGCGCGAGATCGGTCGTGACGAATTTGTGTTTGGCGGAAACGTCTGACACCAATTCATAATTCACCCCGGAAAAATCCACCACCTCGCCCTTTCGCAAATCCGTCAGGGCGATCAGCACATTGTCCCGCGGATCGATTTTTAGAACCCTGCTTTGCATGGCCGCGACCTCGAAATTGCTTCGCATCGTGCGGTTCCGTTCGCCGGACGAAAAGTGTCCTTGCACTCACGCGCCAAATCCCCGGGGCGCCTCCGTCGTCCACATATCCATTCCATATATATATTTACACGTTTCGAGAAGCGGAAGAAACCCAACCGAGTTTCAGCCGAGTTCCCATTTTGGGCAATGGGCGGATTCGCAGGTGAGGCTCGACCGGTGCGAAGTCGCAGATCGTTTTTCTTTTTTTGTCTTCGAAGTCCTCAAACGCATATAGCAAGCGAAAACTTGAAATTCAAGAGAAAAGATTTGCGTTTCATATGTTAAAAAGGAGTAGCTGGCCCTTCGTCAAGTACATCACCGTGCCCGGAGCGGCGCCAGACGGGCACGGTGCAAGGAATGCACCCATGATTCGAGCCAAAGAATCCAAATCCGCACCGGTGGGCGTGGTCTCTAAAATTCTGAAGATCCTCGAAGCTCTAAGCACGTCACCGGCCGGCCTCCAACTCAAAGATATTGCCGATCAGACCGGCATCAACAAAAGCACTGCCTACCGCTTTCTCGCGCATCTGGAGTCCGAGGGATATCTCTTCCGTGACGACCTGGGAGCGTATCTAGTGGGTCCGAAACTGGTGCGGTTGGGCTCGGGCGCCAACTATCAGGCGACGCTTCGGAAAATCAGCCGGCCGGTGCTGCAGCATCTGTGGAAAGTAACCAACGAAACCGTCAACCTGGGAATCCTTGATGGCCAGGACGTGTATTACGTCGACGTGGTGCAAAGCGCGCACCCGTTTCGCATGGCTTCGCCGGTTGGATCGTGGCGTCCGGTGTACTGCACGGCGATGGGCAAAGCGCTCACCGCGTATCTGCCGGCCGATGAACGAGAACACGTACTCTCTTCGATCCGCTTCGAGCGCTGCACCCCGCACACTCTCACGCGGTTGCCGCAACTGCGGAAGGAACTTGAAAAGGTTCGCCAACGCGGGTACGCCCTCGACGATGAGGAGGCGACCCTAGGCGCCCGCTGTGTGAGCGCTGCGATCCTTCGTGACGGCGGCAACGTGGCCGCGGCCATCAGCGTGGCTGGCCCTACGACCAGAATCGCGCGAGACAAAATCCCGGCGTTCGCTGGGGAAGTGGTGGCCGCCGCGCGGGCCATTTCCACCCGGCTGGGCGCCTCGGAGCCGTGATCCGGTTAACGGCCAGTGCGTTTTGTTGTCGATAGAATGTATTTCAGATCCTAAAATCAAAACCAGGCGTATTGGAATCCGCTTGACTCGCCGCTGCAGCCACGCTTAGCTAGAGATTCACGATTCGTTCTGTGATCTGCACGGGCGACACTTCGAAAGTTAAAAAAATGCGCGGAGGAAACACGCTGCATGAAACTCATTCGTTTTGGTGACCCAGGAAAAGAGAAACCCGGCCTGCTTCTTGCGAATGGGACCCGCGTGAATGCATCCGGCTTTGGATCCGACTATACCGAGTCTTTCTTCGAGAATGATGGACTTGCGGCGTTGCGGAAATGGTTTGACGCGAACGGTTCCGTGGCGCCGGGCGTGGACTCTTCGATTCGACTCGGTCCGCCCATCGTGCGGCCCAGCAAGATCGTTTGCATCGGCCTCAACTACCGCCAGCACGCCGCCGAGAGCGGAATGGAAATTCCGAAGGAACCGGTGATATTTTTTAAATCCACCACCGCGCTCGTGGGCCCGAACGACAACGTGATCATTCCGCGCAACGCCGAGAAAGTGGATTGGGAAGTTGAACTGGCGTTGGTGATCGGCAAGAAGGCCAGCTATGTCCCCAAAGAGCGCGCCTTTGAATATATCGCCGGGTACGTCCTGCATAACGACTACTCCGAGCGCAGCTTTCAGCTCGAACGAGGCGGCCAGTGGGTAAAAGGAAAGAGCGCGGATACTTTCGCGCCACTGGGGCCATTTCTTGCCACCCGCGACGAGATTCCTGATCCGGGGTGCTTGAATATGTGGCTGAAGGTCAACGGCGAATTATGCCAAAAAGAATCGACGTCGGACATGATCTTTGATGTGCCGGTTCTGGTCAGCTATCTGAGTGAGTTCATGACCCTTCTTCCCGGCGATATCGTCAGCACTGGAACTCCCGCCGGCGTCGGCTTCGGCATGCGGCCTCCGAAATATCTAAAGCCCGGAGATCATGTAGAGCTAGGAATCGACGCCCTGGGGGAGTCGCGCCAGACGATGGTGGCGTGGAAAGCATAAATCCAGCGCCGGGCGGTTCCGTTGAACGAATGCAGCGCTCTTCAGCTATTCGAATTCTCCATATTTCCCTTGTAGTTGTCGCTATTGCAGCGGCTGCTTCTGCTCAGGCGCTAAATTCTCGGACGAACGCCACGTTCGCCGCGAAACTCGGTGTCGTTCAATTTCAGGACATCGCGCGTCAAGCCGGGCTGACCGCTCTCGACGTATATGGCGGCGAACAGCACAAAGAATTCATTATCGAGACCACCGGCAATGGCGCCGCCATCTTCGATTACGACAACGACGGCTGGCCCGACATATTCCTTCCTAATGGTTCGACGCTGCAAGGTTTCGCATCGGGAAGCGCGCCCACCGGCCACCTCTATCACAACAATCACGACGGCACGTTCACCGATGTGACCGTGAAGGCCGGCCTGGCGCGAGCGGGCTGGGGCCAGGGAGCTTGCGTCGGCGATTACGACAATGACGGCAACCTCGATCTGCTCGAGACGTTCTGGGGACAGAACGTGCTCTACCATAACAACGGCGACGGCACCTTCACTGACGTAACCGAAAAAGCTGGCCTGAAAACGAGCGCGGATGAATGGAGCACCGGCTGCAGCTTCGTGGATTACGACCGCGACGGCAACGCGGACCTGTTCATCGCGCGCTATGTGGACTTTTCTTACGATTCGGTGCCGCGGCCCGGCCAAGGCCAATGGTGCCAGTGGAAGGGCATCAATGTGATGTGCGGCCCACGCGGCCTGAAAATGCCGGAGAACATTCTGTACCGCAACAATGGCGACGGCACTTTCGCGGATGTCTCGCAGAAATCCGGAATCACGAAAACTGGCGGCTGCTACGGATTGACTGCACTCACGGCTGACTTCGACCTGGACGGTTGGCCCGACATTTACGTGGCCTGCGATTCCACGGCAAATATTCTGTATCACAATAATCACGACGGCACTTTCTCCGAAATAGGCCGCCTGGCAGGCGTGGCGTTCAATGGAGATGGCACGGCGCAAGCCGGTATGGGTGTTTCCGGCGACGACTATGCCCACACCGGCCTGCAGGACATCATTAAGACAAATTTCAGCGATGACTCGCCGACGCTCTATTTGAATCGCGGAAAAAACCTCTTCGATGACGTCACCTTCAGCGCCGGCCTTGGCACCATTCGAAATTGGCTAGGCTGGGGGGTGCAGTTTTTCGATTTCGATAATTCCGGCTGGCCCGGGATCTTGATCGCGAATGGCCATGTGTATCCGGAAGTGGATGGAAAGGATCTAGGGACCAGGTATCGCCAACCGAAGGTGTTGTATCTCAATTTGCGCGACGGAAAATTCGCCAATATCACCGCGCGGTCCGGCGCCGCGCTGAGCGGACTGCATTCCGGCCGGGGCATGGCGCTTGGGGATCTCTTCAACGACGGCCAAGTGGAGGCGGTGGTCAACAATATGAACGAGACGCCGTCGCTCTACCGCAACACCGCGCCCGCCGGGAATTTCATCAGTCTGCAACTGGCCGGGACGAAGTCAAATCGCGCCGCGCTGGGAGCGGCCGTCACACTCGAACAAGGAAGCGACCAGCGCGAACAAGAAGTTCGCAGCGGCGGAGGATTTATTTCACAGAGCGACCTGCGGCTGCATTTCGGCTTGGGCAAATCCGGGCACGCGGAAAAAATTGTGATTCGCTGGCCGAGCGGACTGGTAGAAACACTCAAAGACCTGCCGGCGAACCAATACTACATCGTGCGCGAGGGCAGCGGCGTGGATGCCAAGCAGACCCACGGAGCGAGCGCCGCACCGCGCTCCGCGGCGCCACAGAAGTAGGAAACGGGGCTGTTTCTCACGCCGCGCCGCCCAGCGCAATCACTACGATCGCAAGGCACAACACGCCAATCCCAATCCAGCAGTAGGTGAGCGCTGGCCTGCCGGCGTCCTTCCATTCTCCGCTGATCATTCCCCAGAACAGACCGACGATGATGTCCATCACCATAAACACGGGCCAACCGATCATCCCGCCGAGCGTGCCGAGGATCGAAGCTCCCGAGCCATACATCAACGTTCCTCCGAACCAAAGTAATCCCATCAAGCTGCCGAGAATCCAATAGAGCGCGCCGCCAGTTCTGTAGATGCCCCAAGTATTGTTTTTCTTGAGGAGGTAGACGCAATAAACCCCGTTGGCAATGAACCCGCCGCTGGTACACAGCGACCATATCGGATTCGCGGCCATCGACGGGCTCGCACCCGCCGCCAGCGCTTTCAACCGCAGTTCGTCGCCGAAGACGAAGCTGAAATTCAACATCGAAGAAAACAATCCCGAAAAAATGCAAATGATCAGCCCCAGCGTGAATCCCGAGCTTGGCGCACCGCTCTGCCCCGCGGCGCGCTCGCGACGCCGGCCGGCGATCGCCAGAAACACCAGCCCGATCGTCATGACTACTGTTCCAACGATGAGCGCGATGCCTCGCTTCGAGAGGATCTCGTCAGGATGAAGAACCGCGAGCGGTATGAGTGACCCGAACGACGCGGTAATGCCCAGGATCACTGCGAACGCGAGTGCCAGGCCCACCCGGCTGATTCCGAGCCCGCAAAGCGTTGCTCCGATGCCCCACATGAATCCAAATAGAAGCACTTTCTCGAGAGTAGGCCACGATGCGGCGGAATAAACGCCGGCGAGGTGAGGTATGGTGCTGTACGCGATGATCCACGGAAAAATCACCAGCCCAGTGATGGCGAACATCAGCCATGAATTCTCCCACCGCCACGATAGCATTCGTTTCATCGGAGCGGCGAAGCTTCCGTTCACGACGCCCGCGATAATCACCACCGCTATGCCCCAACCGAGTTGTGCGTTCACCGAGTCTCCGTAAAGCCTGACATTCGCTCCCTGCGCCGAGCGCCCCTTTCATGTAGTAGCGGCGGGCGCGAGAGGCTGACAGAAAATGAGGCATGGTGGGTGGCTGCGTCAATATGAATTCGCGGCATATCCAACCCATTTCACATTATAAAACTATCATTTTGTTGACGGGTCTAGCAGTGTTGAGTAAATTCTTACCGCCGCCAGGAGCCCACGTGAGAATTAAGTCCATCGAA
>Ga0302326_10017875_pt1 | contig 14745 bp, 17 predicted proteins | sample Palsa_T0_3_FD_202264 | JGI IMG/M metagenome (GOLD analysis project Ga0302326, IMG submission 202264) | Peat permafrost microbial communities from Stordalen Mire near Abisko, Sweden - Palsa_T0_3 | ecosystem: Environmental > Terrestrial > Soil > Palsa > Peat permafrost | place: Sweden: Abisko... | reverse complement strand
GCCATCCCCGCCGCCTCCTTCTCGCGGCGGGTATCATGAATCAGAACAAACGCGATTCGGGAATCCCCTGCGATTCACTTCGCTAGGAAACCGCTCTAGAGGTTCGCTTCCGATGTATTGTTTGTGTCTTTGGCCTTGACTTCCTTCCACTCCCATTCCTCCGCGTGCTTGGCGAGCGCGAGGTTGCTCTCCATGCTCGCGTAGAGCTGTTGTAGAGACTGCTGTCCCTGTTGGGCGTTTTGGCTGATGATCTTCATCTGCTGGGCGGCGTGTTGCGTCGCTCCTGAATCGCCTTCCGCTTGTTGCGGTGCTCGACAGTGTGGTAGTCGACCGCGACTTCAGCCGCTTTGATCGCCGCTTCACACTCGCGATCCTCGTCCTGGGCTACGGCGACACCTTACTAAATCCCCAGCGGCCCAAGCCATCGCAACTGCTCCCTGCGCGCCACTGTCACCTCGGTCATTCCGTTCGGATAAAGGTTCTTCCCATTGAGAATTGTCTCCGCTTTCTTTGTCTCATTCGTGGGGTACATGCCACTAGTATTTGCGTGATTTCGCGGTGCGGTGGAGCGACGCGATGCGTATCCCGTCCCCGTTAATCCCGTGCGCTTACGTAGCCGGCGCCATCGGGCGCTGGAATTGCAAACCGCATTTCTTCTGAATATTGGCCTGCTCAATTGCGTCCATGTCGCCCTTGAGCTGCGCGACCTCTTGGGCGCTGGCGGCGTCGCCCTTGATGAAGAACAGCGCCGGCCAAAATAGAACCACGCCCACGCCGGTTGCGACGGCGTCACCCGTCGCCTTTTGATCTTGCGCGCCGTTGGCAATCGCCGCTCGCGCCGACACGCGGGCCGCCTCCTCTTGAAGTTGGGCGCACGTGTAGTTCTGATATTGGATTGGCGACACATAGGCCGCCGAAATATTTTCTGCGCGCGTAGCGCATCCCGCGAGCGCGAAAGCGCCCGCCGCAACTATTATTATTATTTTCACGATGATTTCCTCCCGATTTCACAGTTGAGCACCGGGCGGTGGGTAAGTCGAATCCTTAGGCGTGGCCGATATTGATTAGTCATCCAGAAATAAACGATGGAAATAATCAAGGCGTCTAGTTGCCAATAACGACCTTTCGGTCCGCACGAGTGCCTCTTCTTGCTTTCGCTGACCTTCATCTCCCCGCACAGAATCGCGCTTACGCCCGACGCCCCGCCCGTATAAACTCGCCTCAACGACAACCATCGGGAGGGAACCCATGACGGCGGCGCTTCGATTGAACCATATGTCGCTGCAGGTGCGCAGCCTCAGCGGCAGCGCGAAATTCTACCAGGAAGTGCTGCTGCTGCCGGAGATCGAATGCGGCGCCGCCAAGCCCAATATCCGCTGGTTCGGGCTCGGCGGGGAGACGTCGGTCCATCTCATCGAGGGCGAATTCGGCAATACGTTCGTCAAGCGCTCCACCCATTTCTGCATCTCGTCGGATGATTTCGACGGGATGGTGCGGCATCTCAGGGACAGTCGCGTGACATTCTGCAACGCCGACGGCGAAGAAGGAAAGCTGCACACGCGCGCCGACGGCGTGCGGTCCGTCTATCTGCAGGACCCCGACGGCTATTGGCTCGAGATCAACGAGGATTTCTAAGCCGCGGGCGCGGCGGGAAGGCGCGAAGAAGGGGCGGGGAGCGGGGTTGCTATAACCCTAGGGTTATAGTGGGACGGGCCGGTCGGTGCGGAGAACGGGCAAAAAGTCGTGTTTTGGCGATGATTTTTCGGCGCATTTGCGCTGGCTTCGAGCCGGGAAGCGCCGGTTGAGCGACAAGGCTGTGTCGGAGGCGTGCGGTTTCGTGTCTTTCGGCGTCGCGCTGCCATCGCCGTGCTCGCTGTCAAGGTCAAGCCGCCTTCGGCGGTCGCGTCGCAAGAGCTCCGCGAACCCTGACAGCTCCGCGCGTCGATGGCGTTTGGCCACCATGTCCTTTTGGTGAGCGATCGCGGCCAGTGGGCCGCATCGCGCACCAAAAGGACATGTAGGTAAAAGGCCGCGCCGACGAGACGCAGTCACGCCGAAGGCGCCGTAGCGACGGAGCCGCGTAGCCCGGACGAATGCTTCGCATTCGCCTAGACTCGACGGCGTCTCGGCGGCGTGGCCCCCGGCGCGGTGCGCGCTAGCCAATTGATGCGCTCCCCCTCCCCCCTTGTGGGGGAGGGCCGGGGAAGGGGGTCGCGCTGACCTATCGGAAATGATTGCGCCGTGCTCCGACAGGTTCGCGCGACCCCCCCTCCCTAACCCTCCCCCACAAGGGGGGAGGGAATGCACCCACTTCCGCGCCAGCAATCTCTTTCTGAAAAGGAGAATCTGTGCTACCTTCTCATCTCGTCTAGCTCCCTGGAGCGCAACGGAGCAAAACCACACGTGAGACCCGTAAACACGCTTTCCAAGGTTTTTCGCCCTTAACCCCTTGATATCGCTCAATCGACCCAAGGAAATTCCAAGGAAAAGCTTGGAAAAAATTTGGCGGCGCCTTTTGCGCCCTCCGCAATATCAATGACTTAGCAAAGTCCCCAAGGCGTCCTCCCATGCTTTTGCTTGCCGGCCCCACGCTTTTCCAAACTTTCCTCTGGCGTCGCGCCGGCGCTCGGGCTTGATTGGGGCGGCCATGTTCCTGTCCTTCTTCGCCTCGCTCCGCAACGCCCATGTGCCGGTGACGCCGCGCGAATATCTCGTGCTGATGCAGGCGCTGGAGGGCGATCTTGCCGATAAATCGGTCGAGCATTTCTATCATTTGTCGCGCGCGCTGCTCGTCAAGGACGAGCGCAATCTCGACAAGTTCGATGTCGTGTTCGCCGCCGCCTTCAAGGGCGTGCTCACGCTGACCCAGGCGATCGAACAGGTCGACATCCCCGAGGAATGGCTGCGCAAGCTCGCCGAGCGCTATCTCACGCCGGAGGAAAAAGCCCAGTTGAAGGCGATGGGTTTCGAGAAGCTGATGGAGACGCTGCGCGAGCGGCTCGCCGAGCAGAAGGGGCGCCATCAGGGCGGCTCGAAATGGATCGGCACGGCGGGGACTTCGCCGTTCGGCGCCTATGGCGACAATCCTGAGGGCGTCCGCATCGGCCAGAAGGAGGGGCGCAACCGCAGCGCCGTGAAGGTCTGGGACCGGCGCGATTTTAAGGATTTCAACGGCTCGGAGGAGCTGGGGCCGCGCAACATCAAGATCGCGCTGCGGCGTCTCAGGCGCTTTGCGCGCGAGGGCGCGGCCGAGGAGCTCGATCTCGACAATACGATCCGCGGCAGCGCCAGCAAGGGCTATATCGACGTGCAGCTGCGGCCCGAGCGGCGCAATGCCGTGAAAGTGCTGCTGTTCCTCGATGTCGGGGGATCGATGGACTGGCATGTCGAGGCGGCCGAGAACCTGTTTTCGGCGGCGCGCAGCGAGTTCAAGCGGCTGGAGCATTTCTATTTCCACAATTGCCTCTACGAGAGCGTGTGGAAGAACAACCGCCGCCGCCATGCCGAGCGCCTGCAGACGCAGGATCTCCTCAACACTTATGCGCGCGACTATCGCGTCATTTTCGTCGGCGACGCCTCGATGAGCCCGCATGAGATCAGCATGCCGGGCGGCTCGGTCGAGCATGTCAATCCGGAGGCCGGCGAAGTCTGGCTGGCGCGGGCGATCCGCGCCTGGCCGCGGGCGGTGTGGATCAATCCGACGCCGGCCGCGCAATGGACTTATTCGCAATCAACAAGTATGATCAGTAGAATTTTCGAGAACCGCATGTTCGCCTTCACCCCCGACGGGCTGGAGGGCGCGATGCGCGCGCTCACGCGCTAGGGCCGCACCACCAGCACCGAGCACAGAGCGTGGCGCACGATCGTCTTGGCGTTGGACCCCAGGAGATAGTCGGCGACGACCGGCCGGTGCGAGCCGACCACGATGAGGTCGGCGCCCCATTCAGCGGCCTCGCCGAGGATCTCGTGATAGATGCCGCCAACCCGCACCACGCCGCTCACCCGCTCCTTGGGCAGCTGGACCGCCGCGACGATGTCCTGCAGCGCCGACGTGGCGCGCTTTTCCTGCTCGGCGTCGAAGTCGGCCGGGACATATTCCATGAAGGTCGCCGGCAGCAACGGCTGGATGTTGACGAGCCGCAGCACGCCGCTGCTGGCGCTGGCGAGCTCGGTCGCCTCGGCGAGGCCCTTGGGCGTCGGGGCGGGATCGGCCAGGTCGATGGCGACGAGAATCTTGTTATACATGGCCTTTTCTCCGGGTCCGGCGCGCCAAGGCGCGCCGCAAGGGGCAGACTGGCGCATTTGCGGCTTGATCGCAAAGGCGTAATCGGGCATAGCAGCGCCTCGACGATTTGGAGCCGTGGGTCCGTCCCGCCGGCCGCAATTTCCCGGGTGACCCATGAAAGTCCGCAATTCCCTGAAATCCCTGCGCGCGCGCCATCGCGACAACCAGCTCGTGCGCCGCAAGGGCCGCGTCTATATCATCAACAAGACCCAGAAGCGCTTCAAGGCCCGCCAGGGCTGACATCCCCTCACTCGAATGTGACCGGCCAAAGCCGCCGTTCGCGCTACGGGGTTTTGACCGCGCGGGCCCGGCGGCCTAAGCTTGCGCGATGATCCGGCTCGGATTCGTTCTTTTCATCGCCGCCCTCCTGTCGCTGGCCGCCCGCGCGCCGACAAGCGCCTTCGCCGGCTCGCCGGCGGGCGCTGAGATTGCCGGCGTGGAGCCAGGCGAGGGCGATGCCGCGCCGGCGCCCGGCGCCGACCCTGCCAAGCCCGAGCCGCCCGCGCTGACGCGCCAGCAGAAGCTCGACGACCTGTTCGCGCGTCTGGCGGCCTCGAGCGACGTCGCCGAAACCAACGGCCTGGTCGTCGCCATCGACCGCCTGCTGCTTGATTCCGGGTCGGACACCGGCGATTTGCTGATGGCCCGCGCCATGGCGGCTATGGGGTCCAAAAATCTCGAAGTCTCGCTCGCTCTGCTCGACAAGATCGTCGTCCTGCAGCCCGGCTGGGCGGAGGCCTGGAACAAGCGCGCGACCGTGCGCTATCTCCTCGACGACGACCAGGGCTCGATGGCCGATATCGCCCATGTGCTGGCGCTCGAGCCGCGCCATTTCGGCGCGCTATCGGGCATGGCGATGATCCTGGAGCGCGACGGCTTTCGCGACGACGCGCTGCGCGCCTATCGCCGCGCCCTGGAAATCGCCCCGCAGCTGACCTCCGTGCGCAACGCCGTCGATCGTCTGACCACGGCGGTCGACGGGCAAAGCCTGTGACCGGGCAATGACTTAAGCCGACCCGCCTTCCGGGCCGATCAGCGCGATGCGCATATTGTTGGTCGCCCCCGGCGTGCCGAAAGGCACCCCGGCGACCACGATGACGCGCTCCCCCGTTTGCGCGAAGCCTTCGATGAAGGCGTGCCGGCAAGCCCGGTCCGCCATGTCGCGCTCGTCGCGCGCGTCGTCGGTCACGACGGCGTGAACGCCCCAGACCAGCGCCAGCCGCCGCGCCGTGGCGACGATGGGCGTCAACGCCAGGATCGAGGAGGTCGGCCGCTCGCGCGCGATGCGCAGGCCGGTCGAGCCCGACGCGGTCCAGGCGCAGATCACCTTCAATTGCAGGGTTTCGGCGACGTCGCGGGTCGCCACCGCGATCGCGTCGGCGCCGGTGCGCTCGGGCGCGGCGCGCTGGGCGGTGATGATGGTCGGATAGATCTCCTCCGCTTCGACTTCCTCGGCGATGCGGTTCATGGTCGATACCGCTTCGTGAGGATATTGTCCCGAGGCGCTTTCGGCCGACAGCATCACGGCGTCAGCGCCCTCGAACACCGCGGTCGCGACATCGGAGACCTCGGCGCGCGTCGGCACCGGCGAGACGATCATCGATTCCAGCATCTGGGTCGCCACCACGACCGGCTTGCCTTGCCGGCGGGCGAGGCGGGTGATTCTCTTTTGCAGGCCCGGCACCTGCTCCAGCGGCATTTCCACGCCGAGATCCCCGCGCGCCACCATCAGGGCGTCCGAGACGGCCATGATCTCATCGAGGCGCGCGATCGCCTGCGGCTTCTCGATCTTGGCCATGATGAGGGCGCGGCCCTGCACCAATTTCCGCACTTCGAGGACGTCCTCGGGGCGCTGCACGAAGGACAGCGCGATCCAATCGACATCCTCTTCAAGCGCGGCGTCGAGGTCGAGACGATCCTTGGGCGTCATCGCCGAGGTTGGAATGGTGGTGTCCGGCAGGCTGACGCCCTTCTTGTTGGAGACGCGGCCGGCGACCTCGACGATTGTGACGGCCCGACCATTGTCGACGCTGCTCACCCGCAACAGCACCTTGCCGTCATCGATCAATACGCGATCGCCTTTTTCGAGCGAACTCAGAATTTCAGGATGGGGCAGAAAGACGCGCGTGCGCGAGCCGGGGGCCGGGCTCGAATCGAGCGTGAACGTCTCGCCTTTGCTGAGGATGACCGCCCCCCCTTCAAACTCGCCGACGCGCAGCTTGGGGCCCTGCAAATCGACCAATATGCCGATCGGTCGTCCAAATTCCTCTTCAAGCGAGCGGATCATCGCCACCCGTTCGCGCATGCCGTCATGCGAGGCGTGACTCATATTGATGCGAAACACGTCCGCGCCCGCCTCGAACAGCGAGGCGATGACCGCCTTGTCGGACGAGGCGGGTCCGAGCGTAGCGATAATCTTGATTCGGCGACGTCTTCTCATCGAACGCTTCCCTCACGAATTTTGTTCGATCGCGGCTGAGTTGCGCGATCGGAGTCGACGGGATCGAGCCCGCCTTTACCCGTATCACGCTCTATAGCCTTCTCGTGACGCATTTTCCGCATGCGAAATCGATTTCGCTCGGGGAGCGGAAGGCGTCTCTATGGATTGGTCGGATCGGTGAGCTGCACCGTCCAATTCTTGGCGTCTTTCCCGGTGTCGACTTCAAAAAACCCGGTACGGTCGTATCCCCGCACAAAGCAATCCTGACGCCCGTCGATTTTGAATTCGCGATCGCTGGTGCACATGAAAGCCTTGCCCTTCCATTCGCCGCCGCGTTCGTCCATGGCATAGACGTAATAGAACTGCGCCGCCAGGGCGCCGCGCAGCAACGTGTCGCAATCGGAGGGCTTCAGATTCCACCAGCCTTCGCTGACCCAAGCTTGGCCGTCGGTATAGGCCAGCGAGACGCTTACGCGATTGGCGGTGTTGTTGCACATCCGAAAATCCGCGAGCGCCGGAGCAGCCTGGACGGCGGCGACGGCGCAGAGGAAGAGCAAGCTGGCTTTACCGTTCATGACGACCCGGAATCATGCCCCATGCCCGATCTCGCATCATAATCTTCGCCCGGCTTCGCGTGTCAACTTTTCCCTCTTTCAACAATGGAATGGGCCCTCCTTCTATCGTGGCCGCGCGATATAAATGCCCGCCAGGATCGCCAGTCCACCTCCGGTCTGGATGAGCGTGACTGGTTCGTCGAGAATGGCCCAATGCGCGCCATTTGAATCAGGCGGCCGCTGTCCTTATTCTCGCCGCATCGCTCAAGCAAGTGGCCCGCATGCACGCTCCCGCGCAAACAGAAATCGCCAAGGCGGAGGACGCGTTCGCTCCGGTCGAGCGGATCGACGGGCCGCTGGACGTCGGCGTCATCGTGATTTGCGATCATGCTTCCAACGGGCTGCCGGTCGAATATGGCGATTTGGGCCTGGCGCGCCAATCGCTTCGCCGCCACATCGCCTATGACATCGGCGCGGCGTGGCTGACGCGCCGCCTCGCTTTTCTGCTTGGCGCGCCGGCGGTGCTGTCGACATTCTCGCGCCTGCTGATCGATCCCAACCGAGGCGCGGACGATCCGACCCTCGTGATGCGGCTGTCCGACGGCGCGATCGTGCCCGGCAATGCGCATATCGACGCTGGTGAAATAGCGCGCCGGCGTGAGCTTTATTGGGCGCCTTACCGCAACGCCATCGCGGAGGTGGTGGACGCGATGTGCGCGTCGGGACGGGCACCGGCCGTCGTTTCCATCCATTCCTTCACGCCGTATTGGCGCGGCGCTGAGCGGCCCTGGAAGATCGGCGTCTTGTGGGATATCGATTCGAGGTTGCCCGCGCCCCTTTTGCAGGCTCTCGCCTTAGAAGATGATTTGGCGCCGGCGCACGAGACGGTCGGCGACAACGAACCCTATGATGGCGCGCTGGAAGGCGACACGATCGATGACATTGCGACGGCGCGCGGTCTCGCCAACGCGCTGATCGAAGTGCGGCAGGATCTGATCGCGACCGAGCCAGGCGCGCTCGCCTGGGCGGAACGATTGGCTCGTCTGCTCAAACCCATCCTCGCGCGGCCCGAGACCCATGTGCGGACCAATTCTGGCAGCCGCGCGTCGGGCAAGCCGCCGCGACCGACAGAACAACGGGGATGAGATCATCCCGATGCTTGACGCGAGGCGTTGAGCCGGCCATGGCTCCGGGCTTCGTTTTTCACCTCGCCACCAATGGACCAGGGCATGAGCACGGACAACGCCAGCACCGAGCACGTCAATGCGGGACACTTGCGCGCTTTCATCGAGCGGATCGAGAAGCTCGAAGAGGAAAAGAAGGCGCTCGCCGATGACATCAAAGAGGTCTATGGCGAGGCCAAAGGAACGGGCTTCGACGTCAAAATCATTCGCAAGATCGTCTCGATTCGCAAGCAGGACCGCGACAAGCGCCGCGAGGAAGAAGAAATCCTCGGTCTTTATCTGTCCGCGCTCGGCATCGAGTAACTTGCCCCTCAGCGCCCGCGACCCTAGATTGCGCCCCCCTGTTTCAACATGTTCAAGGTGGATTTGATGCCCGCACAGCCCGTCGAAGCCAGGCCTCTGCCTGAGCGCCTGAGCCCCGCCGCCCTCCGCGTGGCCGACGCTTTCGCGGCCTCGATCGCCAAACGCCAGGCCTTCGACGAGCCCTATCGGCATTTTCTGATCGATAATTGCTTTCCCAAAGACGTGTCGGATGAACTGGCCGGCCTGCCTTTCGCCGCGCCTGTGCTCGATGGCGTTTCGGGCAAGCGCGAGCTCCATAACGACCAGCGCAGCTATTTCGACGCCGCCGCCATGACGCGCTTTCCGGTGATGCGCGCCGTCGCCGAAGCCCTGCAGTCGCGTCGGATCGCGCGCCTCATTCACGATACTTTCGGCGCGCCGATCGACGACACGTTCTTGCGGCTCGAATATGCCCAGGACATCGACGGCTTCTGGCTGGAGCCGCATACCGATCTTGGCGTCAAGAAATTCACCTGCCTCATCTATCTCTCGGAAGGCCCCGGCCACGAGAATCTGGGGACCGATATTTATTCGAGCCGCGAGCGCCATTTCGGATCGCCGCCGTTCAAGCGCGGCGGTGCGATGATTTTCGTGCCCGGCGACAATACCTGGCACGGCTTCGAGAAGCGGCCGATCGAGGGTGTGCGCCGCTCGGTGATCCTCAACTACGTGACGCATGAATGGCGCGCGCGCGAGCAATTGTCCTTTCCTGACGCGACGGTTCGAATCTAAGCTTACGGCCGATCGTCCACCCAGATCGGATTGGTCCAGGCGCGCCGCCCGGCAGCGTCGATGATCGTGGCGCGAAACCAGGTCGCCGGCGCGCGCCGGGCGCGATGATTCTGCCCGACCTCGGTCAGATCGAAGGTCGCCCCGGTGATCTGCCGCCCGATCTTGGAGAGCGCCCGCGACGTGCCGGTGACGAGCGTGATCGCCTGCACTGGCGAGCAATCAATGGATACCTCGCTCGCGCTATACGACAGGTCGTGAATGCGCGGGCCCTGGCTCGAATAGAAGTTTCCAGCCTTCAGCGCCTCGAGCAAGGCTTCCGGCTCCAGGCTTTGCGCCTTCACCTCGACGAAGCCGCCGAAGGCGTCATAATCGCCGTGGCGGAAGTGCGCGTCATCGGTCGCAATGGCGCTCAGGCGCCGTCCTTCGTTGAGCAATTGGTCCATCAGATAGAAACCGTCGCCGCGATCGTTTTCGACCGCGCAGCCGTGGTTGTAGATTTCGACGGCATGGGCGCTGGCGAGCGCGCGCCCGTCCTCGATCGTCAGTTGCGACCAGGCGGGATGGGCGATGGCGACGAAGGCGCCCTGCGCGCGCGCCCGCGCGGCAAGCTCAGGCCCGCCTTCTCCAGGCGCCGGCGCGGCGAAATCGAGCGGCAGGCCCGCCGCGACGATATGCCAGAGTTCGCCGACCTCAGTCGCCGGCGCATGAAGCTCCGCGCCGATCAGGGTGGTGAAATTGTTCGAGCGCCAGCGCCGCGTGTCGGCGATCGGCCAGCCATAGCGCGCCATGAAATGATCGGACAGCTGGAGGAAGTCGTAGCCGGCGCTTTTATAGGCCTCGATCACCTGCTCGGGCGCCAGCGCGCCGTCGGACAGCGTCGAATGGGTGTGCAGATTGCCGCGCCAGAACCGGCCGGGCGTCGAGAAAGGCGCGATGCTCATAGGGGTGTCTTTCGCCCGGGGCCGACCCTTCCGCCTCGATAGAACCAGCGCGAGACGCCCGCAAGACGCGCGCGCGCCCATCCCCTCGGCCGGCGGCCAGCGAGCCGATTTTGCAAAAACTTGGGATGACACAAATCCGGCGCGGCGCCGGCGAATCGAGATTTATTTTATCTCTTGGATATCAATGGTTTACGAGTCTGGCGAACCTCGCGCCCCAAGCTTTTTCCAAATTTTTTCCAAACATTTCCTTGGGCGGCTCTTTAGATATCAAGGGGTTACCGATCAAAAAACTTGGAAAGCGCGTTTTTTCACGAATTCCAACTGTGCCATTGCGAGGAGCCCGGACGAACGCGAAGCCTTCGTCCGGGCTCCGCTCGCAATGACGGTTCACAATGCGACGGAAAAGCCGGAATGTCCAGGAATTGTTTCTCATAAATAGAAACTGTCTCTCGTGCCGGGTTCGATGTCGCAAGAGCGGCCGGAACGGCCGCGCTCCCGGGACCGCGACCGTCTCGGCCGCTCTGAAGCCGATCATTGATCGGCGCGGGCGATACCGGATAGACTGACGCCTCGATGAAACTTTCCAGCGAAGAGATCGAGCGCTACGCTCGGCAGATCGTGCTTCGCGGCGTCGGCGGCCCCGGGCAGAACAAGCTCAAGGCGGCGCGCGTGATGGCGATCGGGGCGGGCGGCCTCGGCTCGCCGCTGTTGCAATATCTAGCCGGCGCCGGGGTCGGCGAGATCGCCATTGTCGATGACGACGTGGTTTCGCTGTCGAACCTCCAGCGTCAGGTGCTGCATGCGACGGCCGATGTCGGGCGGCTGAAGGTCGACAGCGCCGAGGAGGCGCTCGGCCGTCTCAACCCGCATGTGCGCGTGACCAAGATCGTCGAGCGCCTCGATGCGGGCAACGCCCGCGCGCTGGTCGCCGGCTATGACGCGGTCATCGACGGTTCCGACAATTTCGCGACGCGCTACGCCGTTTCCGACGCCTGCTTTTTCGAGCGGCGCCCGCTTGTCAGCGCGGCGATCGGCGAGTTCGACGGCTCGCTGACCACGCTCAAACCCTACGAGCGCAATTCCGACGGCGCGCCGAACCCGACTTATCGCTGCCTGTTCCCCGAGGCGCCGCCGCCCGGAACCGTGCCGGCTTGCGCGGAGGCCGGCGTGCTGGGCGCCCTGGGGGGCGTCCTCGGATCTCTGATGGCGCTGGAAGTTATCCGGGAAATCGTCGGCGGCTTCGGGGACGGCGATCTCGGCCTCGTCGGCCGGCTGCTGCTGGTCGACGCGCGCGCCATGCGCTTCGAAACGCTCACCTATGCCTGGGACGAGAACAATCCCTTGAGCGGGCGCGGCGCGCCCGGCGCCCTCGCTTCGTAGGGCGCGGCAAGACTTTCTTATCGCCGACCGGTTAACTATGGGCCTCTCCGATCCAGCGAATCTGGACCGGCGCGCAAAGCGAGGCCGCTTTGCGCGAACTGGATCTCATCGATGGTCGTCGGGTTTGCCTTCGCTTCGAACGCGCTGTTCAACTTCCTGGTGGGATTGCTCGTCGCCAAATTCCTCGGACCGGCGGAATTTGGCCGTTTCGCGATCGCCGCGGCGACGGCGGTGCTCATCAATTCGGGCGGCTTCGATTGGATCCGTCTCTCCGCGGTGCGCTTTTATTCGGCCCGCACCCGCGCCGACCGGCCGCAGGTGCGCGCCACGCTCGACGCCTGTTTTGCGGCCTGCACGGGGATCGTCGGCCTCGCCGTGGTCGCCCTGATCTTTGCCGGCCTGAATCTGGCGCTGACGCCGGGCCTGCTGGCCATGGCGGCGGCGACCGGCGCCTTCAGCGCCTTCTATGACTTTCGCACCTCGCTGGCCCGCGCGCGTTTTCACGACGGCGCCTATGCCCGCATCATCATCGTGAAGAATGTCCTGGGGCTGGCGCTGACCGTGGGCGGCGCGTGGTGGTTCCACTCGGCCGAGATCGCGCTGGCGGGCATCTGCCTCAGCGTCGCCGGATCGCTCGTCAGCACCTGGCGCACGTTGCGCGACAGCGGCGCTTCGCCGCGCGGCGCCCAAAGGTCGCTCGTCGGCCAATTCATGGGCTACGGCCTGCCGCTCGTTTGGGCGTCGATCCTGTTCCAGCTCATTCCCCTTATCAATCGCATGATCGTCAGCGGACTCTATGGCTTTGGCGAAACCGGACAATTCTCCTTGGCCAATGATCTGGGCGTTCGCATATTGTCGGCGATCGCCTCGACGCTCGACGTCCTGCTGTTTCAACTGGCGGTGCGCGCCGACGAATCCCATGGCGCGTCGGGCGCCCGCGCCCAGCTTGCCGACAATATGGGCGTCGTCTTCGCGGTGATCCTGCCGGCTTGCGCCGGGATCTGGCTGATCCTGCCGAGCTTTCAGGCCCTGATCGTGCCGGAGGCCTTTCGCGGACCCTTCGCGATCTATCTGACGGCGATGCTGCCGGGCCTGCTCGCCTATGTCCTGCTGCAATTCGCCCTGGCGCCGATCTTTCAGATCGGCAAGCGCACGGCGCCGATGATCGTCTCCGCTTTGTCGGCTTGCGCGGCCGATCTCGTGCTCATTGTCGCGCTGCCGCATGGCCACGACGGCTATTGGCTGGCGCTGGCGCAATCGGGCGCCCAGATCGTCGGCCTGCTCGTCGGATTTTACCTGGCGGCGGCGACAAAACCCGCTTGGCCGCGCGCCCTCGACATCCTCTCGACGCTGGTGGCGAGCGCCGCCATGGTGGCGGCAGTGCTGCCGCTGCGGGCGCAGCCGCCGGGACCCCTAGTGCTTGTCGCCGAGGGGACCCTTGGCCTCCTCGTCTATGGCGCGTTCGCTTATGGGCTCGATATCGCGGGCCTGCGGATGAGGCTCGCCACGCTGGTCAAGTCGCGCGCCTGACGGCGCGGCCGCTCTGGCAGGACCGCTTCAGCGCTTGCCTCGCGCGCGCTCTCAATGGAAAATTTACGATGAATTCTAAGCTTGCGTTTACTTGTCCGGATTCCTTACGATCCAATAACCATCATGTCTAAAATGCGTATTCCGCCGTTAATATTCGCGTATGATTGAATTTGCGAGGCTCGCTTGCGGGTTCGGCCGAGCCGGTCGGGCGTCGCGAATTCAGGAATTCGTTTCATGCGGCGCGATCATTCGGGTTTCCCTCCAGCCTTCCTTTCCGCGGCGATGTTTCGAGTCTCCGTTTTGGCGCTCACCGGTCTTGCCGCCAGCGCTGTCACGGCTCGCGCGGGGCAGGACCCCGTGGTCATCCCGGGGCTTACTCCCGCGCAGATGGCGCGCCCGGTCGCGCCGGCCGAGCCCAGCCCCGGCGCCTATGGCGGCGGGTTCATCGAATTTCTGGTGACCGGCAATTCCGGGATCGCCGCCCGCTACAATGCGCCCGGCCAGGTCGCGGCGCCCGTCGTCTCTGGCCCGGCTTTAGCGCCCGCTTATGCCCAAACGCGCGTGGCTTCGCTCAATCCGGCCGCGCCGATGCCGGCCGAGCCGCGCGAAGAACTCGACGAGCAATTCCGCCGGCAGGAAGTCGCCTATGACGGGCGCGAGCGGGCCGGCACGATCATCATCGATACGCCGAACAAGTTCCTTTTTCTCATCCAGCCGAACGGGCGCGCCTTGCGTTACGGCATTGGCGTCGGGCGGCCGGGATTCGAATGGTCGGGCGTCAAGACGATCAGCCGCAAAGCCGAATGGCCGGGCTGGACGCCGCCGGCGCAAATGCTGCTGCGCCGGCCCGACCTGCCGACCCATATGGAGGGCGGCCCCGGCAATCCGCTGGGCGCCCGCGCGCTGTATCTGGGCTCATCGATGTATCGCATCCACGGCACCAACGAGCCCTCGACGATCGGCACGAATGTCTCGTCGGGCTGCATCCGCATGATGAACGAGGATGTGATCGACCTGTTCAATCGCGTGCCGGTCGGCACAAGAGTCATTGTGATCTAGCATTACAGTTGCATATTCCGTTTGATGTGAGCTTTTCGAGCGATGGCTTGATGTGCGCGTCGCCAAACGGACCATGCAATGACGTGAGCGGGGTTGATCCGTCTTCGCGCAAGGCGGATGGCGATGCGGCGGATTTCCTGGACCGACCAGCGGATCAATGGCGATGAGGCTTTGCGGTCTTTGATGTCGTCTTTCGGCGGTTCGTTTTTGGGGGCGGCGTGGCGTTCGCATGATGACGGATTGCGGCCATCATGGAGAAGGCGAGCATGACGAGCGAGACGTGGCGATGCCAGCCGTG
>Ga0302326_10017872_pt1 | contig 14747 bp, 7 predicted proteins | sample Palsa_T0_3_FD_202264 | JGI IMG/M metagenome (GOLD analysis project Ga0302326, IMG submission 202264) | Peat permafrost microbial communities from Stordalen Mire near Abisko, Sweden - Palsa_T0_3 | ecosystem: Environmental > Terrestrial > Soil > Palsa > Peat permafrost | place: Sweden: Abisko... | reverse complement strand
AGGCGAATCCGCCGCAAAGCCAGACGGCCCCGACTGATCGCCGCCTTCTGGAAACAAGCCGAACTTTTTTGACCTAAATGTCACTTCGTTAGGTAATGCTCAATAATCGCCAAACACCGAACATCGTAATTCCAACCGCCATTACCAGTGAGAAATATCGTATTCGAGCCAGGTCCCTCATTGTATCGTCGTAACTTATGTAGATCTTATCAGGATCTTTAGCGCCGATTATCCATGTGTCCGAACCCAGTAAACCGCGCCAATAATGAATTGTGATGCGTTGATTCAATGGAAGGACATTCCGATATTCGTGGAGATAATTTACTCCAGGCTCACGTAAAATGTAACGAGCACCAGAAAACGTCGCGACGCCGAGGCTCCTCTGAACACCGACCTGGCTATGGCGAGGCTTTGGCGGCGGGCTCGTCGAACGGCTTTGCGTATGGCGGCAAGGTGTCGCGAATCAGCTTCTCGAAACGCGGTCACCTCGAAGAGGATCCATCCCGAAACCGAAACGGGCGTACGAATGCACCTGCATGTAGAAGTAGTTGTGGTTCTTGGGATTCCTCAGGGATTCTTCAAGCCAGCTCATGACAACATCCTTCCGACCCAACCTCAGGAGGAGGTCGCAGTTATCGAGTGTGACGGACGTATCATTTTTCCCTTGCAGTTGCTGGCAAAGGTTGAGAACCCGTGCCGCTTCTTCGCGCTGGCCCGTGTAGGCGAGGCACTCGACCTTTAGTTAGAGGAGATCGGCATCATTGGGCGCTTGGACCAGCTCTTGCTCAACTTGCCGCGAAGCGATGGCCCATTCCGCACCAGCTGCATCAGGCCTCCCGGCAATCATGTGGGCAAGAGCAGCATACTTTATCTTTGGTTCTCGTAGTCCCCCCACACGGTGAACCAGTCCTTGGGAAAGGCCTTCACGATATCGAGGGCCTTCTCGGAGTCGCGAACCAACAAACAATCGAATACGAGAACCCATGCCGTTTTGTCATCAGTATATGTCGATGGGGGAATCTCATCAATGAAGAGACGGGCCGATTTCAAATCCTCGCTAAAAATCTCCATTTCAACCTTGAGTAGCAGGTTTCCGGCAGACCGGTTCATGGCCAACGCCTGGTCTGCGGCGGCGTCGGCTTCGGCGACACGCCCAATTTGCAGAAATTCATTCGCCGCAAGGCCGGGGAACTTCGCCTGCAATAACAGCTCAGCCGCTTCGCCATGGCGGCCCTCGGAATCCAGGGCGTTGGCAAGAGTCACCCGAGCCTCCGGGTCGTCGGGTTTCTCCTTAACTAGCTCCTTGGCCAGTTGCTCGGCCTCTTGACTGCCTCCGGACGGCGCGACGACACGTTCAATCACCTGCGCACGAGCCAAACGGGCATAATAAGAGTTCGGGCTTAATTCAATGGCACGGGCCGCTTCAGTTGCAGCCCGATCCTTGCGTGCAGGCGACGAATCAAATCCAAGCGAAATCCGACTGACGTCATTGATGGCCTCCTTGGCCCAGACCTCGCCGTTCAGGCCATCCAGGGCCTTTGCCCGATCTAGCAGATCGCCTGCCGTCTCATAGTCCTCCTCTGAGAGGCCTTTGTGGGTTGCGTCTTCGGTGGTCATGGCCGTGGCGCGGCTGAGAAGTTGGTCAACCTCGGATTGGGGCCCGGGGGCAGGAACAATAGCGGATGGTTTCTCGCCACTGCGCCATGGCTGCCAATATGCCAGCGCCGCGCATGCCATCGCGCCCACAATGGCCGCAATGAGCCACGGACGGGAGTTTCTGATCGTACGCGATTCCGCCATAGGAGCGCTCGAAAGCGGGCTCTTGTGAGCGGGCTCTGCTTCCGGCCCGCCGAGAAGCTTCCTAACCCGCACGCCAAGAGCCGCAGGTATCTCGCCGTCGTTGAGTTTTATCCACTGCACGTCCAGGAAGGATTCTGGCACAAGTGCGTCCCGGTCCCTGGTCCCGCCAATTGCGATAGGGACAATGAACGGCCGACCATGGGCGATCAGCAGTGAACGCTGCTCGGCGAGGCGCCATTCCAGTCGGAAATAACCCTCCGGGCGCGCCTGCGTGTTCGCAGATACAATCGGCACAAAAAGAGCGCATTCCCTGATCTGCCTTTTTATCTTCGTGTCCCAGGCGTCACCGCCCTTCAGCTCGCTTTGGTCGAACCACACCTCGACTCGCTCTTTGCGAAGGGCCTCACAGATGCGCTTAGCCGCCTCTGCGTCCTGCGTGGCATAGCTGAGGAAGACTGCACCTCGTGGGGTTGGTGGGCTGTCTGGCATCAAGCGTAGAGCAGGATTGAAGCTGGAGGGTGTCTGTTTCTGGCGAGATCAAGGGCAGAGATTGCCGTACTTACATCCGCGGGCATCCTAGGATGGCGCCAATGTGAAGCGAGCGCTGAGTGTCGAATATGGGGGCTCGGTGCTGGTTGCTGTAACCTGCCGGCGTGACGCCTGGAGGGAAAATAATGACACTTTTCAGACTCTAGAAGTCACTGAAGTTCCTTCGCCATAAAATGGGGCGGCCAACGGGACTCGAACCCGCGACCCCAAGATTCACAAAATAATGCGCTCGTTAGCATTTATCACTTCCATGGCCTGGAATCGATCGAAGTCGGATGGGGTTGACTCCCCAACGCAAAATGGGCCCGGATCCTGCTGGCCTTCGGGGACCTGCCCCGAGTTCCTTCGATCGGCAATCCCGCCGTCCCGGATGCTTGGGCTTCGTCCGACGAAATGACCAAGGCCGAACAGTGAACAGCGTGGCGACGCGAGCGTCGTCGGCCGTGCTGTGCGCCGCCTTCCTCGCCGCGGGCTCCATAGGTTCCGCACAGGATACGAATTCGAAGCTGCCAACGCCTGAGCAGGTGAACACCGCTTTAAATCCCCAGGCCCCAGATGACAGCGCGATCCTCCTGCCCGATGTTGTCGTGACGGGATCAAACCTCCCGCAGGCGATGGACGCCCTGGCCGTGCCCGTCGCAATCATCGATTCCAAAGTGATGGAGGAAAGCGGGGTGAATTTCGACACGTTGGACATTCTCCGAAAGGTGTCCCCGAACATTGGCGGCACGGGAGAGGAGAACGCCCAGAACGGCGGGAACGGGACCTACGGCGGCGCCGGGGCATCCGTCAACGGTCTCCTTTCGCTCGTCCTCGTCGACGGAAGGCGGGTCGTTAACGACCCGGCAGGGGCAGCCGATGGTGGCCAGTTTGTTGACCTCAACCTCATTCCGCCCTCGGCGATCGACCACATTGAGGTGCTCGAGGACGGGGCGTCGGCAATCTACGGCTCGGACGCGCTTGGCGGCGTCATCAACATCATCCTCAAGAAAAACTATAACGGATGGGAGGCTGAGACCCACTACGGCTATTCGGACAATACCGGCCATTACAGCGAGAGGTCGGCAAGCTTGGTCGGCGGCGTCAGCAACGATTCGACGTCGATCACCATCGCCCTCGATTACGCTCAGCACGACGCAATCTTTCTGAAGGATCGCAGCTACTCGAGCCCCACCTATGTCACCTACAATTACAATGGTGTCATCGATATCTATGACGTGGCCTCAGGAAACGACGATTTCTACCAGCTTGCTCCGGGGGTCAACGCACCTCCCGGGGGGGGCTCCTATACAATAGGGCAATTGGTGTCCAAGGGCGTTTATGTCCCAAAGACACCCAACCAGGTTCTGGACGGGTTTGACGCGTCCAACAACATAACGTTGATCGGATACCTGAAGCGCTACAGCGCTTTAGCCAACATGGAGCATCGGATCTTTGGCAGCCGGCTGGTGGCGTTTTCAAGCGTCATCGTTGCCCATTCCGACACGTGGTCGGAACAAGATGCCCAGCCGAACGCGCCCTATGTTCAGGATGCCTACGTGGACAATGACCTCTACTGGGGATTCACACCCGCTCCGCCAGGCACGACCATTGTCCCGGTTAATGCCCCGACCAATCCGTTTTCCCAAGCTTTTGTCGACCAGTCGGCCGACGGCCGAAGCGGTGAAATAATCACTGTCCATAGCCGAATCACACAATATCCCAAGCCCTTTCAGAATTCCTCGGACCTGTTCCGCGTCGTAGGCGGCCTTCGGGGTGACATCGGCGAGAACATCCACTGGGAAATGGCCGCCAATCTGGACCGCTATGACCTGAACTACACCAATACGAACCTGATAAATGCGTCTGCGTTCAACGCGGGAGTCGCCGATGGGTCCATCAATCCGTTCGCCATCACCCAGGGCCCGGGCGCCTTGGATGGAGTCCTGGGTACGGCATTCGTCAACATGGTGAGCACTTTGGAATCCTACGACGCTAAGGTCTACGGTACCCTCATCGATCTGCCTGGCGGCCCGCTCGGATTCGCGATCGGAGGTAGCTACCTGCGCGAGGGGCTGTCAGCTGTCCCCGACGCGGGCAGCCTGGCAAATTCCGTAGGCGCATCGCAAGGCTGGGAGTACGCGTATACCTTCAACAGTTTCAGCAGCGAGCGGGTCGTGAGCTCGGCCTTCGCCGAGCTGGAAATACCCGTCACAAGCCCCAAGCAGGGGATCCCCGGCGCTCACGCCATCAGCATCGACGGCGCCGTGCGATACGATGGCTACAGCGGCACCGTCGGGGCAACGACCAACCCCCAGGGGAGCTTGTCCTGGGCGCCGATCGGCGACCAGCTCAAGGTGAGGGCCTCCGCAGGAACCTCCTTTGAAGCGCCCCTCCTGTACACCCTGTACGGCCCTGTCAGCACCAGCACCCTTTATCCCATCACCTATACCGTCTACAACGGGAATGGCGCCCAGCAGACAGGGCAATTCAATGGGACCTCCGGCTCCAACCCCGAATTGAAGCCCTTCACGGCAAAGACATGGTCCGTCGGGTTTGTCCTCGCCCCCAAGATGTTCCATGGCCTGTTGATAACGGCTGACTTCGTGGATCTAGTCGCCCGCGGTTTTGAGGGTACGCTTTCGCCGAACCTCATCGTCCAAAGCGTCGAATCCCTGGGCCCCCTCTCCCCATTTGCGGACGACGTTCATTTTGACGGTCCGAACGGACCCACAGTGACCGCGCCCGGGGGTATCAGTAGCCACGCGCCGCAGGAAGTTTATGTGACCGGCACTTTGGTCAATATCGGCGCGTCGCCTGAATGCCTCACCGACGTAAAGATAGACTACACCCGCTCATTCGGGGAAATCGGCAAATTTGACATCGAGTCCGCCTGGACCGGCATCCAGCGCCTCACCTACCAAATCGATCCAACGCAGCCATTCTACAGCTACATTGGAAAGGTATCCCAAACCGTCGGCACCATCCCGAGGTGGGAGAGCTACACTACGATAGATTGGTCCAAACAAGGGATAGATGCATTTCTGGGTCTGACCTACGTGGAGGGCATGACAGATGTCGATGTAGGCGGCAGCGACCCCTCTGGTTTCAAACACGTGGGCGCTTATGGGCAGTACGATCTCGGCCTATCCTATGACCTAAGCCATCTTCGCGGGCATGGGTGGCTTCACGGACTGAAGATGACCGCGGGCGTCAACGACCTATTCAACCGCACTCCTCCCCTTGCTCCCGACGTGTATAGTCTAACGAATGCCGCAATAGGTGGTTACGGCGCTATCGGTCGCATGTTCTATATCAATGCCAAGTATAGTTTCTGAAAACTTCCCCGATCAATCGCCCACTTGGATTGAAGCCCTGCGCCACCCTCCTTCTAATTGGCCGGCGACGGGCCCGGACTTTTCTTAGCGCGGGCATCCGGTGACCTCTTCGGATCCGCCTCGGCCCGGGCCAGTTCCGCCTTGAACCGGGCATTGTTTCGCAGGGGATCAAACTCTGGATCCAACCGAAGCCACGCGGCATTGCCGAAATAATTCGTGAGCTTTTGTTGATAGATGTCCATCGCCGCGTCCAGCTGGCCCTCCGCCACCTTCAGGTTGAACAGGCCGACCCAGTCCACATCCTCACGGGCCTCGGAGTCCAGATTTAGGATCCTCTCAGCTTCGGAATATTGGCCGAGGAAAATCAAGAGACGCGCCTTGACCGACAGGAGATGCCGCGAAGTGGGATCCATGGCCAAGCGATCCTCGACGAGTTTCAGGGCCCCATCCCACTCGATTCGCGCAAGGTCCCTCCGCCCATCCAGTTCATAAGCCTGGCCCTTGAAATACCCGATCGGGCCATCATCACCTCCCGTGAACCAATCACGAGGGATGCCGCCCAGATAATTCAGCGCGCTATCCGGCTCCCTCCGAAAATAATACATTCTGAAGATCATCGGTACCATGGCGTCTTTCTGCGCGATCGATGCCGGGATCCCTTTTACGAGTTTGTCTGCCGCGTCCAAATCGCCTTCCCACGTTACGAAAAAGGATATCTTCGCGCTCAGGTTTTGCTCGTAGGGCTCCGCCTCAATCGAGCGGTCGAGCGCCTTGGCGAATCCCGGCCCATCGCCATAGTCGTCCGCAAGATAACCAAGCACTAACCACGCCCTCGCTGCATATTGTGGATTCCGTACGAGGCGATTCAACGCCATACGGGCTTGGTTCGGGTGGCCGAACCATTCCTGGACGCGCGCAAAATCGAGCAGTGCACGGGGCTCGTTCGGGTTTTCCTGCAGCAGCTGCAACAGCATGCGATTTGCCTCGGGCGCAAATGTGGACAGCTCCAGGCGTGTGAGATAGGCGGCCTGGGCAAGGCGCGCCTCGAATGAGGTGGGGGCAATCTTGAGGGCCCGTTCCGCGTCCGAGCGGGCGGCCTCCATGCGCGCCTGGCTGGTGTCGATCCTGCGGCTGCAATAGGTGGAATTGACCTGCGACCATGCCGCCCACGCATCGGCATTGAGCGGTTCGAGCTTGCACGCCCGCTTGCAGAATTCGTCCGCGAATTCGAGCTCCTCCGGCCCGACATCCGTCTTGTTCAACTGCTCCCAGGCCTTGGCCACCAGTAGATTGGCCTCCGATGGGGCGACCGAGGTGGACGGGGCGGGGCGCATCCTCCACCACGACACTCCTGCCGCGAGCCCAAGGGCAAGCGCCAGCACGGCTGCATGTCTCGCAAGACGCGACCGCGACCTCTTATGACGCAGCGAGCATCCCGCCTGAAGCTCCAGCAGGTCCTCCATCATCGCCGAGGCGTCGGGATACCGCCTGCTCTCCATGGAATCGCAGGCGACCAGCACGACCTCGTTGAGTTCGACGATGGCCTCGCGGTCGGGAAGCTCCCGAAGCTCCTCGGGCAGGCGCGGAAAGTCCTCGCGCGCGAGGCCTGTCGACAATTCGTAAATGACCTTACCGAGGGCAAAGACATCCGCGGAGGGTTTCCCTGGGCCCTCCGGTGGGACGTAGCCCTCTGTCCCAACGAAGGTTCGGGCGTCGGTGGACGAGGCCACGAGACCGATGTCGGCCAGCTTGGGCAACCCTCCGACGATGATGATATTTGAAGGCTTTATGTCCCGATGGACCAGGCCTCGCAGGTGCAGGCCCGCAAGCGCCCTCGTCAGCTCGACTGCGATCGGCACGCATTCTCCCGCAGGCAGGCGTTTCCTCCGGCCGCTAAGTTCCTTCAGCGTCAGCGGCTGATAGAGCTCGGGATCAACTTCGCGGCCGGTCTCCACGTCGTCCGCCAACTCCATCACATAATAGAAATAGCCGTGGGTCTCGTTCTGCCCCACGTGCAGCAGCGCGAGGTGGGCCGCCTCCGGAAGTGACATCGCCGTGAACCTCTTGAGGCCATTGAACTCGCGCTCGAAGGGCGCCGAGTCGGTAAAACGGTCGCGAAAGACGATCTTAATGGCCCGGTAGACGCCAGTCAGGCTCCGCGCCAACCAGACGTCGCCGTAACTGCCACGTCCAATCATCCGAAGAAGAGTGAAGTCCGAAATGGACGGCTTCCTTTCGCCGGCGACGGCAACGCCCCCCAGCGTGCCCGGTTCGCGCCGATAGGACTCCCCTGACGCATTCACCTCACAAGTGAAGTGAAGTCACATCCAAAGGTCGACCAGAAACCGGCCTCGAGCGGGGAATGCCGTGCTCAGCCGAGCTTTCCCCTCAACTTAGAGACCTCGGACTTAAGCTGCTTCGTGAGTCGGTGCCCGATCACGTAGACCGATGCGGAGCTGATGCCTAGCGCCCGAGCGACGTCCTTGACTGGCCATTGCTGGCGCACGTACAGGTCGAAGACCTGATAGTGGCGTGGGCTGGCTGTCCTCGCCACGCGCTCATAGGCGGCCACGAGGACGTGCTGCTGCCACTCCATTTCCCAAAGCTCGTCGGCGTGGGCCTCGTCGGGCAGGCGCTCAATCGTTGGGGAGTCGAGATCGCCGACGAACTCGGCTCGTCTCGACAACTTTTCGTCCTTGGGACGCCGGGAGAACTTGTTCGCGATCCTCCAGCGCGTCAGGTTCATGAGCCATCCCCGAAAGCTGCCGCGGTTGGGATCCGACTCGAAAGTATCGATTGTCTCCGCCACACGCGTGAACACCTCTTGGGCGACATCCTCCGCGTCGGCGTGGGTCAGCCCGGACCGGCGCGCGAGGGAATATATCAGCTTGCGATAAAGCCGGTGGAATTCGCCCCAGCTCGTGTTGTCGTCCCAGACGCGGATGCGCCGTAGGAGGCTCGGGCGCGTGTGCAACGACGAAACCGGCTCATCATTCGTGGGCATCATTATGGTGGGAACACGCTTCGGGCACCGATTCTTACAACATTCGGAAAAAACGCGAAATTTGGAGATTCCTGAAAGATTCGGTGGAAAGCCTGTGTTTCGTAGGCAAATGCCACGAGTACGTCAATTCGCCCCCCTTTGGGTGCCTGCTGCGGACTCGTGGACGATTCAACCAACGGCACATAACCGCAATCAAAGTAGCAGAGCCGGCCCTAGGTCGCGAGCAGCCGCTGCGCTCCGAAATGCCAACCACACAACATGAATACAAAATCCACCTCCTCGCTCTCGTCCCTTGTCGCGCTCTTCGCCTTCACGGCGATGGCCGCGGGAACGGCGAACGCCAAATACACGGCCGAAGCCCTCACGGTCGCAGATATGCCTGCCGGCGACGCATTGTCGATCGGTCAGATAAGTTCGGACGGCCAGCTTATCATGATGTACGCCTTCAACCCGTCGACTTTTTTGACGGATGCCGTCTATGTCTACAACCGGTCGACGCACAAGGTTTCCACGCTGCCCATGGATCCCGACGCGGTGCCGGGAACGATGAACCCTCTCGGAATCAACGATCAGGGGCTAATGGTGGGCAGCTATCTCTCGAGCACGGCAACAGTGCCCGCCTGGGCTGCAACCATAGGTTATCAACCCTACCAGGCGTTCGTGTTCGACCCAAGCAGCGGCATTTACTACAACTATAATGCCGCGAAAGAAATAAATCCCTCCGACTGGGTCAACTGTCAGGCGGTCGGCGTCAACAGTTTGGGGATGATCGCAGGCGTCTACGAAAACGGTGGCGGCGAGCAGGGCTACATCCTCGCCAACATTCGCGTCGAGCACGTGAAGGAATTCTACAAAACCATCGACGTTCTGCCACAGGGCACGATCATCATGACGCCGCCCTTCGTGGGCTATAACGGTGGCAGGACCCAGCCACAAGCGATCAACAATCTCGGCCAGGTCGTCGGCTACTACACTGACGCGAAGACTGTGGCCGCCATAGGCACCCAGGGCTTCAGGTGGGATCCTATCACCGGTTTCACGACACTCAACGTGCCCGGAAACGTTTCAAATCAGGCCTTTGCCATCAACGACGAGGGAGTGATCGTCGGGAACACCTACAACCCCTCGGGGACAACCAACGGCGACGGATTTATCTACAGCCGCGGCAAGTACACCATCTATGACTATCCTGGGGCGGCCTTCACCGGGCTGTGGGGCGTAAGCGACGGGGGTGTGATCGTTGGAGAATTCCAAAACGCAGACGGCACCTACGGCGCCTTTATGCTGACGCCGGACTGACCGTTAGGTAGAAGGCTAATTCCAGGGATTCATTCTCGGGCAGCCGCGGCAGTGATTTGGCCGCGGCTACCCTCATCTTTGGAGCCTATCCCAGGGCCTAAGGTGTGTCACGGCTGCTCCCACTGAAAGCTCCTTGTCGCGGCGCAGGGCTTCGCTCACGGCCGCTTTCTCTTCTGAGCCGGGCAATCCTGAATTAACGCTTAGCCAGAACTCTGTGTTAGCGATACCATCTTCGCGATCGGCAGCGCCATTGGCCCCGCAGTATCTGTTTCGTGGACGTGCTGGAATTCGTCCCTTCCCCTGTCAAGGTGCAGGGATATAGGGCTCTCACTCCGCTTTGAAAATGGGGCGGCCAACGGGACTCGAACCCGCGACCCCAAGATTCACAATTCTGGGGCCCTTGCGAATGATGTACTTATGGGGACAAAAAATGGCCTATCTTGAATCTCCCTCGGAGGAATTGTGCCACTCCTTTGCCACTGACAATCTGTTGTAATTTCGAGCGGGCATTCTGGGAGGCGCAAATGAAAATTTCCGCCTTGTCCTTAACGATCACTGGCTCGCTGGTTAATCGAACGGCTTTGCGCCCTCCTGCAGCGTATAACGCAGCAGCCTTTCAAAGCGTAGATCACCGCGCAATGGATCGAACACCGGGTCAAAACGGGCATAGAAGTGCAGTTCGTATTCGCTGAGTTTCGGGTTTTTCGCGCCGGCTTCCAACCAGGATTGTCCTTCAATATGACGTTGACCCGTTCTCCATTGCGAACGAACCTGACAAAGATGATCATCGGGCCCAATTCGCCAGGCACGAAGTTAGCATTGGACTCGTCAATTGCCTCGTCATGTGCCCGTTGCCCCCAATCTTGGGGACCGCTTGGTTTTTTCTGGCCCGCAAGCCCCACCGTCGGAGGCGCGGCTTTCAGGCTGACGGTCGGCTGAATTCAAAGGAGGCATGTATGTTCTTGAGTATTCATTTTCCCCCAGTGCGGGTCCTACTCGTGTCGGGGCTTATCGTGGCGTCGGCTTCCCTGGCTTCAGCTGCAGGCCAGGCGTCTCTGGCAACGAACAACCCGGCTGCGAAAACGGCCCAGTTGGCCCAAGACTACGGAAAACTTCCGCTCAGCTTTGAGGCCAACCAAGGTCAGGCAGGCGATACGGTGAAGTTTCTTTCCAGGGGCAGCGGTTACTCGCTGTTCCTAACGGATTCGTCGGCGGTGTTGACACTGACCAAAACGGACGCGTCCAACGCGAAGCGTGGCCCGGCAATCGGAAATGGACCCAAGGCCGCTTCCGCGGACGAGAGAAGGAAGACCGAAATCGTTCGGATGGATCTGGCCGGCGCGAACCGAGCGATGCGGGTCACGGGCATGGACCCACTTCCCGGCACGGCCAACTACTTTATCGGCAATGACCCGTCCAAATGGCACAGCGGCGTGCCCACCTATGCCAAGGTCGAATACGGCAGCGTCTACCCGGGCATCGATCTGGTCTATTACGGCAACCAGCGGCAGTTGGAATACGACTTCGTCGTTGCGCCGGGGGCCGATCCGAAACCTATCCGGCTTCAATTCGTTGGCGCCAAGAAGCTCGAGCTAACTGCCGATGGAGATTTGACCGTTTCAGCAGAGAACGGCGAGATAGCCTTTCACAAGCCCGTCGTCTATCAAGTGAAGGACGGCGAGCGACTGCCGATTGACGGCAAGTTCGCCTTGCTGGCGAAGAATACGATTGGCTTCACGCTGGGGCAGTTCGATCGATCGAAGTCCGTGGTCATCGACCCGGTACTCTCCTACTCCACCTACCTCGGCGGCAGCCTGAGCGACGGCGCCGATGGCATCGCCGTGGACAGTTCCGGCAACGCCTATGTGACCGGCACTACTTTTTCGACGAATTTTCCCGTGACAACCGGGGCATTTCAGTCGGCGAACAACGAGCCCGCCAACTTCCAATGCGTTTTTGTCAGCAAGCTCAACCCAGCCGGCACGGCCTTGGTATACTCGACCTACCTCGGCGGGAGCGGCAATCCCGGGGACCGCCCCCTCTACGGCGACGTCGGCAACGGCATTGCCGTGGACGGCTCAGGCGACGCCTATGTGACCGGCCAGGCGGAGTCAACGAATTTTCCCGTGACAACGGGTGCGTTTCAAACCGTGAACAACAGCACGAACGCATTTACTGAAAATGCCTTTGTGACCAAGCTAAACCCGACCGGTACGGCCCTGATGTACTCCACCTACCTCGGCGGTAGCTTTCAGGATTCCGGCTCCGGCATTGCCGTTGATGGCTCGGGCGATGCCTATGTGATTGGCACGGCGCATTCGATGAATTTTCCCGTTACGGCGGGCGCCTTTCAGGTCACTATTGCCGACGTCGCGGAAAGTTGGAACGACGCTTTTGTCACCAAGCTCAACCCAACCGGCACGGCCCTGGTGTACTCGACCTACCTTGGCGGCAGCTTATATGGCGCTCAAGGCACTGGCATCGCCGTGGACAACTCGGGCAACGCTTATGTGACCGGGAGTGCCGCTTCGACGGATTTTCCGATCACAATGGGCGCATTTCAGACTGTGAACAACGCCGCCGCCGGAGCGGGTCTGCAGACCGTCGCTTACAACGTCTTTGTGACCAAACTCAACCCGAGCGGCAAGGCGCTGGTGTACTCGACTTTCCTCGGCGGCACGATCGACGATTACGGCGGCGGCATTGCCGTGGACGGTTTGGGCGACGCTTACGTGACCGGTTATACGGACTCGGCGGATTATCCGGTGACGGGGGGCGCTTTTCAGCCCGCCAACAACGCCTACGCCAATGAGGGTGCAAACGCCTATGTCACCGAGGTTAACCCGGCGGGTACGGGCCTCGTGTACTCGACTTTCCTCGGCGGCAGCGGTATAGCACCCCAGTCTAGCAATTCGAGCGGTTCAGGGGATTCCGGCAACGCCATTGCCGTGGACAGCTCAGGCGACGCCTACGTGACTGGCACTGCGATTTCGTCGAACTTTCCCACCACATCGGGCGCCTTTCAGACCGTGAATAACGCGGCGGGCTCGGTCACGCCCGTTGGCATCAATACATTTGTAACGGAGCTCAACCCAAATGGATCCCGGCTGCTGTACTCGACCTACCTCGGCGGCAGTATCCAGGATATAGGCTACGGCATTGCCTTGGACAAATTGGGCGGCATTTACATAGCTGGCGTGACGAGGTCGACGGATTTTCCCGTGACTAGCGGTGCTTATCAGACCGCCAACGGTGGCTTTCAAGACGCCTTTGTCGCCAAGATCGCCCTTTCCGGTTCGGGTTCCGGCCCTACTCCTACTCCTACTCCTACTCCTACACCCACGCCCCCCGGAGGAGGAGGTGGAGGCGGTGGTGGTGGGGGCGGAAATGGATCAGCCCGCCTCATCAATATCTCGACCCGTGCCCAAGTGGGGACTGGAGCCAACATCCTTATCCCCGGCTTCGTGATCAGCGGCAGCGGCACCGAAACGCTGCTGATCCGCGCCGACGGACCCGGCCTCACGCAATTCGGAGTCGGCGGGGTCCTGGCGCAGCCGAGCCTCAGTGTATTCAATAGCTCCGGCACCGTGATCGCCACCAACACGGGCTGGGGCACCAACGCAAACCCGGCCCTGATCGCCAGTACGGCAGCCTCCGTTGGCGCCTTTGCGCTCACTTCGGGCAGCGCGGATTGCGCCCTCATTGCCAGCCTATCTGCGGGTGCCTACACGGTCCAAGTCTCAGGAGTAAACAGCACATCCGGGGTGGCTCTTGCCGAGGTCTACGAGGTGTCGTCAAGCGGCACCCGCCTGGTCAACATTTCCACGCGTGCCCAGGTGGGAACCGGAGCCAATATCATTATCCCGGGGTTTGTCATTTCGGGCAGCGGCACCGAGCAGCTCCTAGTGCGGGCCGACGGGCCGGGACTCACCGAATTCGGGGTCGGTGGAGTCCTGGCGGAGCCGAGTCTCAGTGTATTTAATAATTCCGGGACCGTAGTCGCCACCAACACAGGCTGGGGAACCAGTTCCAACCCGGCCCTGATCGCGAGCACAGCGGCCTCTGTCGGGGCCTTTGCGCTCACCTCAGGCAGCGCGGACAGCGCCCAGATTGTGAACCTCTCCCCAGGAGCCTACACGATACAGGTTTCCGGGGTGAATAATACGACTGGTGTCGCTTTGGCGGAGGTCTATGAGGTACCCTAGTTGCATTCAAGAGGAGAACTAAAGTGGGGCGGCCAACGGGACTCGAACCCGCGACCCCAAGATTCATAAAATTGAGTCCATGTTGTCGGCAAGCGGTTTAGGAAAGTCCAATGTTTGTGCGCCTACTCTGACAGAGCGAATGCAATGAGGCGCGATGTGGCACGTTAGGAAGCACCAAGAGGAGCCCGAGATTCCCTCGAATGAGGAGTATGGCACTCGTTCCAATTGACAAAATCGATATCTATAGAAACCTAAAGATATGCCTACCGTATCTTTTCATGCACCAAGTTCAGTCGTAAAACGCATTCGCGCCGCTTCGAAGAAACAAGGCGTTCCCGTTTCCAAGTTTCTCCGAGAAGCAGCCGAACAATCGGTGGAGCGCGAATCTGCTTCTTTTGGGAAATGGGCGGGTGAGTTCGCAGGCATAGTGAAGTCGGGCCGCAGCGACCTTTCCGAGCGTGAAGGATTCGGCGCCTATTGAGGATTACTTAAAGAAGTGACATTGGTTATTCCGTGTGCATCCTGTTGCAAATGGGAATGCCAATCGGACAGAAGATTGATGGGGAAGCGCTG
>Ga0302326_10017871_pt1 | contig 14747 bp, 12 predicted proteins | sample Palsa_T0_3_FD_202264 | JGI IMG/M metagenome (GOLD analysis project Ga0302326, IMG submission 202264) | Peat permafrost microbial communities from Stordalen Mire near Abisko, Sweden - Palsa_T0_3 | ecosystem: Environmental > Terrestrial > Soil > Palsa > Peat permafrost | place: Sweden: Abisko... | reverse complement strand
GATTGAAACTACGTAGTCAAAGGTGTTGATGGGGTGAATAAGATTGAAGGATGCATCGCTGGAATGCATATCCTTCGGCTCGCGCTGCGCGCTTGCTCAGGATGACCCGGCTTTGGTTCTCGGGGGGGAGGATCGCATTGGCGGCGCGCTAGGAGGTGAAGGCGGCGCAGGCGGTTTTCTCGTCGGGGTGGAGTGTGGTGTAGCGGGTGATGCCGACCATGGTGAAGACTTTTTGGAAATGGGGGGTGAGGCCGAAGGTCTGGATGGCCTGGCCTTTCTTGCCGGCGGCGATCATGAGCTGGATGACGAGGGCGATACCGCTGGAGTTGAGGTACTCGACCTTGGAGAAATCGAGGAGGATGCGTTTGGCGTCTTCGGAGAGGCCCTGATACGTGCCGAGCACGGCGGTTTGCGAGGTACTGGTAATGTCGCCGGTGAAACGAATCACGGTGATGGGGTCACCGGGACCACACTCAACTTGTTCGACCTTGACCTGTGTCCCTGGCTCTGACATTGCTTCTCCCTCAGCAGATTTACTGGAATGCGTGGGTGGTTCACGATTAGCGTGCGTGTTCGTCATTCAGTCGCGGGGTGGAGGCGGATGACCATTCGCGCGTAGCTGCCGGTCGGGGGGGTGCTGACCCACTCGGCTTCGTCGACGAGCGCCTGGATGAGAAACATGCCGAGTCCGCGGGCGGCTTGCTCTTCGTGCATTTTCTTGTCGATGTCGGGCTTGACAATTTTTCCGGTGGCTCCGGCGCCGTGGTCGTGGATCTTGACCTCAAGCGATTCTGCGTCCATGGACAGAACGACGCCGACTATTAGCGACTCGTTGAGTTTGTTGCCGTGCTCCATGGCGTTGATGCAGGCTTCCGCGACGGCAGTTTTGAGGTCTTCGACGCGGTCTTCGGCGAAGCCCATGAGTTTCGCGACGCTGGCGGCGGTATTCATTGCGACCTTTTCGTAGCCGAGTTTCGAGGGCAGGCGAAGTTCGATACTGCTGGCATTTTTCATTTCGGTTTGGGCCTTTTTCCTTAATTCTTGCTGCAATTCTTCATTCCTGCCGTAACAAGACAAAGCCGGTCATGTCGTCGGTCTGGGGCTGTCCGTCAGAGAAGCTGTCGAGGGTTCTCCACACGGCAGCAAGAGTGGCTTCGGCATTACATTCGCGGCAGTTGAGGAAGGTGTCGAGGAGGCGGTCTTCACCGAATTCTTCTTCCCCGTGGAAGACTTCGCTGAGGCCGTCGGTGTAGACGAGCAGGCGTCCGGCTTCTTCGAGGATGAAAGACTCTGAGGCGTATCTGGAGAAGGGCAGGATGCCGACGGGGGTTCCAGAGGCCTCGATGGTGTGGATGGCGCCGTCGCGGAGGGCGAGGAAGGCGGGATTGTGTCCGGCGTTGACGACCTCGAGGCAATGGGTGGCTGGGTCGAGGCGGATGAGGAAGGCGGTGACGTATCTGCGCCGGGCTTCTTCGCCTTCGCCATAGTGGAGGACGTTCATGCGGGTGGCGATATCGACGAGCGAAAGGCCGGAGGTGGCCATGGCGCGAAAGGCGGATCGAAAAGAAGTGCTGACGAGCGCCGAGGCCAGGCCTTTGCCGGCGACGTCGGCGATAACGATGATGATTTCGCCGTTGGGCAGAGTGATGATGTCGAGGTAATCGCCGCCTACTTCGTAACAGGTGACGGAACGGGCCGCGAGGGTGTAGCCGGAAACTTCGGGCATCTCCTGGGGCAGCAGGCTGCGTTGCACGAGGCGGGCGGCGGCAAGGTCGGTCTCGAGGCGCTGCCACTCAACGGTGCGCTCGTGAAAGCGGGCATTCTCGATGGCGACGGCGGCCTGCATGGCGAGGCCTTCGAGGAAATCCTGTTCGTCGAGCGAAAGAGTGCGGCCGGCGGGAAAGAGGACGACCAGTTCGGTGAAAGAATTACCGGCTTTGTCGTTGAGTGGCAGGTGGAGATATTGAATATCGCCGTTGGGCGGTCCACCTTTGACATATGAAGTGTGCGCGGGGACCTTGCCGTAGATGTGGTGGAAGTGAGTGAAGAAGGCGCCGGTGAGTTCGAGTTCGCGAACGACGATTTGGAGGACGGTGCGCACGACTTCGTCCAACTCGATGGTGGAGTGGATTTGGCGGCTGGCCTCAAGCAGGGCCTGTAGGCGGGCGACTTGCTGCTGGGCGTAGAGAGTTTCAGCTAATTCCATGGACTACGGTCCTTCAGATTAGGTCAAGGAACAGGGTCAGAACACTGGCAGAAGTATACCGGGCATTGAGATTCATGGGTTGCGATTCGTTGATGAGCGGCATGAAGATGGCCGGCGGCGCCGCGGATAGAACCGCGATAGGGTCCGGATTTGGCGCTCTGCAAAGCGGTAGTTACCGAGTATCATGCTGGAATCATGCCTCGGCGGATTACGTGCGGTAAATGTTGGCTGGTTCCGGCTTTGGTGGCCATGGCGCATCTATTGGCTGCGGCGGCGATGGCTGAGGCTGTGCCGGCCGCGTCGGGGACTTATAGTTCTGCGCCGCACCTGGTGGTTGGCAGCATTGGCAAAGGTATCGTTTCGCTGGGGGGAGATTGGCAGTTTCACCTGGGCGACGATATGGCGTGGGCTGCGCCCGGTTTTGACGATTCGGGATGGGAACGGATCTCGGCGGACAAGCCCTGGGGCGCGCAGAGGTATTACGGCTATACCGGGTTTGCGTGGTATCGACGCCATGTGGATTTTGCTCCTTTGCCGGGGGTGGACTCGGGCGTGGTGTTGTTACTCCCGGCGGTCAACGATGCGTGCGAGGTTTACTGGAATGGCAATCTCATAGCTCGGATCGGCACGCTGCCGCCAAACCCGGTCTGGTACTACGCAATTCCGCGAAGGACCGCGAGACTGGGAACGACGCGATCGGGAGTGCTTTCGTTTCGAGTGTGGAAAGCGCCGTATGCGTCGACGGAAAGCGGGGATAGCGGGGGAATGGAGTCTGCTCCGCTGGCGGGCAGCGCGATTGCGATCGACGCATTCCGCGAGTCGCTGGAGTATCGCTGGCTGCGCGGCAATCAATACACCTTCGACCTGGATCTACTTTATGTGTTGGTGGCGCTGCTGAGCCTGATGGGATGGCTGCGCAACCGGGAGCAAAAGCTGCTGTTCTGGATGGCGCTCTTCGCGGTGACGCCGGTGCTGGTGTTTGTGTTGAGCGGGCTTCGGCTGCCGCTGCCGGTGGCGTGGTTCTGGACGCTGGATAATCCAGTGCAATCGGTGGGAGATATCGCTCTCTGGTATCTGCTGCTGTATTTGCTGGAACTTGACCGATATCCGTCGCTGCGGCGATGGACGCGGAGAATGGCGATCATTTCCCTGGTGTTCTCGTTGCTGGATGCGCCGGTGTGGCTGTTCGCATGGAGCATCGAGCATGCCGTGGCGGCGCAGATCATCGATGCGGTTCTCACCGTTCCTTATACGGTCATTGAGATTTTTCCGCTGATTCTGATCGCCTGCGCGTTGCGGAAGAAACTGGATGCGCCGCGATGGCTGGTGGCAATCTCGGCCTCGCTGTATCAGATGATCTTTGTAGTCCGGATTGCGGCGAGCCAGGGAGAGCGGTTTACTCATTGGACTTTGGCGAGCAAACTGACGACTCCGCTGTTTACGGTGAACGGCAACCGGTTCACCGCGGGGACGCTGGCGGGAACGTTCATGCTCCTGTCGATCGTGTATGGCGTCTACTGCTATACATCCAGGCGGAACAAGGAACAGCATGCTCTGGAGCAGGAGTTCAAGAGCGCGCAGGAGTTGCAGCGGGTGTTGATTCCGGATTCGTTGCCTTCGCTGGATGGGTATGCGGTGACGAGCGCGTATCACCCGGCGCAGCAGGTGGGCGGCGATTTCTTTCAACTGGTCGCGCAGCCGGATGGTTCGGCCTTGCTGATCCTTGGCGATGTGAGCGGCAAGGGGCTGAAGGCGGCGATGACGGTGGCGCTGATCATGGGTGCCTTGCGGACGTTGGTGGAGATTTCGGATGATCCGGCGGTGATTCTGGCGGGGTTGAACCGGCGGCTGTATGGACGTTTGCAGAATGGGTTTGCGACCTGCGTGACCATCCGGCTGGATCGGGATGGAAGCTGCGTGATGGCGAATGCGGGCCATCTTTCGCCCTTCCTGAATAAGGAGGAGCTGGAGTTGCCGGGGGCGTTGCCATTGGGTTTGGATCTGGCGGCGGAGTATGAGAAGACGGGCGTATTTCTGGCGGTGGGCGACCGGTTGACGTTGTATACGGATGGGTTGCTCGAGGCGCGGAATGCGGATGGGGAATTGTTCAGCTTTGGGCGGGTTCGAGAACTGATGGCGACGCGCCCCGATGCGGAAGAAGCGAGCCAAGCGGCGGTTGCGTTTGGGCAGGACGACGATATCACCGTGCTAACGCTGACGCGGCTGGCGGTTGGGGTGGAGTCGACGACTTCGCTGCGGGCTCCGGCGCTGGAGCCTTCTCCGGTTTGATTCGGAAGCCGTATATGGCGATGTTCCTTTAGCGGAGTTTCATAATTTGAGTTTGATTGCGGAGGAGCGTCATTTGGCGTTTGTCGTATACTCCAATTGTCGGCGGCGACGTGTGGTCGAGCGTTGCGGGCGATACTGTGAGGTGCGCCTTCTGCAGTCAGAATGATCCACTGACGCTCGAAGTACTGTCACCCGAGACATCGGTTTGGCGCGCTTTGGCGCGACATCATCGAAGTCATCCTACCCTGTTGCCCTTGCCCGCTGCATTGCGAAGTCCGCTGGACACTTTATCCTCCGTTTTATTCCCCTCCTTGTGCCGTGTTTGCGGCAACCCTCTTTTGCGGCTGAGCCGCGCTCCCATTTGTGAAGATTGCTGGAAGAGCGTTGCCCCGCAGGCGGGTGAGGTTTGTTTTGTTTGCAGCGAAGAGCTGCGGATCACGGCTTTTACTCCGACAGGCGGCGTGGGGGGCGATCCGGCAGAGAAGCTTTGCCAGGCTTGCCGATTGGCTCCTCCGGCATTTGCGCGAGCGGTTGCTTTTGGCGGTTATGCAGGGTCGCTTCGTTTGATGGTCCATGCGCTGAAATATGACGGAATTTTTCCGGTTGCGGAGCGGCTGGGTGAGTTGCTGGCCGGTGCAATTCTGAAGCTGGACGATGCCGGAAAAGCCGATGGCGACAGTTCGACGTTGCAGGAGATGATTGTGATGGCGGTTCCTATGCACGCTGGGAAATTGAAACAGCGGGGATTCAATCATGCGGAGTTGTTGGCCAGGACGGCGATGAAGGCGTTGCGAAGTCGACGCCCCGAATTGAAATTGAAGCTGATGGTTGGAGTGCTCGAGCGGAGTCGGGCTACGGCCAGTCAGGCTGGCCTTAGTCCGCATCAGCGCCGCGCGAATCTGCGCGGCGTTTTTGTTGTGAGGCGGCCGGAATTGTTGGCTGGACGGCATGTACTGCTGATCGATGACATCTATACGACCGGGGCGACGGCGCGGGCCTGCAGCTCGGTGTTACGGCGTGCGGGTGCGGCTTCGGTGCGGGTGGCGACCGTGGCTCGGCCGCAGCGAGAGAATTTTGTCGCGGCTCAGTTTGTGAACGAAGAGCTGCCGATGCATGAGGATGTGGCTTTCTGGGGTGGTTCGCAGGGGCCGAAGAGTTTAGAGACACCGGTGTCGCAACTGGCAACTGCGGCGAATCATCCATCACTTACTTCATCATTCCTGCATTGGGGGAGACATGTCTTTGGGCAACGCCATGACTAAAATGACGACCAAATCCGCCATCCATGCTCGCAAACAGAAGTCGCTGGTGAAATGCCATGCGATGCCGCATCCAGGGACGGAGGAGGCGCGCTTGCAGCCGCCGAGCGTGATGCAGAAGCCGGTGCTGGTGTTGAATGCATCGTATGAGCCGATCAATATTTGCGGGGCCCGGCGGGCGCTGGTATTGGTACTGAAAGGCGTTGCAAAGACCGAGGAAGAGCACGGCGCGGTGCTTCATGCAGCGCGGGTGCGGATTCCGATGCCTTCCGTGATTCGGTTGCTGGAGTATCGGCGTATTCCACACCAGACGAGAGCGTTGTCGCGGAAGAATATTCTGCTGCGCGACCGCAACACTTGCCAGTATTGCGGAGTTATTTTGACGGCTGGTGAACTTACTTTGGACCATGTGACGCCGCGTTCGCGGGGTGGGCTTTCGACCTGGGAGAATCTGGTAGCTTGCTGCCATAACTGCAATCGGCGAAAGGGGAACCAGCTGCTGCATGAGCTGGAGACGATGAAACTGATGCGGGAGCCGCGGCCGTTTTCGCTGCATACGAGCCGGCATATTATGCGGATGATTGGGCACTCGGACCAGAAGTGGCGGAAGTATTTGTATTACTGATGTCGGGGCGGGTCATAGCCTGAGGCCGAGCCTTGGTGATTTGGAGTAGTCCGCGTGTTATAAATAGCCGATCCACCGGCGGACCGCTACTTCTGCAGGCTGGCTTTCCAGTGCTTCGCGAGGCATTCGGCCGTTGATTTCATAGGATCGCCGGAGTTGTCCTTGTATTTCTTGCAAGTATAGCTGTAGGTGACAGTCTTAGTCTGGTTATCGACCACCTGCATGGTGGCGCGGTCCCAGCCACCGGGATCATAAGTGCCATTGTTGATGGCGCTCGTGATGCCCTGAAAGATTGAGCCATTGTTTTTGTTGATGCTGAACGTAACCGTATAGCGAGCATTTGCCGGGTCTGTGGTGACCACCATCGGCACCCCCTTCTTCATCAGCGCCGCGGTGAAGTCCGGCGTGAAGGGATTTTCCTGATCGAGATAGACAGTGGATTGAATGGTGGATGGCGTTTGAGCAAACGCCAGACCGGAGCCGAAGACGATAAGCGCTAGTGTGCGAAACATAGACAGTTCCCTCAATTCACCGAAAATGTGGACTGGTACACCGCACGGATTATTATGCACTGAGGTTGCGCTACGGTAAACGCGAAATCGAATGCCCGGGCCGGACGCCAAGTGGCTAGAGTCCCAAATCACTAAGACCGGGATGATTGTCGGGTCGTCTGCCGAGGGGCCAATGGTATTTGCGTTCGGGCTCGCGGATAGGAAGATCGTTGATGCTGGCGACTCGTTTCAGCATCAGGCCTTCTTCGTTGAATTCCCAGTTTTCGTTGCCGTAGGAGCGGAACCAGTTGCCGGCGTCGTCCCGCCATTCGTACGCGAAGCGGACGGCGATGCGGTTTTCAGTGAAGGCCCAGAGCTCTTTGATGAGGCGGTAGTCGAGTTCCTTCTTCCATTTGCGGGTGAGGAACGCGACGATTTCGGTGTGGCCGTGGAGGAATTCGGCGCGATTCCTCCAGTGAGAATCTTCGGTGTAGGCGAGGGCGACTTTTTCGGGATCGCGGGAGTTCCACGCGTCTTCGGCGAGGCGGACTTTTTGGATGGCGGATTCGCGAGTGAACGGTGGGAGGGGTGGTCGGGGCACTTGGGGATCCTCTCTGGGGTGGTGTTTCGTGGGGAACCTTAAGGTCCCTCCACTACGCTGCGCTCCGGTCGGGATGACAAATCATTAAAGCTATTCAGATGAGCCGGCGGAAAAATTGAGCGTTACTCAATACACGAACCCTCATCCACGAGCTATCCGGCGAGGACGAGCTTGGCGATGGTTGCTAGTTGCATGTTGGAGGTGCCTTCGTAGATTTTTCCTATTTTGGCGTCGCGGTAGTACTTTTCGACGGGGTAGTCTTTGACGAAGCCGTAGCCTCCGTAGATTTCTATGGCCTGGCTGGCTACTCGTTCGGCCACCTGCGAGGCGAAGTATTTGGCCATGGCGGCTTCTTTGACGTAGGGGAGTTTAGCGTCTTTCAAGCGGGCGGCGTTATAGACCAGGAGCCTGGTGGCTTCGATGTCGGTGGCCATTTCAGCTAGCGAGAACTGGATGGCCTGGAAGTCGGCGATGGGTTTGCCGAACTGCTTTCTTTCCTTGGCGTAGTTGGCGGCGTGGATCCAGGCTCCCTGGGCTAGTCCGAGCATTTGCCCGCCGATACCGATGCGGCCTTCGTTGAGGGTTTCGATGGCGATTTTGTAGCCTTTGCCGGGTTCGCCCAAGACGTTGTTCTGGGAGATGTGGCAATCTTCGAGGATGATTTCGCAGGTGGAGGAAGCGCGGATTCCCAACTTGTCTTCCTTCTTGCCGATGCTTAGTCCGGGCGCATTTTTTTCGACGAGAAACGCGGTGATGCCTTTGTAGCTTTGGGTGGGATCGAGGGTGGCGAAGACGATGAAGAGGCCGGCTTCTTTGGCGTTGGTGATCCAGAGTTTCTGGCCGTTGAGGGTGTAGCCGTCTCCCGACTTTACGGCGCGAGTCTGAAGCGCAAAGGCGTCGGAGCCGGAGGCGGCTTCGCTAAGAGCGTAGGCTCCAACCAAATCGGTGGCCATGCGGGGCAGGTAGTGGCGCTTTTGAGCCTCGGTGCCCCAGCGGAGCAATGCGTTGACGCAAAGGGTGTTCTGGACATCGACGAGGACGCCGACGGCCGGATCGACGGCGGAGATGGCTTCGACGGCAAGGATGGATTCGAAGAAAGTACCGCCGGAACCACCATGTTCGATGGGGACCTCGATGCCCATGAGGCCGAGGTTGAAGAGTTGGGGAATTAGCTCGGAGGCGAAGTGCTGTTCCTCGTCCATTTGGCGGACGATGGGGGCGATGTTTTCTTCGGCGAAGTCGCGGACGGTAGAGGCGAAAAGCTGCTCGTCTTCGGTCAGTTGGGTGAGGGGTGTGGGCTGGAAAGGAAGAGTCGGGACGGTGAGAAGTTCGGACATAGTAAACCTCGACCGGTTGGGAAAACCGGTGCGCGAACGTGAGCAAATCGGAGTTTAGCAGGTACGGGCGCTCACTGGCACGAGACTCGAGCAGAAGTACAGTCGGTGCCATGTTCCGCAGATTGGCAATGTAGGCCTTTTCTTAAGAAAGAAGCCTGACAAGTTACGTGTTGCGCATTGCAGAAGCTGTACTTCTGCTTCAGCCGGCGGTGGGAACCTGGGTGGCGAGATGGGTGTTCTTTCGGGCGATTCGGTTTGGAGCGAGTCGGGGTGAGCGATGGATGATCGAGAGACTTTCGTGATCGAGGATTTTCCGGACTTGCTTGCGGGCGTGGACGGCCCAGCGGCTCTTTTGATCGAGTTTGAGATAGGCGGTCCAGTGGCGGAGGGCGGGTCGACGCTCGCCGAGTCGTTCGTAGCAGAGAGCAAGATTGTAATGGGCGTCGGCGTAAGTGGGGACGAGGCGGATGGCAGTGCGATAAGCGGTGATGGATTCGGGAAGGCGCTTCAATTCATCGAGCACATTGCCGAGATCGAAGAAGGCGAGGGCGTATTCGGGATCGGCCTGAGTTGCGCAGCGGTATAGCTCCTCTGCGCGGACGAACTGACGACGGTTGTAGCAGATTGTTCCGAGGTTGATGCAGGTGGCCGCGTGGTTAGGATTGATTTGAAGGATGCGTTCGTAGGCCGCGGCAGCGGGTTCAAGCAGGCCGGCTTCTTCGGCGCGGATGGCCTCCTGGAACATTTCGGAGAGGCGCGTTTCGCGAGTGGCTTGGTTGAACTCGATGGGATGCGCATCATTACGCTGGACTTCAGCGGCCGTGGTCTTCTCCTGCGGGAAATCAAAGACGAATTGGCGAGCAATGGGTTCGGTGACGGAGCCGCGATGGCGGAAGAGAACGCGGGATGCTCCGGCAACGGCGCGTGCGTCGAGAAGCGGATTCTCAATGCCGCTCACGCGCTTCATTGCGCCGAGAGAAGCGGAGATGTGTGCCGAGGAAAAGCGAAGGGAAAGATCGCGAAGTGTTCGAAGGCGACCGTATTCTTCGAGAGAATAGGAGTCGCGGTGCGGGATAAGTTCTTTTTGCTCCCAGGCGCGCAGCTGGCTGGCATGAACTTTCAGGTAACGCATTGCATCTTGACGGCAGATTCGGGTCACGGGCCACACTCGCAGGAACCGTCGTTCAATTAGCTTGATTATGCAGAGCGGTGCTAAGGGGTTCAATAGGCGAGTATGAAAATACAGTGGATAAAACAGTACCAAACCTTGTTCCACGATGAATTTGCGCTGGGGGTGTGGAAAACCGCGGGCGGTATTAGCTATCGAAAGAGGGATTCACGCCACAAGGCTTCTTCACTGATTGCGAGGCGTGAATTCCTTACTGAGTGTTTTTCTTCAAGTTTCCAGTAGTGTTTACGGTTTGAGTCGGACTGCCCCCAGTCTTCTCAGGGTCGCTTTTTCGCCAAATGCCCAAAGAATGGCGAATATTTGCCATTCTTGGTAGCTTCATGGTCGTGTAGGCTCAAGAAACAGTTCTAGGGCGTAGTCAAGAACTTCCCTTTTACGACATATCCTCCGTTGTGCAGTCCTGACGTCGATCAACATCCCAGCAACCCTCCCCTCCAACGCCCAATAACGTCGGCCCACTGGAAAGTGGGCCTTGAGAGCGCAGGCATTTGGTGGGGCAGTGAGTTGTCAGGATGTGCGAAGGAGCGCCGAGGATATGAGCAGATGTCTGGAGCCGACGAGCGGACTTGAACCGCTGACCTGCCGATTACGAATCGGCTGCTCTACCAACTGAGCTACGTCGGCCTCGAACTTTAGTTTATCAAAGCTTTTGGTGCCTACCCTCTTCGCAAGACCTCTTGCTTTTCGATACCCCACATTTCAGGACGACCTGCATTTCGGTTTCCCATGCTGGGAGTGCTAGCGACGCCATATCTACTCCGAACCAAGAATCTGTATTTCCTCTTGAAGCGTCCACTTCGCGGCGATGGTGCGTTCTTATCGTGGCATATCCAAGCCGTCACTTAGAGCAATAGTAGAGTTGCTAAAAGGTGGCGTAGAGTCGTGTCGAGAGTGGTTTCCACATTACACCTACTCTGCTTTTGCTCTAGCTTTACCCATAGATGCAAAATCAAAGAAACACAAAAGTAGTTGGACGCGAACACAAACTTACCCCAGGAGAGTTTATGAGCCATATCGTTAGTTTCCCTCCGTTTACTCGTCGTCGTTTGTTGAAGAGCACAGCCGCTGCGGCCGCCGTTTCGTTGTGGGCCGGCCCTGGCGCTTCGCTCAGGGCGGCTGCCACAAACCGGCAGCCAGGCGCCAGCAACCAACCGCTTCCAAGCGGGCCGATCACCGCGGTGCCATTGTCGGTGTCCGCTACCGCATCGGGAGAGATGCCGGGAGCATTTGTGGGGCTGGCCTACTCCAAAGACCTGATGTTGGGGACGTTATTCAGCCGCCAGGACACGTCGATGATCAATGTGTTCAGGCAACTAGGTTGGAGCAGCCTACGCATTGGCGGAGCCTCGGCGGACTCTCTCGTTTGGTCGCCGAACGGACCAGGCGCACAGCCAGGTTATGTTGCGCCAACAGACGTGGATAACCTGGCAGAGTTTCTCAAGGCTACCCAGTGGAGTTGTATCTACGGCATCAATCTCGCGGGGTCGGCGACGGGCGCGACGAACCCATCTCTGGCAGCGGCCGAGGTTGCTTATGTGGCGGGCCGATTGGGTTCGTCGCTGGCGGCCATCGAGATCGGCAATGAACCCGACCTTTATGGGCGGGTGGGAAATGCTTACGCCAACAATTGGACGTTCGACGGCTACTTTGCGCTCTGGAATGAATATCGCGAAGCGATCGAGGCGGTGACTCCAGGGGTCCCGATTGCGGGGCCGGCGGACGCGGGCAACCCGCTCACCTGGACGGTGCCTTTCATTGAGAATGTGACGAAGCCGGAAGTTAAATTAATTACACAGCACTACTATGTGGCGAGTGCAGTGGCTCCCGACGCCACGCTTACGGAGCTGTTGACGGTCAGCCTTCATCACGATCTGGTAGAGAACCTGGCGGCGATCAACGATGCCTGCGAGCAGTCTGGCATCCCGTTCCGGATGGGCGAATGCGGCGATTTTTACAACAATTCAGGGACCACGCCGCCGGTGAACGTTGCAGGATCGTACGCTGCTGCATTGTGGGGGATCGATTACATGTTCATGTGCGCCCAGGGTGGGGCGGCTGGAGTGAACTTCGAGAGCGGAGGGCCAATTCCCAACTACACCCCAATCCTGGACAATGCGGCTGCTGTGACTGCGATTGCCCCACTCTTCTATGGGATGCTGCTGATGACGCTGGCTGGAACGGGAACGGTGCTCGAAACCACAGTCTCGCCGGGTGCGCTGAACGTCACTGCTTATGCCTTGCAGACCTCCGGCTATGGGAGCGGCAGAGGAAGCGGCTATAGTGTCATTGTTCTCAATAAGGAACAGAGCGCGAACATTCAACTGCAGATCGAGCTCCCCAGCGGGGTAAGGAATGCGTCGCTCTTGGAGATGACACAACTTTCACCTGGAGCGGACGCCCCTAACGTGCTCGCAACGAGCGGAGTGACGATCCAGGGGGCAGAGGTGAATCCGGACGGTAGTTTCTCCCCGTCGCGGGCTTATGAACTCACCCCTGAAGAGGCACAGCTCACCTGCTACGTTCCTGCCCTGAGCGCGGTGCTAATTCAGGCGTTCTGAAGGGCGGGAAGAGGGGGAAATCGAACGAAAAGGCCACCCGGCAACAGGGCGGCCTTTTCTCTTAGGGAGAACAGTTCCAACGGAGGCAAAGCCATCAGAACTTTCTGGCGAAATACTATGGTTGGGGAACTGGGGTGTCAAGGCAAAATCCCGCCGGGGTTAAACCTCTGATTCGTGGGGAGTTCCAAGAGGGTAAAGAGCGAGAACGAGACGAGATAGATTCGCCATATATTCGCCTATCAGTACGCAATCTAGATTGTTAAATGTGTGGAATGAATAAGATATGCGGATTTTCGCACTGATTCTTGTTCAAACTGCCTCATTCGCGCAGGTGGAGGCTGATGAATTCGGCGTCGGCGAGGGTGGAGGCGGGTTTTCCTCGCATCTTGCGGTAGAGAGCGCGGCCGCCGCCAAGAAAAACGCCAAGCAGCAGTGCAGCACCGCCCAGGATCGCAGTCAACCAGATGATGCCGATGAGCAGTTTGGCGGTTTTGGAGACTTCGCTCACATAGCCCTCGGGGTGGTTCCAGGTGACGTCGGCGCTGTAGTTAACGTTGGAGAGAAGCTTGTGGGCGGCATCAGCGGAGAGAGAGCCGCTGGTAACGGCTACCAGCGGGCCGCTGCGACGGCTTTGGAGGGCCGCGGGAAGGCTTTGGGAGAGTTGGGTGGACCATTGGGAGGCGGGAGTGTTGCCCGCAGCCAGGAACGCGGCCGTAGCACGGAGGCGGTCGGCCGCGAGTTGAGGGGTGGGGTAGTTGATGAGGGTTAGGGTGCCTTCGCCATCGCGGCTGGAGTATTGGGCTGTGAGAGCCTCGGCGCCGCGAGTGAAATCGATCAGGGTGGCGGGTAGGACGCCTCCGGCGCGGACGTACCCGATGGGGCCGAGCGCGTAGCGGGTGGACTGGGGATCGAGGTTGGCCTGGGGGAGATATCCCGGCAGCGGCGGAGGAATGGCCGCGCCGCCGCGCTCTTTGGGGAGGGAGGCGGCGAGTTCGCGGAGTTCAGCAGCGGACATGGCGGTGAGGTGGTCGAAGGTGGCGTCCACGAGCAAGGAGGTTTGCCAGAAGAGGACGCGGGTGCCGTCGAAAACGCCGCCATAACCGACATCTTGTTTGGGTAGGCCGGGGCGGCGGTAGAAGGTATAGGCGGCGTAGGCGCCGGAGGCGTCCTCAAAGCGGATGGCGCGGACACTGAGTTTGTCGCCGTTGCGGTTGTAGGTGGCGTTGGTGAATTGGGCGAAGCCGTCTTCCTTGAGGAGATCGGCGTTGGTGGCGTCGGCGGCTTCGGGTGTATTGCTGGTGGTTACGGGCGTGACGAGGCTCCACCCGGCGAAATCGGTAGGGAGGATTGGCGGGGTGATCGGGGGGGATGGCGGGGCTTTGGGCTCGATTTTGGCGGTCGCCAATCCGCAGGCGAGGGTGGCTGTGAGGGTGAAGATGGCGAGCCGGCAGAGGGTTGGGTGCAACATACTCATTTGCTGTTGAGACTACCACTCCATGGGGGTGGTTAGCCTGGTTTCACCCAAACCGCCTTGGCCCGCGTTTCATATGGTTGCAATCGCGAATTACTTCAGCATTACCTCCAGAACCTGAATCGAGTAAGCCGGTACGGTATAGGTGAAGGGTGGCTTCGCTAGGTCGACGGTCGATTCCTGGGGAACGATGTGGTTTGGGTCGGTGATGGTGTTGGTGTCCTGGGTGGTTTTGGCGCTGAGGCTGATGACTTTGGCGGTCGGGCTGATGGCCGTTGCTCCGGTGAGCTTGAGATCGACTGGCTGGGGAATTGAGGAGCCGTTGACTAGCTTGAGATACAGAATGGCCTTTTCGGGGTCTTTGGTGGCCGAGTAGAAGAAGCGGGGACCGCCTCCACTTACAGTCGAACCGACCACTTGTTTGCCGAGGTAGCTGCCGAACATGACTTGCGCGTAGTAACTTGGCGAGCCGTAGCTGGTGAGGGCGTCGTAGCCGATGAGGTCGGTGCGCCACTGCATGCCTCCAGGGTTGACGTTGACGAGCAACGGGGCGTAGCTGGCCATTACTACGATGTCGCTATTGCGCTCCATGCCAGTCATCCAGGCGGCGTCGCCGAGGGCTGCCCCGAAGTTGGGCGTGGGCCCGCCTTCGCGGGTGGCCCATTCGCCGACGAAGACTTTGGGGCCGTTGCGATCGGTCTTGTCATAGTGATGGTCGTCG
>Ga0302326_10017869_pt1 | contig 14747 bp, 9 predicted proteins | sample Palsa_T0_3_FD_202264 | JGI IMG/M metagenome (GOLD analysis project Ga0302326, IMG submission 202264) | Peat permafrost microbial communities from Stordalen Mire near Abisko, Sweden - Palsa_T0_3 | ecosystem: Environmental > Terrestrial > Soil > Palsa > Peat permafrost | place: Sweden: Abisko... | reverse complement strand
CGACGGCGAACAGAGTGGTACCCCAGGCAAAGACAATACGCCGACCATAGAAATCCCCTAACGATCCCCCGACGAGCAAGAGCGAGGCCAGGAAAAGTGCATACGCCTCGACAACCCACTGGATCTCATTGGCATTGGCGTGCAACGTAACCTGTAAGGCGGGTAGAGCAACGGTAACAGCGGTCCCGTCGATGAACGCCATGCTGGAAGCGAGAATCGTAGCGGCTAAGACCCACCTGCCCCGCCGGATATGGAGCAACTCTTCTTGGTCTATGAGCTGAGCATCCTCTGGTGGTGATTTGACCGGGTTAAGCATGATGAGTTCTCGCCATCTTAGCCGGATAGCGGCGGCAGTTCGGTTATCTTATCCAGAAAGAGGCGCTTGTTCTTGAAAGCACGCCGTATCCGTGTGGGGATCTCAAGATAAACTGCTGTGGACTTCATCCGTTACCTGAGCATCAATATCTTTCACGACACTGAGGCGTAGCCAGAGAATATGCAAGATCGCGAGAACAGGAACCGCAATTAAAGCTCCGATCACACCGGTCGGCGCGACCCATCGCGTACACCTAAACTTACTCAGACCCGCATGTTTTCTTCTTCAGAAGAGCAATTGGGCGAGATATGATGACCCATTTACCATGTTCACTGAGTCCTTCGGTGATTGGCATCAACGCTCTATGAAGAGCGAGGGCGGAGATTCTAATATGCGCCTCGTCCAGCACCGCTCCCTAATCGGCGGGTGGCTGGGCCATGGATTCCCCGTACTTTCATAACCCATATTACGTACCCTACAGTAATGCTGGAGTTCAGTATGACGTCGCTGAAGAGGAAGGCCCGAATCGCCGGCTTGTGGTATCTGGGCTTCACCCTGGGGCCTTTCTATCTCGTCTATGTCCCCTCGCAAACGGTGGTTCGCAACGACGCTGCCGCAACCGCAGCGCGTGTTCTCAGCCACGAGGCCCTCTACCGCTGGGGCATGCTTGCCGAGACGCTAGGCACGGTCATCTTTATCGGGCTGAGTCTAGCGCTCTATCGTCTTTTTGAAGATGTGGACCGCCACCGCGCGCGACAGCTGGTGGCTCTGGTGCTGGTGTCGTCTGCTCTCGGCCTTGTGACCGTGATCTTCAACGCGGCCGCGCTGCTCGTGTTTCGCGGCGGCGGTCCCTTTGTCGCCTTCGACAGCCACACACGCGAGGCTATCGGAATGGTCCTAATCCGGATGCATGGGCAGGCGATTGGCATCAACCAGACGTTCTGGGGCTTGTGGCTGCTGCCCTTTGGATGGTTGGTCGTGCACTCGCGCTTCTTGCCGCGCTGGCTCGGGTACTGGCTCCTGCTGGATGGAATTGCGTGGGTTGTCGTCGGCGTGACCTGGTTCTTCGCTCCGAATTACGCGGACACTCTGTTCCGCTACTTCCAGCCGGTGTTTGTGGCCGAGCTTGTGGCCATGTTCTGGCTGCTGGTCGTGGGTGCCAAGGAGCAGCCCGCTGTTGCGACTTCAACCGCGTAGTGTTTCGAAGATCTCTGTCATTAGCCAAAGTGGAGCAGCCTGATCGGTCCGAAGTAACAACCCGTGATAAAAGGGGCTGAACTAAGTCGTGGGATCGCTCCAGATGTTGTTTGGACAGCAGTAAAGCGATATGCAAATCGAATAGGAGTGGATCACTTGGCGCCGCACGATCTCCGTCGTACCTGCGCTCGGCTCTGCCATAGTGCCGGAGGCGAACTCGAACAGATTCAATTCCTGCTCGGTCACGCCTCAGTCCAAACGACGGAACGGTACATTGGGTGCAGACAGAAGTTCAAAGATGCGGTCAACGATCGGTTCCAAATATTACTTATATTCCTGATTTGGCTGTTGATATTCGCCAATTCGTCGTACAAGCGGCGCCGTCGATTTTGAAGAATAAACCTCTGTATTTGGGCGAGGAATGGCTTGACAATACTCAGTGCCATCGCAGTCATCAGCGATTCGAGAAGTTTTTCTTGCGGGCCGTCGCTCTCGCGGCTATGGGCGCTGGTGTCGGAGCTTGTACTAGGAGGTGCCGCGGACGCATGCCCGAGCGATGGCAATGCGGTACATAAGAAAAGTGCAACAATTCGCATCCAATGCAAAGCAGTGGACCACTTCAGCACGCTCATGGCAATTCGCCTCGCATGGCTGCTAAACGAAAAAAATCAGCAGCTTTGACTTTTTCCTGAAACGCAAATCCGCCACCTCCCATATTAAATGAGCTTCCGGCGTGAACAATGACACGGATTCAGCCTCACTCCCCTGCTTGACTTCTAACCCGATAAAATACATTATCGTGTTTAAACAGCCGCTCACTCTGTAGTGTTCATGCGCATAATCGAACTCAATGTAACAAATTGAAGAACGGTTCTCGATTTCTACAGCGCATTATTTGCGGCCCTAGCGCCTCCGCGCTGCTCAACGCTACTAGCTCCGATTCTGTGCTAATACTGGCTCCGTCGTTGCCACGCTCACGATGAATATATCCCAGCTGCCGTCGCCTCCAGTCGCCTCAGTGTTAGCCAATTGTTGTCAGATCCTACCGGATGACAACCAGCGCTCAAGTCGATCTGCGTAGGTGCGGCTCGAGCGATGCTCCGAGCCGTCCGAGAGCTTTACCATAAATTCACGGTTCTCGATGGATCGCAGTTCCAATATGCCCTTTGACTGCACAATTCGGGAGCGGTGTATGCGAAGAAACTTTGCCGGGTCGAGCCTCTGTTCGAGAGAAGCCATCGTCTCGCGTGCCAGGAAAGAACGACCGTTGACGTGCAGTTCAACATAGTCACCGGCGCCCCCAATCCAGTCAACATCCTCCGTAGTGACGATTTGAATGCGGGGTCCGGTTTGCACCGTAAACCGGGACGCGTAGCTATCCGAGGTGCGGTCCAGCATTTTCGCAACCCGCCGTGCCATTTCGGCCTTCAAGGTTGAATCTACCAGTTCACGGGCTCGACCCACCGCTGCCGCAAAGCGCGTGTCGTCCACCGGCTTCAATAGGTAATGCAGCGCATGTACATCGAACGCCCGCAAAACATGTTGCTCATATGCCGTTAGAAAAATGACGGCAGGCAACCTTTCAATAGGCAGCGCGCGCAGAACCTCGAAGCCGTCCATACCCGGCATCTGGATGTCGAGGAACACAACATCGGGAGATCGTTCCATAATTCTCTCCACCGCGGATTGCCCATCCCCGCATTCTCCAACGATCTCAACGTCTCTAAATTTACGTAGCCTGAGAACGACGCCACGGCGCGCCAAGGGCTCGTCGTCGACGATCAGAGCTCGCACGGCGAGGCCTCCCGCAGGTTTCGGGCCCTGCGTAACGGCAATTCCAACAAGACTTCGCAACCTCCCGCTTCAGGCCAACTGAGCGAGAATTCAAAATTTGTCCCATAAAGTGTTTTTAGGCGCTCCGCCGTGTTTCCGAGACCGATTCCATTTCCATTCTTCTTTTGCTCACCCTCACCGCGACGTCCGGAATTTCCGATCACAATGCGCAGCCTGTCGGCATGCAGCGCGCTCTTGATCGCAATCCGCCCACCCTCGACCAGGGGCGCCACCCCATAGCGCACCGCGTTCTCAACCAGCGGCTGCAGCAACATGCTTGGCACCAGTGCATCCCGCGTTTCCATCGGAATCACCATATCTAACTTCAACCGTTCTCCCAGCCTTGTTTGCTCGATGGCAAGATACCCTTCGGTAAAGACTAATTCCTGGCCGAGAGCCACCTCGGCGGTAACTTCGGAGTCGAGGCTTGAACGCAGAATATCGCCTATCTGCGCCAGCATACGCGTGGCCGCAGGAGCATTTCCATCCAGGATGAGAGTGGAGACCGCGTTGAGCGAGTTGAATAAGAAATGGGGATTCAGTTGATAGCGCAGAGCAAGCAACCTCGCCTCTCGAACCTCAGACTCGGCGCGCAGCAGTCGCTCTTTCTCCTCGTTCGATTGCTGCCATTGCTTAATGCTGAAATACAAACTGCACCACATGAAAAGAATGAAAAAAGACCACGCCCAAACTGCAACCACAGCGTGCCAGGGCACATGATAGAAATTCTGCAAAATGAGGCCGGCTGCGCAGGCTACGGGAATGGATGTGACCATGGCCGCCGCGGCTGCTTTCAATTCAAAAGCAATCCAGGACTGCGATTGGCGCAGCAGCCAACGGCAAAAAGGGCGGAGGGCAAAACTTCCCAGGAACATCAGGACGATAGGCACCGTCTCTTCATCGACATACACACGCTTAGTCAAGAAGTTATGAATGGATTCCAGAAGGTCGAAAAGATAAAAGCAGCACCATCCAATGATCTGGACTTGCCAGAAGGACCGCAAATTCAGGACATTCTCTCGTTTCATGAGTAGCATTTTAGCTTAGCGAAGAGTCGGCGTTCCCCGGATTGGCGCACTAAACCTTCAGTTCATCGCATCTCTCAATCACCCAGCGGATTAGGTCCGGTTTATCAACTTCATTGAGCTAGGCTCTGAATACGGTTCGATGTAATTCATCGCGACGGAGTTAATCAACGCGGTACCCAAGCTTGAATCAACATGATGGGCCCAATTATGCCCGAAGAGCATCTTGGGACCACGCTAGGTCGGGAATTGAAACGAAGGACGCCACCGTTGATGTATGTGCGTCTTCCGTCCATCTGCCTTTGACTTGCAGATCCGAAGAATTAGGAAAGGCCCTAAAGCGAAGGCTGTACCGGGATCCGGAGTGGACCGCGTAGAGCCTGGCGTTCTACACCCAGGGCAACCACCCAGGGCGCGTTCATTCTCGCGAGAGCGAAACACAATCGCGAGGTCGCTGCCGCAAGCATCGACCATCTGCGGCGTTATCTGGAATGGCTGTTCAATAAACGGTCAGGCGCTTCTATCGAGTGAATGGATCGAGTGCAACGTCACATGTCTTCCCGGAGGACTCGATGAGTCGAAATGCATTCGCTGCAGTAGCCTCCCTAATCCTTGTCCTCGGTTCTGTCTCTGGAGTCTCGCCCAAGACCTGGGCGCAGGACGCCAAAACTCAATATCCCATTATGGCGCCGCTTGACCAATATTTGATGGCGGAGCGGAATGCCGAGGTAGACCTTGCGCGAAGCGGAGCGCCCATATCAATATCTCGCGAAGCAACGGTTCTTGTCCTTAAAAAAAGTGGCTACCAGACCGCGGTCGAAGGGAAGAATGGGTTTACTTGCCTGGTTGAACGCTCCTGGATGTCTCCATTTGACAGTCCGGAGTTCTGGAATCCTAAGATGCGTGGGCCGATTTGTTATAACCCAGCTGCGGTACGAACAATTCTTCCGTACACAACGAATAGGACGAAGCTGGCATTGACCGGATTATCCAAGGCGCAGATACGCGAGAACATCGCAGCCGCGATCGCGAAGAACGAACTTCCGATGCCTGAGGTTGGCGCCATGTCTTACATGATGTCGAAAGCGGGAAACCTGGGCGATTCCGTCGGACACTGGTGCCCGCACCTCATGTTTCACGTTCCCAAGACAGACGACGCGAGCTGGGGAGCAGACCTGGCAGGCTCACCGGTGTTGTTCAACGACGAACAGCGCGACGTTCCGGAGCCGGAGACCATTTTCATGGTACCCGTTTCCCACTGGTCGGACGGCACCGCTGCGCGACATCAGGCAATTGATTGAGGTCCCAAGTATCTTACGGCCGACCGCAATGCCGGCCGTCGACTGCGAGGGACGGAACAGAAAATTACTAGGAGGAGTCCAATGTCCATCAATTTCATGATCGATCATCAGAGAAGAAGTAAACTAGATATCAGGAATAAGTTTGCTTGGATCGTATTCTTGTTACTCGCGTCCACACCCAGCCTGTTAGCCCAGGTCGACACCGGCCAAATCGCCGGCGTCGTCATCGATACCGCCGGGGCCGTCGTTGCTGGCGCGGAGGTAAAAGCTACCAGCATCACAACCGGAGCCATCCGCGCCACCACCTGTAATAACCGCGGAGAGTATGTGCTCTCCGACTTGCCGATAGGCCCATACAATATAACCATTAACGACGCCGGCTTTGGGCAGTTCAGCTCAAACGCGGTGGTGGACGTTGGCGCGCACGTGACCATGGACGCGCAACTGGGCGTGCAGGCCAAAAACGAAGTGGTTGAGGTCTCCGCGGGAGAGGCGGGAGCCACGATCAACACCACCAATTTCGAAGTCGGGCAGACGATCAGCGGCCAACAGCTCGCCGACCTCCCCAGTCTCACCCGCAATCCCTACGACTTTGTCGCGCTCTCCGGAAACGCGGCCATGGACCCGAATGGCTCGACGGCCCGCGGCGTGGGCGTTTCGCTCTCCGGCTCGCGCGCGGCCAGCACTGAGATCCTGCTCGACGGGGTGGAGAACGTCGACCTCTTCGCCGCCAACACCGGCCAGCAGATCCCCCTCGACGGCGTCGAGGAATACAGCGTGATCACCAGCGGGTTTTCTGCCGAGTATGGCCGCGCTTCTGGGGGTATTGTGAATCTGGCCTCGAAGTCCGGCACAAATAACTACCACGGCTCGCTTTACGAATTCAACCGGGTTTCCGCTCTCGCCTCCAACACCTATTACGAAGACGCAACTAACTACTACAACAAGACGAACGGACTGCCCCTGCTTCCTCATGATCAGTTCACCGAAAACCGCTTCGGCTACTCCGTCGGCGGCCCGCTCTTGCCGAAGTTCAAGGACAAAGTCTTCTTCTTCTCCAGCACCGAATGGAATCGTGTGCGCAGCAGCGGCACGCAGCCCTTTGCGGTACCTACCCCCGCCTTTCTAGCGACTGCTGCGCCAAACGTCCAGGCTTATTTCACCCAGTACGGCACCTTGGCTTCCTACGCGACCGTCGGGCAATCGATCGCCGTACCGGGCTTCACAGGCCCAAATCCTCTGGAGATCGTCAGCGTCAAGGCCCCGATCAATGCGGGGGCGGGAAGTCCTATCAACTCCTGGGACACCATTGATCGCGTCGATTACAACCCGACCGACAAGACCAACATGTTCTTCCGTTACGTTGGATACAAAGACCTGCTCTTCGACGGCTCTAACTCGCTTAGCCCCTATGTTGGCTATAACACCGGTGAGGACGACTTCAATCAGGCCGTCCTCGCCAGTGTCAATCATGTCTTTACGCCCAATCTGATTCTCTCCACCAAATTCGCCTACAACCGCCTGACCAATACCCAGCCGCTCGGCACCGCTCCGGTCGGTCCCGGTCTCTACCTGAATGCCACCAACGTGGCAAGCATCGATAATGTCACCGGTACCCTCATCGGCTTGCCCGGGTATCTGCCCCTTGATCCGGGCGGCGCCATCCCTTTCGGGGGTCCGCAAAACTTCTATCAATTCCAGCCCGATCTCACCTGGACGAAAGGCGCGCACTCACTCCACTTCGGGGCCACCTACGTCCAGCTGCGCGACAACCGCACCTTCGGTGCCTATGAGAACGCGATCCAGCAGATCGCCGCGGGGGGCACCGGCGAAGCGGCGTCCTTGGCGGCATTGCAAGCTGGCACCATTTACAGCTTTCAGGCGGCCGTCTATCCGCAAGGCAAGTATCCCTGCTACAACAGCGCCGCAACCAATACCCCGATCGTCACCCCCGCCTGCACCGTCGATCTGCCCGTCGGACCTCCCAGCTTCACCCGGGAAAACACGTTCAACGACGGCTCCGTCTATGCCCAGGACAACTGGAAGATCATGACCAGGCTCACGTTGAACCTGGGCCTGCGCTGGGAATACTACGGTGTGCAACACAACACCAAGGCAGACTTGGAATCGAACTTCTTTCCCGCGACCGGTGGCAATATCTTCGAGAACATCCGTAATGGAGCGGTCGAGACCACCCCCAACAGCCCTGTCGGCGGCCTGATCGCCCAGCAGTTTCACAACTTCGGCCCACGACTCGGCTTTGCGTACGATGTCTTCGGCGACGGCAAGTGGTCGGTCCGGGGCGGATATGGCATCGCCTACGAGCGCAATTTCGGCAACGTGACCTTCAACGTCATGTTCAATCCTCCCAACTACGCCGTCATCAATCAGGTCACCGGCCAGAACGGCGTGGGCCAGCAAACTCTTACCTCCGAGAACTACGGACCGCTATCCGGAAGCGGGTCGGCTGCTCTCCCGCACTCGGAGCTGCGCGCTCTCGCTCCCCACCTCAATACCGCCTACAACAATATGTACAGCCTTTCCGTCGAGCACCAAGTGTCTCAGGGGACCCTGGTCGCGCTGGAGTACACCGGAACCCGCGGCATCCATCAGTACTCCATCGCGCCGGAAAACACTCCTTACTATGGCAATGAATATCTAGGCGACACCACCCCGGGTCTGCCCTTGAACCTGCAATATGGCCCGATCAACGTGCGCGAATCCAACGGCGACGCCTATTACAACGGCCTGAACCTCCGCGTCCAGGAAAACAACTTTGGCCGATACGGTCTACAGCTCACAGCCAACTACACGCTGGCCCACGCGATGGACAATCTGAGCTCGACCTTTAGCGAGTCGGTGAACAACTTCAACCTGGGTTACATCAATGGCTTCAACCCGGCCCTCGACCATGGCAACGCCGACTACGATATTCGCAACCGGCTCGCACTCGCCGCAATCTACCAGCCGAAGTTCCTGGAGTTTAACCAGAACCATATTGCTCACACCGCGTTTGGCGGGCTCGAGTTCGCCCCGATCTTTTCCGCTCAGACCGGTACACCTTTCTCCATCTACGATGAAAGCAACATCTTAGGCTATTCAACCCCCCGCATCCAGACGGCGCAAGGCCTGAAGTACCATGCCAGCGCGGTCAACACCGGCGGCGTCGACAGCTATAAGCTCCAGACAATTGTGCTGAATTCGCACAATCCGTACTACAACGCATTTGTGGCCTCTTCGGAAGGAGTCACGCCCAGTTCCACACCCTACGGTCCCTTCGCGGGCGGGGGCGGCTCGGAGATCCCCACCTGCGCCTCTCCCGGAGGAGGAGGCTGCTATCAAGACCCCGGCATGGACCGGAATCAATTCTGGTCCCCCGCCAACTGGAACCTCGACATAGGGGTCTATAAGAACTTCGCGGCAACGGAGCGGCTCAAAGTTCAGCTTCGCGGGGAGTTCTATAACATCCTCAACCATCACAATATGTATGTGGTGCCGTTTAATTCCGATTATGCCGAATTAACCCCCGAAACCCAAGACGAGAATGGAAACTTTGTCCCCAACGCCGGCCCCGGCAACATCCAGGGCATCAGAGGCTCGCCCGGCGGCTCGGCCAGCGCCAGCGATGAACGCCGTCAGGTGCAGCTCGCGCTCAAGTTCCAGTTCTGACGAAGGAACTGCAGTGATCTTTGGTGTAGGCCGGAAGGCACTTCGGCCCGGACAAAGCGAAACCGGCTCGAGTATAAAACTCAGGCCGGTTTTGTTTGACAGGCGCGCGGCTCAGTTCTGTTGCACAGGGCTACGCTGTGCCAGGAAAACCTTGATAGCTTGGGGCTATTCCGGGAGCGGGTGCTTTGCTACTGGGGGCGCGCGCTTCAGCGCCGTAGTCAATCACACGGGTACGCCTGGGGTTCGTCGCCTTAAGCTGCCGCACAATGGCTTCCTACGCCTCGCGTGCTCCACCCGTGACCCCTTCCGCTTCGCCGCCCGCCGATGGTAACTGGAACCTCGGGCGTTCCTGCGCCCACCGGGACCGTAACCTTCGCGAACGGCACGACAACTCTCGGTACCGGTACGCTTAACGGCTCGGGAGTGGCAACCCTACAGCACCTCGGCACTCGCCCGCGGGCTGATACAGCGTGACCGCAAGCTACGCAGGCGACACCGATAACGCGTCGTCTTCTTCTTCTGCCGTCGCAGTCACTGTGTACTCCGGGCTACCCGGAGGTACATCGGTGGATCATGCCCGAACATCGCCGGTAATGCCGGTGGAGAATTGCCCCCAGGCGACGCAAGGGACTGCGACCGCCAGGAACATGACGATCCAGCATGCTGGAAATACTGTGCGTTTCATCTGCCACGGTGTGAGGCTGGGGACGCGCGCCACGCTCCAACAGCAATCGCTTCACCGCGCCACCCTCGTGATTCCATGCATTGCTCAACGGCCATCCCGCAGCATAGACATTCGCGTTCGGATCGGCGCCGCGATCGAGCAGCACACGCGCAATCTCCAACTGATTGCCCATCGCCGCAGACCACAGTGGACCACCCCAGCTCAGCGTTGGCTCCTCCAGCTCTTCGAGCAACACACGTTCATCCACATCCGCGCCCAGGTCCAGCAGCACTTCCACCATTTCGATCTGATTGTGATTCACCGCCAGCGAGAGCAGACCGCCGTTGCGCAGGTTCTCACGCAAAGCGGCAGGATTCCGCGCAAGCATCGCACGCACCTGATCCACATCGCCCAATGCAACCGCCGCGGAGACCGAAATCTCCGCTCCGTGATCCAGCAGCAACTGCGCTACAGCGGGAAAACGCCCAGCGTAGCCGTTGCGTGGCCCCGCGGACTGTGCGGCTCGATCAAGCCCAGTTCTGCCGCTCATATCCTGCTTGTGGACGTTGGCTCTCCGCTCCAGCAGCCACGTCAGTAACTCAAGATTGGCTACCTGCGCGGCGATATGCAGCGGCGTCGCGCCATTGCGGTCGCAAGCCTGTATAAGTGAGCGGTCTGCTCCAAGCAGGCGTATCGCCGTAGCCGTATCGCCATGCAAGATGGCCGCGCTGATCTGGTCCTGCTCCGGCGAGACAGTTGCATTCGGGCAGGTCATCTCTTCGCGCCGCTGCCGCTCTTCTTCCTCAATGATGGCGACGATATCGCTGTATTCGCGATCCTGAGCCAGAGTCAGCGCCGAGGTCGCATCGCGGTTCGGATAAATGCCTTGGCGCGCGTCCGCGCCCGCTTCCATCAACAGCTTCACCATCGGCGCATTGCGGCTCAGCACCGCGTAGTGCAGCCCCCTGTGCTCGTCATTGCCGGCCCGGTCCATGCCCACCAATTCAGGACGCGACGCCAGCATGCTCCGCACCTCCGCCATATCACCGGCCTTCACTGCATCGGTAAAGCGAGCGACCGTCGCGCCATCCACAAAGGCCTTGAGTTTCGGCCAGCTAGCGAAAACATAAGCGCGGGCAAGCACGCGCTGTGCATCGTTGAGGGCAAAGTTGGAAGCATCTGGGTTGTGCTCGAATTGACGAATTTCAGCAACAGCAGCGGGCTCGGCCGCGCGAAATCGCTCCAGAAGCTCTTTGGCTTGTTTCCTAAGTTGTTCGAGACTGGGCTGCTGCGGAAGGCTGCGGACGGATACAGACGTCGAGTGTTGATCGGACATGACAATCTCCTTTGGATCACTGCCCGATGTCCGCGTGACGGGCTCAAAGAAGATCGTTTCGATTGTTGGAGACCAGACTAGTCGATGGGCTCAGCCCTGCCCGCGGACACGGTGGCGTCCGATACGCCAACGCAAGTATATCGCAAGCATTTCCTCCAATCATCCTTGTCACGGGGGTGATGGGTACCCCGGATGGATGGTTGCTTACTTGACGATGGGCTCGTTCGATCTCAATCACCCAACTTGAAAACTTACTCTCGATAAACGCGTTTCTCGCCACTTGGACGATAAGTCGGCTACTCGGACACTTGGCAATTATCGGAACCCATTGCCGGTGTTAAGCCCGGGATTCGCCCACCCGGTCCGAGATATTCGTCGCCCCCAAAGCCCCACACTTAGCTCGCTCTTCATTGCTTGACTCGCCGGAGGACTATCGGCAAATGTGAAGGCAATTTGAATGCACCGAGTGAGGGATCTGAACCGTCTGGCGGAGGCCCAATCGCTGGACCGCCCGCAAGCTCCTTTGGTGGTGGTGAAATCGGGAACCCGAAAACGACGGAGCGCTGCAGGTTAAGCTCGCCATCTTTAACCGTGCCAGTGTAGGTGTTCCTTCCCGCTTTAAAAGAAACCTGATCACCGTCAACCATACCGTCTGTAATGGGAACCGGCACATCGTCACCGCCAAAGAAACCACCGTTGCCCCCCTCCACGGCTCCCGTGAGCTTGCTCCCTTGCTGCTGCAGGGTGTAGATCATGTCGTCGCCACCCGTGAGCATCGCCATCATGGGTGAGCCGCCGGGAGCTGCGGGAACCGGCCTCCACAGGCCCGTAATGCCGGAACCAGTCGGAATCGGGCGCGCCCACACGGCTACCTGCGGACGAGGCGTCGCTGTGGTCGTGGCAATCGTAACGCTGGCCGGTGATATCCCAGGAGACGTTGCCTCGATGGTGATATTGCCAGCGGTCCTGGTCGACTGAACGAGCGCCATGCAGTAGCCGGAGAAGGCTTTCCGCGATGCGCCCTTATCGGATTCCTGATTGGTTGGATCACCATTGCCGACTCCAATCAGCTTCCCCTCGCCATTTACGCGGAAGGTCACGTCATTGTCCGTAACAGGCAGGACGCGGCCTTCTCCATCCTGAACTGCAACCGCGAACATGGCCACATCTTCGCCATCTGCAGAAACCGTTGGTCGATCGGCAGTCATGATCAATTTCGCTGCCGGGCCGGTCGTCTCTCGCTTCTCCGTCATCACCACACGGCCGTCTTTGAAACCGCGTGCTTCAATGGAACCGGGCACGTACTTGACCACCCACGCGACGTGCGAATCCCTAGGCACTTCTTTCACCCCGAGACTACCGCCATTAGCGAAAAGCTCCACCTTGTCGAGATTGGAATAAACCCAGACCGCGATCTCCTTGCCTTCCATGCCGGGCCAATTCCAGTGCGGGAAGAGATGGAGAACCTGCTTATTCGTCCACCAGGATTGGTAGTAGTAGAACGTGTCTTTGGGAAAGCCGCAGGTATCGATAACGCCATATTGCGAGCTGATGTTCGGCCAGCTATCCGGGGATGGCTCTCCGCGGTAGTCAAAACCCGTCCACACGAAGCCGCCCGCGAGCCAGGGTTGTGAGTTGCAGAACTTCCACCAGCCCTCGGCCGAGGCCCGCCCGGTCGTGGTGTACGGATCGTAAGAACCTACATAGCCCTTGGCTGCGTCGGTGATATAGATGCCGCGCGTTCCAACCGCGCTGACCGTCTCAGTGCCAATGACGGGGTTTGCGGGATGGGCTTCGTGGTACGCCTTCGCAGCGGGATCCATATAGTTGTAACCCATCACATCGCACACCACGAGTCCACCCGTGCCGATCGTGCCAACCGGCGCGATCGATACGGGCCGCGTACCATCGTGCTCGCTTGACACCGCCTTCATCGCAGTCAAGATGTGCAGTCCCTTTTCGCCGTTGGCCTGGCCCTCCTCATTGCCCATTGACCACATGAAGACGCTGGGATGATTGCGGTCGCGACACACAAGGTCCGCAAATTGACTCAGGCCCTCCGGATTGGATGACATCATGCGCGTCTCATCGAACACCAGCATACCCAACTCGTCGCAGACGTCGAGCAACTCAGGAGTCGGCGGGTTATGCGAGGTACGGATTGCGTTGCAGCCCATCTCCTGCAGCTTACGGACGCGGTAGTACTGGATCGCGTCGGCGAGCGCGACGCCAACCCCGGCGTGGTCCTGGTGGTTGCAGGTGCCCTTCACCTTGACTGACTTGCCGTTTAGAAAAACACCCTTCTGGGAATCGAATCTGATCGTCCGAATGCCGAACGGTGTGTGGTACCGATCGACGATCTGGCCGCTCGCCTCGACTTCAGTGATCAGCTTGTACATGTTTCGCTCATCGAGCGACCATAGCATCGGCTGCTTCACCACCACCGTCTGCTGGTAGCGCTGGTCTGTGGCCGGCGCAACCGATGCCGGCAACGTGGCCATCTTCCCGATCGGCTGTCCGGAGGGGTCAAGGACCGTCGAGATGACCCGGACACTCTGTGCTGCGTGACCGTCGTTGACTACGTCTGTGCGAATCGAAAGCGTCGCCTGCCCGCCTTGCACCTCGGTCTGCACAAAAGTCCCCCACCGTTTCACGTGGACTGGATCGGTGGTGACCAGCCATGTGTGGCGATAGATTCCGGCGCCTTCGTAGAACCATCCGTCGCTCAATGTCGCATCCACGCGGACCAGCAGGACGTTTCTGCTGCCTGGATTCGCAAAGTCGGTCACATCGAATGAGAAGGGATCATAGCCTCCGCTATGGCGCCCGATGTAGAAGTTGTTGAAGACAACCATCGTCTCCCGGTAGGAGCCGTCGAACTCGATGACGATTCGCTTGCCCGCATCTGCCGCGGGAAGATCGAATACTCTCCTATACCAGCCCACGCTGGTCTCCGGGTAGGCGCGACCGAGGGGGTAAAACCCTTTGCTGGCCAGCGCGGCGTCATTCTTGAAGGGCAGTTCCACTGCCCAATCATGCGGTAGATTAAGCCTTCGCCAATCGCTGTCGTCGAATGCGATGGAGCCTGCGGGAAGAAAATTCCCCGCCTTTTGAAAGCTGCCTGTCCTCTCGCCCCCATAGCCAAAGTCCTTGCCGATGTCGTCTGCATGGCCGAAATGGAAACGCCATCCGAAATCGAAGAGAAGGCGCTCGCGGCCTCCGCCGCCTTGCGGCGATGTCGGCCCTGTGTTTCCCGGCGCAGCTTGGGGTAGTTGGGTCGCAGTGGGCATCGCCACCGAGAACGGCGCCATTCCATTGGCTGCGGCTGCTGCCGGCACCAGCAGGCTCGACTTTAAAATATCCCGGCGTGAAAGCGGTTTCATTTTTCTCCTGAAAGAGTCGGCAA
>Ga0302326_10017865_pt1 | contig 14748 bp, 9 predicted proteins | sample Palsa_T0_3_FD_202264 | JGI IMG/M metagenome (GOLD analysis project Ga0302326, IMG submission 202264) | Peat permafrost microbial communities from Stordalen Mire near Abisko, Sweden - Palsa_T0_3 | ecosystem: Environmental > Terrestrial > Soil > Palsa > Peat permafrost | place: Sweden: Abisko... | reverse complement strand
CATAATCCCCGCAAACCGGGTGAGCCCAGCCGGCCTGAACACGATGATGAACTTCTTTCCCAAGCCGAATCTGGCCGGCATCGATAACGGCTGGTTCCGGAACTACGACGTCTACTCGCCCACCAATGACAACACCGACCATGTGGACGTCCGCTTCGACCAGGTAATCACAAACAAGGACCGCCTGTACGCGATCTATCACTGGCAGGATGAAAACACGCTGGTCACCGACCCCTACAACGGCCACACCGTGGTTCCGGGTGGCGGCGATGCCGACCAGGGCAACAAGGAAGACGATGGCGCGCAGTCGATCTCCATCACCTATGACCGCACTTTCAGTCCCACCGCGCTCAACGAGTTTCGCTTTGGCTATCTGAACTATTACGAGGACCTCTATAGCCTGCTGGACGGGACCGACTATTCCACCAAGTATGGCGTGGGGAACGTAGCCATCAACGGATATCCGGCTACCATGGCTTTTCCGCAGATTTACATGGGCGATGGCTACCTCGTCGGCGGTTCAACGTACAAGCCTTACCATGTGAAGGACCAGAACTATCAATTCACCGACACCTATACCTGGACGGGAATGCATCGGCACGAGTTCAAGTTTGGCGGTGACCTGCGCCTGCTCAACTCTCACCCTAACTTCTCGCTCTTTCCCACTGGCTTCGATTACTTCGACAGTTACGGGTATGCCGAGACGTCGAATTTTTACTACACCGACATTCCGGGCGCCTATAACTGGGCGGGCGGATCGGATCTCGCTGACCTGGTGCTCGGTCTGCCTACGGATGTGTACATCGGCCTGCAATTAACCAATCCGCACACCAGCAGCTGGAACCTGGACTGGTATGCCCAGGACTCGTTCAAGGTAACTCCGATCCTGACGATTAATTACGGCCTGCGCTACGAATTCCAGGATCCCTGGGTCGAGGCGAGCGACAACATGTCGAACTACGACCTCGCCAGCGGAAATATTCTGCTGGCCAACAAGGCCGGAGCTTCCAGATCGTTGGTCAATTCGCGCAAAGACCAATTCTCGCCGCGGCTTGGCTTCGCGCTGGCGCCTGATCCGAAGACGGTACTGCGCGCCGGCTTTGCGATTTTCTATTCGCCGGAGAACGACGGCCGCGAAGACTTTCTTACCCAGAACACTCCGTTTGCGCAGCAGGCCAGCTACACCAACTGGGTTTACGATGGGCCTGCCGCTGCTCCGCCGGCGTCACCCTGGGAATACCAGTTGGATACCGGCGTGCCACGCAGCACCACCATCAACATCCCCGGCGCCGGATTCATTATTCCTTCGACCCTGGCGAACGGAAACCTTGAATCCACATATGCTGTCAACCCCAACATCAAGACGGGGACAACCGGATCCTTCAATCTTTCAGGGCAGCACCAGTTGACAAAAACCATCTCCCTGGATATGGCCTGGGTGGGTTCCGTCTCGAAGCACCTCTCTTATGCGGTGGGCGACATCAACGCGAACCCGGCCAACGGTGCAAACAACTTTGACAACCGCCTGACATCTTACCTGGGCAAGATACAGTATCTGAGCGACGGCGGCCTGAGCAACTTCAATTCGATGCAGATAAAGATAACCCAGCAGACATCGAGGAACACCAGCTTCCTGGCCAGCTACACCTGGAGCCACAGTCTGGACAACGGTCCGGCGCCGTTCAACCTTGGCCATATCAACAACGATAACCCGCAGAATCCCTACGATCTCAAGCCCGAATATGCTTCTTCGGATACCGATCTGCGCCACAACTTCGTGTTCAGCGGCTCGTATAATTTGCCCTTCGGCAAGGGGCAGCACTTTGGGTCCACGTGGGGCCCGGTGCTGAACGCAATCGCAGGCGGATGGCGGTTCAGTCCCATTGCCACAACTCATTCCGGAGAGCCAATCAATGTGATTCGCGGCACCAACCCGGCCTCAATTCTGCCCGGTTTGCGGCCCAATGTCGTCGGCAATCCAAACCTGAAGCGCAGCCAGCGAACCATCTACCGTTATTTCAATACCGCGGCATTCAACAACAAAGGCCTGGTTCCAACGGGGAGCGAATCCAACAACTTTACGCCGGGAGACGCAGGCCGCAATATCGTTATTGGTCCGGGCTGGATCAACCTGGACTCTTCACTGGCCAAGGATTTCAAGATTGAGGAGAAATACACGCTTCAAGTGCGCGGTGAAGCCTTTAACACATTCAACACCGTACACCTGGCCGGTCCGAATGCTGACTCAGCCTATGCCCTGTTCGGCCAGATTACGAGCGTCGTGGGAAGCTCCAATCGCGTGGCGCAACTGGCGGCGAAGTTCATCTTTTAGGCTGCTCACTCCTGTTCGTTTATTCTTGCCGGAGCGGTAGCCGTAATTGTCGGCGCCGTATCCGGCGAGTTTTTCTTTGATTCGATAACGCCTTGGCCGCTGATCTTCGGAGTTTGCTTCCATGATTCACTCGTTGCCCGGCATCTGTCTGCGCCTACCGGCCAGGTTGCGCAGATTCGCAGGGGCGGGTGCGTTCGTCTTGGTTCTCTCATTCGTCAATGCCGTTGCACAAACCGGCTCATCCGCGCCGGCACATTCATATTTTGTCGATTGCTCTGCTGCGCAGGTTGGAGACGGCTCCCGCTCGGCTCCGTGGAACAGCCTTGCTGCGGCGCAGGCTCATGACTTTGTAGCCGGTGACCGCATCGCGCTGGCGCGGGGTACTGTGTGCCACGGGAGCTTTGCCCCGCAGGGCTCGGGAGCGGAAGGAAACATAATCCGCCTGACCGCTTATGGGCAAGGCCCGCGGCCTCGCATCGTTGCCACCGGTAAAGACCCCCAGGCGCTGTTTTTGTTCAACCAGGAGTATTGGCAGATCGATTCGCTCGACATCTCCGGGTCAAGCAAGTATGGAGTCTACGTGAGCGGCGAGAAGGGCACGATGCACCACATCGTGCTCAGGAATCTCTACGTCCACGATGTGCAGGGCGGCCCGATGAAGAACAAGGACAACGGGTTGGTGGTGGTGGGCCCGAGCAGCCCGCATGCCGTGTTCAGCGACGTTGTGGTGGATGGAGTAGTGGCCGCGCATACCAACCAGTGGGCCGGAATCCTGATTGGCGGCGGTCCATTTTACTTTCCCCCCGATGCGCCGCTCAACGACCACGTAACGGTGCGCAACTCGAGCGTGCAGGATGTCTACGGCGACGGCATCATTCTCTTTCGCGACTCCGACGGGCTGATTGAAACCAGCACCGCGTGGCAAACCGGCATGCAGCCCACGGAATCGACGGGTACTCCCAACGCAATCTGGACCTGGACCTGTACGGATTGCACAGTGCGGGACAATGAGGCTTTTCTCACCGACAGTCCCGGTGTGGACGGCGGGGCTTACGATATTGACTGGGCCGACACGCGCAACACCGTCGAGCGCAACTATGCCCACGACACGCAAGGCTACTGCTTCGCGGTTTTCGCGGCTGGATATGTGACCAGCGAAAGCGTGGTGCGCGACAACCTGTGCATCGATAACGGCCTGAGCCCGCGGCTCGCCGCTCTGCAGGGCGCGGTGTACCTGCATGCATGGAACGGCGGCGTGCTGCGCGGCCTGCGCATTGAGCACAACACTTTTGTTTGGAACCCGCCGGTGGCAACGGCCGCGGCTTTTGTCGATGACGCAGAGACGAATGGCTCGCCGGTGATATTCACCGGCAATCGAATTGAGTCCGCCGCCCCGAATTTCTATCGAACCAATGCGCAGTTTGCGCCCTCGGCCAACGCTTACCGATATTCCGGCGCAGGCGACGCGAGATTCACATTGGGAGATCGGCACGACGTTACCCTGGCTGCACTTCAATCTGCAGGCATTGATACAGGCTCAACGCTGGAACACGCAGCAGCGCCGCCGCGGACCGCGACGTCACTGCGTCTTGATGCGACTGTCGATTTCGCGCTGGACGCCGATGGCCTGCTTGCATCTGATCCTCGCGCGCAGTTGATGGTATTGCGCAGCCTGGCTGCACAGTACGGCCCTGGCGCGCTTGCTGTTGTCGTACATCCTCGCATTGCTGCAAACTCTTCTGGAGAAGCGGCGTTGGCGCAAGCCAACGCTCTGCTCGATCTGGACGCCGAACCGATACACTTTGAACGCGATGCACTGCCGGCGGGCGTGATTCGCCTGCTCTCCGCGGACGGCAAACTTCTAAAGGAGTGGCACGGCTTTCAGAACGCGGCAACGCTGGGCGGAGCGGTGCGCGAACGACTTGGGCGTCCTCAATTCTCGGCAATGCAGGCCGTATCTTCATCGGAGGAGAAATGGTGAATGAGACAAAAGCAATTCTAGCGATCGTCATTGGAAGCGTGGTAATAATCGTGGGGCTCACGATGAAGCAGTTTTACGCTGCAAGAGGTGTTTTGGGTGTGACGGTATCAAACCGGCAGATCGCAACCTGGAAAGGGCGGCTGCTTTGCTTGATTGTGGGCGCCGCTATGGTTCTTGTTGGAGTCAAGTTCTTCTTGTTCGATCAGTAGGTTCCGGAACAGGCTAATAACTATGCACTGATATGGAGCAATCATGGGAAGAGTATCGATTAAAGGCGCATTGCGCGGCGGCACCTTTGATGTCGTCGCGTTGGTAGCTGCGTGCGCAGCGCTATCGATTGCAGCCTATGCACAAAACGTTTCGCCGGCGCCTGCTGTTCAAGCGTCCATCGCAAGCTCATCCTTGGCCGATGGCGAACCATTCGCGCTGAAGGATGGCGATACGGTGGTGTTTTACGGCGATAGCATTACGGCGCAGCGGCTCTACACCAAGGATGTTGAGGATTTTGTGCTCACGCGCTATCCGAATCTGCACATCCATTTTGTGAATGCGGGCGTGGGCGGGGACACAGTGAACGGCGGCTATGCGGGAACCTTGGCGGAGCGCGTCGGGCGCGATGTTGCGCCGTTTCATCCCACAATGATTACCGCAATGCTGGGCATGAACGACGGAGGTTATGGTCAAGGCTCGCCGGAGATCGACGCGGCTTTTCAGAAGGGATTTCGCGGTGTGATTGAGGCGCTCCACAAGGCCGCACCGGACGCGGTGATCACACTGATTGCTCCCACGCCCTACGACGAGATTACGCATGGCACGGAGTTTCCCGGCTATTCGCGCGTGATCGATGCGTTTGCAACCGATGTGACGCAAATGGGCGCGCAGTTGCAGGCGGCGGGCGACATGAAGATCATGGTTGCGGATTTCAATCGCCCCATGACGGCGGCGCTGGGGCGTGCGAAGGCTGAGTTTCCGGAGCTTGCGCCGCTCATTGTTCCGGATCGCATTCACCCCTCCGACGCCGGCCACTGGATCATGGCGGCCGCGCTGGTTTCGGCATGGCACTTGAACCCGGTTGTGAGCAGCGTGACGTTCAATGCTGCCAGCAATACGGTGGTCCAAAAGGACCGGACCACAATAACGAATCTGGAGAAGTCGGCGAAGGGTCTCACTTGGACGCAACTCGACGACGCGCTTCCGCTTCCGTTTGACTTCAACAATGCCATGGTGCCCATGCTGATCAAAATCTCAGACATTGCGCAGCTGGATGAACTGCGGCTTCGCGTGGAGTCGCTTGAGCCGGGGCGATACGATCTGCTGATTGACGGCAAAATGATTGCGAGCTTTTCTAGCGAAGAGCTGATGCACGGCGTGAACCTTGCACTCTACAAGTCGCCGATGCTCGACCAGGCGCGCGATGTCGACTGGAATGAGGATCGCCGCGCCAAGCTTGATCTGGCGCGGTTCATGCTCAGCGCTGACATCAAGCAGACGGCAACCAGCGGCGTTGCGGAAGACAGGCTCCGCGATGCGGAGGACGAACTTGACGCGGCGACTCGGAAAGATCTGCCCCCCAAGCCGCACCGGTTTGAGCTGCGGCGGCAGTAGGCGCCCGCGGCTGGCGCTTTACAACTATTTTCATGGGGTTAACATTGAGGGCTGCCAGCGTTGCGGCTCTGAGTGTATGATTCCTGCGCCGCGGTTCCCGGGCGGTTTTGCGATTCCTGTCTTTTAACTCCTTTGAAAGTGCGTCAGGCGCACACATCAGGACGGCGAATCGCGGGATGCCCTGGCCGCAACCGCGCGGCGATTCCATGGAGGAAAACATGGCGACAGCGACAGCATTGCATCCGGGCAAGCTCAGCGAGACGGTGAGCTTTCGCCCCCGTTATGGCAACTACATTGGCGGCAGGTGGGTAGAACCCGCGTCCGGCCAATACTTTGAGAATGTCACACCCGTTACCGGAAAGGTTTTCTGCGAGATTCCTCGCTCCAACGCCGCGGATATCGACAAGGCGCTGGATGCGGCGCATGCGGCGCGTGCCGCGTGGGGACACACCAGCCCGACACATCGCGCCAACCTCATGATCCAGATTGCCCAGCGCATGGAAGACAACCTGGAAATGCTGGCGCTGGCCGAGACCTGGGACAACGGGAAGCCGATCCGCGAGACTATGGCGGCCGATTTGCCACTGGCCGTGGATCATTGGCGGTATTTTGCGGGCTGCATCCGCGCCCAGGAAGGGACGATTTCTGAAATCGACCAGGACACGGTGGCTTACCACTTCCACGAGCCTCTGGGCGTGGTGGGGCAGATCATCCCGTGGAACTTTCCGCTGTTGATGGCTACATGGAAGCTGGCGCCGGCCATTGCCGCGGGTAACTGCGTGGTGCTCAAGCCTGCGGAACAGACTCCGGCCAGCATCCTGGTATGGGCGGAGCTGATTGGCGATCTGCTGCCGCCGGGCGTGTTGAACATCGTGAATGGATTCGGGCTGGAAGCGGGCAAGCCGCTGGCGTCGAGTTCGCGCGTGGCCAAGATCGCTTTTACCGGCGAGACCACTACGGGCCGGCTGATCATGCAATACGCCAGCCAGAACCTGATTCCGGTGACGCTGGAGCTGGGCGGCAAATCGCCGAACATTTTCTTTGCCGATGTGCTGCAGGAAGACGACGACTTCTTCGACAAGGCGATTGAAGGCTTTGTGATGTTCGCGCTGAACCAGGGTGAGGTTTGTACCTGTCCCAGCAGGGCGCTCATTCAGGAAAGCATCTACGACCGGTTCATGGAACGGGCACTGAAGCGTGTCGCGGCTATCAAGCAGGCTAGTCCGCTGGAGAGCGACACCATGCTCGGCGCTCAGGCATCGAGCGAGCAACTGGAAAAGATTCTCAGCTACATTGACATCGGCAAGAAGGAAGGCGCGGAACTGCTGGCCGGCGGCGGGCGCGCTCACCTGGGCGGCGATCTTGAAGAGGGCTACTACGTGCAGCCTACCGTGTTCAAAGGCCACAACAAGATGCGCATCTTCCAGGAAGAGATCTTCGGGCCGGTGGTTTCAGTGACCACGTTCAAGACCGAGGCGGACGCGCTGGAGATTGCCAACGACACGCTCTACGGGCTGGGCGCGGGACTGTGGACGCGTGACGTCAATCGCTGCCACCGGCTGGGACGCGGAATTCAAGCGGGACGCGTGTGGATCAACTGCTATCACGCGTATCCGGCTCATGCAGCGTTTGGCGGATACAAGCAATCGGGCATTGGACGCGAGACGCACAGCATGATGCTGGATCATTATCAGCAGACCAAAAACCTGCTGGTGAGTTACAGCCCGAAGAAGCTGGGGTTCTTCTAACCACCTGCGGTGGGGCGGACGCCACCTGCGGTGGGGCAGACGCCACCTGCGGTGGGGCAGACGCCACCTGCGGTGGGGCAGACGCCACCTGGGGTGGGGCAGACGCCACCTGCGGTGGGGCAGACGCCACCTGCGGTGGGGCAGACGCTCGCTGTTCGCTCGCAGGGGCGTCTGCGACTTCGGCCCTTGCGCCAGTAAGAAGGCGCAAGGATGCCCGCCGGAGTAGCTTGTGGGTTGCGCGTTCGGCATCTTACCTGGGTAGAGGAAATATCCATGACCCAGAAAACGAAACGCGTGAACGTCGACAGCGAAGGGACGTCCGAAGAGGAAGCGAAAAAGGATGTTGTGAACGATTCGCTGGGAACCGTCGATACAGCCGACTCGAACGGTCTCGATTCGGATGAGCCGGGAGACGAACGGCCGGCCGGTGAAGAAACTTAGTATCACGATTGCATCCAGGTGGAACGATGTCTGATCTTCCCCAACAAGTCGTGGCCACCGATCTGGCTATTCACTTGATTCGCGTGCTGCGGGAGAAGCATGGGCCGCTCATGTTTCACCAGTCGGGGGGCTGCTGCGACGGCAGCTCCCCGATGTGCTATCCGCAGGGCGAGTTTCTTACCGGCGACTCCGACGTGCAACTGGGCGAAGTGGACGGCGTGCCGTTTTATATGAGCAAGAGCCAGTTCGAGTATTGGAAGCATACGCAACTGACGCTTGATGTGGTGCCGGGGCGCGGCGGCATGTTTTCGCTGGACAACGGCGAGGGAGTGCGGTTCCTGATTCGGTCGCGGATTTTTGACGATGCGGAGATTCGCGATTTGCGGGCGGCGGGGCGCATTTAGAGGTTTAAGTCATTTATTTTCAATAACTTGAAGCGAAAATGTTACTTTGCGTTACCGGCTGGTTACTACCGGGTAGGGGGGTAGGGGGGTGGTCATTCTCCTTGCTTACAGATTGCCCTTTAATCGAGCTGATTCCATGGTGCGCCTTTTACCCGTAATTATGTGCAAACTTCGCGAAGTTTATTTTTAGAGATTCGTTCCGCCCCTCCGGGGCAGGCTGAATGGTTGGGGGCGGTTTCCCCGGATTGCGTTCGCCGCGGCGAACTTCATCCGGGGCTATTATCGATGCGTCCCTCCGGGACGAAGTGCCCGGGGCTATTATCGAATCGTCCCTCCGGGACGAAGTACGGACTACGGCCCGCTGTGGCGATCGGGACAAGGTGCTTAACAGGGCTCTTGATGGCGCGGCGACGGTTTGAGCCTTTAATCTGGAGCCCTTCGTTTGATTGCCTGACGGGGTTGGACCGGGTTGGCGGGCGTGGTCACGCATTGGGTAGGATGTTCAAGGGCCGGCAAGGGGAGCGGATGGCTGTGCTGCGAGCGGCGCAGAGCTGCCGCGGTTTCCGCGTTTACGGAGTTGAAAGCATGAGAGAGGTCGTCATTGTTTCGGCCGTGCGTACGCCGGTGGGGAAGTTTCAAGGGTCGCTGCAGTCGTTTGCGGCGCCGAAGCTGGGCGCGCTGGTGGTGCGAGAGGCGGTACGGCGGGCGGGGCTTGGCGAAGCTTCGGGAGCCGCAGGATCTTCCGGCATGGTCGCATCCGCTCAGCCGCAAATAACGGAGTGCATCATGGGCTGCGTGCTGCAGGCGGGGCTGGGGCAGAATCCGGCGCGACAGGCGGCTATCTATGGAGGATTGCCCGCGGAGGCGGGCGCGTTCACGGTCAACCAGGTTTGCGGGTCGGGGCTAAAGGCTGTGGCGCTGGCGGCGCAGGCGATTCAAACAGAGAACGCGGAGATTGTTGTGGCGGGCGGCATGGAGTCGATGACCAACGCACCTTATCTTTTGCCGCAGGCTCGGGCGGGTTATCGCATGGGCAACGGAACACTGATCGACGCGATGATTCACGACGGGCTGTGGGAGGCTTACAACGGCTTCCACATGGGCGCGGGCGCGGAGATGATTGCCGCCAAATACGGGATTACGCGGGAAGAGCAGGATGCGTTTGCGGCGGAGTCGCACCGGCGGGCGGCCGAGGCTGCGGCAAAGGGATTCTTCCGCGACGAGATTGTTGCAGTGGAGATTCCGGCGGCCAAGAAGGGTGAGAAGCCGCGCAACTTCGATGCGGATGAGACCATCCGGCCGGAGACTACTGTCGAGATTCTTTCGCGGCTCAAGCCGGCGTTTCAGGAGGGCGGGACGGTGACTGCCGGCAACTCTCCGGGTATAAGCGATGGCGCTGCCGCGCTGGTGGTTATGAGCGCCGACCGGGCCAGGGAACTTGGGTTGAAGCCGCTGGCCGTCATCCGCGCTCAATCGACCAGCGGGGTGCAGCCGGAGTGGTTTGGGCTGGCGCCGATCGAAGCGGTGCGCAGGGTTGCCAAACGGGCCGGTTGGGGGCTCGATTCGGTGGATTTTTTTGAGCTGAACGAGGCCTTCAGCGTGCAGGCGCTGGCGGTGATTCGGGATTTGGAACTCGATCCGGCCAAGGTGAACGTGCATGGCGGGGCGGTGGCTATTGGGCATCCCATTGGGGCCAGCGGGGCGCGGGTGCTGACTACGCTGCTTTATGCGCTCGAACGGTGCGGGAAGACGCGGGGGATTGCGGCGCTGTGCCTGGGCGGGGGAAATGCGGTGGGGCTGGCGGTGGAGCGGGTTTGAGGCCTAAAGATTCTGACGAATATTGATTTGAATCTATTGGGTTCCGTGGTTTCCCACCCATTCGCCAGAAAGGCGGCGAATGGATGGGGCACCCGGGTTTGTGCGCCAGTTTCGGAAGGGCTGTACGAAGAACAGAAGCAGGTCCTTCGACTCCGCTGAAGTACGCTTCGCTCAGGATGACAAAGTGGAGGTGAGGGAAGAACCAAAAGCACCCGCGCCCAGAGGGCACCCGCCTTCGACTCCGCTGAAGTACGCTTCGCTCAGGATGACAGAGTTGAAATTAGTTTGAAACCCTTTGATGTTGCTGCTTCGGGGTCACCGACAAACTGTCCGATATCGGACAGCGGGGCGGCGGAAGCGGTCACTCCTGCGTGCTTGCGGGGTTTGGCTCGTACCCTGAAACGCTTTCTTTTCAACGGCCATCGGCTGGGGCTATTTGGCACGGCAAGTGCTATCACCGGGTGTGATGGATATCGCCCGGCCAGATTTGAAGAAGAAGAAGATACGCCAGTACATTGTTTGGGCTGGCGTTGCAGCGGTGTTGTTGACCGTTGCGGTAATTGCCGTGTCGCGCCTCAAACCGGCCGCGCCTACAGTAGATGGCTCAACCGTTTGGCCAGATACGGTGAAACGCCAGGATTTGACCATTCAGGTGCGCGGGTCGACGGGCACCCTGGTGCCGCGCGAGGACTCAATTCAGCTGATTCCGGCGCAGACCGACGCCACCGTGGTGCGCATCCTGGCTCTGCCCGGCGCCATTGTTACTCCGGAAACGATCCTCCTCGACATGTCCGACCCGCAGCTGGAGCAGCAGTTGACCAACGCGAGGCTGCAACTGCAGCAGGCACAGGCGGACTACAAGAGCCAGCAGGCGACGCTGCAGAGCCAGCTCATGACTCTGAAGACCACGCTGGCGCAGATCGACGCCGATTATTCGACGGACAAGACCCAGGCCGACACCGACCAGCAGCTGTGCAAGCTGGGCGTGATCTCCGGCCTGGTCTGCGGCGCCTCGAAAAACAAATTCGAGCAGCTGGATGCACAGAAGAAGATCGCGATGCAGCAGATCGACGTGAACGATAAGGCCATCACGGTTCAGCTGGCTTCGGCGCAGTCCAAGATCGACCAGGCCAAAACGCTTGTCGATCTCTACGAGAAGCAGACGGCGGCGCTGGAAGTGAAGGCTGGCATCGCCGGCCAGGTGGCTGCTCTCCCGGTAGGCGCGAACGGGGCAATCCAGGTGGGCACGCACGTGACCGCAGGAACGCCGGTGGCTGAAGTCACCCAGCTCAACAAGCTCAAGGCCGCGCTGCAGATTGCCGAAACCCAGGCGCACGACATCCAGATTGGCCAGCCTGCGTCCATCGATACGCATAACGGTGTGGTTCCCGGGCACGTGGCGCGCATCGATCCCACGGTCCTGAATGGAACGCGCACGGTGGACATCGCGCTGGATGGGCCGCTGCCTCCGGGTGCGGTGCCCGGCTTGAGCGTGGACGGGACCATCAACCTGGCGGAGCTGAAAGATGTGGTACAGGTGGGCCGGCCGGCGCTGGGAAATGAGAACTCGACGCTGAGCTTGTTCAAGGTCGATCCGGACGGCAAGGGAGCCGTGCGCGTGCCGGTGAAGGTGGGGCGCGCATCGGTGAACGCGATTCAGGTGGTGGAAGGGCTGAAGGCAGGCGATACCGTGATCCTGTCGGATATGTCGCGCGAGGACGCCGTGGACCGGATTCGGCTGGATCCGGGAGTGGGAGTGCATTAAAGACAGGGAATAGGGAACAGGGAATAGGGAACAGGGAACAGAGGGATTGGGAATAGCGTACCAGGAACTTGGGAATTACGCGGGCGGCGGGTGATTAGCGCTGACCACTGGCAACTGACCACTGACAACTAACAAGGGGGACAGATGGCGAACGACAAGCTGATTGAAATTGAGGATCTGACCAAGGTCTTCTACACCGACGAAGTGGAGACGCATGCGCTCTCCGGCATTCACCTCACCATCTCGCGGGGCGAGTACGTGGCTATGTCCGGGCCTTCCGGGTGCGGCAAGTCGACGCTACTTTCTATTTTGGGGCTGTTGGATACGCCCACCGGCGGCCGTTACCTGCTCAACAACAACCCGGTTGAGAACCTGAGTTTCGGCGACCGGTCGCGCATCCGCAACCAGGAGATTGGCTTCATCTTCCAGAGTTTTAACCTGATTGGCGATCTGACGGTGGAAGAGAATGTGGAGCTGCCGTTGACGTATCGCGCAGGCATGCCTTCGGCGGAGCGCAAGGGACGCGTGAAGGAAGCGCTGGAACGCGTGAACATGGCGCATCGCATGCGGCACTATCCGGCGCAGCTCTCCGGCGGTCAGCAGCAGCGCGTGGCCGTGGCGCGAGCGCTGGCTGGTTCGCCTTCCATCCTGCTGGCTGACGAGCCTACCGGCAACCTGGATTCGAAGAACGGCGAGGCCGTGATGCACCTGCTGGCCGACCTGCACCGCGAGGGATCGACGATCTGCATGGTGACGCACGATCCGCGTTTCGCAAAGCACGCCCAGCGCGAAGTGCATCTATTTGATGGAAAGGTGGTCTCGGAGGACGAGCTCAAGAAGCTCACTGAGGAAGTGGAGGCATAGCCATGCTGTTTCGCAACTCGTTTCAGGACCTCCGTTACGCGTTGCGACAGTTGCGCCGCGCTCCCGGCTTTGCCTTTACCGTAGTTCTAACCCTGGCCCTCAGCGTGGGCGTGGCCACCGCCGTGTTCTGTGTGATCGACGCGGTGATCCTGCGCCCATTGCCGTATGCCAATCCCGACAAGATCGTCTCCGTCGAGAGCAGCAGCCGCAGCGGCTATTCTCAGCCTGCGTCCTGGCCTTCCTATCAGGATGAGCGCGCCCAGGCGCACGCCTTCGCGGCGCTGGCCGGCTATATTCACTTCTCAAAAATCACCATGGATACGCCGTCCTCCGGTCCGGTTTCGCTGAACAGCGTTCGCGGGACGGATAACTTCTTTCAGGTTTTCGGCATTCAGCCGATCCTGGGACGCACGTTTTTGCCGGGCGAAGAGAAGGATGGCCGGAACGACATTGCGGTGCTGAGTTATGAGGTTTGGCAGAAGTATTTCAACGGCGACCGCGGCGTTTTAAACCAGGCGATCAAGCTCGATGGCCGGACGTACACGGTTGTCGGCGTGATGCCTGCGGGATTCCGTTTTCCGCTGAGCACGCATAACGCGATTTATGTTCCCATTCACCTTGACCAGTGGTGGATGACGGGGCGCGGCAACCACTGGCTGCAGACGGTTGCGCGCGTCAAAGACGACATGACCGTCGGGCAAGCGCAGGCGGATTTGTCGCAGGTGTTCGCCGACCTCTCGAAGGCGTATCCCACCGATGTAGACAGAACGGTGCGGCTGGAGCCAATGGCCGCGAGCGTTGTGGGCAAGACCAAGGGACCGCTGTGGACGCTGCTGGGTGCGGTGCTGGCCGTTTTGGCCATCGGCTGCGTGAACATTGCAGGGCTGCTGCTGGGCCGCGGGGTGCAGCGCGAGCGCGAAATGGCCATGCGCGTGGCCATTGGCGCAGGGCGCGGGCGCTTGCTCGGGCAAGTGCTCACGGAAGGGATTCTGCTGGCGCTGCTTGGAGCCGGCGGCGGAATCTTGCTGGCGACAGCCATGCTCGAACTGATGCGCGCATTTCTGATCAAAGCGATGGAGCGCGGCGCGGACATTCAAATGAACTGGACTGTGCTGGGCGCTGCGGTTGGCGTTGCCGTTGTGGCCAGCCTGGCGGCATCGCTCTATCCGGCGCTGCGTCTTTCCGGGGTGGATCCCAACCGTGCATTGAAGGCCGGCGGCAGCGCGGGAACACAGCGGGGGCAGCATCGGCTGCGCTCCGGCTTTGTGATTACGCAGGTGGCGCTCACGCTGGTGCTGCTGGTGGTTTCGGGACTGTTGATTCGCGTGGTTACGCGCTATCGGCACGCCGATCTCGGCTTCGATCCGGCCCGCATCCTCACCGTGCAGATTGGTCTGTCGCGCGATCGCTACGTGGGCCGCGACATGCTGGACAGTTTTTACCGGCCGCTCGAAGAGAGGGTGAGCCATCTGCCTGGAGTGCAGGCGGCGGGCATCATCAATCTTCTGCCCATCGAGGAATATGGCAGCAACTCCGACATTCATATTGCCGGGCAGCCGCCCTATCCGCCTAATCAGGAGATGCTGGCGGAGAATCGCATGGTGAGCACAGGCTACTTCGATGTGATGGGCATTCCGCTGCACGCTGGGCGCAGGCTTTCGCCAAGCCTCGACCGGCCGATGAATGCGGCGTCGACGATCATCGTGAATGATGCATTCGTGCACAAGTTTATTCCCGCCGGCCTCGATCCAACCGCGCAGCGCCTGGACGACGACGATAAGCAGGAAAAG
>Ga0302326_10017863_pt1 | contig 14749 bp, 8 predicted proteins | sample Palsa_T0_3_FD_202264 | JGI IMG/M metagenome (GOLD analysis project Ga0302326, IMG submission 202264) | Peat permafrost microbial communities from Stordalen Mire near Abisko, Sweden - Palsa_T0_3 | ecosystem: Environmental > Terrestrial > Soil > Palsa > Peat permafrost | place: Sweden: Abisko... | reverse complement strand
GAGCCTCCATCTCACGCCTCTTCAACCGTGGCAGATCCACTCCGACACAGGGATCTTCGGCCAGCATTTTCCAGCGCACTGCCTGGCGGAATGCAGACTGGATTACGGCATTCGTATGCTCGATCGTTCGGGGCGATAGCCCTCGGTTGAACATCTGAGCATAAACGCTCTGAATGTCGAACTGAGTAATTGCCCCGATTGGTCTGGCGCCAAGGCATAGACGGATGTGGAGACGCAGTAGGCCTTCATAATCGGCATAGCTTTTCGGCCGCAATCGTGGCTTCGCGGATGTTGCCAACCACTGGTCCAGATAGTCATCGAGTCTGATCGCGGCGGCGCGAGGAAGACGGCCAATATCGCGTTCTTGAAGTTTAGTGTTCAGGTACGTTTGTGCCACACGGAACGAGCCATGGACGGTTCTGTTGTGGTACTTCCTAGTTCCAGTCTCCGGATCACGTCCAAGCGATACGCGAACAAGCCAAGTTCGCGGTCCGCGTGAAATCAGTTGCCCTGCTTTTCGAGCCATTGGATACCTCCGGCTCGAAAGCAGGCACACAGTCCGCACACACGTGTGGCAGGGATGTCGATTTAGCTGGGGGTTTGCACGCTGCTACTGATTGAAGTCTCAGTGACCGATTGCGGTTCGAGCTAATACTTGTTCAGAGCGGGGCGGCCCGGAGCTTTAGAACCAATAGAAGTAACGCGCCTGCTTTCCAGGCAGGAGGATGATTGATCGGGGACATCTATCGAAGAATATTGTATGGCCATCACGCAGGAAATCTTCGAAGCGTTTCTGAAATGCCGCACAAAGGCCCATCTGATCGGCCACGGTGTTGCTGTCACCGAATCAGCTATCGATTCGCCGTTGAAGGAACTAAATGATACCTACCGGCACCGCAGCTCGGACGAATTGCGTGCAGCTGTCGCCGACGGCCAACTGTACATCGGCACACCATGCGTAGAGGCAATCAAGCGGCGGCTCTACGTCCTTATCGCTGACTGTAGCCTGTCAACGCAAAGTCTGAAAGCCGAACTCCACGGACTACGTTTAGTTCGTGGAACCGGACGCGCCGATGGGAACGACTACATTCCTTTCCGATTTCTTTATAACGAGAAAATATCGAACCCCGACAGGCTGTTGGTGGCCTTTGACGCGTTCGTCTTTTCGCAGGCGGTCGGAATAGAACCGAGCCATGGCGAGTTCATTCATGGACGGGAACAACGGACCGCAAAAGTACTGTTGACGCCGCTGTATAGCAAAGTCCGGGCTGCCCTAACGGCTATTGCCGCACAAGAGGCACAATCGGCGCCTCCGCCCGTTGTCCTCAACAAGCATTGTCCGGAATGCCAGTACGCGCTGCACTGTGGCGCAATTGCCAAGAACGCAGATGACCTCAGTCTTCTATCGAAGATGAGCGAGAAGGAACGCGAGAAACATCATCGGAAAGGCATCTTCACGGTGGCGCAATTGTCGCATACATTCCGGCACCGCAAGCGTAGCGGCGAAGCTCACCACGACCACGCATTGAAAGCGCTCGCCATACGAAAGAATCAGGTTCACGTCCTTGGTAAAGTCGCGTGGAGTTACTCGGGTACTCCGGTCTATATAGATGTCGAAGGGGACGCGGATCGCGATTTCTACTACTGCATTGGCCTCCGCTTCGAGGTTGCGGGCTCGATTGTGCAGCGCTCGTACTGGGCCGATGACCCGTCCGACGAGGAAAGGATGTGGGTAGAGTGTCTTGTCGGACTGAACGCGATCGATGAACCACGGCTGATCCACTACGGAAGCTATGAAACATCCTTTCTCCGGCAGATGAAAAAGCGCTACCCGAAACCCGGGCCGGAAATCGCGCTAGACGGTCTTCTTGAGTCAACAGTCAACCTGCTGGCCGTCGTTTATGCCCAAGTCTACTTTCCGACATACTCTAACGGCCTGAAAGACATTGCACGACATCTCGGCTTTCGCTGGTCGCACCCCGCGGCGTCAGGCTTGGCTGCACTAAGTTGGCGGCGACAGTGGGAGGCATCGCGGGAACCGGAGTTGAAGGAAAGGTTGCTCAGTTACAACCAGGAGGACTGTGCCGCCGCGCAGACCGTGGCAGAAGCGCTGTCCGCGCTTTCGCGATCCCTGCCTGTGGGTGCCACAGACTTTGTAGACGCTACCGCGCTGAAACGCGAATATCCGAAGCGCTTCGGGAAAATCGACTTCGCGCTACCAGAGTTTCAGCAGATCAATGACGCCGCCCAGTGGGACTATCAGCGCGAGAAAGTGTATCTGCGATCCAGCAAGCATCTTCGTCGTCGGCAAGAGACATTCCCGACGAGGGTTGTGGCGCGTATAGACCGCCGCGTACAGGTAGAAGAGGAACGGCCCGCCTGCTGCGCCAATTGCGGTGGGACGGAAATCAAGCGTTGGGGATGGCTGAAACGCGTTACTTACGACCTCAAGATATCTCGCACCGGCATCCGGCGATGGGTGGTTCGGCATCGCTTCCCGCGATACGTCTGCTCAAAGTGCAACGTCACGTTCCATAAATTCTCCCTCCCTCGCCGTAAATACGGCGTGGCCCTCCGTGCTTACGTTCTATACCAGACCATTGAGATGCAACTATCGCAACGCGCTGTAGGGAAAAGCCTTCAGCAGATGTTTAGCATTCCAGCTTCCGGGAATTTAATCAACCGTCTGAAGGCAAGTGCAGCCCTGCGTTACGAAGACACATACAAGGCTCTTCTCAAGAAGATCGTGGGCGGCACGCTGGTGCACGCCGACGAAACGCGCACCAACCTCATTCTGAAACAGGGGTATGTCTGGGTGTTTACGAACCATGAGGAAGTCGCCTTCGCATTCAGCGAGAGCCGGGAGGGAAGCACCCCGCAAGACGTTTTGCAGGAGTTCCGGGGCGTGCTGGTGTCCGATTTCTATACCGGTTACGACTCGATCACCTGCTCTCAACAGAAATGTCTCGTTCATTTGATGAGGGACATCAACGAGGACCTATGCAAGCAGCCGTTCAACGAAGAGATCAGGGATATCTCCCGGAAGTTCGCCGCCCTGCTACGGCTGATCGTTGAATCGGTGGACCGGTTTGGGTTGAAGACTCGACACCTCCGTAAGCATCGACCGGCTGTTGATCGCTTTTTCAGGGAAATCCTCGGACGTGTCTACCAAACCGAGGTGGCGACCGGATACCAAAAACGATTCGCGAAGAATCGGGATCGATTGTTCACATTTCTGGATCACGATGGCGTGCCTTGGAATAACAACAACGCTGAGCATGCCATTAAGGCGTTTGCACGGTTGCGGAATATTTTTGGCGGTACGAGCACGGTCAAGGGTATGCGGGAGTACCTCATTTTGCTGAGCATCAGCGAAACGTGCAAGAACAAGGGCGTCCGGTTTCTCGATTTTCTATTGTCAGAAGAATCAGACGTGGACCAGTTCGCGGCCCGAATGCGGCGTTCACGGAGGCAATCGTAACGAGAAAACCGTTCACATCTCTCGAAAGTGGAGAAGGTGCGAGGTAGCCTTAAGTCTTCAAGTTAATTGCAACCACGTTTTCGGCTGATGCCTGATCGCCGCTTACTGCGCTGACCGGCTGTGTGGTTCTGCGTGGAGCGCAGGGGGGATGAGGCAAAAGCGAGGAGCAATGTCCGCCAACACCATCTCCTTTGAAGAGGCTGTCACGGTCTCCTGAAGCCGACTCACATTCGGAATTTACCCCTAATCGGCTGCAACTAGAAGATCGGCGTAGCCAAGCACGTTTCTCGTTCCCGATCCGGCCAGACCCACAAGCGGATTGACGTCCAGCTTGGGAATACAACGGTCAATTGACAACATAGAACATCGCATTCTTGTCAACCTTGTTCTGGCGATAAGGGATATTCAGTTTCCATTCTGAACATCGATTGGCCGATGTTGCCAGATGAAAAAGGGTCTCTGGTGGAGTCTGGCTGAGCTATTGGTTCCCCCACAGACCGGTCCTCAATCGAGTGGAAATGGAGGGAAAGAAATCTACTGAGTCTCGCGTCAGAGAGTACGACTGCCCTCGTCATGCGCCACGATCCGTGATTGGTCCGACATTCTTTACCGAGCCACCACAATGTTAAGGGCCAGGGCAATCGCGGTCGCAACGACGATCAACGGCACCGCCCACAGTCCGAGCATCACGAACTCCCTGGTGCGCACTTCTGCCCCCTCACGCCGCGCGAGCGCGAGAACCAGCATCGTTGCGAGTGAGCCGAAAGGAGTGATCATCGGCCCCGCGTCGGCGCCGACGAGCGCGGCGAGGATCGTGTTCGTGTGTGCGTGCGAACCCAATAGGACGCTTCGCGCGATCAACGCCGCTGGAAGGTTGTTCATGATATTAGAAGCCAGCGCAGTGGCTCCGGCGGTGGCGAGGAGATTTTCCGGGGATGCCGGCTTCATGTCCGAAAGCCAGCGGGAGGCCACACCGACGATGCCGAGATTTTCGAGGCCCTGAACGGCGATGAAGAGCCCGACGACAAAAGGGAACAGGTCCCACGAGAGCTCGCCCGCCGTTCGGATACGTACGCGTCCGGTCGCCGCGCCTGCGATCACAAGAACGCCGCTACCCGCGAACGCGATAACGTAGGGCTCAAGCCCCACGATTGGAGCGAGAAAGTAACCGACGAGTACGACCACCAGGACGGTGACGCTAGCGAGGAAGTAGGCTCGATTCGGCACCACGGTCGCCGCATCGGGGAGAGACTCCCCGTCAAAGTAATTCGGGAGTTCTCGGCGAAAGTGCCAACGCAGGATAGCGTATGTGGTGACAAGCGCGGCGATTTGTGGTCCGATCATTCTTGCTGCGAACGCCGCAAACGTCAGGTGAAAGGCATCCGCGAAGAGAATATTGGTGAGATTGCTGATTGGGAGTACCAGCGACCCCACGTTCGCAACGAACGCGCACAGCACGATGTACGGCGCTGCCGGGAGCTTGACCCTTCTTACGACGGCGAGCACTACTGGTGTGAGCATGACCGCCGTAGTGTCGAGGGACAGTATCGCCGTGATGATCGCGCCAAGCACGAATGAGTTCAGGTAAAGGGCGTGCGCGTTTCCTTTTGCGATGCGCGCGCATCGGATTGCGGCCCAATCGAAAAAGCCGCTCTTGCCGACGAGGAGCGATAGCGCAAGCAGTGAAAGAAGAAAGAGAAGCGCGTTCTTCCCTGTGAGGGTCCCGTCGATCGCCTCGCGCGGCGACACCAAGCCGAGGACGAGCATCGCGGCTGCCGCGAGCATTGTCCACCATGCCTCATTCCATCTGCGCGGCCGCGCGAACACCAAGACGAGCATCGTCGCGAAAACAATTAGAGTGACAACAGTGCGCGCTGTGCCAGTCACTCTGTTGCCAATCGTGTGTTGCGTGTTTCGGGCATGAAGAAGTAAAGGATGCCGAATGCAACCGCCGCGACCGCGGCAAGGAAGAGAAAGCCCGCGTTGGCACTAAAGTGATGCACGATGGAACCGGCGATAACCTGGCTCAGGGCCGCGCCGATACCGACCGCCGTGCTGATGGCTCCCAGCGTGAGATTGAATCGGCCGGTGCCTCGCGTCAGATCGGCGATCACAAGCACGGAGACAACGCCGAAGATCCCCGCCCCGATGCCGTCCATGATCTGGATGGCCACAAGCAATGCCACCTTGGACGTGAGGGTGTAAAGAAGACCACGAACCGGAAGTACTCCGAATGCAATCAGCAGAAGTGGCTTTCGACCCCACGTTCCGGCCTTCCGTCCCGACCACGCCGCAATCAGTGTGATAACGAGGTGGGTCGTTACCACGCATGCCGACATGAAGAGCATCGAACTTCTCCCCTGACCCTTGGCCAGCATCTCGCCCAAGAGAGGTAGCATCGCCGCGTTCGCGAAATGGAACATCACGGCACACACGAGGAACAACACCAGAGGGCGATCCTGGAAAAGCACCCAGACGCTTTCCACTTTGCCGCCCTTCTCGCCGTCCTTAGCGCCACGGGCGAGTTCGTAATCAATCTCGCTTGGCCTGATCATCAGGAGGATGAGAATCGTGGGAATCGAGAGAGCCACAACAAAGAAAAAGACACTTCGGTCAGACACGAGGTAGCCGAGGAGGCCCATCGACACGGCGGCCATCACGTTTCCTGCCGAGTTGAACGTCTGATTGCGACCTTGGCGGATATCAAACGCCGCACGTCCGACGATCCCAAGCGACATGGCACAGACAGCAGGGATGAAGACGCTGGAAGTGCCGCCAATCAGGCACTGGGCGCCCATGACGGGCCAGAACGACGGGAACAGAGCAATCAGCAACGCCCCCGCAGCCAGTGCGACGACGGCTGCACCGACCAGAGTTCGCTTCGATCGGAGGGAGTCGACGAGCGCGCCAGCCGGCGTCTGTGTGAGAATTCCTGCAATCCCGCCAATCGTGAGCGCGAGCCCGACACGCTCTTCGTTCCACTTGTACCCCGCGAGGTAAATCGCGAGGAACGGCCCAACCCCCGTCTGCACGTCGGCTAGGAGGAAATTGAGCCAATCGAGGCCACGCAGCGTTCCCGGCGACGGCGAGGTTTTGGCCGAAATGGAGGCGTCAGGCTCGGTCGCGTTCTTCATCATGCCTTCTTGTCCGGATCTTACTCGCTCGAAGCGCCCCGCTGTCGAGTCTTTTTCCAGGTCAAAGCCGCATCTGCAGCCCCAGCGGGCCATCGTGACCGCCTATGGCCGCAGATCCCGCGCTAGTGCTGGAGAGGGCCGGTCCGAGCCGACCCTTGGCTGCTTTCCGCATCACGGCGCGGGTGGAAACCCTGGCACTGTTACCGAGACGCCGGTTTTCCGGTTCGTGATAGTCCGTGCGTCCAACAGCCGGTTGCCCGCCGGACCCGCACGCAGCGATCCTGTCACCCTGACGCTCCCGCCGACAGCGACGGCACGCGTCGCCTGTTCGGCGAATTCGGGCGGAAAATACACGGCCGTTCCATCCGCTAGCACCAACCCATTCACTTGGCCGTCAACCCCATAATTGAGGCTTCGGACCGCTCCCGTAACCACGGCCTGCGGAACCGGGGCGGCTTGCGGCTGAGCTGGCCAGACTGCTCGGGGCGGCGGTGGTGCGTATCCGGCTGGTCCTGGCGGCGGAGGCGGTGGAGGCGGAGGTGCGGCAAAGGCCGACACCTCGGGATCGACCAGAGGACCGGGCGGCGGGGGTGGCGGCCCGCCGACCATCGTAATCGACGTCCTGCTGCGCTGATTGGTGATCACATCCGCATCGAAGATCGTATCCCCCGCGGGTCCGCTGTGCGACCAGCCAGAGGCTGCAACGGCTGATCCGACAGACGCGGCAGCGCTAACCTGTCCGCCATATTCAAGCGGAAAATGGACGACCACCCCCTGGTCGAGAACAAGGCCGTCCAGTCCGCCTGGACCGTAGGTGAAGCTTCGGACAACTCCGTTAACTGTCGTTCGTGGCCCTTGCGTGGCCGGTCCCGGAGGCAACGATCCCCCGCGCCCGCGGGGAGGTGGAGGTGGCGGCGGTTGCCCAATGAAAGCCGATGGGCCGGGAGGCGGAGGTGGCGGCGCGGGCGGTTGTGCCCGACAGCTCATGCCACTCAAAAGTGAAACAAACAATGTCGTTGCGCGAGTGTTGTTGAGTCTCATGCTCGTAACTCCTTTATAGGATGCGTAAGGGCAAGTCCCTCGCCAACCGAAGAGCTTTGCTGCCTTTACGGAACGCAGATTCTTCCGGGCTGAAGGCGGACGGTCGTCGGGCGTTTCGCGAACGAATCCTTGCAGCGGGAATCAGCCGGGTTCAAGGCCATACTCGCGGATTTTCTCGTAGAGCAGCCTGCGGTGAACGCCGAGGATCTCGGCGGCCCGTGTCTTGTTTCCCTGCGCCTGGCGAAGCGCGCGTTCGATCAGGGCCTTTTCGAGTACGGCGATATTCGTTTTCAACCCGTCTTCGAGTGGCGCAAGGTCCGACCACTTTTGATTCGCCGGTTCGGGGCGCGTCCTGAGTTGAATTTCATTCTCGGTGATGACGCCGCTTCTCGCCAGCACCAGAGTTCGTTCAATCACGTTTTCCAGCTCCCGAACGTTGCCGGGCCAGTGATAGTCGCACAGCAAAGCCAAGGCGGGCGCGGTGATCGAGACCCGGCTTCCGCTGCGGTTGAGGAAATACTGAACCAACGCGGGGATATCCTGCCGCCGATCGCGCAAGGGAGGCAGCGGGATCGCCACGACGTTCAGCCGATAATAAAGGTCCTCGCGGAACGATCCTTCGTTTACGGCCCTTTCGAGGTCGCGCGAGGTCGCGGTTACCAGGCGGATATCTACGGGAACGGGCGTATTGCTCCCTAGTCTTTCGATGATGCGCTCCTGAAGCGCGCGCAGCAGCTTGGACTGGAGCGCAGGCGCCAGTTCGCCAATCTCGTCGAGGAACAGTGTTCCCTTGTCGGCCTCTTCGAAGCGCCCGACCCGCCGGAACAAAGCATTGGTGAAGGCTCCCTTTTCATGTCCGAAGAGTTCGGACTCGAGCAGGGTCTCCGGAATGGAGGCGCAATTCACCTTCACGAGTGGCCCTTTGACGCGAGCGCTGTTATGGTGAATGGCGTTCACCACCAACTCCTTGCCCGTACCGGACTCGCCGCGGACGAGGACGGTGGCGTTGGACGTCGCCACCTGCCCGATGAGCTTGTAGACGTGTTGCATCGCGGGGCTGTGCCCGATCATTGTTTTCGCGATTGCCGGAGCAGGCCCCGCGCCGGGAGCGGCCCCCAGCTCGCGCGAAAGCCTCCGTTGCTCGACGGCGCGCTCCACTTGCGTGAGCAGAACCTTGAAGTCGAGAGGCTTTGAGACATAATCGAAAGCCCCGAGCTTCATGGCGTCGATCGCGGTGCCACTGTCGCCCTGCGCCGTCATCACGATGAATGCGCTGTCGGAGCCGCCCTCGCGCGCACGGCGCAGGACGCTCAGGCCGTCCAACCCCGGCATGCGAATGTCCAGAATGGCAGCCTCCGGCTCTTCGGCCAGCAGGATGGAAAGAGCTTCGGTTCCATTCTCTGCCGTGAGAACGCGAAACCCCTCGGTTTCGAGGAGCCCTGCCAGAGAGATCCTGGCGGTCCGCTCATCTTCAGCGATCAATATCGTTGGCGTTCGCATGCTCAATTGCCGGAAGCTCGATCTCAAACGTAGCACCTGGCTGGTCATTTCGATAATGAAGGCCGCCGCCCATGGCGGTGGCCAGTTCACGTGACACGGCAAGGCCGAGACCTGTGCCGCTCGCCTTCGTGGTGTAGAAAGCCTCGAACAGGTTTTCCGTCTGCTCGTCCGTCAGGCCGGGACCGCTGTCATGAACCTCGATGCGCGCCGTCGTCCCTCGCTGTTCCAGTCGCACATTGATGGTTCCGTTTTGTCCGGCGACTTCAATTGCATTCAGCAGCAGGTTCATCAGCATTTGGGTGAGCTGCTCCGGATCAAACCGAGCCTCCAGGCCGGGCGGTCCTGTTTCCACGTGGATTTCGATACTCCTGGCATCGGCTTGTGGGTGAACCAGACTTACGCATTTCTGAACTACAGGCGCCACTGGCCGGTCGAGCAACTCCGGCTGCCGGGTCTTTTGGAATGTCAGCAAATTCGTCAGAAGCGCGCTCAGCCTGTCGACTTCCTCGATAACTGGGCGGAGGTCTTCGGCGCTAACGCCAGTGCCGCCGATTCGGCGCTCCAGGTATTGGATGGACAGGCGAATGCTATTGAGCGGATTGCGGATTTCGTGGGCGATGCCCGCGACCAACCGACCCACCGCGCGCAGGCGGTCCTCGCGACGGAGTTCGGTTTCCAGCTTCTGCCGCGCCTCGGCCATGCGGTTGATGGAATGGCTGATTTCTCCGAGTTCGTCGTTACGTTCCGGAAGGCGATGACTGAAGTCTGATTGAAGAGCCGACAAACCGGACGTGATCTGAACGATGCCGCGCTGGAGCAGAACGCCCGTCGCAAGCGTACCCGCGATGCTGATCAGCGCCGCCAGCACGAGTGCGGAGAGCAAAATCTCGCGTCGATGGCTGCCGGGATCGCTGCGCCCGGCCAGGCGTTTCATGGTCCAACTGGCGAAAGCGTTGTGCCCCTCCGACTTCGCCTCGATGACGACGATGTCGTGCTGGCCGTGGAGGGTTCGCTGCGCGGTTCCCGACCCGCGGCTTTGCGAAATGGTCGCGAGGATGTCGTCGAGTTCGGCGGCCGGAACGTCGGTTTTATTCCCGCCGGTATCGTGCGTCGGATAGGAATAACCGAGGAAATGAGCGCCGTCGTAGTATCCGCCTTCCACGCCTGGATACGAACGCAATACCGCTTGTGAGACGCCCCGAAGCGATGTGTCCTTTGCGGGCACCGGCAGCGTTTGCCAGACGGAATCCGCAGTGACGCGATCCTGATACTGCTGGTCAAGCTCCGAGACCGCCGCTGTGAGCGTCCGGCCCGCATCGGCGAGAACAACGCCCTCGGCGCTCTCGACAGCATCGGAGATGAGGAGCACGCTGAGAGACGCGACAAGAACCGCCGCCAGCAGAATGAACAGCAGTTGCAGTTGAAGCCGCCGTTTGAAGAGGGATCTCATGCCGAGTGGTTCCTTCATCAACGCGCTTGGGGCGCCAGCGTGGCGGCCTGGGCCAGGTTCTCCAGGGCTTTCACCAGTTCCTCTGACGTCTTGCCATACTCGTCCGCGCCGCGAAAATCGGAACGATCGTAGGATTGAACCGCCCTTTGATAGTATTGGCGCGCCAGCGTCACGAGAGGTAAAGCCGCATTGTCGTGGATTTCCTGCAGAAAGTAATCCGCCTGGCGCGTGCGGAAATAGACCTGAGCTAGATGACGGGAGACCTCCTCGGCGGGAGGCGACGGAGGACCCGCGGGTTCCTTGAGGTGCTCCAGGTGATCGGACGCATGGAAGAGCGCTTCCGCGGCGGCAAGCGTGCGGTCCGCGATATAGGGCTGCGCCGTTCTCCAGATCTGGTCCGCCTTACCCGCGTAGACCGACGAATGTCCCAGCAGGATCTGGCGCTCCGGGTCGGCGGGCTGAGGGTTCGAATATTGCCGGCGAAGTCTTTCCAGGCGCTCCGGGAATCTTTCGATTTCGTCGCCGTCCTTTCCCTTGCCTTTCTTGTCTCCTTTTTCGTTTCCCTGCGGTCCGGGTTGAGCGGGAGCGGTCGCGATCAGGCCGACCGTCAGGCCCGTGACCGTCAGGAGCACGAAACAAGGAAACCCTTTAAGCATGAAGCGAACCTCCACGTCCGCCCTGGGAGCAACTCCCACTCCAATTGTCGTCCTTTCCGTTACATCAGAGATTGTTTTCGGCGATGTCCGGTTTGGGAACGCCGCCCGTGCGCTTGCCGCCCTTCGATGGCCGGAACAGGCAGGGCGGATAAAGGGCTTGGCGCTGGCCACTCCGCTGCATTCTGTCGGGCCGAGATGCGAATTCTCGCGCTTGGCATCGTTTCCGCCGTCGTGGTTTTTGCGGCAGCAGACCGCAAGCTGTCTGGTGTGGTGATCGATCCTACCGGTGCCGCGATAGCGGAGGCAACCGTCGAGGTCTTTGATCCCGGCGCGAAAACGGAAGCCCGGACCACCACGGATGAAAATGGGAAATTCGCCATACAAGCTTTACGGTCCGGCGCGCACGTCGTCCATGTCGAGAAAAGCGGCTTCGAGGCTCAGAAGTGGCCTGTCACGCTATCGGACACCGACGGATTTATCAGAGTCTCGTTGCGCTTGGCAAAGATACAGTATTCGATCACCGTGGACGGCGGCGGCCCGCGGCTTGACACGGCTTCCGACGCCCATCAGGACGCCTTCACGCTTGACCAGAAGACGTTCGCTGATCTGCCGGTGAAGGACGGCGACATCCTCACGGCGCTCAACTCCTTCGTGAATCCTGCCGGCGGAGCCGCGCCGACCGTCATCGTGGACGGTATGGAGCGAACCGATGCAGACCTTCCGCTTTCCTCCATTCAGGAGGTCCGCATCAACAATAACGCCTATTCGGCGGAATTCCCAAAGCCGGGGAAAGGCCGCATCGAGATCGACACGCGCGGCGGAGACGACAAGCTTCACGGCGGATTTATTGTCCGCGCGCGCAATTCCGTTTTCGATGCGCGTAACCCGCTGGCAGATGAAAAACTGCCGTTCTCACGCGAAGGATACGAGGCGAATCTGAGCGGCCCGATTGTCCGGAAAAAACTTTGGTTTTTTCTGGATGCGGATGACGAGGAGCAGCAACAGAGCCAGCCGGTGCTCGCCTATCTTCCCTCCGGCATCCTGCGGACCGATGCGCTGTCGCCGGTCACGCGCGACAAGTTCCTCGGCCGGCTCGACTGGCAGCCGACGCAGGCGCACCGGCTCGGCGTGAAATACGAACTGCACCTCGACAAGTCCGAAAACAGCGGCATCGGGGGATTCTCGCTACCGAGCCTTGCGACGGACCTCTTTCATCGTGATTACCGAGTCGAGATCTCCGATCAGTACGTGTTTTCGCCTGAGCTCCTCAATAGCTTTCGCATCGCTTTCGGGGCCAATTACCAGAGCCTGAGCTCGGCGAACGATCAGCCGCAGGTCATCGTTCAGGGGGCCTTCTCCAATGGAGGGGCGCAAATCGATGAATGGCGCCGGGAACCACGAACGGACATTCTCGACACGTTGAGTTATTCGAAAGGGCCTAGTTCGTGGAAGGTGGGCGTCAGCGCAAACTTCCACCCGTTCCACACCTACGACGCCGATAATTTCAGCGGGACCTACACCTTCGCCTCGCTTGCGGCCTATGAAGCCGGGCAACCGACTCTGTTCACCATCACGACAGGCAACCCTCTGCTCACATTCCACCAGAACGACTACGCATGGTTCGCGCAATACGAACGCAAGGTTGGAAGACTGAGCCTGTTTGCCGGCGTGCGTCACGAGTTTCAATCGGGCATGTCCCGCTACGGCGATCTTGCGCCCCGCCTCGCGGCGGCCTACGCTCCCGGCAAGGATAATCGAACGGTAATCCGTATCGGTGGCGGCGTGTTTTACGACCGCCGACCGCCGCCGATGCTTGAGCAATCGCTGCGCTTCGACGGCATCCAGACCCAGCAATACATTCTGACGAATCCCGTTTACCCGGTTCCCGATGCAATGGGACTCGGTTCGCAGGTCCTGAGCGCTGTGTGGCGCATCGATCCCAACGTCGTATTTCCACGAATCTATCAGGACAGTGCGACCATCGAGCGTCAGCTTCCGGCAGGCTTCGTGCTCGTCTCGGACTATACCTATCAGCGCGGTAATCACCTCTTCCGCGCGCGGGATATCAATGCTCCGTTGCCGGCTACGGGCCTTCGGCCTTACCCGGATCACGGCGACATCTATCAGATCGAATCATCGGCCTCTTCGCGCGGAAACGTCGTCAACTGGACCCTCAAGAGTCCCCCCAATCGTAGATTTCAATTCTTTGCGCAGTACACGCTTTCCTGGCTTTACGATGACACCAACGCCGCCTTTCCGCCGCCGGGAACCGGCACTGCGGGGAATAGCCTCTTCACTTCGCTCCTCCCCGCGAACAGTTACGACCTGCGGCCGGAGTGGGGCAGGGCCAACAACGATGCCCGCAACCGTTTCGGGCTCTCGGGGACAGTGCAGTTGCCCTGGCGTTTCACGTTCGGCACGCTGACGACGATCCGGTCCGGCCTGCCGTTCAACATCACCACGGGACAAGACAACAACGGCGACGGCATCGCGAACGACCGGCCTCTGGGCGTGACCCGAAACACTGGGGAAGGACCGGGGCAATTCTCTATCGACGTCCACCTCGGGCGCCGGCTGACTATTCAGCGGGGCGAACGCAAGATAGACGTGGATGTCGGCCTCGATTCCTTCAATGTTCTCAACCACGCCAACTTCAACAACTACGTGGGCGTCATCACGTCGCCGCTCTTGGGTCAGCCGAATTCCGCCCAGGACGGAAGGCAGATGCAGTTTACATTGCAGGTTCACTTCTAGGGAAAGGCGTCGGATTAGTCCCCGCAAATCGGCATCGCAACTCTGGTGAACGCCACTATAGCGGCGCTTGGATCGGCTGTCCGATGCGCGTTTGCCAGTCCGAAATCGCGACGTCCAGCTCCAAGTAACATTGGCATCCACAAGCTCGTGGCTGAAACGCGTAGTAGCACGCGAGCGGCAGTGCTAAGCCGCATGGGATTGCACCTGCGCCGGAGCGACATTTTCGCGAAAGCGAGGGCTGCCCTGAGAGAAAGACACCATCCCTTAGCCCAACCGGCTAAGGGTCGCGCGAGCCCGCGCGAGGCCTCCGCTGTTCGGTTTTTGTTCGGCAGTTGTTCGGTGTCTGTTCGGCGTTTGTCCGGGAATCTTGTCCACCAGCGCGGACAGCGGACGCAGGCCGGGGTTCAACGATCTGAGGAGCCTTTAAGGAGATGACGACACCGCCCGGCTTACCCTCGCTCCTCAGCTTTGACAGCGGTCCTCGCAATAAATGACAAAACTGCACCGTTCCATATGTTGAGTCTTTGGCCGCTTCGATGTAGACATCTGGCTCCATTAGGAAGAAAAGGGCTGCTGGTTCTGCTTCGGAAGTGCGGCCACGGAGCCTCTCTAGCGGCCAAGGCCTCGACTCCTGCGTCGTTCGCGTTCTTTCGCCTTCTCCTGTTCCAGTGTGAATGCGGCGTCAACCAGCGCTTTCTGATAGTGGCCGAGCCATCCGTTCCACCCGTCATCC
>Ga0302326_10017862_pt1 | contig 14751 bp, 12 predicted proteins | sample Palsa_T0_3_FD_202264 | JGI IMG/M metagenome (GOLD analysis project Ga0302326, IMG submission 202264) | Peat permafrost microbial communities from Stordalen Mire near Abisko, Sweden - Palsa_T0_3 | ecosystem: Environmental > Terrestrial > Soil > Palsa > Peat permafrost | place: Sweden: Abisko... | reverse complement strand
GGCTGATTATGCTGGAGCGAATGAAAGTCAGACCGCCAGCGGCGGTGGCGGCCGTGATCGAGCTTTCACTGGAAGTTGCTGCGGGAAAGTGGGGATGATTCAGCCGACGTGCCCCTTGAAGTTATTGACATCGGAGAGTAGTCTTTCCGGTGATCGCTTGCACGAGCCAAAACGAATCACCTTGTTTTGCTCATTGACGGCGACCAAATCGATCTCCGTGTCGCCCTTGTCCCAGTACCCTTGGATTCGCTGAGTAAGAGGGAAATCACCCACTCCGTTGCGGCTGCGCTCCTCGTACAACTGTCCGGCTAGCTTTTCCAATGCGAAGCCCTCGATGTCCGCCAGCCGCTGATCGGCCTCCTGGACCAGTTGTTCGATCGGCCGGAAGGCGATGGCCGAGACGGGATTAGCCAAAGCCGCCAGCCATGACCGCAAAAAATTATCCGTGACGTAATATCGGCTTCGCCTTACCTCGGGTTTGGCAAACACCGGGAGCTTCTTTTCTACCAGCCGGAATCGCTCGATCAGGACCTTCAGGTAGCCGCCGATCTGGGTGTCGGGGTCTCCGCTTGCGTCTCGGATCGCCTGTACGAGTTCGTGATGCATGCGGCCTGGATTGCGAGCGACGAATTTCAGCACCACGTCATAGCGTCCCCGCAGTTCCCTGAGAAACCAATTATCTGCTTCCGTGCGTAGCGGCGACGAACTCTCGAAAAAGATTCGGCGGAGCAGCGTCGGGCGATCAGCCGAGAGGACGTCCTGTTCGTAACAGTCCCGGTAGAATTTTGGAACTCCTTCAAACAAATTCCACAGGAACAGCAGGCGATGAGAGGATGTGTCGGCGTGATCTTTTAGAATCGCGAGCACGGAGTTGGTATCGAGATGCGTAACATCGATCGTATCGGTGGTTCGGTTAAAGAGCGGGGCCGTACGATCTTCGAGCAGCGCCACCATTTCGGTGTAAATGGAACCCAATACGACCAGCCCGCCGGTGACATTCGGGCTCTTGGATGCCAGCCGGTCCACCGCCGCCTGCAACAAAGAACAGAACTCTTCGTAGCCCCTTCGATTAAAATATTGGAATTCGTCAAGGACCAAGATATATCCCCCCTCCGCCATTGCCTCCAGCAGCTTGACGAGCTGCGACATATCTCTCGGGCGCGGATAGCGATTATGTGGAACCTGGAACGTCTCAAGCGCGTCGTTCACGGCAGAGAGCACACCAACAGGTTCCGAGTCTGGAATTTGAACGTAGAAGAGCGGGTTTTGGGAACCGCTCATGCGCATCGTTTCATGGATGAGGCTGGTCTTTCCGATTCGCCGCCGTCCGGTCACCTGCGCAAAGAACCACCGCCTTCGGTTGAGTATGCTCGCCAGCGCGGCCAACTGCTCCGTTCGCCCGTAGAATTTCCAGGGATTCATAAACCTCGCATAAGGTAAAGCCGCTTTATCTTATTAAGATAATACAGCTTTATCTTGTCGAGACAACCAGATTGGTCACGTTGTTTCGGGTGTGCCGTGCTGGGTCATAAGCTGCTGTCTCGCTCTGGCAACCCCTCTGTTAGTCGCGTTTAGTCGTCGCGTGTACATTCAGTTGCCCGTCGCCGGCTTCTCACTTCCGCCCGCGTCCGGCGCCGATTGCGCTTCCTTCCACTTCGCCAGTATGTCGAGGACGCGGTGTTCTCGCTCCAGGCCCTTTTGATCGCCGGTTTTCTCGTATGCACCGGCGAGCAGCTCGTGAGCGGATTCGTCGTAGGGATCGATGTAGACAGCCGTGAGCGCGTAGCGGGCTTCGTCGGTCCATTTTTCTTCGTCGCGGTAGAGCCGGGCGATGCGCTTGGCGTAGCGATTGTCCTTGAGCTCTACCTTTTCGAGGATCGCGAGCTGCTCGATGGCCTTTTCCGGATCATGCACTTCCTTCGAGAGGTAGATTCCGGCGAGGCGCTGGTGCGGCAGGGCATCGACGGGCCGAATCGCCTCGATCTGCTCCCATTTCTTTGCCGACGCGGCGTAATTGCGTTCTTTCAACAGCCCTTCGGCCTCCTCGCGCCGATCGGCGTACTTTTTGCTGGTTTCGGCGTCATAGCCCCAGCTGGCAATTTGTTTGTCGCACCAGCCGAAGAAGTCGGACTGGAATTGATCCATCGATCGGCCGGTTTCCTTCGGGAAAAACTGCTCCTGCGGCATGGCGTTGCGGCAATCGTCGAGCATGCGGAGGATCGCGTCGTGGCCGTAGGTTTCCTCGACGTATTTGCAGATCCAGAATGACTCCGCGTAGGCGAGCTGGCGGTCGATGGGACGCCGCGGCCGAATGAAGGCCCACGTCAGCTTGTCGAGTGGAAACAGCGCGTGCGCTTTGACCGCGTGGTAAAGCATCGGCACCCATTCCCATCGCAGCGGAGCCCGCTCTTCGTTGACGGCCAGGCCTTCGGTCATCCAGTGTTGAATGCGATTGTCGGTGACGCCGAGAGTTACGGTGTGGGTGTATTCGTGCCGCAGCACCTGCGACCAGTTGAACGTTCCCATCGTCCCTTGGCCGCTGCGGGGAGCAACCAGCGCAATCACACGGCCGGTGCTGGCGCCGACGGTTCCGATCCACGAGGAGCCGGTGGTTCGCACGGAGAATGCATCGTGAGTCGGGAAGACTTCGATGTATGTCTTCAGCGGCGGCGTGTAGTGAAACTGGCCGCAGATGTCCGCCTGCACGCTCTCCAGATAATCGCTGAAATATTCGGGGATTACGGGGTCCGCCCTGGCGTCGTAGATCACGATGAAATGCGCGGATTCCTTGCGCGCAAATCCGTCCATCGTGTCCAGCAGGCGCAGGTAATTGGTCGTGGCCAGGTTAAATGGATCCAGCTCGTGTGCGGCGTTCAACACGACGTGGGCGTTTTGCTCGTCGCCGCTCTGCGTGTAGAGCAAACCTAGGCCGTTCTGGGCCGCGGTCCACCAGGGAGCGCGGGCGATGGCGATTTTGTATTTTTCCGCGGCGCGCGGATATTGCCGCATCGCGCCGAGCTGCTCGGCCACTTCAAAATAGGCTGAGGCGTTGGTGGGATCGATCTTGTCGACCTGGGTGAGAATAGCGGCGGTACGATCCTCCTTGAGCTGGAGGGCGCTGGTTGCGGCAAGCAGGCCCAACGCTTCGAGATTGTGGGGCCGCGCGACGACCACTTGCTGAACGATCGGTTCAGCCTCTTCCGGCCGGCGTTGGGCCAGGAAGCTCCGCGCGGCCAGCAGATCGGCGGCGACGGAGTCGGGGTTCACGCTGCGCATCTGATCGACGCACTCATCGGCGGTGTCGAAATCAAATTCCTGCAGCTTGAGCCGGCCGAGAAGTTGGAACGCCGGCTCATAACACGGATTGGCATCGAGCGCGGCGGCGAGTTCTTCGGTCGCTTCTTTGCGCTGATCGTGTGACGCGAAATACTCGGCCGCCGCGACGTGAGCCGGCCAGAATTCGCGATCGATTTCGTCGTAAATCTTAACAAAAATGCCGAGAATGGTTCGGTCCAGCCCGGGATTGTTGCGATATGCCTGTGTGAGCGTCGCCCAGCGGTCCAGCGCCCCGGCCATCCATGTGACGTTCTGCGCATCGTCAAACGGCCCTTGCTCCCCGTTCTCCCATTTTTCGAGAAACTCCTGGGGTTTCTCGACAAACCACGCATAGGCGCGCGTAGCTTGCGGCACGTTTCCCAGCCGTTCGAGAACGACGCCGAGCCAGTAATGCCCGGCGATCGAATCGGGATGCGCAGCCAGATGGGTTTTGAGCAGGGCCAGAGATTCCTCGCCACGATCCAAGTCGTTCAGCAGCCGGGCTCGTTCGATTTGTGCGGCGGGATTGTCGGCGGTGGGTCCGTCAGTAAGGGTTGCCAGTGCCGCGTCGAATTCTCCCAGTGCCGCCAGCGATTGAGCGCGAATCCGGTCGGCCAAAATCTTCTGCGCGGGCTTTTGAAGCTTCGCCTGTCCTATAGTAATCAACGCCAGACGGTAGCGCCCGTGAAAGGCCTGCGCCTGGGCTTTGTCGAGGTCGTTGTAATATGAAGGATACTGGAGCGCGGGGAGATTTTCGGGTAAAAACGGGTCAAGCCATGTTTGGGGAATCGCGTTACGGACGATGTCCTGCGGGTCAGCCTGGACGACCCTGGCGAATACAGATGTGAGCAATAGTGCCAGCGGCGCCGCGATAAGGCGGCGGCGATGAGGCGAAAGCGTGGACAGCATGCCGAATCGACACCTTTCGGTCGGGACTGAATTTCCTGGGCGGCAGAAACCGCCGAGCGGGACGGAATTGGCCGTGCCCCGCTATTATACCGTACCCGAAGCAAACATGACTGTTGGCGAAAACATTCACGCGCTGGTCGGCAATGCGAGGGCGTTCCCGATTCTCTCGCAATGCCAGTTTTTTAACCACGCCGGAGTCGCGCCGCTGCCACACGTCGGAGCCGAGGCGTTGCATTCCTATGCCGACCGGGCGGAGCAGTCGGCCTACATCAATTCGCATTGGTATCGCGACATCGAAGCGTTGCGTGTCTCAGCCGCCGAACTCATCGGCGCCCGGCGCGATGAGGTTTCCTTTGTCAAAAACACCAGCGAGGGAATCAGCATTGTCGCCAATGGGATCGATTGGCAGTGGGGCGATCGTGTGGTGACCACAGCCATCGAATATCCCGCCAACATCTATCCCTGGATGGAGCAGGTCCGCAACCGCGGCGTGAAGCTGGTGATGGTGCCGGAGGAGTCCGATGCCGCCGGCCGGCGATTCGTCGCGATCGAGAAGATTCTGGAAGAGGCCAAGGATCCCAAGACCAAAGTCGTCACACTCTCTCACGTCGAATTTGCCAGCGGCCAGCGGCACGATCTGGCGACGATCGGAAAATTCTGCCGGGAAAACAACAAATACTTCTGCGTCGATGCGATCCAGTCGCTGGGGGCGATTCCGCTGGATGTGACGGCGATGAACATCGATTATCTTTCCGCTGATGGCCACAAATGGCTGCTCGGTCCTGAAGGGGCCGGCATCTTCTATTGCCGGCGCGAACTGCTGGAGCGCACGCGCCCGCTGATGATCGGGTGGATGAACGTGGTCGATGCTCAGAACTACGGCAATTACGACTACACGCTCCGCTCCGATGCCGGGCGATTCGAGTGCGGCAGTCACAACGTGCCGGGATTGCTGGCGCTCAAGGCGTCGCTCGAATTGCTCAAAGGCATCGGCATCGATCTGATCGCGCAGCGGCTGAAGCTCCTGACCGACCGGCTGATCCTCGGGCTCATGATGAAGGGGTACCAGGTAGTCAGCCCGCGCAGCAACCTCGATTGGAGCGGAATCGTCAGCTTCGTCTCCACGACGCTCAATCATCAGGAAATCCTGCTGAAGCTGCGGAAGCAGCAGACGGAGATCGCCTGGCGCGAAGGCCGGCTGCGCGTTTCGCCGCACTTCTACAACACCGATGAACAGATGGACCGGCTCGTGGCAACGCTGCCGGAACATTAGAGGAGTGGACGCGAGTACGCGCCCACGCCAGACCGCTCTCTGCGGGGGCGGCTACTCCTCTTCGCGCGGTCAAAGCCCCGAGCGGCGAGCAACTTACCCCCTCTCCCGGTACTCCGGGAGAGGGCAGGGGTGAGGGTGATTTCGAGTACGAGCGACACCGGAATTCCAAATCACCCTCACCCCAACCCTCTCCCGGAGTACCGGGAGAGGGGGCACCGGGCGATCGCCAACGAGGTGCGGCGCGGCCGCATGTGCGATCTGGAAGTTGAGCCAAAAGAGGAAGCGCGAGTTGAGCTTGATTCTCGGCATTGAATCGACCTGCGACGAAACCGCCGCCGCTGTCGTGGCGGACGGATACCTTGTGCGCTCGAATATCGTGGCGTCGCAGGTGGATCTGCACGCTAAGTACCGCGGGGTGGTTCCCGAGATCGCGAGCCGGGCGCATCTGGAGAATATCCTCCCGGTGCTGCGGGAGGCGATTGCCGCAGCGGGGCTGCGGGAATTTGATGAACTGGACGCAATTGCGGTCGCCCATCGGCCGGGGTTGATCGGATCGCTATTGATCGGCGTGACCGCGGCCAAAACGCTGGCATGGTCGCTCGGCAAGCCGTTGATTGGCATCGACCACGTTCATGCCCATTTGTACAGCGTGCTGCTCGACGCCAGCGGCCCGATGCTCTTGCCGGCTGTCGGCCTCGTTTGCAGCGGGGGACACACGGCCCTGTACCGCATCGGCGACGATTGGCGCGACGTGCAACTCATCGGTTCGACGATCGACGATGCCGTCGGCGAAGCATATGACAAAGTCGCCGCGATTCTCGGGTTGGGATATCCTGGCGGTCCGATTCTCGATTCGCTCGCGATCACCGGCGATCCCACCGCCGTCCGCTTCCCGCGCACGTTGCTGGATCGCGACTCACTGGATTTTTCGTTCAGCGGTTTGAAAACAGCGGTTCTCTATCACGTTCGCGGCGTGCCGCGCCGCGGGCAGAATGTCAAAGCGTCGCAAATTGCCGCGCCGACCGGCCAACAGCTTCGCGACATTGCCGCATCGTTCCAGGCGGCTTGCATTGATGTGCTGATCGAAAAGATCGAGCGGGCGGTCCGCCGGACCGGCGCGCGATCGGTCGTCATCGGCGGCGGCGTTTCCGCCAACCGCGGCTTGCGCGCGGCGATGACCCGATTCCCGCTCCCCGTCTTTTTCCCGCCGCTCGCATACTGCACCGATAACGCGGCCATGTCTGCGGGGCTCGCGCAGATCTATCTCGACGCGGGAATGGTTGCGGGGCTCGATCTGGATGCGGTAACGTGCAGTCAGTTTGTGGCATAACTGGAAATCGCCATGGAGATGATCACCGAACTTCCCGAATTGCCGCCGCGCCCTGTGGAAGGACACAAGGGAATGTTCGGGCGGTTGCTGATCGTCGGCGGGAGCAAGGAAATGATCGGCGCGCCTGTTTTGGCGGGCACCGCCGCGCTGCGCACCGGCGCGGGGCTCGTGCAGATCGCCCTCCCCAAATCGGTTCTCGCCACGGCCCTTTCGGTCACGCCGGAACTCATCGGCCTTGGCTTGACTCTTCGCGGCACAGGTAAGTTGATGGAGGCCGCCCGGAAAGCGGACGTGCTGGTCATCGGTCCGGGTCTGGGACAAAGCGCCGATGCAGACGAACGGCTCAACCGCCTGCTGCGGCTCGACAAGCCCGCCGTCGTCGATGCCGATGCGCTCAATTTTTTGGCCAGGAAGAAGAAATGGCCGGCATGGTTTAAGCTTCGCGCCGTGCTGACGCCTCATCCCGGCGAGATGAAGCGCCTCGCCAAACTGATCGGCAGATCAGACGTGCCGACTGACGAACCCGGACGCATTGAGATTGCGATCGCCGCTGCCGACGCATTCGGCCAAATCATCCTGCTCAAGGGATATCGCACCGTGATCACCGATGGCAAGCGCGTCTGCATCAATCACACTGGCAATAGCAGTCTTTCCAAGGCGGGGGCAGGCGACGTTCTCAGCGGCGTTATCGGCGCGCTGCTCGCTCAGAAGATGGACCCGTTCGACGCCGCCCGCCTAGGGGCATATCTCCACGGCCGCGCCGGCGAGATCGCCGGTGAACGGCTGGGATTGCGCAGTGTGCTGGCAATCGATGTGGTCGAGATGATCTCCGAAGCGCTACGCGAAAAGGAATCGCGGTAAAGGGGGGCGGCTTAGTGCTTGAGCCCCTGCATCGCGACGTACGCGAAATATCCGAACACACCGACGGCAGCGAGGGCGACGATCGAGAGAATGATCGCCACGACGAGCAGCGTGGTAAACCGGCTTCCCTGCTTTGTCAGCATGCGCTGCAGCTCGCCATCGCGCTCGCTCTGATTGTCGCGCATCTGCTGGAGCACCTGGGTGCTGGTCTTCGAATGTTCGCTGACGGTCTCCATTGCGGTGCCGACGTTGCCGAGGTTCTCGGAAATTTTCTCATCGTGGGCGCGCATCGCCTCCACGTGATCGTGCATGGTTTCCAGCGTTTTACCCTGCGCGCTGCCTGATTCACTGATTCGCTCGAGAATTTCGCCGAGCTTCTGCTGGTGCGCCGACTGCCCCTGCATCTGCTGCTGGATCGCTTCCAGCGTCTGGGCCTGCAGTCGACTGTTCTCCGGGAGCGACTGCAACGCCTGCGGCAGATGCGAGAGATATTTCAGCAGCTCATCCTGCCGCTGCGATTGCCGCTCCATATTGTCGCGGATCGAGCTCATGAGTTCGCTGAGCGCACTGAGCCCGCCCTGCACGCTCTCCAAGGCCTGATCCCGCTTGGCCCACGGGCGGAGAAACGTGCTGCGCTGATCGACGGGAGCGCGAACAACGGTGGTTGTGGCAGGTTTGGTGTCGTCGTGCATTCGCCCGATGGGATCGTTCTCCAGACGAGTTGCACTCTTAAACCAACTCCCGATGCGATCGATCAGCGTACCTTGGTCATTCATAGGTCCATCCTTGTTTTCTATGCCTAGGCTGGCGGTTTGACAGCCTCGGTGGCCAACTTTAACATCCGCGCGCGATGGGTCAACGCCGGTTCCGGCTTCTTCAAAAACTTTTTCTTCTGATTCTGCCGGCGTGGGGGATGGTGATCGCAGGGTGTGATCGCCGCGCCGCTCCGGCGTCTGCTCCGGCGCAACCAGTTGCTCCGACGATCGTCTCGCTGGTCCCTGCCGCCACGGACCTGATCGTGGGAATGAGAGCCGTGGATCATCTGGTGGGCGTCAGCAACTACGATCAGAACCCGCAAGTGAACGGGATCCGGCGGGTTGGCGATTATCTGACCACCGATTGGGAACGGATCGTCGAGCTTCGGCCGCAGATCATCATCACCCAATATGCGCCCGGGCGAACGCCGACCGGATTTGAAGAGCACGTTCGCGCCATCGGCAGCCGGCAGGAGAATCTGCACATTGAGCGCGTGGATGACGTCTTTGCCGCGCTGGTCCGCCTCGGCGATATCTGCGGCGAGAAGCAAAAGGCCGGTGACGCGCGGGGGCGCCTCCGTAGCCAATTGCAGGCGATCCGCGAGCGAGCGGCGCAATTTTCGCCGACGCCTGCGCTGATCGTGGTCGATGAGACAGGGCAGAACGCGGCCGGGCCGCGGACGTTCCTGGATGATTTGTTGACCATCGCCGGGGGGAAAAATGTGATCGATTCGGCGTCTCCTTCGTGGCCTTCGGTCGATCGCGAAACGCTCATCACGCTCTCGCCGGAGGTGATCTTCCAGCTTTTGCCCGGGGCATCGACGCAGGTGCAAGCCGAGGCGATGCGCTACTGGGAGCCGCTGACGTATTTGCCCGCGGTGCAAAAGCACCGCATTATTCAGCTCACCGACAGCACCGTGTTGCTGCCGGGGTATCACCTGGGAGACTTGGCCGAGCGGTTCGAGCGCGTGCTGCACCCTACAGGTCAGGGGCAACAAGTACCTTGAAACAATGGAACCTCGCACGCCTGCTGCTCACGCTCCTGACGAGTCTGCTCGTCTGGGCGATCCCGGCACTGCTCTGCATGTGCGTCGGTTCCAACGGGCGCTTCGGTTGGCCGCGCGGCGAGTTGCTGCGCGGAATGCGATTTGAAACCGTCGGCGTCGCGTCGTTGGTGGGAGCCTCGCTCGCCGCCGCCGGCGTCGTCTACCAGGCGATTCTTCGCAATCCGCTGGCCGATCCGTATCTGCTGGGCGTGAGCAGCGGTGCTTCGCTGATGGCGTACGTCTGGGGATTTCAGTTTGCCAACAATGTGTTTGGATCGGCTCTGATTGCGCTGGGACAGCAGGCGTTCGCCTTCATGGGGGCGCTGATCGCAGTCAGCGTGGTACTGACGCTCGCCAGTCGGCGAGGGCGAATGCAGCCTGTGACGCTGCTGCTGGTTGGTGTGATCGTCAATGCGATCGCCGGCTCGCTGTTTCTGCTGCTCAATTCCTTGCGTCCCGAACGACTGGCCGGCACGGGCTCGGCACTGGCGTTTCTCGTGGGCGGAATCCAGAGCGATCTCGGAACCATGCAGCGGTGGCTGGCCGCGGGATGCGCCGCCGCTGGTTGGATCGTTCTTTTCTACATCACGGGCCAGCTCAACGTCGCGGGGCTCAGCGAGCCGGAAATCGAGGCGCTGGGCGTGCGCATCCATCGCCTTCGCTGGCTGGCGCTGTGCGTGGCGTCGATTGTAACCGCGGCGGGGGTTGCCATCAGCGGGCCGATCGGTTTCGTCGGCCTGATCTGCCCGCACCTGGCGCGACTGCTGGTGGGGCGGGACAATCGCCGGCTGCTGCCGATCGCCACCGCTTGCGGCGCAGCGCTGCTTCCCCTGGCCGATGCCGGCTCGCGTCTATACTACAGCACCGGCAAGACTCTCCTGCCCGTCGGCGTACTTACCTCGCTGCTGGGCGGTCCATTTTTTCTCTTCCTGCTCTGGCGCGACCAGACCCAGATTACCAGCCGCCATTGAGATGTTACTGTCGGCCTCCCATCTCGGTGTTTCCTACGGCCGCAACGTCGCGCTTGCGGACGTTTCCTTCATGCTCGATGCCGGTGAGGTCATTGCCCTGCTCGGACCAAACGGCAGCGGCAAGAGCACGCTGCTGCGCGCGCTGCTCGGCCAACTTTCCGCCAGCGGGTCGATTCAATGGCAGGGGCGGCCCGTCGCGCAGTGGCCCGGCCGCGAGTTGGCGCGCGAAGTGGGCTTCCTCGCGCAGCTACCGGTCTGGGAACCTGGACAAACCGTCGGCGAAACGTTGCTGCTGGGGCGGGCGCCGTACCTGCGGCCGTTTGGCATCGAATCGCGGCATGACATCGAGGTGGTCGCCGACGTGGCGCGGCGGCTGGCGCTGCAGGAGCTTCTCCCCCGCCCGCTCGAAAGCCTTTCCGGCGGCCAGCGGCAGCGCGTCTTCGTCGCACGGTGTCTCGTGCAGGAGCCAAAGGCGTTGTTGCTCGATGAGCCGAACACGCATCTCGATCTGCGCCATCAGCTCGAGCTGGGGGCGCTGCTTCGCACGCTGGCGCACGAGCAGGGGCTGGGCGTGCTGATGGCCTCGCACGATCTCAATCTTGCCGGGGCGTTTGCCGATCGCCTGATCCTATTGGGCCAGGGGAAGCTGGTCGCTGATGGACCGCCAGCGCGGGTGCTGGATCCGAAGGTTCTCGAACCGGTTTATGGAGTCAAACTGCTCCAAATCGACGCGCCCGGCAATCAACGCCGATTTCCGCGGCACCCTAAGAACTGACATTTTCCGGGCGGGATTCTCGATTTTGTCGGGAAATTCTCTGGTTTCGGTAATCGGTTTGTCCGTGACTTCCTTGTCAAAATCATACCTCAATTCGATTTTGCCGAGGGGGCGGATCCGTGAACAATCGCGAATTGAGCCTTCTTTTCGGCCATTTGCCCTCGGATTTGTCCGCAAGCCACAGCGAGGGCGGGTAAAATGACCTGGGGCAGGAAGCCCAATCCTCAACTGACATTTTCATGGAGGCCAAGTCATGGACGATACGGCTCTTCAGCGATACTTCACGCAACCCACTGGGGTCTATCACCGGCAGTATGAAGCACTGCGGGCGGTCATTGTAGATGGCAGATCACAACAGGAGGCAGCCGAGGCCTTTGGCTTCCAATACCGTTCGTTACGCCAGTTGCTGTACGAGTTCCGCCATTGCTTCGACGTCAAAGGGCGATCGACGCAGTCCCCCTTTTTCAAACCGTCCAGAGGAATCGCCCGGCCGCAGGCCGGGAGGAGCGCGCAGTCCCGGTTCCGGCAGTCGCGGACCGACAGGCGCTGATCCTCTCCGGCGACAAGCCGTTGCGTGTCAGAACCAGGGCGGCCGGCGTCTTCTTGTTTGTTCCGCTGTTGGCACGGATGAGATTCGATTCGCTGGTGCATCAGGCGGGCTATCCGGGAACCAGGATGATTCCCGCGGACGCGGCCTTGCTCGGTTTGCTCTCGTTGAAGCTACTCCGCAAGGAACGCCTGAGCCATATCGACGACTACAACGTCGATGAGGGACTGGGGCTGTTCGCGGGTTTGAATGTGCTCCCCAAAAAATCGTTCGCCACCGACTACTCCTATCGCACCCAACGCCAGCAACAGGAGAAGTTGCTGGGGTCGTGGGTGAAGAAGCTCTCGCCGATCCTGCTGCCTGAGGCCAAGGCCTTCTCGCTGGATTTTCATCCGATTCCTATCGTGGTCAGGAGGCCGTGCTGGAGAATCATTACATTCCCTGCCGCGGCCAGGCGTGCCCCAGCGTGCAAACCTTTTTCGCTCAAGTGCATGAAAAGCAGGTGTTTTGCTATGCCAACGCCAACCTCACCCGCGACGAACAGACCAGGGAAGTCATTCGTTTCGTCGACTATTGGAAGGATCTGACGGGCCGCAATCCGGAGTGGCTGTACTTCGATTCAAAGCTGACAACCTACGCGGAATTGTCGGAACTGAACTCGCGCCGCGTTTACTTCGTCACGATCCGTCGCCGGGGTTCGGCGATTTTGAAGCGGCTGGAGCAAACCGCCCGGAGCGACTGGAAGCCCGCGACGATCGACATTCCCAAGCGTCGCAACAAACGCATTGCCTACCTGGAGGAAAATATCCAACTCGACGACTACGAGGGAGTGTTGCGACAGATCGCGGTGAGCGGCTTGGGACGCGAGCAGCCAACGTTGTTCCTGACCAACCATCCCGAGGCCTTACCGCGCCTGATGATCATGAACTACGCCCGGCGAAACGGAATCGAAGACGGATTGGGCACGAACGTCAACTTCTTTCACATGGATAATCTATCGAGCGAAGTCCGACTCAACGTCGATCTGGATGTCACGCTGACGGTGATCGCCAACAGCTGCTACCGCTGGCTCGCTGGCGCGCTCAAAGGGTTCGATCACGCCAAGCCCAAGCAGTTATCACGCAAGTTCATCGAGACCAGCGGCGAGATCGAACTTCTGCCCAATCGCACCCTGCGGGTGACGTTCGATCGACGCTGCCACAATCCCATTCTTCGTGAAGCCGCATTGGATAAAGACGGTCCTCCAATCCCCTGGCCAAACGGATACCGCATCGAATTCAGTTATAAATAATTGCTCAAGCTAAAACTCAAAATGTCAGTTCTTAGGGGGCCGCGGAAATCGGCGTTCAACGGTAAAGCCCCGCGGCGTTGGCCGTTTCTGGAGCGATCTTCGCAGCCATATGGCGGGGCCGACCAGAAGGGGAACCATGACGCACCAGATTGGAAAGGCGACGAGGAACGCCGCGGCGCCTGATGGCTTATGCAACGATGAAAATGGGCGGGAAGAGCTTCGTGCTGGTTCCAGCGGCCGATTTCAAGGCGATGCAGAAGGCGCGTCATGTGCCGGAACTGCCACCGGCTGATGCCAACGGAAGTCGCCCGGCGGTTGCTTTCGCTGACGCTACGATTGCTCGTTCAATCGTTCGGGACCGGGAAGCGGTCGGCTTATCGCAGGCGGAACTTGCCAAGGCCGCGGGGATTCGGGCTGAGATCCTGAACCGGGCCGAACGGGGCGCGACCGTTCCAAGCGTGCGTACCTTGCAGAAAATTGAGGCCGCCCTGATTCGAGCGGGGTTGAAGCGGCGCATGCCGAAGTAAGCGCGAATGCATTAATTGGTCAGGAAACGGGGCAGACTCCCTGGCTCTGTCCGACCGATGCGAGACCGGGTCAGCCGGCCCTTCAGTTGTTCCTGCGTCCGTCCGCTCGGCGAATTGCCTTGTCCAGCTTGTCAATCACCTGCACTGTCGCGGTTTGTTTCCCCGACTCGATACGCGAGATCGTTTCCTGCCGGACGTGTGCCAGCTTGGCAAGCCGCTGTTGGCTCAGCCCCGCGGCATGACGGTCGGCAATGAGACGCCGCGCGATGGATGCGCGGGCGAAATCAATCGCGTTGCTGCTGCCATCGGAATCAACGGGCGGCAAAGATGGAAGCTCCCCGGTGGTCAATCGCTCGTACTCCTCAAGAGGCACCAGCACAAATTTCCGGCCCTTGCGCGTGACGGTACCAAGAGTCACGGCACACCTCAGTCGTCGTAAACGTCTCGGCGGTTGGCAATGCGGAGCACGGCGTAAGTTGCTCGCGTTTTCTCTTCCCGTTTGATTTTCCGCCCGTCCGGAACCAGATGTCGAGGAGGCGGATTCGATTGCCGATGTGTCGGCATCGATATCCAGCACACGCTCAAGGGATGGTTGCGTGCATGTCGCGAGATACTGCCGGACAGTTTCCGACTTGCCGGACCGAACCGAGAACAGCGCAGATGAGAACCGTGACTTAACCGCCTCTATCGCAAACGCCTTCTGATCGGCAATGTGCTGGATCGCGGCATACGATGCCTCCAGCTCGAGCACCAGCGCATCAAATTTGCCGCGGACCACATCATAGAGAGGCCGGAATTCCGGGAAGTGGACCAGAAATTCGTCGGACTCGTTAGCGCGCACAATTTCAATCATGCGCCGGGTCGACATCGAATCCTTCATATGGGCCAGAGCGACATACTGCGGGCTCTTTACTTTGATCAGTTCGAACATTGCGCACATGTCGCTGCCCGGAGTCGGCAAGCGGTAGTGCAGGGCGCTGAAGGTCTCCCAGAAGAGCTCCGCAAAAATCTGGCCGAACTCCGTCGCTCCGGCGGCATCCGGCATCCCCGACGATGAGACCTGCCACGCTCCGTCATACCAATAGAGCGTCATCAGCGAGCCATCGAGTTTCTCGTAGACCCGGGCTGTCCTCCAATCGATGAGAGCGGCC
>Ga0302326_10017861_pt1 | contig 14751 bp, 26 predicted proteins | sample Palsa_T0_3_FD_202264 | JGI IMG/M metagenome (GOLD analysis project Ga0302326, IMG submission 202264) | Peat permafrost microbial communities from Stordalen Mire near Abisko, Sweden - Palsa_T0_3 | ecosystem: Environmental > Terrestrial > Soil > Palsa > Peat permafrost | place: Sweden: Abisko... | reverse complement strand
GCTAGTGAAACGTGGACCGTGGAAGTAGAGGAATCTATCTGCTCCCGGCCCTCTACCTTGGGCGCGCCGGGAATCTCGCTGCCAGGGTTCAACGTGACTACGAGGTTCCGAATGTGATCGTCACCGACGTCCAGTGTCTGGACCGCGCCCCGCCGGAGCTCTTGTGACATGACATTGCCCCTGAGCGTGCGTATGGCTCTGCGGGGCGGCGCGGCTGCCATTGAAGCGTTCGGACCCGTATTGTCCTCGGTCCTCGAGATTGCTTACACGCTGGTTTATGCGCTGGCGCCGTTTGGGCTCGCATTGCTATATCCATATGGCCACCGAGACCAGGTAGAGCTGTACGAAACGGTTTTTTCGTCGCTTCAACTGGTGGAGGTTTAGGCAGTTTACGGAATTCACACGAGCGTCTTTCCGAGTGCCCACGTGGCCGGTGCCTCTTCCGTCGCCTTCGGCATGTGGCCCGCGTTGCCAAGACCCAAATGGGTTAAATGTTTTCTACTGGCCCCCGCGGTGGCGACAGTATTCCGAATGGAATGAGATAAGATAGAAAATGGAGGAATGGCCGAGTGGTTGAAGGCGGCGGTCTTGAAAACCGTTAGCGGGGTAACTCGTTCGGGGGTTCGAATCCCTCTTCCTCCGCCATTTATTTTCAGTAGCTTGCAAGCCTCACAATCTAAAGAAAACCCGTTGCCAGCCGGGGCCGGCTCGCAGAGCGGCGTTTTCACCGCTCTTTATTTGATTTCACTCTGTTTGACCGGCGTATAGTTACAAGACGGTAGCAACCAAACCATCGAGGCTGTTCTTTCCCAGCTTGTTACTATTCGGTTGACTGTGGCGAGAGACAACACTATGCATTTTCAATGCATTGTAGGCCGCTTCAAGACCCGGATGCCCTCCGCCGGAAACATCGATTCCCACCCGAGAAGCTGCCTCACAAATGTGGCCGCATTGCTCGCGTTCCGTTAAGCCAAGGTCACTTTGCCATCATTGACGCCAAGGATATCGACTTGGTCAGGCAATACGTCTGGTTCCTCAGGATCAGCCATGCTGGCAACAAATACGCCAAGACTAATACTCCCGATGGAGGACACCATTATCTGCATCGTCTCATTCTCGGCTTAACTGATCCTGCCATCAAAGTCGATCACCGTGACGGGGACGGCCTGAATTGCAGGCGCCGCAATCTTCGCATCGCAACAACAGCTCGCAACAACATGAACCGGCGCACGAAGCGCGCGATGTACAAGGGGGTCTATCCAAGCAAACGAAAGTGGATGGCAGTGATCACCCTACGAGGCAATCGCGAATACCTGGGCTTGTTCCCCACCCCAGAATCCGCAGCCATTGCTTATAACAATCGCGCTCTACAATTGTTCGGGACATTCGCTCGACTCAATCTCGTCCGGGACCGTTAGCGCTCATAGGCGAACAAAAGGCAAAGACTCGCGGTATAATCTCCCCATGGCCGGTTCCCGCTGCCGCGTGTCCTTCACCGATTCTGACGGCATCCTCCATGGCGTCGATGTGGACGCCGAGAGCCTGTACGAGGCTGTGGCCATCGCCGTGGCGCAGTTCCGCGAGGACGACGTTAATCCCCAGGAGCCCGGCCCCATGACCGAATTCACCGTTGCCGTCTACCGCAATCCGGTCGAGCACAAGATCCGGCTGGGCCAGGTGGCGAGGTGGGCCGAGCATACGACGAAGGAAGGACCGACGGGGATTACGAAGCGGAACAGGGTGCAGGCGCTCCTCGGGCAAGCCTAATGACCCATTAAGGCTGATAAACTCAACAGAGCGCCATGGAAGCAACGCCAACCCTCGTTATTAACTATTACAGCGGATTTAAGCAGAATGTCGTGCCCTTATTTCAGCGCCCGTATACCTGGTCTGAAAAGCAATGGCGGACACTCTGGGACGATGTCATGGTTTTCTATCCGGTCGATGACATTAGCGATAACGCCACCCACTTCATGGGCGCGGTAGTTACGATGCCCGCCCGCAGCGTACCCGTGGGCGTCTCTAAATTTCTCATTATCGACGGCCAACAGCGGCTGACGACCATATCCATACTGATGTGCGCTGTGCGGGATATGCTCGGCCTCGAACAGCAGGGTGCGCGCCGCCGAATCCAACAGTTCTACCTGACCAACGATGGATCTGAGGGAACCGAATTCTTTAAACTTCTCCCGACACAGGGAGACCGCGCCGCTTACGCATCCCTCATCCACGATTCCGGCAGCCCTCTGATTGAGTCTCAGTTCAAGAAAGCATACGACTATTTTAAGCGCCGCCTGCGTGGCGAGGGGGATGACGGCGAAAAGATCGAGCCCAAGCGAATTCTCGACATCATCGAGAAGCGGTTGATGGTCGTCATGATTAACCTGAGCGACACCGACGATCCCTACCTGATTTTTGAGAGTTTAAACTTCAAGGGATCGCCGTTGGAACAGTCCGATCTGGTACGCAACTATTTTCTGATGCGCTTTTCCGTATCCGATCAACAAGCCGTTTACGACGGATTGTGGCTTCCCATGCAAAACCGGCTGGGCCAGGGTTTGACGGAATTCATGCGTCACTTCCTTGGAGCCGAAGGCGAAGAAGTGCGCAAGGGCGACGTGTACACGGCCGTCAGAAGGCTTGTCACCGATTCGGATTCGGCATCCGTACGAATTCTGATGACCAGGATGGAGCGGCTCTCCACCTTATACAGCAGGCTTTCCGGGGCATCGGCAGAAACCCACCCGGAGCTGAATCAATATTTCGACTATTTTCGCCGACTCGATTTCGGAAGTGTTTATCCACTCCTTCTTGCCCTTTACGAGGATTACACCGACGGCCAGTTCGCGCTGGGGGAGTTCGTTTCCAGTATGGGGATACTTCTCTCGTTCATCCTGCGACGGATGGTCGTCGGGGTGCCATCGAATTCATTGTCCGGCCTATTCATCGCCTTATGTAAGTCTAAGCCGGTGACAGAAACGCCGTCCGCATGGTTATCGACGTCGCTGGCTCGTGAGAACAAGAATCGCCGCTGGCCCACCGACATGGAGTTCGAAGACCGGTGGATTCACGCGGGCGTTTATGGCAGCCGTGTATGCCAGGTAATTCTCGAATGCCTCGAACACTCATACGGACACCATGAAATCGTGAGTTTTGAAGAATCCAGCATCGAGCACATCATGCCGCAGACGCTCACGCCCGAATGGTACGAAATGCTCGGCGGAGACGCTGCGAATGTCCATGCCGGGTGGCTGCACACCATGGGCAATTTGACTCTGACTGGTTACAATCCCGAGCTTAGCAACCGGTCGTATGGCGAGAAGAGGACGCTGTTTGCGACGAGCCACTTCGAGTTGAATCGACACTTCGGGGATAGCGAACGCTGGAGCGTATCCGAGATCGAGGCGCGCGCGAGGGGTTTATTCAAGATCGCGGTCCAGCTTTGGCCGCGCCCGGAAATCTCGATTGTCGAAGCTCCCGTGGTAGCAGATAAAGGGGCCCCCCCGGCTGCTTTCCATGGTGATTGCGTCAAGCTGGCACAGCAGCATCTGGGCGTGCATTTGTCAAAACTATCTCAAACCCGGTATGAGTCTGGAGATGGCCTCATTCGCCTAATGTGCGCAGTATCGGCGACACATAAGGAATCCGGCGACGTACCCTACTTCTGGTTCGCGCTTCATCGCGCGCACGTTGACTTTCTTGATACTGCACAATCTCCCTATGTTTGCTTCGGATGCGCCTCATCTGAAACCACACTCCTGGTTCCGTTACCGGCTATTCGCGGCATTCTCGACTTCATCAGTGTGACGAAGACGGAGGATCGCGACTATTGGCATATTGTCATCCAGAAGAAGCAGGGCAAATTCATCATCCGCCTACTCGGGGCTAAGGATGGCCCGGATTTAACTGAATATAATATCGGACCTACGATCCAGGCCTCCGTTTCCGTATAGGTATGACGATGGCGATCAAGAAAATACCGATCTCACAGCTTAAGCCCAGCCCGATACGGCACGAGCATCTGTCGCCCGAGCTTACCTCCAGAATCAACCGGCTTCGGCTGACGCTCGGGGACGTGTACTCACAATCGATGAATGAGTGGATGGACGGATTCCGGCGAGATGCCCATCCGGAGTCTGAAGTCGAGTGGTGGGAGAGGCTGACGCGGTGCTACCTGGAATACACCAACACGAAGGACCTGACTGACATCCAAAAGAAAACGGCGTTCAGCATCCTGTTTAGGCTCGCCATGGGTAACGGGCTTAAGGATGTGGAATCCGATTTTCTCCGCTTACCGCAAGGTGCGCGTCAGGAAATCATGAGCGTAATGGGCGAAACGATCCAATGACCTGGCCTTAATACTGCGCCCCCAGCTCCTCTGACTCGCCCCACAGCCGCTCCCACTCCTGTCCGTACCGTTGCGCCACCGCCGGATCGTGCAGTACCAGGACGTTCTCGGCGTTCTTGCCCTCCGCCCCCGCCGTGTAATTGAAACTTCCCGTCTCCACCGTCGCGCCGTCCACAATCAAAAACTTGTCGTGCATGATCGCGTACCGGTAGTCCACCCGCACCGGCACACCCTGATTCGCCAGAAATGTCGCCGCCGTGTACCGCGCCGTGGCATTGCTCTTGTCCACCACAACGCGCACGTCGATGCCCCGCCTGCGGGCAGCCAAAAGAGCCGTGGCAATGGGCTGGGACGTGAACGAATAGGCCGCGACCCGTATGGTCGAGTGCGCGGATTCGATGGTGTGGACGACCAGCTCGGTAGCGCCGCCGGACGGAGAGAATGCCACATCGACAGCCGATGAAATCGCGTCCACGGTCGCCGGGAACAGGAGCGAAGTGGTCAGCAGGGCGATGGCGAACAGTCTTCGTATCATGCCTTTTTATCGGCGGTTTCAGGTTTTGACCTTAGGGGCAAGCATACGAGTTCCCCATCGGCGGGTCGATACCCACACCTCAAGCACCTCATTTCAGAGCCGGTTGCTATGGGCTGCTTAATCCACAGCGGATGCGAACACCGCGCGCGCCGGGCAACGAAGAATATGGCGTAGCCGACGGCGGCGAGCAGAATGGCTACCAAGATGATCAGTTCCGTCATCTGCCCGCCTGAACGCTTGAATCGTTGACTTTAACTTTGCCACGCAACTGCCATATAGCATCACCGGCTCGTTTCATGGCTGCTGCAATGTCACGCCCGCGCTTTCTAGGGCGCTTCCTGCCGGGGCCAGTATGCTCATCGAGAATGTCCTTTGCAACGGCATCGCACATATGGGCTGCATTGGCTAAAGCACATCGCAAAGCAATGGGATCATGACCGGCTTCTTTGGATGCCTGTAAGGCCCACTCTTCATGAATAGCTTGGTGTGTCATGGCGTCTGTCAAACTTTAGAATGGTTGATCAGCCGGTAGTCATGCACAATGTAAGTATTTTCAGGGTAAATAGACCCTCGGATTTTCTTTGTGCGTCTGTAAACGTGACGGAACCATACGCAATACTTATCATCACCTTCAAAGAAGGATATAGGACGCCAAGCAAACCAACTATGCCAATCTCCCCAAGATTCGTCTATGGGGGCTTTACTGCCGCAAATCCGCATCATTTACCCACTCCATCTTCTATTTCTGATAAGGCTTGCTGTGCGTAGGCTTGAGCATCAAAACGCAGATGATCATCCTTTTCTTCCGCAATCGTTTCGAGATATTTTAAAAGCCGTTGATTGACCGATTCCCGCTTCGTCGCCGCAAGCTCATTCAGTTGCCTGAACAGCATCGCGTAGGCCGCTTCCCACTCGTCAGCCTTGGTGCGGTTGTTTTCCGTCTGGAAGTCTGCGAGGATTTTATCTGCCCATTCTGTTTGAGTTAACCGTATCTCACTGCATTCCCGCTTCGGCTTGCGCTGCATATAAGGACGTAATGCCTCTACTATCTCATTTGCATCGGCCCCAAGCTCAAGCTGCACTTCACATTCTTTGACGGCCTGAGTCTTGTCAAACAGCATCTCACTCGGTTTCGCTTGTGCTGCATGCTTTCGGATTATGATAATCGCGTCACGTAAAGCACGCCTATGGCACTGCTCTGAAGATTCTTTAGGAGAACCTTTCAGGCTGGCGGCGATTTCAGATTCAATTTCATTAATAATTTCCCGAATCAATGTATCGGTCATGCTAGTCCCCACGTTTTTGCAAGTGCTTGTGCGAGTTCTTCAGGCTTAAATCCGGTATCTGGGCCTACAAGAGTAAGCTCAAACAAGTTTCGTATTGTTTCAGCCCCCTTGCTGATATCAACTTGGAAGCGGGTCTTGCCCCTAGCATTCCAAGCAGCAATTACCTCTTGCTCTGTATCCGCAATAACGCACAAGTTCTGGCAGCATACTGACCAATCCATCGGCCCTTTGCTCAAGGTAGGCTTCTCGTCACAAGTTGGGCAATCAATCAGCGATTCCATCATGCGGCCCTCTCCTTCAGCTTCTTGCGCGCTTCCGTCAGATCCGCCATCGCAGAAGCCGATCCGCCCCTGTCAGGATGCGCGGCCATAGCCTTCTGCCGATACGCGGCGTCGATTTCCTCATCGGACGCGCCGGGTTTGATGCCGAGGACTTCGTGCGGGCTCTTTGGCGCAGACAGCGCCACGAAGCCGGTGAATGCGCGCTCAATCATTGTGCCGCCGCCGTGCCGCTCAAGCTGCCGCATGGCCTCTATTGCGAGCCCGAGAGAACGCATATTCGCGGCGGCGTTGTCGAAGCGGTCGCACGCCATCACCATCGGCCGTCCCTTGAATGTGAAATAAACGGCTACACCCTCATCCTGGATGCGTCGTTTGGATTCTGTGGGAATACCATATCGGTCCGTTGGATGATTCGTCGAAACGATTGGGCTTATGGCACCCAGCCGTTGCAACTCATCGTAAAGCTTGTCTCGCGCCGTGGCGAAGGTAACGGGGGTTGTTCCGTAGCCGCCATCTTGCCGCCGTTGCCTGAATTCGTAGCCGCGCTCCTGCCTATCGCTCGGCATGCGGGGCCAGCCTTCGGGCCATGAGAGCGGAAAGGATTCAGTCATGCGGCGGCGTCTTTCAATTGCCGTGCAAGGCTCTGTACCTCCGAGGCTACATAGCTCAAATCGCGGTAGGCCCCGTAAGCGGAAAGCTCCATGAATCTCATATAGGCGGCCATGCTTGGGCATAAATCAAACGCGTGCGCACAATCGAATCCTAGCCACCATACCCTTTCGCCGTCTTCGGTCAGATGGCAGATGCCTTGCGAATGATCATCGCCTTCCGGTTCGTGGCAGAAACCCGAAAATGTAAGGTCGCCATGAACGTCTGCCGCCACGTCGTTATAGTCTTGTTCGAACGCCGGATGCGCACGACTTACGCCGACATATCCGCATAGCGCCCCGACTGGATTGCGCACAATCAGGCAGGGATAGCCTGTTTCTTCGTCCAGCCATTGCTTCTTATCAGGCTCATTCTGCCAAGGACCTGCACCCCAAGTGGATTTGTCGACAGTCCGATATTCGATAGTCTTCATGGGGCTCTCCCGTGACGGTTGGGGTTGATTTTGCTAAGGGAAATCACGCCGCAGCCCTCAATGACTGATAAACAGTGGCGAAAAGCGCGTATGGCGGATTTCCGAACGGTTTATTGGCGGTCAGGCCATCACACGGCTTGCCCGTTTTTATGGAAACGGTGTTGCCCGAAACTACGGGCGCAGATATATCGGATTCAACCATCTTCGAGACTTCCTTCTCGTTGTTGTGGCCAGGATGCGGCGCTCGAACGCCGTACTCCCCCGGTTATAGAGCATCTGCTGTGGAAGTCAACGATTTCTGCGCTCTTGCCTTTAACCGGGCCATTCTGCCTACCTTAGGCTGCTTGAGTTCCTGGTAGGCCGCCTGAACCTCGATCTTAGACTTCGGTCGCCAAGACATGCGAAATCCAGTCACCAAGCCGCGCTCCTGACCGCCCTTCCGAATCGGTTCGACCTCCACGCAAAAATCTGCAAGACCATTCACCTCCAAAACGGCGGGTGCGATCACGCGCTGTAACAAGTTGGGGACGCGGCGCAGACGGCCCGGTTTAACGCCTAATAGTGCACGCAAGTCGTCAACCGAAAACTCGGCCTGCCAGACCACCCGCATGTTCACCCGCGCCGTCACCAACTCATAGAGTGCCAGCGCGTATTTCGAAGTGAAGGCAAACACCACAGCCTTCCGCACCTTTCCCCAAAGAGTAGAATCACGAATAATTTCCCGCATTTCCTTAGAGAAGCTATAGAGCAGCTGTCCCGTTGGATTATCCTCGTCGACGGTGATGGTGCTGCCCGCCAGGATGTTGGTGTTGGTGTGAGCGACATTTCCATTGCCGTCAAAAGCAGGAACCGATACTTCCAACTTCCTGAGCCTCTCAATGGAGGCGCTTACGCGTTCTCCGCCTTTATGATTGCCGCGTAACTCCGCGATGCCTATGACATGTCTGACGTCATCACACACCTTGGCTCCGGCGTTGGCGTACAAGAGGTTTACTATTCGCCGATCTTGAAGCGTCAGCGTCTCAGTGCCTCTGATTTCTATTAGCTCGCGGGCTTTCGCAAAGTCGTTGTCGCTAGTCTTGATATCGATGGTCTTGAGGTGCATGCGCCGATCAGGTAGTCGGATCGCTGCCTTAAGTCAAATCGCCCCAACATGTTACGTTCATGGAGAGCTGCTAGAGTTTCTGGGAGGCTTATCCACAGCAAAAGTTATCCACAGCGGAAGTAAGTTCTAATTCTTCTTGTTCTTTGTTCTTGTGTCGAATCAGACATTGGAATCAGACGTTTACAAGACCTATCGTAACGCTCTGGGGGTTTAACGTAACCAATTGGGGCGGCAACGCAACGGGCCGGGGGTACAACGTAACATTCTGGGGCGGTCCATCCACGCCTCGCCAAGCGCGTTCCCAAAGCGCAAGCGGGGCGATGGGGTGGGTAACCCGGTTAAGAAGTCACTGCGGCTAGCATTTTATCTTTTGAGAAGAGCCTCCAGTCTGTCTGGTACTTGTTGTGTTCATCAAGCCAGCAGAAGTCTGCCACATTGGAAAACACTTGTTCGGCTCGCAGCAATAAGAGTCTATTCAGGTGGGCAATGTACTTTCGATTCACGAACGCTGCGGGTTCTGGTTTGTGCGTCGAATAAATCACAACATGCTTACTCAGAACATACATGATGATCTCCGCATTCTTGAATCCCCTCATCTCATTCTTCGGCCCATCCAGCACAACGGGATTATCGGAACCGATGAAACCGCCGCTTGGGCTGATCGCAACGCGCCACGAGCGGCCAGCGAGAGTAGGCAGGATGTGTTCGGCGGCTTTGAAAGTCTGCTGAACGTACCATTCCGTCTGAACATTAACCGAGAAGCGTCCGTCGCGGTAAAACTCCATCATGCTCTCATACGCCGCCCCCGGCGCATCTTCGGCTATTCCTGCCTTTTTCAACGCGCGTTTCCACGTCTCTTCACTCTTCAATTCTTGCGCCAGCTTCTCACGCGCAACCGAATCAAGCACATTAAAGACGAGTGGGCGGAATGCGGGAACCCGCGCCCACTGAAGGGCAATGAACGGCAAGAGAACGCTGAATTCCTCGACGCCTGGAGCGCGCAACTCCTGATCAAGAGTCCGAAGGATCGGCGCGACCTCTCCTTCGATCTTCGAGAAGGCCTTTTCGATCATCACGGGGTCGAGCTGCTCATCCGACAAGCGGTAAAAATCCCTGATATGTCCGGCATTATTCGGGCTTGCCTGCCATTGCTTTTTCCGCCCTAAGTCGGTTACCCACAGCATCCCATCTTTCTCGCCGCTGTCGGTAAACCCGGCAAGCCAGCATTGCGGAACATAGTGGTGGCGTCGCGCTTCGGGCTCTTTCGGCATTGATTTCATTTTAGCTGCGCCATTCTGCGTCTTTGCGTCAATGCGTTCATCCGTCAATTTGTGGTTGCGCTCTTGCGCGTTTCTGCTAAAACGCATTTGAACGCAAACACGGAAACGCGCAATGATGATTTTCATAGCGATGGCCAGCCAGAAAGGGGGAATTGGTAAATCCACCATCGCCCGCCTGGTTGCGCGCGAGTATGCCAAAGCGAGATGGAACGTGAAGATCGCCGACCTCGACGTTTCCCAGGGCACGAGTTTCAACTGGCAGCAGCGCCGCCTGCAAGCCGGTATCGAACCCGTCATCCCGGTGGAGTGCTTTGGAACCGTGGATCAGGCCAAGGGCGCCGCACGTGGCCTCGATCTCATGATATTCGATGCCCCACCAAATTCCACAGCCGCCACGTTGCGGATTGCGCGCGCCGCGGACATCGTCATCCTGCCCACGGGATTGTCCCTCGATGATCTCCAGCCCTCCGTCCTGCTGGCGCACGAGCTGGTGAAGAAGGGAGTCGGTAAGCAGAAGATCGCCTTCGCCCTCTGCCGGGTGGGCGACAGCCATCTTGAAATCATCGAAGCGCAGACGTACCTGACGGACGCCGGCTACCGTGTCCTGACGGGCTCCATCCCGGAGAAAATCGCCTACCGCCGCGCCAGTGACCGGGGCCGGGCGCTGACCGAGACGCCCTTCCCGACGCTCAATCAGCGGGCCGAACGGCTGGCACAGAGCATCATCGATATGGTTTCCAAGCTCAAGAGGGCCGCATAATGACTAAAGTCCCACCACCGAGAGGCAAAGGAGAGCCTCCGCCACCGGATGAAACCGTGGGAAATCTGGACAAGGGGGAGTTCTCGCACCTCAATTTCCGGGTGCCGAAGGCGTTCCACAAGGAGTTCAGTATCTTCGCGGTTGAGCAGGATAAGAGCCAGATTCAGGTGTTGATGGACGCGTTCGAGGCGCTGAAGGACAGAATCGAAACCAGGAGCTGACAGGTCAGGATGCAACCGCCTCTAAAGTTGCTATAATCAACGGCTTATGAGGCCAAGAATCTTCATCGGTTCCTCGACTCAAGCCCAGAAATATGCTGGCGCCATACATGACAACCTTTCAAACGATGCAGAATGCACCGTATGGACTGAAGACGCCTTTGGCTTGGCGGGCCCAACGGTCTTGGAACTAATTAAAAATCTTCGCGATTCAGATTTTGGTGTCTTCGTTTTTGCTCCGGACGACACCGCCACGATCAATGAGGAACTCCTAAGTATCACCAGAGATAACGTCGTCTACGAAGCTGGCCTCTTCTCGGGATACTTGTCTCCTCAGCGCTGTTTCATAGTCATACCGCGCGCGACCAAGATTAGAATGCCGTCCGACCTGTTAGGAATAACTGTCGGGCGTTATGAGGATGATCGAACGGACAACAAACCAATCCGCGCGGTTGCCAGCTTCTGCCGCCAGGTCAAGGAGAAGATCGTAGAAATGGGTCTATTCACTGGCAATCCATATGATCGTCTCAATGAATTAGTCGTCAAATTTGACTGCACTAATTGGTTACCTGAAGATAAGGCCCGCGCTAATCCCTGGGAGGAACGAGTAAAGCGCAAGCACCAAGTCACCGCTGAAATAGACGCGTTCGTCAAAACCAATACCGTAAATAGACACCGCTTACTCGCCTCCGGTACTACTAGTCACTATATCGTTCTGCTTCGAGCAATCACTAATAATCCTGATGAGGGCGACTGCGCCTTGATCCGTCAACTTGACCATAACTTATTACCATCCGGATTTGCTCGATGGAAACTATTAGATGCTGTCGAGGCTCTCAAGAAAAAGATGCCATGTACCACACAACAGGTAGCCACTCTTCGCGACTGGCTCAAAAACTTACCCTTCACTGAAACGGACATCCGCACCCGGATCGACGCTTTTTAGCTGCGGTCGTCCAAGACAACAAAAAAGCGCCCCCGCCCGAAGGCGAGAGCGCAAGGGACCAAAACAATGGAGGGTAATCCACGCTCCAAACGGAGCCTGCACGGCACGTAAACTCGTTTCAATATGGCCCGCGCGTTAAGGCGCACAGAACCAATAGGATGAGCACGAAAACAGGGTGGTAGCGCATAAAGACCTCCTTCGGGTTGAAGGTGGCCTTTGGGCTGTTAATCGATTGTTTGTTTCCGGAAGTATGTACTTCCGTTATGGGTATTCTCGTAAGCCGCTCAGCAATATACAGCGGTCGGGGTGGGCGTTGCCGTATTCTTCGAGCGCCTGCGCGCAGTGCGGATACCGGCGCTTGAAATCCGGCTGAATCTCTTCCCAGATCAGTGCGTCACGGTCCCGTTGCGTCCAGCCAGGCGATGCGGGGCAGCCTACCAGTTCATACGTCGGGACTCCCGCACAGCTTGAAAGCAGAAGGATTAGCGCAAGGCAGCGCATACGCGCTCGTAGTCCTTGATGATGCCGTGCAGCGAGTTCTCGTGTGGCAGGGCTATGTCATCACGATAGTGTTCCTGCTTCTCGGCCTTCGTCCATTCGTGGCAGTAAATGCGCGCAGGGACCGGGGCTGGGCTAAACAGGCTGCATCCGGCAAGCGCGAGGCTACTTGAGAAGATCATCACTTTCTTCATCGTCGGTGACAGGCGCATTGGCTTCGCTCCTTGCTTTGGTGACGGCTTTGTGGGTTGCCCACAGGCTTTCAGCCCACTTCACGAGGCCGAACACACGGCACAGAAATGAGAGAACGGCCCAGATTGTCATTCGGATTTACCCGTAAAAGAGGGGCAGAAATAACATTGCAGGCCATATAAGCGGCCTCCAGAACAGCCCGATGATGAACTGGGCCGGGCTCATGTAAGCTACATATCTGTGCACCATGTAGCCCCACACGATGAAACCGACGGAGTAATACAGCACCGCATCCAGCAGCATCACCAATCTTCCAGCGTGCGTTAAGCTTTGCTCTCGACCTTGGCAGCCGCACTATCGACTGCTGCATCGGCGGCACCGACAACGGCTTGAGCGGCAGGCGTCGAGGTCACAGATGCCGGTAGCGCTTTATAGGAGATCTGAATCGCGGTTTTCAGGTCCGCGTCCGCAATAGGAATGCCTTTTGAAACGAGGTCCGCACTGGCGATGGCAAATGCTGCTGCCGCCTTCATTTCGCCCGTGCCAGGCGTAGCCACCGCAGCAACGACGGCATCATCAGCGGCCTGTTTAATGACGAGTGTCATGTCCGCGAGAAAATTATGAACCCACGCCAGAAGCGAAGTTTCAATCGGGGCAGCATCAGCTTTGAGGATGCCAAGTTCTTTCTCAAAATAGGCGATTACAGCATTCGTCATAGGAAACTCCATTGTTGGTGGTTTAAAACCCACGCGGATGCGCGGGCAGAGATTATTTGTCGGTGCCGCTTACGTGCGCCGGTTCGTAGTCCGCCCAGGCCGTCTCAAAATCATCGTCTATACGGTCCTTGCAGCAGCAGAGGCAGAGCAGCAGACATATACCAAGCAGGGGAAGAAACACGGTGGGGCGCATCAGCTTTTCCTCCGGTACTTCGCGGCGATATAACGCGGGACGTGGTGATGGACGCTCCTGACGCAGACCAGCAGGGCGACGCCGGCCGCAAGCGGCAGAGGGCTGAAATCGCCTTTGAACACGAGCTGGTATTGACCCATGAGTACAAGCGCCACACAGGCGCCGGATATGAGCCAGTCGAGCCATTTGGTCATGGGTGAACCTTACAGAAAGTTTTGAGAGACGATCCTTACCCGGAGTGTGGCGGGATACGTAAAACCCTCCGCCGTGGTGATGGTGCAGGTTACGTTATACACCGCGCCTGTCGTCCCACCGCCGAGCCTGATGATCGCCAGGGTTCCAAGGAGACAGGACTGCATGACCGAAATGCCCGGAAGCGAAGCAGACCAGCTCGCGGTCAGGATTGAGTCGCCCGCCTGAATCACCTTTGACCAGTCAAGGGCGAAATTAACGACCTCGGCACCCGTCTTCACAGCGACGACACGCATGCCGCCCGTGGCGGGCACCGTGAAGATCCGCGAGGCCGGAGGGACGTTCAGACCGGCGCCCAATGGACATCCATACTGGGCGAATCCGTAGCCCGCATACCCTTCAACCGCAGAGGGGCTCATTTCGCCCAGACCTTCTCTTCATATATGTTGAATGTCTCGGGGAAATTCGTATTGGCTACCGGCACCAGGTTGTTCGTCAGCAAGCCATTGAGGAACGACCCGACTGCCAGATTCACCCCTAGTTGGGGATCCCTGGAAGCAGTCCAGTGATAGGTCGCCGCTTTTATCATCTGTCCGTCGATGAACGTGTAGACCATGTCCGGTGTCCAGAACATCTGGAATTTGTGAACGGTGGTCGAAAAATCAGTCCCCGATGCATAGGTATAGACCGGACCGGATGAACTCCACAAGTTGGGGTTATAGAGGTATCCGACAAGGCTGCTAATTGGCCCTGCCGTATGCACGGTGACATCGAGCGTCGCCATGTTGCGCACGATATTGTCATATCCCTCCTCGACATCGACTTCCGAAGCGTCGCTGAAGCCGCTGCCCGCGCCCCCATAGAGCCAGAAGGCAGCCCATGCCCCGTACTGGCCGTTTGATGCCGCCCCTGAAACACTTCCCGCACCGTTATAAAGCGTGGCATTCTGCGGCAGCTGGGCGGTTAATTCTACGGCAAGATACCTTGCGCCATTCTGTGAAGGCGCGTTGTAATAATGCTTCGTCCATATTTGCCCGGAGCGGATCGGCTGGGAGAAGAATATCCCCTGCCCGCTTGCGACTGCATCGGCCGTTGCCAGCGGCGGACTGATCGTGACGGT
>Ga0302326_10017860_pt1 | contig 14751 bp, 11 predicted proteins | sample Palsa_T0_3_FD_202264 | JGI IMG/M metagenome (GOLD analysis project Ga0302326, IMG submission 202264) | Peat permafrost microbial communities from Stordalen Mire near Abisko, Sweden - Palsa_T0_3 | ecosystem: Environmental > Terrestrial > Soil > Palsa > Peat permafrost | place: Sweden: Abisko... | reverse complement strand
TTCGTCTGCGACATGACCGACCCCGGCGTCGACGTCCGGCCGTTGCGCCAGATCACCGGCGAGGCTGAATTCAACGAGGTCTTTCTTACCGACGTCCGGGTGTCCGACGCCAACCGGCTCGGCCCCAAGGGCGGCGGCTGGAAGGTCGCGACCACCACGCTGAACAACGAACGAGTAGCGATCGGCTCGATGGCCGGCACCACGCGCGAAACCGGGATCATCGGCAGGGTCACCGACGCCTGGCGGGCCGAACCGCGGCTGCGCAACCCCGCGATGCACGACGAGCTGATGCGGTTGTGGGTGGAGGCGGAGGTGGCCCGGCTCACTGGGCTGCGACTGCGGCAGCGCCTGGTCGCGGGTCAGCCCGGGCCGGAGGGTGCCGGAATGAAGGTGACGTTTGCCCGCCTGGCACAGGCGATTTCGGGCTTCGACATCGAACTGCATCCCGAGGAGGGGCTGCGTTACGACGATTGGACCATGCGCCAGCCCGACGCGCCTGACTTCTTCGGCCGCGAGCCCGGATACCGCTACCTGCGGGCAAAGGGCAACTCGATCGAGGGCGGCACATCGGAGATCCTGCGCAACACCATCGCGGAGCGCATTCTCGGGCTGCCCCCGGAACACCGAGTCGACAAAGAGATCGCGTGGAAGGACCTTCCCCGATGAGTGACCTGCTGTACTCCGACACCGAGGAAGCTGTGCGGGACAGTGTGCGCGGGCTGTTCGCCGACCGGTGTCCTTCCGAAGCGGTGACACGTTTGTACGATGCTGCGCCGCAGAACTTTTCCGATGTCTGGCATACGCTGGCCGCCGACCTGGGCATGGCCGGCCTGCTGGTGCCCGAGCAACTCGGCGGCGCAGGCGCCGGTGCCCGCGAGGCTGCCGTGGTCATGGAGGAGATCGGCCGCGCCGTCGCGCCGGTGCCGTTTCTGTCCAGCGCGGTGCTGGCAACCGTCGCGCTGCTGCACGCCGGTGACACCGAGACGGTCAAGGGCTTGGCGGCGGGTTCGCTCACCGCGGCGCTGACTGTGCCGCTGTCCACCGCGCTTGGTGACCCGGTCAGCGGTGTCAGCGCAGGCGGCAACGGGCTGACCGGACGGATCACCAGCGTGGCCGGTGCGGGCGAGGCCGACGTGCTGGTGGTGCCGGTGGCCGGACCGGACGGACTGGAATTGCACACCGTCGACCGTGGCGCGACGGGTGTCGCAGTCTCGCCGGTGCTCACTCTGGATATGACGAGACCCCTTGCTGATATTGACTTTTCCGGGGCCGCGTCGTCGCGTGTCGACACCGCACCCGCCGACCTCGCGATCGCCAATGCACTGGAGACCGGTGCGGCGCTGCTCGCGTCCGAGCAACTGGGTCTAGCGCAGTGGTGTTTCGACACCACGCTGGATTACGCCAAGCAGCGCAAGCAATTCGGCCGGGCGATCGGGTCTTATCAGGCCATCAAACACCGTCTCGCCGACCTGTGGATCGAAGTCAATTCCGCTGCGGCGGCGGCGCGCTATGCCGCTGATGCCTGCGCCCGTCAGGACGACGACGCGACGATCAGTGCGGCTGTGGCGCAGGCATATTGCAGCGGTGTCGCCGTGCACGCCGCCGAGGAATGCGTTCAGTTGCACGGCGGCATCGGAATGACGTGGGAGTATCCGGCGCATCTGTACCTGAAGCGGGCCAAGAGCGATCAGTTGGCCTTCGGCACCGGCTACCGTCACCGTGCCCGGTTGGCGGAGTTGGTCGACCTGCCGGTGTCCTGACCATCTAAACGACAGGAAAGAAAAAGTGGACAAGCGCACCCTCGGCGACAACCTGGAAGTCTCGGCGATCGGATTGGGCTGCATGGGGATGAGCCGCGGCTTCGGTCCGTCCGGGTCGACCGCGGAGATGATCGCGGTGATTCACGCCGCGGTCGAGCGCGGTGTCACGTTCTTCGACACCGCGGAAGCTTATGGAGACAACGAAGAACTCGTCGGCGAGGCGTTGGCGCCGTTCGCCGGGCAGGTGGTGATCGCGACCAAATTCGGTTTTGCCTTCGGCGCCGACGGCAACATCGTGGGGCTGAACAGTCGGCCCGACCACATCAAAGAGGTCGCCGACAATTCGCTGCGCCGACTGGGCGTGGAGTCCATCGATCTGCTCTACCAACACCGCGTCGACCCCGAGGTCCCGATCGAGGAGGTGGCCGGAACGGTCAAGGAATTGATCGACAGCGGCAAAGTGAAACATTTCGGGTTGTCGGAGGCGTCGGCGGAGAACATCCGCCGTGCTCATAGCGTGCAACCCGTCACGGCCCTGCAAAGCGAGTACTCGCTATGGTGGCGCGAACCGGAGGCCGAAATACTGCCGACGCTGTCCGAACTCGGCATCGGCTTTGTGCCGTACAGCCCGCTGGGCAAGGGCTTTCTGACCGGAAGCATCAGCGAGGAAACAGAATTCGACAAGTCCGACATTCGCAGCAGCATTCCGCGCTTCGCCGCCGACGTCCGAGAGGCCAACCGGGCCGTGGTCGACCTGCTTCAGACGATCGCAGCCCGCAAGGGTGCGACACCCGGCCAGATCGCGTTGGCATGGCTGCTGGCCCAGCGGCCCTGGATCGTGCCGATCCCCGGCACTCGGCGCCTGGACCGGCTGCAGGAAAACGTCGGGTCGGCCGATGTCGAGTTGACCGCCGATGACCTCCGCGAGATCGACGACGCCGCGGCGGGTATCGAGGTGCAGGGCGCGCGCTATCCCGACTTCATGCAGCGGTTGATCGGGCGCTGACCTGGCGGGCGACTTCGCCGTATCGCTCGAAACGCTCCGGATCGCCGACGGCGTTGTACAGCACCAGGCGGGTTGCCGTCGCGGCGTACTTGTCTGTCAGCGCGTCCGCCAGCGCGTCCCAAGTCGATTCGGTGGCAAAGGCGGCAATGTGGTCGTCACTGACTTGGGCTGCCATACCGGCGATGTCGCCGGCCTTCTGCTTCTCACGAATTCGGGCGGTCGTGCCCTCGAAGCCGGCCTCGTCCCAGATGAACGCGTAGTTGGGCGTACTGCCGTAGAACGCCATGCTGGCGCGCACCGATGCTCGCTGCTTGTCGCGCTCTTCATCGGTGTCGCCGACGATCGTCATGACCGGCACGATGATCGCGATGTCCGACGCGGTGCGCCCCGCTTTCGTAGCTCCTTCAGCGACTTTCGGCAGCACATGACGGCTGATGTAGCCGGGTTCGCCGATCGGATGGACGTGCACTCCGTCGGCCACCTCGCCGGCCATCCGTAGCATCCACGGATTCACCGCGGCGACATCAACTTTGGGATCAGGAGCATCGATCGGTCCCGGACTCCACTGCGGGGTGATGAAATCCAGGTCGTAGAACTCGCCGTGGTGATCGAGCGTGCCGGAGCGGAACGCGGAGAAGCACGCCTTCACCGCGAGCAGGTAGTCGCGCAGCCGTGGACCGGGCTGCTCAAAGGCAACGCCGTAGCGCCTTACGACGTGCGTGCGAACCTGGGTGCCCAGGCCCAGTCGGAAATTTCCGCCGGTGGCTTCCTGAAGTTCCCACGCGGTGGCCGCCGTGACGAACGGACTGCGCGGAAAGGCCACCGCGACACCGGTGGACAGCTCGAGGCCCGGCGCCGCCTGCGACGCGACGGCGGCGTTGAGATAAGCCGTGCGGCCCATCTCGGTGAACAGCAGCCCGGAGAACCCGGCGGATTGTGCTCGCCGGGCCAGGTCACCGATCCGGCCGAGCGGCTGCGGAGTCGTCATCGCATCGACGTGCATGGTCTGCAGCTAACCGTGCAGTTTCGCCCCGAAGAACTCCCGGGTGGCCGTCCAGTGCCGCTCGGCGGCGTCGGCGTCATAGGACCCGTTGTCGGGTACGGCGTATCCGTGCCCGGCGGCATACGTCTCGATCGTGTGCTCGACACCGGCCGCCGTCAGGGCTTTGTCGAGATGCTCGGCGTGATCGGCCGTGAACGACGCGTCGTTCTCCGCACCGCCCACATAGATGGCGGCCTGGATCTGGTCGGCTCGTAGATGCGGGCTGTCGTTGCCATCAGTGACCAGCCCGCCGCCATGGAACGACGCCGCCGCAGCGACCCGGTCCGGCAGACGTCCGGCGATGGTCAATGAGGCGCGGCCGCCCATGCAGTAGCCGGTAGTGCCGAATTTTGCGCCGCTGACCTCGGGCCGGGCGGCCAGGTAGTCGAAGAACGCGGTCGCGTCGGAGGCCCAATCGTCCTGGGTGATGCTGCCGAGCAGCGACATCAGGCGCTTGCGTTCGCTGTCGTCGGAGAATGCGGTCTTCATGTCGAACGGCGCCCACTCGCCCTGGCGGTAGTAGACGTCCGGCAGCAGCACCGCGTAACCGAAGTCGGCCAGGTGAGCGGCCATCTCGTCGAAGGTGTCGCGCACGCCGCCGGCGTCGGGGTACAGGACCACCCCTGGCCAGGGACCCTCTCCCTCAGGGGTGAACAAGCGGACGGGGCAGGAGCCGTCGGGCGTGGTGACGGTATCGGTGATGTTCGGCATGCCATCCGTTCTACTCCCCGGGTCTGGACGTATTGTGAACGCGTGCCGATCTCGACGCCCTACGAGGATCTTCTGCGTCTGGTGCTCGAGCAGGGCACGCCCAAAGCTGATCGCACCGGCACCGGTACCCGCAGCTTGTTCGGCCACCAGATCCGGTATGACCTCTCAGCGGGCTTCCCGCTGATCACCACCAAGAAAGTGCATCTGAAGTCGGTCGTGTACGAGCTGCTGTGGTTTTTACGTGGCGACTCCAACGTGAGCTGGCTACGGGAGCACGGGGTCACAATCTGGGACGAATGGGCAAGCGACACAGGCGATCTCGGTCCCGTGTACGGGGTGCAGTGGCGATCGTGGCCGACGCCGTCCGGCGAACACGTGGATCAGATCAGCGCGGCCCTGAAGCTGCTGCGGACCGATCCGGATTCACGGCGCATCATCGTGTCGGCCTGGAATGTCGGCGAGATCCCGCAGATGGCGCTGGCGCCGTGCCATGCGCTGTTCCAGTTCTACGTGGCCGACGGCCAGCTCAGCTGCCAGCTCTACCAGCGCAGCGCCGACCTGTTCCTCGGTGTGCCGTTCAACATCGCCAGCTATGCGCTGCTGACTCACATGATGGCCGCGCAGTCCGGCTTGGGCGTCGGCGAGTTCATCTGGACCGGTGGTGACTGCCACGTCTACGACAACCACGTCGAGCAGGTCAGCCAGCAGCTAAGTCGCGACCCGCGGCCTTACCCAAAACTTGTTTTGGCACAGCGCGATTCGATCTTCGATTACACCTACGACGATGTCGTCGTCGAGGACTATCACCCGCACCCCGCGATCAAAGCTCCAGTCGCCGTATGACATCAGCTGGCGATCTGGGCCTGATCTGGGCTCAGTCGACCTCGGGGATCATCGGTCGCGGCGGCACTATTCCCTGGGATGTGCCCGAGGATTTGGCCCGGTTCAAAGAACTCACCGTGGGCCATACCGTGGTGATGGGCCGCCGCACCTGGGAATCGCTGCCGACGAAGGTCCGGCCGCTGCCGCGCCGCAGAAATGTCGTACTGACCCACCACGCCGACTTCGTGGCGGACGGCGCAACGGTGGTGCAAAGCCTCGACGACGCATTGACCGATCCGGGCACCTGGATCATCGGCGGCGAACAGATCTACACCCTGGCGATGCCACGGGCCCACCGGTGCGAGGTCACCGAGGTCGACATCAACCTGCCTCGCGACGACGGGGACGCTGTGGCCCCGGTACTCGACGAGACGTGGGTCGGCGCGCCAGGGGAGTGGCAGGTCAGCCGTGCGGGTGTGCGATACCGGGTGCACAGCTACCACCGGGCCTAATCGCTCCGATCTGCGCCGAGCGCATGACCTGACTACCCTCATTTGAGGGGCAGCAACAAGGGTTCTCACAGGCATTTCCAGGAGGGAGAATTGGCATTGATAACCGAACCCGCAAGAAACTTCTCTCGAATGTTCAGGGGTTACCATCCCGCTGCGGTCGATGCCCACATCGAGATATTGACCACCAAGCAGCAATTGCTGCTCGACGACGTCGAGAGCCTGAGGGCCAAGCTGCAGGAACAGGGCAGTGAAGCGGCCGCGCTGCGGCAGGAGGTGGCCGTCCTCACCGATACGTCACCCTCGCCCCACGCGATGCAACTGAGGATGGCCATGATGCTGCGCCGTGCGGTCGACGAGGTATCCGAGATGCAGGCCGAGGCCCGCGCCGAGGCCGAGGCGCAGATCGCGGCGGCCGATCTCGAGATCGAGGCCGCCCAGCAAGAGCACAGGGACCGGTTGGCGGAGATGACCGCCGAGCTCAACAACCTCGAAGCCGAGTACCGAGAAACACGGGAGCGGCTCGACGCCGAACTGGCCGGCATGCGCGCCGACGCCCAGGAGGAACGCGAGCAACTCCTCGCCGACGCAAAGCAGGAGGCCGATCATTATCGTGCGCAGGCCCGGCGGGCGGTGGATGAGGCGACTCGACAGCGCATCACGATTCTGGAACAACTGATGGGCGTATGCCGCGGCCTCGATGCGGTGCCGGCCGCGCTCGAGCGGGCATACGAGGAACTCAAGAACGCACCCGAGGGCAGTGCCCTGGTGGCGTCAGGCCAACAAGTCAACGCGGGGTAAGCATCCGATAGCGCCGTCCCTGTCAGACAAGGACGGTATTCTCATCGCCGTGTCGACCCTATCCGCCGCGCAGGCCCGACGGATAGCCGTTGCGGCCCAAGGGTTTAGCGAGGCCCGGCCGGGTGGGCCGATCACCCGCGCGCACCTGCGTCGGCTGATATCGCGCATCCAGGTGCTGCAGCTCGATTCGGTTTCGGTCGCGGTGCGGGCGCACTATGCGCCGGTTTTCAGCCGGCTCGGGCCTTACGACCGTGACGTGTTGGACCGCGCGGCCTGGAGCCATACGGCGCGGTCGCCGCGGCTGCTGGTGGAGTACTGGGCGCACGAGGCCGCACTGATGGCCGTCGACGACTGGCCGCTGCTGCGCTGGCGGATGCGTCAATATCGGCACGGTCGGTGGGGCAGCCACATCGTCAAGGCGAACCCGCAACTGGCCGACGACATCGTCGCGGCGCTCGCCGAGCTGGGGCCGTCGACCGCCGGGCAGATCGAGAACCATCTGGCCGCGGCCCCTCGACTCGTCAAGGGTGCCTGGTGGAATCGCAGCGACACCAAGTGGGTTGCCGAGGCGCTGTTCGCTTCCGGCAGGCTGACCACGGCGACGCGGGTGGGGTTCGCCCGGCACTACGACTTGACGGAAAGGGTGCTGCCAACCGGGGTGCTGGCCCGCGAGGTCGACGAAGACGACGCCGTCCGGGCGCTCACGCTGCGGGCCGCCACCGCGCTGGGAGTGGCCAGCGAAGCCGATATTCGCGACTACTTCCGGCTGGCTGCCGGGCAGGCCAAGCCGGCGATCGCCAAGCTGGTGGCCGACGGCGAGCTCGAGCGGGTGGACGTCGAGGACTGGTCAGCACCGGCATATCTGGTTGCGGGGCAAGCCATTCCGCGACGCGACCGCGGTGCGGCACTGCTGTGCCCGTTCGACCCGCTGATCTTCTTCCGTCCGCGGGTAGAGCGGCTGTTCGGGTTTCATTACCGCATCGAGATCTACACGCCGGCCGAGAAGCGGCAGTACGGCTACTACGTGTGGCCGTTTCTGTTGGACGGCGAGTTGGTGGGACGGGTCGACCTCAAAGCCGACCGTTCCGCTGATGCGCTGCACGTCGTGGGTGCTTTCATCGAGCCGGATCGTCCAACGTCGCGGGTGGCTGAAGCTTTGGCCGGTGAGTTGGAAACGATGGCCGGCTGGCTGGGGTTGGGTGGTGTGAAGGTGAGTGGACGTGGTGATTTGGCGGGGGAGTTGCGAAAGGCCGTCGAGCGAGCGTGAAAACGTGAGACGCACAGATCCATTGGCGACGTCGGCGGCGCTGTTCATCGGCTACACCGGCCTCATGGTCTCGATCGAGCGACGACTTCGTCGCACCGGCGGCCCGGGGATCATCGCTTTCGAACTGGCGGGCAATGCGTCTCGAGCCGAAGACATGATGGACGCCTGGGGTTCGGAGGGTCAGCGATACGCGCGGCTATCCCTCTGGCTGGATTTCGGCTACATGCTGACGTATGGCGCGTTGACAGCCTTGCTTCTCGACGGTGCACGCCGTCGGCGCGGGCACCCCGCTGCGCTGCCGGCGTTGGCTGCTGTTGCGGTGGCCGGTGACGCGGTAGAAGGCATCTCGCTCCTCAATGTGCTCAAGGGGAGACGCGTGGGAGCCAATGCCCGGCGCGCCAGGACGGCCGCTCTCGCCAAGTTCGCCGTGCTTGCCGGCTGCCTCGGGTATGTCGCTGCCGCTCGTTAGGCGTTGATGTTGACTTTCAAATCGCTTGGATAGAGCCGCCATACCGCACGCGGCTCGCTGTTCATCTTTGCCTGTAGCTTGGCGAGGTCGGCCTGGAATTGGATCATCACCAGCTGGGCGCGGTAGTCGAGCACGACGTTGTCGAAGTTGGACATCAGGGCGCGTCGGTGGACATTCAGGTTGAAGTTTGCGTTGACCAGGCGCTGATAAATATCCAAAGGCTCACGCCGAAAATCGTCATAAATCCGCGCTGGCTGGCGATGCGTCCACAACTGATAGTTCCACATGAAGCTGCCGAGGATCTCGTGCTGCACGGTCACCAAGTACAGTTGTTGCGCCAGCATCCGCGCCAAACTCGCCCGTGTCACAGTCGCGGGATCGACACCAACTCCGCCATTGGGAACGCGCGTGTTTAGTTCCGTGAGCCAGGCAAGCGTCTCGGGGTCTCGGCGCACGCCGTTGGTACCGGTGGGATTTTCCGAGTAGTAAATCTTGAGATAGTTGCAAACGAATTGGTGCAGGACGTCGAACAGCTCCTCGAGGTTGTCTTGCGTCGGTGTGTCGAAGCCAGCGCTGCGCACACCACGCCGATCACCGTCCTCTTTAGGATCATTGACGATATGCGGATATTGCCCATAGGTGTCGTCGAACAACCGGCACATCTCGTCGAATTTGAGGCTGAAGATCGTTTCGAAGTCGCCCCCGGGTACCATTTGCCCGCGGGTGACCATGTCGTTGCTTTGCTGGGTGCCGTAGATGTATGGCCACAACAGCCGGAACAGTGGATGATTGGCTGACAGGCCATTGCGTGTGGCGATGGCCAGTTGTGCGGCGCCCGCGAGGTGCACCCAATTGAAGTGACGTACCAGCGAGAGGTGTGTAGAGGCCGCGCACAACACGATTTTGGTCGCTTGGTCCCATTCCGGGTCGGTTGGCGTGATCGGATTCGGGCTCAGCGCGGAGTGGATTTGGCTGGCCTGCAATGAACGTCGTACCGGATCCTTGCGGAACAACACTCGCGAACCGATGTTCACGAGGCCGTCGTGGTGGTCGTAACCATTGAGCGACAGAAAGTTCCACTCCCACGTTGCCTCATCGAGGTGGGGGTCGTCGACTTTCGTGGTGTAGCAGGCGAAGGGACCACGCACCGCCAGCGAACCGAGGTCCGGACTGCCCAGAAACTCGGCCGGCATTTTGGGCGCAGGGAATTGCGCGCGACGCAGACCGTTGAACGCTCTCTTCAACGCCACCTGCGGGTCGGCGTTTATCTGAGGTAGGCCCGCCTGCATGGGTGCCATGCAGGTGCTGTAGAGCCAAACCTGGAACTTGTAGAACCCGGTATGCACCGGAGATAGTTCATCTGTCGGGATGTCGGCGGGCGCACACACCATCACCTTGTACAGCGGCACGGCCCGAATGGCCTCGAACATCGGCTCCGGGACGATCAGATGCCAATCGTCGTCCCGCGGCCGCTCGATCTTGGGCGGGCGACTGAAAAAGAATTTCCCCCAGGCTAAGAAGTTCCACCACCAGCGCCGAGGAAGCCATCTCAGCACTCGCACTGCTGTCAGCATTCGCACTCCTGAATGTGCTCACACATGGCGGTACGCGTCGCCGCGCCAAGGGTCGTCCTTCAATTCCATGTCCCACTCGCGCAAGGGGTGGCGTTTAGGGTCCAGCACGGGTCCTGCGTCCCAGGGCTCGAAGGCATTCTTGATGTTGGCCAGACCGGTGTCGGCGAGTTCGGGGTAATGACGCAGGATTACGGTCTTGAAGTCGGTTTCGTCGATCCAGCGCAGGCCTTGGGCGGTATAAACCTCCTCGTTGTAGCAGTCGGTGTAGAAACGATCAGCCTGCAGCCGCCGGCTCGCGCTCACGATGAAGATCTGAAACACCGTCTCACCGAACCCGAAGTGGCTGGGTCGCTCGCCTTCGGCCAGCGTGCCGATCAGCAGATCGAGGTCTTCGACCTTGTCGGGGGGGCCGCCATAAACTGACCTCAGATTGGCCAGGACTTTCGGGTTGGCGGTCAGGTCGTCGAAGCTTTGGATCGACTTCAGCCCCAGCTGGCGGCGGAACGCGTTGTAGCGCGGTACGCCGCGCTCCCGAGCCCGCAGGATGTCTACCATGCCCAGGTCGAAGACCGGGTTGCCCGGGACACTGAGCTCTTGCATGAAGCGCGGAAAATTGTTGAGCACCAAGGCGCCCGGGTGCTGGTTACCGAACGAATAAAACAGGTCCGACATCGCGTATTTGGTCAAGATATCCCTGGAGCCGTGCTGGCGTGCGGCGGCGAAGCGGCAGGGGTCGATTTTGGATTTGCCGCGGCGCCGCAGCTGCAGAGTGTCCGGCAGCAGCGAATGCAGACGATAGACCTCAACGAATTCTTCGGTCAGTCCGAATGCGGCGTGGTGCCTGTTGATCGGATTACCCACGATGCCACCGAGTTCGGGGTTGCGGATGTTCACCTCGGCCACTGTTTTGCGGTCCTTGGCCTTACGCAATCGGTAGGTCAGCAAGCCGTACCAATTCGAGTTCAGCCCTATCTCGAGCGTTTCGTTGGGCAATATGGCCGGGGTCCATTCGACGGAGTGGATCTTGGCCATGACTCCGGCGTTGATGAGGCGCGCGACATTGAAGAGCTTTTTATCGTCCCAACGGGGGTTAGCCTTTACCAGCATGTCGCAGATCGCGTTGTGTTCGCGCACGAAGAGGGTGTGCAACATCGTCAGGCCGACCCACCAGTTCCGCACAAAGCCGGTTTCCTCCACGTCCGTGACGGGATCCACCGGCAGATTGCCATCGGCCTTCAACCGCATCTTGCCTGACTTGCCGCTGCGCAGATAGTCCTGGGTAACCTGGTCGCTGCCGTAAATTTGCGAGCCGTCCCACCAGTGGGTGACCTCGTTGATGAAGCTCGTGGCGGCGGGCTCTTTGCCACCGACACCGCGCGTCGGGTCAGCCTGGGTCTCACCGATCACGAGAGCGGTTTTGCCGTAGCGCGTGGCAGCTGGGTCGCCGGGCTGCAGCGGCACCGTGATGACGGACTTGTCCGCGTTGTCGCCGTGGCTGACCCAGTCGTGATTCATGAATTGGATCCACGATGCGGCTAAGAGGTTGAGGCACAGGACTGGTGCCATTTCTGGCCGACCATCAGCGCCGTCCGGGCGAGTGAGCAACTCGAGGCTGACTTTGCGCGGGTCCGGCGTGAGCAACCGCGGGTCCGTCTCGGGGTAAGTGGCCGACAAATCGACGTTCCGCAAGAACCGCGTGCGGGCGGCGCCCTCCTTCGGGTCGTCGGGGTTATTCCAGCTTCCGTCGGCGGTGCGAAAATGGCTGACCCCGGGCGCCGGGTCCTTGCCCATCCCCTTTGTGAGGAATGCGACCAACTGTCCAGGCGGGTAGGTGTTTTTCAGGTTGTTCGCGTTCAACAACTCGCGCACGTAGGCCAGCAGCAGGACTCCCACGAGCCAGCAACGGTGGTACCAGTTGGTCCAAACCCTGGCGCGATAGCCGTACACCCGGCCAAATAGGTTCATGAAGAACTCCACCACCGCTGTCCCGAGTACGCCGAGTCGGTCGCCCAGCCACAACCGCAGTCGCTTGAAGCAGCTCGGACCCCGCGAGGGCGCCGGCGGGTCAGGGAGGTCGGCGGGGCTGACATCTGGCCACTCCAGCAGTTCGGCCTTCTTGAACTGCTGCGGTTTCGGCACGTGGACGTGGATCTGGGCAGTGGCGTTGGCCTGCGCGAGGGCGCGCATTTCCCGCCACTCTTGGCATTCGCGGGCTGTGCCGCCGGCCTTCAGCGCGTCGTCGTAGTGCTTCACAGCGCCGGGGTAATCCTCTCGCATGAAGCACGCCAGCCCCGCCTGCGCGTCCGGTTGGCCCTTGGACGGAACAGTCACACGAAGCTCCTTGCGTGGCTAACCCCGGAACAGAAATGTACTAGAGGTGGGCGGGAACGGCGGCACAAAACACGCAATCAAACAGCGTGAAGACCGTTTATCGTCAATTCGCTTTCTCGTTCCATTCGTTGAAAAGAATAGGGCAGTGACCCCGAAGTTGCCGCCGAAAAGCGTTGACTGCCCGCGTGCGTCGCATGTGCCAAAAGGCTTCTGCCCTAGCGTCGGCGGTCGATAACCCGCTCTGTTGCTGCGCGGAGCTTTAAGGTTGATGCGTTGGGCGGTCCACACCACTGATAAGCGGCGGGAGAGCGGATGGGACCAGCAGGCGCGGTGTGCCGGGCATGTCGCACCGAACTGCGCGCCGGGGCCCGGTTCTGCGACGCCTGCGGGGCGCCCGCGTCAGACGCGCACCAGCAGCCGGAATTCAAGCAGGTGACCGTGTTGTTCGCCGATGTGGTGAATTCCCTGGCGATGGCATCGGCGCTGGGGTCGGAGCGGCTGCGTGAGATTATGGCCGACGTCTTCGACTGCGCGGCAACGATCACTCGGCGCTACGGCGGAACGGTGGACAAGTTCACCGGCGATGGCATCATGGCGCTCTTCGGGGCGCCAGTCGCGCTGGAGGATCACGCTTTTCGGGCCTGCCTGGCGGCCCTGGACATCCAAGAGCAGATCACGCAGCTGTCCGACGAAGTGCAACGCCGCGACGGCGTAGCGCTGCGGCTGCGGGTCGGTCTGAACTCCGGCGAAGTAATTGCCGGCGAAATCAGTTCTGATGCAAGGGCTTACACCGCGGTGGGTGAGCAGGTCGGGTTAGCGCAACGGATGGAATCGGTCGCCCCGCCGGGCGGCGTGATGCTCAGCGAGTCCACCGCGCGACTGGTCGAACACGCCACCGTGCTCGGGGCGCCCGAGCAGGTCAACGTCAAAGGCGCCGCTGAGCCGTTACCCGCGCGTCAATTATTGGGGGCCGCTGCCGATCCCACCGGGATCAGTCGGCGTGAGCCAATCCTGGTCAATCGCGCCTGGGAGATGAATTCCGTCTCCGGGATCCTCGATCAGGCGGTCAACGGTGCCGGATGCGTGGTCGGGGTGGTGGGGCCACCCGGTATCGGCAAGAGCCGCATCATGCGCGAAGCCACAACGCTGGCTACCGGCCGCGGGGTTGAAGTGTTCACCGTCGTCTGCGAATCCCATACCCGTGAGGTGCCCTTCCATGCGGTGGCGCGCCTGCTGCGGACGGTGTTCGGGGTCGCCGACCTCGACGAGCCCGCGGGCAGGATGAAGGTGCGAACCCGCATACCCGACGCCAACCCCGAGGACTTGCTGCTGCTGGACGACCTGCTCGGAATCGCAGACCCCGAGGCTGCACTGCCGGCCACCATCACCGCCGATGCCCGCCGGCGTCGGTTAGCGGCCTTGTTGAACACCGTCTCGCTGGCCCGGACCGCACCGGCGCAATATGTCATCGAGGACGTGCACTGGATTGACGAGGTCAGTGAGGCAATGCTCGCTGAGTTCCTCGCTGTTGTGCCGCAACTCCCTTCGCTGGTGCTGCTCACCTACCGACCCGAATACCGCGGAGTGTTGTCGCGGACACCGGGCTCGCAGACGATCTCGCTGGCGCCCCTGAGCGCGGTACAGACGGCGGCGTTGACCACCGAGTTGCTGGGTACTAACCCTTCGGTGCGTGCTCTGGCCGCGCGGATCGTAGAGCAGGCCGCCGGGAACCCGTTCTTCGCTGAGGAATTGGTGCGAGACCTCGCTGAGCGCGGTGTGCTCGACGGCGATCGCGGTGCCTTCCTCTGCCGTGACGACGCCGCCGACATCAGCGTGCCGGGCACACTGCAAGCCACCATCGCCGCCCGTGTCGACCGTCTCGGCAGGCCCGCCAAACAGTTCCTGTACGCCGCCGCGGTCGTCGGCGCGCAGTTCACAGCCGAACTCGTTGCCGCCTTGCTGAACGACGTCGAGGTGTCGTTGGCGATCGCCGAGCTGCTGCACGTGGAGTTGATCGATCAGGTGAAGTTCACCCCGCGCGCCGAGTATGCGTTTCGGCACCCGTTGATCCGGGCGGTGGCCTACGAGGCGCAGTTGAAGGCCGGGCGCGCTGAGTTGCATCGACGCTTGGCCGCCGCGATCGAAGAGCAGGAACCTGGAGCGGCCGACGAGAACGCAGCGCTGATTGCCGAAAACCTGGAAGCTGCAGGGGATTTGCGTGCAGCGTTCAACTGGCATATGCGCGCCGGAGCCTGGTCGTCCTTCCGTGACATTCGCGCGGCCCGCACCAACTGGCAGCGCGCCCGCCAGGTCGCTGACCGGCTACCGGCCGACGCCCCAGACCGTGCGGCGTTGCAGATCGCGCCGCGCAACCTGCTATGCGGCACCCTCTGGCGGACCGGTGGCAGCATCGCCGACACGGGTTTCGACGAACTGAGAGGTCTGTGCACAGCGGCTGA
>Ga0302326_10017857_pt1 | contig 14752 bp, 3 predicted proteins | sample Palsa_T0_3_FD_202264 | JGI IMG/M metagenome (GOLD analysis project Ga0302326, IMG submission 202264) | Peat permafrost microbial communities from Stordalen Mire near Abisko, Sweden - Palsa_T0_3 | ecosystem: Environmental > Terrestrial > Soil > Palsa > Peat permafrost | place: Sweden: Abisko... | reverse complement strand
GCTCCGCCGCCCTTCGGCAGGGTCACCGACGGCGCCGCCGGAGGGCCGCCCGCGGCCGGCTCCCACGCCGCGTTCGGCGCGCCGTCGCCCGGCTGGCTGGCAGGGGAGACCGTGGCCTGCGCCGAGCCTGGCTGCTCCGGAGCTGACCGGGGCGGGGCGTCATTATCCACGGCCGTGCCGCCTGAGTCCGGGCTCTTCGCCCCACCCGGACCGGGACGGCGGGCCGTACCGGGGCGAGGACTCCGCGTCGTAGTGCGCGATGACGAAGGCGCTGCGGATCTCCCCGGCTGGTGCGGGAATCTCGAACGTGTACCCGGTCGGCCGGTCGTCCCGCAGCGGTCCAAGCCGACGCTGGCGCAGGTCGACGGCGCCGAGGAAGAAACCGGGCCGTGCCCCGTCCGCGACGCACGTGAACTCGGTGCCGTCGCCGTGGCCGGCCTCGTCGGGCCGGAAGCGGACGAGGTGATGATCTCCGGCGGCGCCGGGCGCCTCGAAGACGAGCAGCAGCCGGTCGATCCACCGCACCCGCCGGCCGGGAACGAACGGGAACATCTCAGGTGTGAAACCGAGCCTCAGCCGATGGTAACCGTTGTCATGCTCCCCCCGGTGGTCCCGTTCCTCCCGGTGATTCTCCTCGCTGCCTGGCCCGCGCAGCGCAGGCCACGCGTCCGGGAAGTCCTGGTACACGTCGAACAGCCGCAGGCCGTCGCCCGGGAGCCGTCCGCGCGCATCCCGGGCCGCGGCGGCCCGCAAGATGTCACCGCCGTCGCGTGCGGTGTAGTCGAGGTGCAGGATCAGATCGCTCAGCGTGTCCAGGTCGAAGTAGTTGTTTTCCGGCGGCAATTCGATGCGCCAGCGGCTGACGGCCCCGAGGTACTCGAAAGGCAGGTAACGCTCGTCCCTGAAGTTCAGCTCGAACATGCCCGAGTCGTTCTGGCTGCTGCGCGTCGCGATTGAGTCTCGCGCCGCGTATTCGCGCACGATGCGCGGGTCGTCGGGGCATGGCTCGTACTCGCTGCGGTCCCGGCCGTCCGGGCAGCAGTGCTGCGCTGGAGGACGGATTTCCGGGTCGATGCGGGTCATGCTGCTGAGTAGGGTCAGGCGGCAGTGCGGGGGGTTGTAGGGACCGGTGACGCAAGGCAGCGTCAGCGCGACATTCTTGATGCGCCGCATGTAGTGGCCGGGGTAGTGGAGGTCGAACATCCATTCCGGGATGTCGATCTCGCAGTAGCCGGTGGTGCGCAGCCGCAGGTAGGCGGCCGGGAACTGCAGCCGCAGGGAGAAATCCTCGGCGAGTTCGAGTTCTCTCCGGTTTTCGTCGAGGTACGCCTTCTCCATGTGGGCGAGGGCGAATTCGAGGCGCTCCCCGGCTAGTAGGCCCTGGTGCAGGTTGTCCCACGTTTCCTCGGGGAGGAAGTGCCTGGTGGTATGCCCGCGCTCGAAGTTGAAAGCCCGCTGGGCTTCCCGCGCCGCGTGCAGCGCCAGCTCATACATCCGGTAATGCAGGGCGGCGGTCTCTTTTTGCAGCCAGAGGTAGAGTTCGGCGGCGGTGAACTTGTCGCGCAGGAAGTCCTGGATCTCGGTGGCGTGCTCGATCTGCCGCTGCTGGTTGTTGAGCTCCTGCAGGGCCTGGTCGCGTCGCTGCTGCGCGCCGAGGATCTGCAGTTCCGTCTGCTCGATCTCGATGGGCAGGGTCTGCATCTGATGGAGCCATTCGGCAGCGCGGCGCGTCCAGCTCGCCTCCGTCATGTCCAGCGCGGCGGTTGCACTCTGTATCTCAGCGGTCGTCTGCATGACTCGTGCGATGGTCTCGAACAGGCTGGCCAGCTTGGTGCCGATCGGGAACTGAGCGAATGACGACAAGGCCCCGACGAAGACGTCCGGGACAATGTTCATGATCTCGCCGATCACTTCCATGGCGATCGTGTTCGTGCGCGTCTGAATCGCGTTGGTGGAAAGGTTCAGGTTCTGGATCTCGTCATTGATGAGGCCGTTCTGGAGCAGATTGGCGTAGTACAGCAGATTGGTCTGGTTGAGGTCCTTCGTTTGCTGCAGCGCTTGTACCTGCCAGTCGGCGTCCCGCCATTTGTCCTGCCCGATGCTGAGGCCGAGAGCCAGCATCTCGCGGTCTTGTTGCGCGTGAATCGAGGCCAGGTACTCGGCGTCACCTTTCTCGTAGGCGGACAGCAGCGCGGAACCGAATTCGCGGACCCGCCCGGCGATCTCGCTCGCCTTCTGGATCTGGGACAGGAAGCGGTACGGGCTGGGGCGGCGGCACCATTCCTCGTCCTCGGCGCACGGTCCGGGAACGGTGCGCCATCCCTGGCGCATCGGGTTGTCCCCGAAGTAGCTCAGGTCGCGCCCCGGCTGGCCGTTGCGGATCCGGCGCGCGTCGAGGTAGCCGCGGATCAGTCCCAGCCGGTCGGCGGTGCGGTCGTAAAGGTCGAGAAGCTGGGGATTGAGCGGCGCGTAGGCCGGGACGAACGCGGAGACGGGCTGCGTGGTGGCCGGCTCCGGCAGCAGAAGGGTGTTCGGGCGGCGGCCCAGGATCTTCGCGGCCAAGTCGTAGAGCAGCCGCGCCTGCTGGAAAGCCTCCGGGGAGCGCCGCCGCCGCATTAGTGCGTCCCCCCAGTCCACCAGCGTCTGGCAGTAGCGCAATGTCACGGCACGGTTCCGCGCTGCGTCCTCACTGATGTTCGTACTGTCGCAGCAGGCGCCCGGCCGCGCGGTGACGGCCATGGACTCAGGTGTTTCCGCGGCCCCACGAGCACGCCGCAGCGCCGCCTCCGCGTCCAGCCAGTCCTGCAGCTGCTCGTCTGCTGGCCGGCCGTGTTGCACCCAGAGCAGGTAGGCTTGGCTCTCGATCTCGTTGTTCGTCGGCGGGACGGCCGTGTCGGTGCCGGGACAGTGCACCCAGGCGCAGTCCTGCCGCAGCGGGTCGAACGGGCGCTTGTACCAGCGCAGCGCCAGCTCGAAGCTGCAGTTCGCCCGGAGTGCGTCTCCGACGGCCAGCGCGGTGGAAAACCACGATCCAGGGAACAGCCGGGCGCCTGGCTGGTGATAGGCGAAGAACGGGTAAGCGGCCAGCCCGCCCGGATAGGGAGAGGTCGTGGCCGGCGGCGGCGGGGCCAGGACTTGCGGCAGGGCCACCGCATGATCCGGCGGCAGGTCGTAGCGGAAGCCGGACGGCGACGGGTCGTTGTATCCCTCGGGCGGCAAATCGGCGCCGCTGACCTCGAAGTAGAGCGAGTCTCCGGCTCGACCCAGGAAAACCAGGTCGCCGGGCGAAGCTAGCGCGACGTACTCTTCGGATCTCCGGGGCTGCCCGAATTCGCCGTTATGGACGCGGCACCAGGCTAGGCGGACAGCCGGGGCCGGCTGCCACTTCGCCAGCAGCGACGGTACCTGGTCTTCGTCGTTCCACTCCGCCGACTGCTGCTGGACCGGGTCGTAATACGAATCCTGGAACCCGAACTGGTAGCTGCCGGTGAAGCTGGCGTCGCCGCTGCTCTGGGTATCCGTCTGGTCGGTGTAGGCATAAAACTGCGTGCTGACCAGCCAGAAATAGTACTCATCGATCAGGACCGGGTGGTCCCGGCCGCACTCATGGCAGCAGGCGGTGCGGGACTCCTCCCCGTGCGGGACGAACCCGAGCGCCGCTTCCGGGACTCCCGCCGCCGCGACCCGCACGAAGTGCGTGCCCAGCTTCATCGCCGATTCCATCCACAGCGGCAGCGGCTGCGGCTGAGTGCCGTCGGCCGCCGCGGCCTGCGTGATCGCCCGGGCCGTGTCGGCCGGCCCGGCGCCGGGCGACGAGCCGGTTTCCGGGCCGGGGGCAGTGTCGGCGGGGGCAGCCGAAGTAGCGGTGGCGGAAGCAGCGACCTGCGGGACCGCGGCCAGCCAGGCCGGCTGGTCCGGGTACTGGGGGCGGCCGAGCGTGGTGAGCCCCTCCCGGGTGGCCGACGCGGCCGGCGGTGGCGTCGATGGCGGGGGTGTGGCCAGCGGTTGCGGGGGCGGTGACAGCGGGCGGAGTTCGGACGGAACGTGCCGTTGCAGGAGCCCTGGTGCGTCTCCCGGGGATGCCTCGTCGCCGGCCCACCAGTCCGCGCCGCCCGGTGCGGCCAGGGTGAGGGTGGAGGTGCGCAGCTGAGATTCCAGGAACCGGAAGGCCTCGGTGCGCCGGGCCTTGTCCAACTCGGTCCACTCGATCCAGTTCTCCTGGTAAAGATCCCTGAGCTTGCCCCGCTCCCAGGTCCGGTAGGTTTCGAAGCGGCTGTCCCACAGCCGGGCGAATTCGCGGGGCGCGGTCCAGCCCCGCTCCAGCCCGAGCCGGCTGCGGCAGACAAACGACTGGACGGCCGTGATCGCCTCCTCGATCCGGCTTGCTCTTTCGCCGCCGCCGGCCTCGACGTCGAGTAGCAGGAGGTCGCTGAGGTCGCCGGGGGCCGTGGCGAACGTTCCGGCTGGCTGCCACGTCAGCGGGACCCGGTTCAGGCGGCACAGGTAAGCGATCAGCGCCTCGCGGCCGCGCTCGCGGAGCCCGTCGTTGAGCCGCCGGAGGTCGGGGTAACGGCGCGGCTCGCCGTTTTCGCAGCAGCCGTCCGCGACGAAAGCGCAGAGGTTCGCGTTGCCGGTTTCCGTGACACCGGATGCGGGCACGGCCGCGCCTGGGTCCTGCGCGGCCCACAGGTCCGGCCGGGCCGCGGACATGTCTTTCGGGTCGAAGCGGTCCAGCATGCCGCGGAACCACTGGTCCGCATGCCAGACTCGCGACAGCCAGCGGTCGTCTTCCAAGTCGGTGCTGCTCACGGTGTAGACCGGGGTGCTCTGATCCTGGTAGAACCGTAGGTCGATGGCCCGGTAGCCCGGGCCGGCGCCGATGTGCCGGAGGAGCGGGGCGGCATCGGCAGGCTGGTTCAGCTGGGCGTCCCGGAACAGGTGCCACAGCTGGCCCTCGCGCCGCCGCTCGACTTCCCTGCGCACCTGACCGTAGTCGAAGAGCCGCTCGAACCAGTCGAACATCGCCTGGGTTCGCTGCCGGGACGGGTCCGAACGGTCTCCGGGTACGGGAGCGGGCGCGTGGTAATTGTCCAGCACGGGCAGGAAATTGAAGTCCAGGCCGGCCAGGTGCGGCGCGAAGGTGCTGGGGCTCGTCCGGTAGTACGCGTGTCCGGCGAAGTTTGCCGGGTTGGCCAGAAGGTAGCAGAGCTCGGACTGGTGGTCTTCGCCGCCCCGCGCGGACAGGCCGAGGTGCCCGGCGAGCACGACCGCCTTGAACAGCCGCAGGTAGGTGCGCCGGGCATCGCGAAGCGTGCTGGTGTAAAACGCCTTAAGGAAGGCCTGGGCCTTGCTGCCCTCGGGGAACGAGATTCCCTGGTCGAGGGTCTGATCCTGGAAATCGCGGTACAGGTTCCTGGCCGGAAGGGTGACGAGGCAGTCGGCCGTGTCCGGCCCGGCGTACTTCAGCTGGAAACCCGTATGCCGGGGATGGGCCTCCCCGGCGGTGAGATCGGGTCCGGGCTGGCTGAATTCGATCACGATCTGGTAGGCGCCGCGCCGCAGGCGGGTCGTGTCCCGTCCGTGCTCTGTCTCGCCGGGCCACCGGTGGTTGAGCACCACCCAGGTTCGCTGGCCGCGTTGCAGTGTCAGGCGCCACGAGGCTTCCCTGGCCCGGTGCGCGTCGGGCTTCTCGCCGTCCGGGGCGGGTGCCCCCGCGTGGAACGCGTAGTCACCTTCCCCCTCGATCAGGAGCACTCCCGACCAGCGGACCCGGACTGGCGCCGCGCCGCCCAGGCACAGCCCGTCGCTGGTCCTGACGGCATAGCCGTTGTTCACGGTCGCCAGCGGGCTGGCGGCCGCCGTGAACCCGAGCGGCGGCACGATCGTCGGGACCGGGCTGTTGGTAAGGTCGCGTTCGTGCCCAAAGGCCTCCAGCGGCCCGCGAACCTCCCGCCAGGCCACCTGAGCGGAGGCTGCGGCGCCGCCGGGCGCCTGGTCGGTGTCCTGGGTGGCGGTGTCCTGGGTGGCGGTGTCCTGGGTGGCGGTGTCCTGGGTGGCGGTGTCCGGACGGGACGTCCCGGCCATTTCGTACTCGCCGAGCAGACCGGTCCCGGCCAGCCCGAGCAGCGCGGCGATCGCGCTCCCGGCAGGCGGCGTCCACATGACGGCCGGTGCCACTCCGGAATCTGACTCCCACGGGGTCCCGGTGTTCTCGTCCGAGAACAGACGGCCCAGGAGGAGACCGGCTACCTGGTCCAGGTCTTCATGCCTGCCGCCCGTCCGGTGCGCGACATGGCGGGCGAGATGCCCGGCGATGACCGCGCGCCGGGCGCTGGCGAGCCCGACGTGGCGCCGGAACCAGGACCAGCGCTCGTCCTCGTCGTGTTCCTGGATGAGGTGGATCTCGGCGCTTTGCCAGTCCGGGAACAGGAACGCGGCAAACGCCAGGTCGGCCCGGGGCGCGAAATAGAGGTCCTGCACGGCCGCCTGTTCCGCCTGGTCCAGCTGCGGGAGCTGGCTGAGCTGGGCGGCCACCTCCTCATCGCGCAGGGGCAGTTGCGTCCACAATTCGCCCGGCCCCGCGTCGTAGCGGAAGGGACTGCGGTGCGGTGAGTTCCAGGCCGTGGCCGACGTGAGCGCCGTCCGGTACTGCCGCTGACCGCCACTGACCGGAAAGCCCGCCGCCTCGAGCACGCGGGGGAAGAAATGTTGCCCGAACGACAGCAGCGGGTCCTGCCCGTCCGGCGGTGCGTAGCCGAACTTGTCGCGGAACTCGGTCACCACCTCCGGCCAGGTCAGCTCGCAGGCTTCGTCCTCGTCGGCCTCCACCGCCAGCAGGGCCTCGCGCAGTTTCCACAAAGAGAACGGCCCGGCGTCCTCCGGCAGCTCGAGCGGGTAATTCACCGCGTCGTCTGGATCCTGGAGCGGGAACAGGTGCTCGCACTCGCGGGGATGTTCGGCGTTGAACAGGTAAAGCAGCTCGTCGATCCGGAAACTCGACGCGCTGATCTTGGCGAGGACTTCGGCGAACCGCAGCGTACAGCCGGGGGTGCTGTGCCAGGTGTCGGCCGATGGCTGGGCCGCGGTCGGCGGGTTGAAGCCGGCGAGACGGGACAGGCCGTCCAGGTGGTCCGCCATCCGCGCGTCGTCTTCGCGGGGCGGATGCTCGCTGCCGTACCGCCGCCGGGCGCAGGCTGCGACGCCGTCCAGCAGGCGGCTGACCGCCCATTTCCATTTCTTGCTGCCGGGTCCGGCCCAGAGGGCGAGCAGGTGGGTCCGTTCGGCTCCGGTCGTTCCCGTGGCCTGGTCCGACTGGTCGGTCAGCGGCAGGCCGAAGTCATCGCGCAGCATCTGGAAGGCGGCGAGCTTCCGGATGAATTCGGGGTCGGGTTTCGTGCCGGTGAACAAGTTCAGGACGGTGCAGATATCGTAGAGCTGCTGAAAGGTGTACCCGGCGCCGGGCACGTCCCGCAGTTTCCGCCAGAGGCGAATGAAGACAGCCAGCTGAAGCAGCACCTGTTCACGGGCATCGCCCTCTGGGAGCTGAATTCTGTAGTCCTCTAGGCAGCAAGGTTCGCATTCCGGGTAAACATTGTGCCCCTTGTCCCCGTCGCTGTCGCGGTTAAGCTGCGCGAATACGGTCGCGGACAACTCGAGAAATTCGCAGTACGTCAGGCAGGTGCGGCTCAGGAATTCCGAGAGCACGGCAACCTCGTCCGGCCAGGACTGGTCGGCGGCGGACGCGGGGTACCCGTACAGTTCCGCGACTGGCACCGTCGCAGCGGGCCGCTCGTCGTAGACGACAGGAGAACTCGCGCAGGGCTGGGACGGTGTTCCCTGGAACAGCAGCGTGTACTCTTCCGGGGTGATTCCCAGGTATTCGATCGCCGTATCGATGGGCACCGGCGAGCGCAAGAGGTAGGACTGGAAACCGGCGGGAGGGTTCGCCGGGTCCAGCGCGAACTCGGTGATGCACTTGCGGAAGGCCCGCAGTTCTTCGAAGCGGGAACTTCCGATCTGCCGCAGATAGGACCGTGACACATCCAGTGCCTGTGAATAAGGCAGCCGGCAGGACGAGAAATCCGCCTTGAGGTTGTCGTAGGCCCGCGGCCCGGCCGGCTGGTTCTGCCCGCGGAATGGTGCCGGGGTCGAATGCTCGGGCATCGCCGCGAAAATCACCGCTGGGTCATGGCCACCGCTGTCTTCCCCGTCCGGGCCATCCTGCTCTTGGCCGAGAACATGCCCAGCCAGTTGATCGGCCGCGGTGTCATAAATGGTGCCGGTGGGGACACTTTGGCCAGAACCGGCGGGTGGGGGCTGAGTAGCGCCCAGGTACTCCAGGCACTCGTTAACGATGTCGATCAGCGGCAGCGGGGTTTCCAGGTTCGCGCTGCTCGCCAGCAGGGCGCCGAGAGGCCCGCGCCTAGCGGTCACGGCCGTGCCCAGCGTGGTTTGCCCGGAACCTGGCTCCGCGAACGGATTGTCGCAAGTCGACGCCGTCGACAGCTGCAGCAGCTCCTGCAGGTAGGCGATCGGCCCGGTCGGCGACAGCCACGGCGGGGGGACGCAGTTGACCAGCGAGCCGTCCGGGTTGACCGGATGGAACGGTTCCCCCACCGGACCGGTAGGGGACGTCTCCGGCCCGTAGAGCGCGGCGGCGAGGTCGTACGCGACGGTGCCCGTCAAGGCCTGCTGGAAGTCGGCCCCGGACAGGCTCGTAATATCTGCCGCGCTGCGGAAGCCGCGGGCGTAGAGCGCTTCCATCACCGAGAACCGCAAGCGCGGATCCGGGACGACGCTCGGGCTCGCGACTTCCGCGAGGTCATTGACCGTGGTCATCGCCTGGACAAGCCACGCTTGCGCGGCCGGGCCGATGTCGCTGGACACGTTCTGCACCGCCGTGGCCAGCTCCGTGCCCGACAAGGCACCGCCGAAGGTGAAACCGGAAGAAACACCCGACGCGGCCGCAAGCTCGTCAGCGGCCTCACTGATCAAGTCGGGCGCGGGCAGCTCGAAGGTCGGCGGCGTGCCCGCGGCGGGCAGCTGAGCGGACGTGGCGACGGACGAGACAGTGAAGAACTGCTGCACGGCCCGGATGAACGCGCGCACGCGCACGGCCACGTACCCGGCCTTCGGGGCTGCTGGTCCGGCCGGGGAGACAGGGGCGACTGGCGCCGTGAACTGCGGCAGCCACTGCGGGCCCCCCGTCACCGTGAAGAAATTCGTCCACTGCGTGGCGGTGACCTGTTTCAACGCGGCCACGGTCGGCAGCGGGGCTGATGGCGACGCCGCGCTGGGCAGCCAGGCCGCTATCTGGTCGGCCAGCGTGCTCGGCGTCATCACGAACGTGACGGCCGAGCCGCCGGGAACGTCGCCGGAGACGCCTGGGCCGCTGAGCTGGACGGTGGTGGCGGTCACGCTCCCCACGGTGGTGCCCGGGGGGATATTCGTCCCGGACACCGTCATTCCGGCGCTGATTCCGCTGGTCCCGCTAAAGGTCAGCGTGTTCCCCGACGGGCAGTCCACAGTGGTCGCAGCCGTGACCGAAGCAGCAGGCGGGCTGGGGACCAATGTGAACGTGACTGGTGAGGCAGCCGCGATATCGCCCGTGACCTGCGTGCTGAGCATGACCGTGGTCGCGGTGACGGCCACCACGGTGGTGCCCGGGAGGAACGTGCCCGGGACGGCGCTGCCCGAGAGAGCCGCGCCCGGGGCGATGGCGGGGCTGGAGACCAGCATTCCCGCGCTGATCCCGGTGGTGCTGGCAAAGGCCAGCGTGCTCCCCGACGGGCAGTCGGTACTGGTCTTAACCGTGACCGGAGCCGCGGGCGGGCTGGGGACGAGCGCGAACGTGATGGGTGCGCCGCTCGGCACGTCGCCGGAGACGCCTGCGCCGTTGAGCGTGACGGTGGTGGCGGTCACGCTCCTCACGGTCGTGTCCGGGGGGATATTCGTCCCCGAGGCTGCCATTCCGGCGCTGATTCCGCTGGTCTTGCTGAAGGTCAGCGTGCTGCCGGATGGGCAGTCGGCACTGGTCGCAGCCGTGACCGGGGCCGCGGGCGGGCTGGGGACGAGCGCGAACGTGATGGGTGCGCCGGTCGGCACGTCGCCGGAGACGCCTGCGCCGTTGAGCGTGACGGTGGTAGCGGTCACGCTCGCCACGGTGGTGCCGGGAACGATGTTGGCCCCGAATACCGGCATTCCGGCGCTGATCCCGCCGGTGCCGCTGGCCCCGCCGAAGGTCAGCTGCGTTCCCCCGGCCGGGCAATCCGCTGTGGTGGCAGCCAGCACGGGCGGGATGGCGTAGTTGAAGACGAGCGGGGTGCCGGCCGGCACGCCGGTCCCCTGGACCGGTGAACTCAGCGTGACGGTCGTGACGGTGCCCGTGGGGCTGACGGCGCTGACCGTCGTGCCGGGAGTGATGTTCGGCCCGGCTACCGGCATCCCGGCGCCAATTCCGGGCCCGGTCTTTCCGGTCGCGGTTGCGAAAGTCAGCTGCGCTGATCCTGCGCCGGCCGTGACCGTGGGGCTGGCCGTGAACGGCGGAATGACGTACCCCTGCGTCACCGCATCCAGATCGAGAGCCAGGTAGCCCTGGGGATCGGTGATGGCCAGCTGCTGCGTCCAGAGGTTGAAGTCGGTGGTCGGGTAGGTCAGCGGGGGGTTCTGCGGTGCGGTGGCGGCGGGATCAAGCGCGGATAGCCAGTCATTGACTAGGGACGCGAGCGGACTTCCGGCCAGCACCGTCACCGACGGGCTGCTGGACGCGGCCGAGACCCCGAGCGCGGCCAGCCGGCGTGCCGCCTGGAAGGAACTGATGGGCGGCAAGCCCAGGCTGGTGTCGGCGAAGGGCTCGGAATCTTCGATCACCGACGAGTCCACGGCGATGCCGAACTGCTGCAGCAGACGTTCGATGGCATCCCCAGTAGCCATCTGGAAGCGCTGCGCCGCGCTCGTCGTCTTATCTACGTTCGCACCTAGCGCGTAGAAGAATGCGGCCGGAACTCCGAAATTGAGGCCGCTTGGCCCGCCGGGCCCGAGCCCTTGGAGCAGTACTTCGCTTTCGACCGCGGTGGCGAAAGCGGATGATGGATCGACCGGAAATTCCAGGAGCGCGGCCGTCGAATTCAGGCTGGCCTGCTCGCAGGACACCGCGGCCGATGCCGCGGCGACGAATTTGGCCAGCCGCTCGGCGTTGGCATTGCCGGTAGAGTAAAAGCTGTTGAGCGTACCTTCGAACTGCTGCCGGTCCTGCTCGAGATTAGTGCTGCCGTTGGTATTGCTGGTAGTACTGCCACCGCCCCCGGTGGCCGGGGGAATCGTGTAGAGCGACTCCAGCAGGTCAGGGGGTGCGGGCAGGCTGTTCTGGTAGCTCCAGATAATGTCGTAGGCGACCCGTGTGCAGTCAGCGGGAGAGGCGATGAGCGAGGAAAGCGTCGCGCCCGGTATGGTGTCGTTCGCCAGGGCAGTCTCCATCGCCTCCAGGAGAAGGTCAAACGCGGGCGCCGAGCCGTCGCTGGGAATTGTCAGCGGGACCAGACTGGTGCCAGGCTGCGGCGGAAGGGTGATGTAAAGACTGGTATCGCTTTCCGGAATGGACTGGTACATATAGAACGGGAGCTGGGCGTCAATTGGGGTCACTGGGACGTTATAGAACGTATTACCGACAGGGATGATATCAGCGCCGCGGGTCGCTACGATTTCAATGTCGTAGTAATCATGGACTATTGTAAACGTGATCTGCGTGCCGCTCGGAACATCGGCCGAGACGGCCGCGCTAAGCGTAACCGTCGTGGCCGTCATGCTCTGCACGAATGCGCCCGAGGGTATCGCCGGAATGCCGGACACCGGCATTCCGGCGCCAATTCCGTCCGTCCCGCCCGGGCCGCTAAAGGTCAGCAGCGTGCTGCCTGCCGGGCAGTCCGCGGCGGTGGGCGCCTGCATGGACGACTGCGGCGGATTCAAGGGAATGAGCGCCGTGGCCACGGCGGCCAGCGCCCATTGGCTCCCGCTGCCGACAACGTGCTGGGCGATCCCCGAGCTCAGCGGGAACGTGAACGTCACCGCTTGGCCCTCGAGCGCCTCCAAGACGAGAATCCAGGGCCCTTGCAGGTTCTGTGAGAGCGTCACCGTCGTCGAGGTCACGCCGGTGACCGTCGTACCGGGCTTGATGATGTCCGGTATCGGAGCGAGGGTCATGCCGGTGGCGATGCCGTTCGTTCCATTCGCCTCGAAGGTCAGTTGGTTGAGCGCACCAGGGGTACCGCCCGCAAGTGGCAGCAGCTGGAAATAGATGTATGGCTGGTTCAGGGTGAAAATGACTGACGCGGGAGAGCCGGACAGGGCCTGGGAAAGCGTTACCGAGTTGCTCGCCGCATCCGTCTCTGCGACGGTCGTGCCGGAAGCGATGAAAGCTGACCCCGTCACCGCCATGCCGACCGTGACGCGGCTCACGTCGGCGAAGTGCAGTACGAAAGGCGGGTCGGCCGCTGTCTGCGGCTGGCCGTCTCTGGTTGTGGCCGGCGAGGTGGTGGTCAGGGAGAAAGAAGATGGCGGCGCGTTTGCCGGATCACCGCTGGGTGACGGGCCTATGAACTCCACGACCGTCCCCAGAGGGACATAGTTCGGCAGCGGATTATTTAGTGTTACCTCTCCGGGTGCCGGTGGGTTTGCCGCGGTTATCGCAGTGACTTGCAGATTGGAACTTGCCGGGATCGTCCCGTCCGCGCTGCTGACTATAGAGCCGACCGGGATTCCATCGGTAGAGTCAAATGTAAGGGTTGAGCCGGGATCTGTAATCGGAGTTGATGCCGAGGTTGCCGTGGATACAAGAGAAACATATCCCGGCGGGTCAGGAAACAAGTACGCCGGGGAAGAGTACGCGTAATCACTAAGGGCGTAACCGGTGTTAGCGTCAAATACCTGGAGTCGCAGCCCGTCCAGATAAGTACCGAATGCGGCTCCGCTGACCGGCGACGCCGGAACGAGCCGAGCCACGATGTAACCGGGTGAACTGGACACAGAGGTCTCCTTCAGGGAGAACGGGCCGCCGAGGCCGCCGCGTCGAACGTGGTCAGCCGCTCCGCGTTGGCGTTGCGCGTCGCGTAGCAGCCCCACTTAACGGGCGACTCGGGCACCAGCCGGATTACGACGTACGGCTGAACATCCGGAGGACTTCCCATGGCAACATCCCCGCATAGCTGACGTTGGTAGCACCGGGTCTCAGCGTGGCCGCGAGTCTTCGCTCGGCCTGCCTCAGACGCCCCACGCCACGCAGTCCGAACGCCAACGCTGCAATGCTTGCGTGGATAGCAAAATGGCGCCATACGGAGAGTTCCGTATGGCGCGTACAGCGGTGAGAATTATCCTGTGGCCTCCCTGGCAGGGCGTGACTACCAGAAGATCCTCGACCTCACCATCGCTGTCCTAGACAGCTATACCGTGACAGCCGCGTGGGACGCGATGGTGGGAGAACTTGTCGCTGCTATGTCGGGCGAGGTCGGCTGGATGTATGAGGACATCAACTTTCAGCGCAACACCGGGCGCCTATGTGCGTGGTCACCGGCTGTGGTCGGCCATCAGCCACTCGAGTCGCTCCTTCGAGCCCACATGCCCCATCATCCGCTTGCCGTGCACTTGGCCGTTACGGATGACCTGGCACCGGTCACCGTGCACGATTTGATCAGTGACCGGACCTGGCGGAACAACCCCGCCAGGTCGGCCCTCCAGGCCACCTTTGGTGTCACGCGCCAGATCGTGCTCGCCGTGCCGAGCGCCGCGGGATACCCGGCCGCTTCGCTGACCCGGCGGGTGTGTCTGATCAGCCGTTCCGGCAAAGATTTCACGCTCGCCGACAGGAATTTCGCCGGGCAGGTGCAGCCGATGCTTATGCGCCTAGATCGCCACCTTGGCGAACTCGACCGTTTGCGCCGCCTCGCCGCGGGCGGCGCGGACGTCCCTGAGCGCAGGGCCGCGGGGATCGGCCTCACCCCGAGAGAGCTCGCCGTGCTGGCGCTGCTCGCAGAAGGCCTGACCGCTACTGCGCTGGGCCGTCGGCTAGGGATCTCCTCGCGTACCGCGGTAAAGCATCTGGAGAACATCTACCGGAAATGCGGCACATCTGACCGGTTGAACACCGTGCTGCTCGCGAGGGAGCTGGGCCTGGTACCGGTCCGAATAGGTCCGGCTCTCCAAGCTAAAGCGGCTTCTCTTCGAGAATCACGGTTTTCACTTCGTGAACGTCAGCCACATGGGTCGCGAGGCCAGGGCCAGCAGCCTGGCCATCTCGGACCATTATCCTCCTGTCTCCCGGTGCCCTGCCGGCCGAACTGGCGTCTCGGACCGGCCGGGCCGGCCGGGTCGGCCGGTCCGGGCGGCGTCGCCGGCCTCGGGCCGCAGCCGGACCGCCTCGGCGGCCGCGACCAGCGAGATGCCGGCCAGCCCGCAGAACGCCAGGGTGTAGGCGCGGGTTGAGGTGGCCGCGCCGGGGAGCAGGTCGCCGACGCGCAGCGCGACCGTCGCGAACGCGACCGACAGGCCGGCCGCGAGCTGGCTGGTCGTGGCCCACAAGGTGTTGGCGTCCCGCATCCGGTCAGCGGGCATGTCCGCGAAGCCGATCGTGCTGTACACGGTGAGCGCGGTGGACCGGGTGATGCCGCTGATCAGCGTGAGCAGCGCGATGACCGGCAGCGGGGTGGCGGCGACGGTGAACCCGAGCGCGGCCATCACGACCGCCATGACCAGCGTCGAGGCC
>Ga0302326_10017856_pt1 | contig 14752 bp, 20 predicted proteins | sample Palsa_T0_3_FD_202264 | JGI IMG/M metagenome (GOLD analysis project Ga0302326, IMG submission 202264) | Peat permafrost microbial communities from Stordalen Mire near Abisko, Sweden - Palsa_T0_3 | ecosystem: Environmental > Terrestrial > Soil > Palsa > Peat permafrost | place: Sweden: Abisko... | reverse complement strand
GTACGCAAGGCCCTCAAAGCCATGCGGGACGCTTCGCCTGCCAATGGCGCGGTAGTCAAGGAATTGCACGGAGCATTCGAGCGTTGGAACGCAGCCAAGGCAGTGTTCCCCAAAGGCGTCTCGGAGATGCAGGAAGCCAAGGACTTCATCGAGAGTATCGGTGGGACTGAAGGCTACGAAGAGAAGGTTGGCATGCTAGAAGCCGTCAAAGCGACGGACGAACTTCTGTACACTGCTGATCCAGTACTTTCCCAGAATGTCTATGATGACATGAAGGCTCAGGGTAAGCAAGAGAACTACGGTCAAGTTGTAGGAAACTTTGTCAGCCATCTAAAGACAGTGGACCCTGCAGGCTATTACAAGCACGTTACACAGCCTCTCTTCTTTGAAGGGTTGGTAGAATCCCACATGCCTGGGATGTTGAACGCAATTAACAATGCCCTCAACGCCACGGACGCAGAAGGAAAACCTGCACCAAACATTGCCGCCCTTAAAGGGTACATTCAAGGTAAGAGCGGTCTGTCCGAATGGTTTAAGGACTTAGAAGCGGACGAAGCCAACAGGAAGAAAGAACCAGAAATTACACCGGAGCGCAAGAAGTTTGAGGCTGAGAAGGCCGAGTTTGAAAAGACAAAGGCTGCTGAGACTACGAAGTCTAAGACAACATACGAAGAAGGTATTGCTACCGATGCGGAGCACTATAATAACCGCGCACTCGGCGCGGCATTCGCACCTTTCTTAAAGATGGCGTACTTCAAAGAATTTCCACGTGAGACTAAGGTTGACATCGGTAACGGTATCAAGGAACGTCTCTACGCCACACTGAAGGCCGACAGGGGTTATCAGCGGCAAATGGATACGTTCTGGAAGAAGCCGTATACCCCAGCACTCAAAGCTGAGGTTGCAGCGTTCCACAACGCCACACTCGACAGAATTGCAAACGATGTGGTGACCAAGACCATCCAGACTAAGTACCCCGGCTACGCCAAAGGCGGCTCGGCGGCTGGTCGGGTGGCGGCAGCGAACGTCAAGAAGACCACGGATACCGCAGTCAGCAAACAGTCGGTGGCTACAGGTAAACCAGTCTACGTTGCTACAAGACCTACGAATCTTGTTCGTGACGAAATTAAGATTGGGGAAAGAACGTACTCCTCAAGCGAACTTGTCATGATGCAGATTGCTGGTCGTGGTTTTGTCAAGAGCACAGATGGAAAGAGTTTCAGATTAGTAACTTGGAGAAAGTAAATCAAAGCGCCGTTCACGGCGAGAAAAGAGAAACATTATGGCAGTATCAGGAACAGTAGGCGGAACAACTCGTGACGGCAAGCCCGTACAAGTAGGAGATGCCATTTCGATCAGCGGCTTTGTAACAGCCGTCGCAGGAACCGGAAGTCAGGCTTCTTTGACCGTGCAGTGCGCTGGAGTCGCAGCCAATCCCTTGGCCGTGAACGTGCCCTATAATGTCACGGTTCTCGCCGCAGACACTACGGCAACACAGTCGCTGTAAGTTGTAAACCAAATTCAAGTTAGGAGGTGTCCAATGAGAATTAGCCTATAGGAGGTTAACTCATGCGTACACCAGAACAAAAACTGGAAACAAAACGTCGCAAAGCAGCCGAACGCAAAGCCCATCACGAGCGAGTTTTTCGCAAGTATCCGCCCAGTATTCGGTATGCTAAGGCGAAGTTCAAGAAGGGCAAGAAGCATCAGCCCAAGACACGCGCCAAGATAAAACTCGGCGTGCAGTAGTTTCGTGGGTGCCTACACAGCGCAGACAATGCATAACTGGGTAGGGAAAACATCCACAAACCTTGTTGTCAGTATAGAGCACTAAACTGACCCCGCACTGCAGGGGGCCGCGAGGCACTGCAGAGATTTCAAGATGCACAGCGGGTTACAAGTGCATGGGATGATACAAACCTCATCTACCCGCACACTTTAGAATCACCTCGATCTAAACACTATCAAACCCTGAATGACCTCGAAGGTCCCAATTCTCGACACGGGTGCGACGTGGTAAGGAAAAGTAACGACTCAGCACGGACGGGTAGACACTCAGAAAGTCTACAGCGTACTTTGTTTCAAGGAACCACATCTTTATGGCACTATTAGAAGCGGCTGTTGAAGCCGTAGAACTAGACGCCTTTGCCAAGGAAATTCCTGATCTCGTATTCCACGGGACCACGGCATATTCCATGTTCAAGGCGGAAGCAACAAAGATTCCTGTGTCGAACCAGTCAAATGCTGGTGGAACGCAGCGTGCATCCTTCCGCGTACCTTTCCGGGTACAGGCTGGTGCAGCAATCTCGCAAGGAACTGGCAACGCAGACTCAATGCTGCGCGGATCGGGAAGCCAATGGGCTTCTTTCGCTCTAGCACCCGTTTATCTCTTCAACGTTTGTGAGATCAGTTGGCTGGCGCAAGCTAGTACTGATAGCAAACAGAAGGGCCTTTTCGCCGTTAGCCCAAAAGCTTTAGCGGCTGTTGCAGGCAAGTAACACGCAACAACAATCTTGCTATATCGGTGAAACTCTGTTATACTGAAGTTAGTGGTAAACAGACAATACCGAGGAAACTTTATGAATGAAAATAAATGGTCGTATCTGGCCGGTCTATTTGATGGAGAGGGTTCGGTGTATATTTTTCTTAGAGACAAGGAAAACCACTTCACCACTCTGTCTGCTGCGATTTCCAACACAAGTTTAACGCTTATGCGGTGGTTAATAAAAAACTTTGGTGGACGATTCTCCATGAGTGCTTCTAAAGCACAAGTTGGATATAAACCGCAGTACAAGTGGGAACCAAAAGGCAAAACTAACAAGAAGGAACTCCTGTTAGGAATGTTGCCGCACTTAGTTATAAAACGTGAACAGGCTATTTTGGCGCTGGAATACCTCAGCATCGAAGGCCCAGACGTAGAACAAAAAGAAAAACTAAGGCAGAAAATGTGTTCCCTAAATAAAGGCTCCGTAGAGACTACACGCGAGACTCCTCAACTTGAGGATGATGATATAGTCCGATCTGCATAGCGATGTGCAGAGGCTGGCAGAAATGCCCAGTCTACAAACAAACCCATTCACGTATTTATACCAGAGTGGGGAGGCAAGGAGTAGATATGAGAACCAATTTAACAGCGTACACAGCACCTGGGTGTAATTACCCAGCGTACCTTTCTGTAAATTTGGCCATGAATAGTGATGATGAGGTAGAGTTTACTGTTCGGTCAAAGTCTAAAGCTGATGGTTCTTGTGGAGATACAGCGTCTATAAAAGTGGACATATCTCAGTTCCGAAAGATAGCACGTGATTTATTTTCTTTTGGATTTACTACTTCTGCTTAAAGTTTGGAATAACATAATGTAAGGCCCAGGAAATGAAGAACTCCCTGGACGCTGCTATGCAGGGAATTGAAGGCTTGATCAACTCGGATGGTTCGGGCATGATCGACCAGATTCCTGCCACGGCAGTCATCGTTCTCGCTGGTGGAACCCCAGCCGCACAGACCGCCAGCATCACTCCGGTCAACATTGCAGTAGCATTCACCGACCAACAGGTCGTGAAGTTCTACAGCACTGGTGGAGTGCAGAGAGTCGGTGGAGCTACTACAGCTACCATCAGCTACTCTGACGGTCCTAGCAACACCCTGTTCTTCAGCACCGCACTGCCAACGGACGTAGTTGCAACCGACTACATCGTTGTCAACGGCGCGACGTACGGGTCTGGAAACTCCATCCTCGGCATCAAGGCTTGGGACGTGAACTCCAACACCGGAACTATCGGTGGGTTGAACCGCAATGCGTACCCTGGTCGCCTTAGCACCCCAACCATTAACTTGGGTGGAGCAGCTATCACCCCCGGCATCGCACAGCGTGCAGAGGTACTGCTAGGCCGCGCACTTGGCCCAGACGCCGACAGCATCAAGTCAGGCATTTGGTACGGTCCTCCTGAGCAGGCATTCGCGCAATCGAACTTGATGTACAACGTTCAGATTGCCAATGCCCAGGAAATCAAGGGTGACAAGACTTTGGACATGTCGAAGAAGTACTTCAGTGACACGTTCGGTGGACGCAAGTACCACAAGTCTTGGACAGCAACGGCAAGCCGCATGGACCTTCTCGTCATGGAGAACTGGTACATCGGTGAGTTGTCTCCTCTGGAGTTGTATGACTTCGGTGGTGGCAACGTAGTTGCACCAGTGCCCGACATTGGCACTGCTGGAGGGTCTTACCTGACCTCGCATAGACTGTAGAAACGACATGTGCGAGTAAAATTTCTTCTGATTGACTCGAACCCTGAAATGGCAACGAGGCGCAAGGCGAAAGCCAGCGTGAGAGACTAAGCGAAGAAACATCCCACGGGATGATGCAATAGTCCGAGCATACGAGAACAAAATCGTATGAGTGCAGCAGAAATGCCTGCACCGTGCAATAGCACGTAACAAAATGATGTTTGCCTACAACACTTGCTTCAATCTTTGCAATGCCGCGCCTTACAGACCAAACGGGGCGCGTTAAACCTTATCTGATTGACTCGAACCCTGAAACGGCAACGAGGCGGAACCCTTAACAAGGACCGTGAGAGACTAAGCGATGAGGCTCTGGAAACAGAGATGCAATAGTCCGAGCATACAGGAATAAAAACTGTATGAGCACAGCAGAAATGACTGTGCCGCGCATTGCGCGTAACAAAACGAGCGTGCCGGTTTGTACGTTCAAAACGCAGCAGTTCCTACTGTGTAGATTCTAAAGGACTTACAGGTCTTTTTGATCGAGATTGTAGTGCTGCTGCTTGTATCACATCTGCAGATGTGGTATACTTGGGTTAGTGGGAAGTTCTGCTGTAACAGGGCTTTCCTAACTCAACAAACTCAATCCCCTACCTAGGAGACGATATGAGCAGACTAGAAGGAAATCCAAAACCACAGTACGACGGTATGAGCAAAGAAGAAAAGACCGCCGCTTATACACGAGCGTACTACGACAAAAACCAAGAGAAACTAAAAGCATACGGAAGAGTACAGTCCAAGCGATACCGAGAAGAAAACAAAGAAATGGTACTGCAAAAGAAACTGAATCAATGGCTTGTATTAAACTTTAAACGCACAACGGAATGGTACGAAAGCACGTTATTAGAGCAAGGCGGACACTGCTTTCTGTGCAACTACGTGCCGAGCGGAAGACGCCTTCAGGTAGATCATGACCACAAATGTTGCCCTACAGATAAGGCTCACAGGCGAACTTGCGGCAAATGTATCCGTGGATTGTTATGTGAAAATTGCAACACTGACCTAGGACGTTTAGAAAATTGGCTACAACAGATGGACCTCACTTTGAGTACGATTGTTCCTACTTTAGGAACGTGGCTCGACAAAGCACTACAATACTTGGAGGAATATGCCAAAGAAACCCAAAGCACCTGCAAAGCGTAAGCGTAGCACTCAGACCTGTAACTGCCCTTTCAATGCTCAGATTAGCAACGTGTACACCGAGGCGTTCAAAGCTAAGATGGGTGATGCCGAGGATGATGAATGTACGGCGGCACTTCTTCACAATGAAGAGTTCAACTACATGGCAGATGCATTGGAAGACAACGAATGCGACCCAAGGTTGGTCCTAGTCGATGCAGCGCGGTTTGGTATCGAATGTGGACGCAGACTCACAGAAATTAGAAACTTAGAAAAACTTGTAGGATACTAAGCAGTACCAAAGCGTCCCTTAGCCGGGGCGCTTTTGACTCAGCAACCGCAGAATGCAAAAAGTTCCCTCGTTTAATCTGGTAGATTACAGCGGGGGCAAGCCTCAGCCCAGGCACTACTACCAGTTGCGGCCTGGGCTTTGAGGCATAAAACTCAGACTCAGGAGCAATACTCAGAATGTTCAAAGCAATATGGAAATGGCTAAACTCGACCGGAAAGAGAACCGTAAAGAGGACTATAGTAATAGAAGTTCCTCTGGAAAAGATTAAGACTCAGGAGAAAAAGTGATGCACTCAGTAGGGATTGGAGATAAGTTGGCAGGTGGAATGAAGTCTGCTCAGTTTTCCACAGGCGGTAGTAAAGCTGATGACACAGTGGAACTTAAAAATGTGGCAGAGGAAGAACCACAGGAGTTAACCAAGGGAATAACGGTAATCGACCGAAGATCACGCTTCGATTCCGAACCTGTAAAGAAGGCCGAGCCAAAGTTCTCGGCGCGGGAATATGGAGTATTTACTCCGCTCTTGGACAGAGTACTAGTGATGCGCGTGCCAGATGACCCCGAAGAAGAGATGCTGGAAGATGGCAGTTCCCGAAACACTAGAACTGGACTGATTACAGCAGCAAAGTATAGGCAACACTCAGCCACGGGCGTGGTACTTGCTACAGGTAAATTTGTAGTTATGGGTGGAGTAAGAATTCCCATGGAAGAAATTCTTAGTCCTGGAGACTGGGCGACCTGGGGCGATTACAACAGCGAGGTCCTGCACCTTCCTGAAAAAGTAGTAAGGGAACTGTGCGATGCCGTTAAACTGGATTATATAGAAGACCCAGATGGACTACGTATTGTGCGAGTCCAAGATGTGAGAGGTAGAAAATGTCCGACTCAGAACTAATCACACCCGCGCATGACCGTTTCCTTGACGGGTACCCTACTAGACGGGAACTTCAAAAAGCGTTCAACAAGATGGGCAATAACGATGCTGAGTTATTCAGCATGATTGATACCCAAGCACTAGTCGGAAACTTCCTGTGCGAGAAGTTAGGAGTTACCAGAGGTGAACTAGACGCTTATGTAGAGAAGAAAGCCGCAGAAGTACAAGCGCTGAACGAGGCAAAGTCTCAGGAGACGACAAATGTCGTCACCGACTGATGCCTACCAGCAATATCAAGCACCCGAGTGGTTCTCCGAAGAACTCCGACGTATTGGCGGGGAAAACCCTTATGGAGACCCTGTGTACATCGTGCGTTGGGGTCAAGGGGGACAAGATGAGTGTCTATACCGTGCAGGTGGTCACTGGAATATACCAGTTTCTTATCGCGGGTATAGATATTTGCTTTTGGGGGGTGGCACACCTTCCTGGATGCTTTTGCAATGGCAACCTGCGGTAAACTTTGGTACGCCTGAGAGTTTTTACGTAGCAGGACTAGATGAAGAGTCTAATCTGCAGACGATTGGTGAGTACCCATATTTCGGAAAGTATGTCATGCTATACAATTTGTGTTGGCGTGACATGCAGAACGGACAATTAAAAATCGAAGGGATGCCATTAAATTCTCAAATCCTAGACTTGGTCGTTCCCATCATAGAGCAATCCCGCGATATAAGTTGGGAAAAAACTAAAGCAGCTTTGAAAGAACTGCAAGAAAAAGAAGATGCCGCAGATTTATCAATGGTGGAAGACGCCATGCGCGATGCATCTCTAGCATTCAAAGGGCCATCATCCTACGCTAGACAAGGATGTAGAACTTGGCATATCGACAAAAAAGTCGAGGCTATGAATCGTAATTGGAACCGCATGGTAAACAACGCTAGGACCCTAGGGAGGGGCCTCAGTTCGTACTCAGAAAATCCCACTCAGTAAAAACTCAGAAGGCGCACAGCGCCAGAAGGACTCAAAAATGGACGCAACCTGTTCAGCACCGAGCACTCGCCCCGATCTCAGCAGCAGCATGGGCAAAGCAAACAACGTTGATTGGCAATTCACAACTCAGAGCTACCTATTGAATCGAGCACCAGAATATTTTGTCTACTTGTATAACGTGTCTAAGCAGGATCACACGGTATCGCGGCCACCTGTTATGCGGGAGATGAAGATCAACGGACGTAAGGATAATGAAAGAGTTGCATTTGTGACTCGATTGCCACAGCCGTTGCTTACCCCTAAGGGAAATGTAGACTCAAACGAAATTGCTATTGATGCAATGGATACCCGACGATTTGTTATGGACATTATCAACCCTGATAACCTAGGTATAAATCAGGATGCCTTGATTGAGCACGTTACAGGACAGGGTAATGATTTGGGAGCTAAGGGAGTTTTTTGGAGTCTAAACAACCCACCCACGGAAGAGGAAATCAAGGCAGCTTATGCTCGTCTTGAGAAGCGTTACAAATACCTTTTGGACCAAGCACGCACCGTGGAGACTTCTAATCCAAAGATGCTATCGGAGATTCTCAGCCCCGAGCATTTTCAGGCAGCAGAGTATTTCCATACTGAAACCAACTGGCATACCAAGGTAATGCACAAGGATAACTGTCCTCGTTGCGGGACTCCAGCTACAGTTGGAGCACCTTTTCACCCATTAGAGGGTGGAGGAGTTTGCATTGATGGCATCAAAGGTTGGGAGAAGGCAGTAGCTGCAGGTGTACGTAGCCGTTCCCAAGCGTACGAAGCTACAGGTGAGGAGCAATTTGCGCCCAGAGTTCCAAAGGTACAAGCGCCAGTAGCACCAAAGCCAACCATACCAACCGAGCAGAAGTAGAGTTCAGTAGTCGATCTTGCTGTCCGAAAGAGGCCAAGTTTCGAGGTCCTGAGTCCCTCTGTAAACTGGGGCTTCATAGGTCAGCATGTTTTTAGTCGTACAATCTTAGGGGGAGTGAGAGTGATAGCTGTCGTTTGTATCTGAGTCCAAACGTCGCATTGCTCCGCTCCCCCTATGTTAGTTTAAGGAGAACCATGTCGAGTCCAACAGTAAACACTACGATGGCATACAGCACGAGCCTTGAGACCATCATGAATCTTGTGCGCGGCTTGGTGAACGATTCCCAAGCAGGCTTGACAGGGACCCCCGGCGAAGGCCAAGTCTTCACGGACAATCCCCTGGTATCCCCATGGACCCAGCCGTTCTTGAACTCAGCGATTAGAGATGTGTACAGAGAGTTACGCAACGTAGGCCAGCCAACGCTGATCAAAGACAACGTAATTGTTCGCGGCCTTCCTCCAGTGAACTCCCCAATCAACGGTGTAGGTGGAGCAGACCCCTCGGTGCAAACCGTGCTGTCTACTGTAGGTTACTTCGACGGAGTCATTCAGTGGCCCAACCTTCTCCTACCAGCCGACATGATTTACCCCGAGCGTCTATGGGAACGAAAGTTTCAAACCAACGATGCGTTCATGCCTATGACCCAATCCACATTCGGCCTTGCTCCGCGTCCGCAGGTGCCCTGGTTGCAGGAATGGGAATGGCGTAACGACAACATCAACTTCAACGGGGCTTTGGAGTCTCGTGACGTTCGCATGCGCTACTACGCGCAGCTTCCGCAGTTCTTCAGCCAAACCTTAGACTTCAGTGCTACCTTCGTGCCCATCATGGACTGCCAAGATGCAGTCGCATATAAGACGGCTGTATCATATGCACGAATGCTCGGCTCTCCAGGTCTCGCGGACCTTATCGTGGAAGCAAAAGATCAGATATTCAAGTTGAAAAACGCCAACACCCGTAGAATGCAGAGTGAGAACTTCATGCGCATTCCATACGGACACAGCGACGGCGATTACGCTAACGGTTACTACGCCTGCGGCTGGCAGTGAGATTAAAGGAGCAACATGGCACAACTATTTCGTTATGACCTGTGGGCTAAGACGGCCCAAGGCCCGGCCCTCGCTGGAATTCAAGTCTACGTTACAACCCAGCCTTCGAATACCACAGCCGTGCCTCCGTCGCCACTTGCTTCTATTTTTTCTGACCCACTTGGAGCTAGCCCAGTCACCCAGCCTGGAGTCACGGATGGCTTCGGCCACTTTGCTTTCTACGCGCTGGCAGGGTTGTACACAGTAACCATTGCTATCGGTGGTGTGATCCAGAATGTGTACCCCGATCAGAATCTTGGCAATGGCGGTTTGAACGTCACCATCACGGGTTCACCCGTAGCTGGGCAGGCCCTAGTAGCTACCTCGCCTACCACAGCAAGCTGGCAGACGATTGCTGGAACTACGATCAATTTTCCTGCTGTACCAAACCAATTCCTCAATTCGTACACGGCAGCGACTGGTATGTTCACCTCGGCACAGCCTGTACTTTCTGGCATTGGCAATCCCACGAGCAATGTTAACTTCATTTTCAACGCGAACACATTCACCCGTACGTATAGTCAGTCTGTCGGTGCGGAAGTTCTGGCAAACAGCAATGCAGCCACTTCTTCACAGAACGTTACTTCTCCTATGTTGTCTTTTGTGGGTGCGGTTTGGAACGGCAGTACGTCCATAGCGGATTCATGGAATTTGTCCTTGATTACCGGAGGCGGTCCTAATCCAACCTCTACTTTTACATTTCAGCACATAGGTTCTTCCGGTATAGGAATAGTATCCGTACCAAATCTCAGTGTCACAGGCAACACCACATTCAGTGGAATCATCTACGACAACAATGGACTCCCCGGTACTGCTGGGCAGGTGCTAAGTTCTACGTCGAGTGGAGTAGTTTGGGCCGCAGGTGGAGGTGGAGGCAGCGGAGTCACATCGATTTCTAGTAATGGATCACTCACCGTTTCTCCTAGCACAGGTTCCGTTGTTGCAATTCTGAACTTGGGCAATGCCAATACGTGGACTGGACTACAGACTTTTACCAACGAGAAAATCAATGGTACTTTAGCCGACAGCACAGCATCCGTAGGCACAGCAGGCCAAGCCCTTACTTCAACAGTGACAGGCACAGTATGGGCAACCATAGGAACATCGTTCACCACTGCAGGATATGGAGGGTTTCTAGGAGCAGGCATTCCTATTTCAGGAGGTATATACGGAACTGGAATTAATGGTGGCACAATAAGCACGACTATAAACCAAATATCCGTCATACAGTTCCAACTCGTAAATTCTTATACCATTAGAACAGTTTCCTGCTATGTCACTACCAATGAAGCCGGTGCAACTGCAAACTTTGGAGTTTATAGTTCAGCAGCCGCTAAGTTGCTAGATTCAGGAGCACTGAGTTGTGCGACTACGGGAACACACACCAATACACTAGGAACACCCGTTACTCTTTTGCCTGGAACTTACTACTTTGCCGAAAGTACTTCCAACGCGAGTGTGATGATTAGCAGTCTTACCAATGCCACCTTCGGCGCATTGGAAAGCACACTGAACTCCTTAGGATCAGTGAAAGTAGGACAAGCGGCAAACGGTACATCAGGAGGTGTAATGCCTGCAACTCTTGGAACCATCACTGCAGACAGCCTTGGTATAGCAATGGCCCTGGCGTTCTTCGGGGTATAAAAAGGAGTAACAATGAACTTCGATAAGATTCTCAGCGATGTGAAAGATTATCATCTTCCTATTTGCATTTTCATGTTCATTGTTGGCTCGGTGATGACATGGTTTCACCATCTCGACATGAGCTACGTGGCGTACACGGGTACAATCCTCGGCGCAATTACGGGTCATGCCTTTTCAGGTGCTGCGAAAGACAAATCAGAAGATTTACAAAATCCCAAGCCTTGATCAGCTTGGAGTAGAGTTGGGAGGTGCCTATCACACCTCCCGCTCGATCTTGATAGGAGACACGATGAAAGTATACTTGATTAAGAACACGGTAAATGGTAAGCAGTATATTGGGCAAACCTCTAAGACACTGTCACAACGCTGGGGAAAACACAAAAACCAAGCAAGACATGGTAGGAACTGCGCTTTAGCGACGGCAATAGAAAAGTATGGCGCTGAAAAGTTTACCATAGAACTGTTGCATGTTTGTGAGAACAAAGAAGAGATGGACTTTGTAGAGATGTTCTACATTGCTCTATTTAATACCAAGGCTCCTACCGGATACAACCTTACGGATGGTGGAGAAAAAGTGTTTGATTGTACGGGAAGAAAGTTATCCTTCGTGCATGCCGCAGCGTTGCTGAAATCAAATGTAGGAAGAAAGCACCCTCCGCGTTCAGCAGAGTGGGTAGAAAAACAAAGGCTCTCTAAAGTCGGCAAAACTCACACCGAAGAGCACAAGAAAAAAATTGGAGCATCTATAAACAAAGCCTACTTAGAGGGAAGAATGCTAAACCAGTCAGGCAACAAAGACTCAGAAGAAACTAGAGCAAAAAAGAGTGAAGGACAACACGTTAGACGGCACGTAAACTTGGGTGTAGTGAAAGAGGACTGCAGATGGTGCCAAAAGTCCTTATAGCCATACCGTCATGTGCAGCATTAAGGCATTGGCATACCGTGGTACGCTCTACTTGGGGCCAAGATGTACGAGGTGCCGATCTCAGATTCTTCGTTGGTTATATTCCAGAAAATTCTGATGAAATACAAGTAGATTCCCCTGATGGCTTGCAAGGTTTAACCCATAAAGTGGTAGAAGCATTTAAGTGGGCGCTGAATCACGGTTATACCTACGTCTGGAAACTAGACCTCGATACTTTGGTTAGACCAAAGGCACTGAGCGAACTAGAGCAGCACGATTGGGTTGGAGGGCAGAACTCCTTTTTTGCATCTGGTGGTGCAGGGTATGGGCTTTCTAAACGAGCCATGGAGATAGTAATTGCTCACCCAATTGAACACGGTCCCGCTGAAGACGTTAACACGGCACACGCGTTGATTTCCAAAGGTATAGCACTCCACCACAACCCGCGTTTCCTATTCATCCCTGGTGAGACGCTTAAGGAAGACACGATAACGTACCACTTGTCGAGTGTGAAGGCTTGGGATGCCAAAGCTACGGTTGAGGAATTACGAGCAGCATACAACGGAACCTTCAAACTGCCACAACAAGAAATACCAGCAAGACGCTGGCTTAGGAGAAAAGCATGACTCAGAAAGAGCACATCTTGGTATTTGGCGCGGGTGGAATGCTAGGCCACGCCTTGGTTCCATACTTCGAGAGCAAGGGACACAGAGTTTTGGCTACAGACTTGGTAGCTAACCATACACGAGGTATTGCCGATCCATTCTTAGAAAAATGGTTGGAGTACTGCGATGTTAGGGATTTTCATGCCATGCATTACTTTTGCAGCGAATTTCACCCTACAATTATCTTTAATCTTGCAGCCATGACTGACCTTGAGGAATGTGAGAGCTACACCAAGCAAGCCATTGACACGAACACGGGTGGCTCGGCCAACTGCGCGGCACTAGCTATGAAATTTGACATTCCTTACGTGTATATATCGACTGCGGGAATTTTCAGTGGTAGGCAAGAGTACTACTGCGATTGGGATCAACCAGAACCTTTGTGCGTATATGCTAAGACAAAGTACTGGGGTGAGTTGATTGCACAGACAGTTCCCAAGCATCATGTACTCAGATGCGGGTGGCAAATGGGAAGCGGACCCCACGATAAGAAGCTGATCAATAAACTTTGGAAACAAATTAAATCTGGGACTACAGAACTTAATCTAGTCACGGATAAACAAGGTACCCCTACGTACGTAAAAGACTTCTCCATGCAAATAGAAAAACTCATGGAGACGAAGTCCTACGGCATCTTCAACTCGGTATGCAAGGGTGAAGCCAGCCGCTACGACGTGGCCGTAGAGTTTGTACGACTGCTGGGCCTGCAAGATAAGATCAAAATTAACGTGGTGCCTTCGGAGTTCTTTGCCAAGGAATATTTCGCCCCGCGCCCAGCGAGTGAGAAACTACTGACAAAGAGGTTGGACGCGCAGGGACTCAATGTCATGCGACCATGGCAAGAAGCACTGGCGGAATACGTGACCGAGTACGCAGACTATTTCACATTGTCTCAGGAGAAGGCGAAATGAAAGTACTGATATGTATCCTTGGGTGGGTAGGGGGATGCCGCAAGGACATGCATAAGGCGCAAAGGGCTACTTTCCTGCAGGATGTGTCAAAGTTCCCCGGTCTAGACTACAGAATCTTCATCGGTGATGGTATTTCAACTGGAGAAGATGAATACGACATCAACAAATCATTTGAGGCCGCACACCCGCTTACCCAAGGAAAGAACGCTAAGAACAAGGCACTACCCTTCGACTACGTACCCAAATTGGATGAGATAGTGCTGCATGTGCCTGACGATCTCGTTCACCTAGCATACAAGGCTAGGCTGGCGTGGTACTGGGCTTTGACTCATGGTTATGATTACGTGTTTAACTGTGCTCAGGATACCTATGTAGACGTTAGAAGACTGATGCGTAGCGGATTTGAGGAACACGACTTCATTGGCATGACGTATGATGAGAACAGATGTCCCCAAGGTGGAGCAGGTTACTGGCTCAGTCGAAAGTGCTTAGAGATTCTTTCCCAAGCGCACGTAGACTTTTGGGCAGACGACGGTTGGGCAGGTTGGACCCTCAAAAAGTCAGGAGTAAACCTACACCACGATCCCAGGTATGCACAGTATCCCGATGTGCCTATGCAACAAAACGACATCATAACCTCACACATGGGACAGCATCCCTACAAACTCATGAGGGACATCTACGCTGGCACTTGGAACTTTCCTCCAAATGAGAAGCTATACGTAGAATGGTACGAGAAAACATTATGAATTCGACTCAGGATTTGATACTAGGCGTGCTTGGAGGACCATGGGTTGGTGTTAATGGATACCCTGGTATTGAAGCATATGTTGAAAGCATCAAACGCAGCGGTTTCGTAGGACGCAAAGTAATGCTGTGTTGGGGAATTAGGCCCGACGTACGTGAGAAACTTGTGCAGTATGGGTTTGAGTTGGTAGACCTTCCACAGCCTCAGGACCCATTCTTCCATGCGCGTATGCGTGTGTGTGGCCAATATCTGCAAGAGCATCACCAAGAATTTCGCTACATCTTCTGGCTTGACATCAAGGACTTGATTTTGCAAAGTGATCCCAGTGTGTG
>Ga0302326_10017855_pt1 | contig 14753 bp, 26 predicted proteins | sample Palsa_T0_3_FD_202264 | JGI IMG/M metagenome (GOLD analysis project Ga0302326, IMG submission 202264) | Peat permafrost microbial communities from Stordalen Mire near Abisko, Sweden - Palsa_T0_3 | ecosystem: Environmental > Terrestrial > Soil > Palsa > Peat permafrost | place: Sweden: Abisko... | reverse complement strand
GTTTGGCCACGCGAAGTAAGCACTCGCGGTAGCGGCAGAAGAAAAGCGCGCTGCAACGGAGAAGGAAGAACGCAATGCCAGTCAACGGGATTCTGGGAATCAAACTGGGAATGACGCAAGTGTTCGCGGAGGACGGCACCGCGGTGCCGTGCACCGTGCTACAAGCGGGTCCGTGCGTGGTGGTGCAGCGCCGGACCGCCCAAAAAGATGGCTACGAGGCGGTACAGCTCGGCCTGGTGGAATTTATCAAGCCGCAGCGCATTCGTAAGCCGATGACCGGGCATTTCAAGAAAGCAGGCGTGGCGCCGATGCGCATGCTGGGTGAATTCCGCCTGGAAGATTCCAAGGAAGAAACCAAGGCGGGCGACCGGGTGTTGGTGGACGCCTTCACTGTCGGCGAGTATGTGGACGTCACCGGAGTCAGCAAGGGCCGCGGTTTTGCCGGCGGCGTGAAGCGCTGGCACTATGCCGGCGGCGATGCCACCCACGGTTCGATGTTTCACCGGGCTCCGGGTGGTATCGGCGGCAGCTCGTTTCCCTCGCGCGTGTGGAAGGGGCAGCACTTTCCGGGGCATATGGGAAATCACCGCGAGACGATCAAGAATTTGAAGGTGGTGCGGGTGGATAGCGACGACAATTTGTTGCTGGTGCGGGGCGCGGTTCCGGGCCCGGCCGGCGCGTACATCACGATACGCAAGGTCAAGAAGGCCGTGAAAGCCAAAGCTAACTAGTGAGACGCCGATGCCTGTAGTGGACGTATTCAATTTGAGCGGTGAGACGGTGGGCCAGGTCGAACTGGCCGACGAAGTGTTTGGCGCCAAGGTCAATCGCGACTTGCTGCACGAAGCGGTGCGCCATTTTCTGAATAGCCAGCGTGCCGGAACGCATAAGACCAAAGACAAGAGCGAAGTGAGCGGGTCGGGGCGCAAGCTGTGGCGGCAAAAGGGTACCGGACGCGCCCGCGTCGGATCGATCCGGTCTCCTCTATGGCGCAAGGGCGGCACGGTCCATGGACCCACGCCGCGCAGCTACGATTACCGGTTTCCGCGGCAGATGGTGGCGGGCGCGCTGCGCTCGGCGCTTTCGGCTAAGCTGGCGGAGTCGAAGCTGACCGTCGTGGACGCCTGGAAGCTGGAAACGCACAAGAGCAAGGCGTTTCGGCAGTCGCTTACCGGTCTGGACAAAGATAGCCCTTCGATGCTGATCGTCGAGAACGGCGAGAATTTGAATCTGGTACGAGCCAGCCGAAACTTGGCGAACGTGATGCTGGTTCCCTCGACCAAGCTCGAACCGTATGATCTGCTTCGGCACGATCGTCTGGTGCTTTCCCGCGAAGCGGCGGAGCGGTTGAGCAACGCGCTGCGCATCCACAAGGTTGCGGTGGAAGACGGCGGCACGGTGCAGATCGCGCCGGCGGACAGCGCGGCGGTAGAAGGTCCGGCAGCCGAGGCGGCTCCGGCCAAAGCGAAATCGAAAGCCAAGGCTGCACCGGCAGCGGAAAAGAAGGCCGGGCGGGCGAAGGCAACCAAAGAGAAGCCGAAGGCCAAGCCCAAGGCGAAAAAGGGATAAGCGATGACGACCCGCGCATTCCAAATTATTCGCCGGCCCATCATTACCGAAAAAGGGCTGGGCGTGAAAGAAACGCAGCACACGGTGGTGTTCGAAGTGGCTCCGGACGCGACCAAGACCGAGATTCGTGAAGCGGTGCAACAGATTTTCAAGGTGAAGGTAGCCGCGGTACGCACCGCGAATTTTCACGGCAAGTTTCGCCGGCGAGGGCGCGCCGAAGGCCACCGCCGGGACTGGAAGAAAGCGTACGTGAAGCTGGCCCAGGGCGAAAAGATGATCGAGTACGGTGAGAATCTGTAATTTCCAGAATTCGGGGCTGAGCACAGCGTGAGGGTAAGATGGCACTAAAAAGTTTTAAACCATACACACCATCGCGGCGTTTTCTGACGGTGGTCGACCGCAGTGAGTTGACCAAGGCAGAACCGGAGAAGTCCCTGACCGAGCCACAGCACCGCACTGGCGGCCGCAACAATCACGGCGAAGTGACCATCTGGCATCGGGGTGGCGGTCACGCCCGGAAGTATCGCAAGATCGATTTCCGCCGCGACAAAGTGGACGTTCCGGCGATGGTAGCCTCGATCGAATACGACCCGAACCGTTCCGCGCGCATTGCGTTGTTGCATTACGCCGACGGGGAGAAGCGCTACATCCTTCATCCCACGGGACTGGAAGTGGGAGCGACGGTGCAGAGCGGCGCGGCGGCGGAAATCCTGCCGGGCAACGCCCTGCCGATCAAGAATATTCCTCCCGGAACGATGATGCACAATCTGGAGCTGAAGCCGGGCAAGGGCGGGCAGGTCGTGCGGTCGGCCGGTGGCGCGGCGCAGCTTTTGAGCAAGGAAGGCGATTTCGGCCTGGTGAAGCTGCCGTCGGGCGAGACCCGCCGGTTTCATGTGGACTGCATGGCTACGGTAGGTCAGATCGGAAACCTCGATCACGAGAATGTGACCTACGGCAAGGCCGGGAAATCGCGCTGGCTGGGTATACGTCCCACGGTGCGCGGTGTGGCGATGAATCCGGTGGACCACCCGCACGGCGGTGGAGAAGGCCGCGTGAAGGGCAACCATCCGCAAACGCCTTGGGGTTTTCCCACCCTGGGCGCCAAGACGCGCAAGAAGCGTTCGCAGTCAAAGATGATTGTGGAGCGCCGCAAGCCGTAAAGGAATCGCGGGAGAAGGTTTTGCAGCGGTTATCCCCGGTTCGGTCAGGATGCGAAATTATGACAGCGTCACGAACGTCACGAGCAGGGGCAAGGCGGCGTCCAGCGAGGGCCCGAAAGGCGGCTCCGCGGGTGGCTGCGGCTGCGGCGAAGGAAGTGAAGCCGGTATCGAAGTTGGCGCCGGCGCCACAGGTTTTCTTTCGATTGTGTAAAGCGGGATGGGCGGTAATTGTGGACAAGATTCCGAACATGCAAGGAACCCGGTTTGTTTGCCCGTTCTGCCCGCTGTCGCATCGGGTGCCGGGTCCGGTGCGCGGATTCCGAAAGTTCCGCCGAGCGCAGTGGGTGAAGCTGCGGCGGGTAGAAGAGTAAGGGAGATTCGAGAGACCGATGCCACGCTCGCTTAAGAAGGGACCTTTCATCGACGACCACCTGCGGATCAAGGTGGAAGCGCTGAACGTCCGCAACGAAAAGAAAGTGATCAAGACGTGGTCGCGCCGCTCCACGATTCTGCCGGAGATGGTGGGTCATACGATCGCGGTTCATAACGGCAGAAAATTCATTCCGGTGTACGTCACCGAGCAGATGGTGGGACACAAGCTGGGCGAATTCGCTCCCACGCGCACCTTCAAGGGCCACGCGGTAAAAGCGGCGCTCGAGAAGGCCGCCGCGGCCGCAGCTCCTCCACCCGCCGCCACCGCTGGCGCAGCTCCGGCACCGAAGGCATAGGACGACATGGCTCCCGAGACGGCAACGGCACACGCGCAGATTGAAGGGCTGGCCAAGGCACGCTTCGTTCGCGTGTCGCCCCAGAAGGCGCGGCTGGTGATCGATTTGATCCGCGGACATCGCGCCGAAGAAGCGCTGCAAACGCTGCGTTTCACCAAGAAGCGGATCGCGCACGACATCGAAAAGGTGTTGCGCAGCGCGATTGCCAACGCCGAACGCAAGGCCGAGGATGCCGGCGACACGCTGGACGTCGACGCACTGTTCGTTACCAATTGCTACGTGAACGAAGGTCCGCGCTGGAAGCGCATGCGTCCCGCACCGATGGGCCGCGGTTTCCGCTACCAGAAGCGCACCAGCCACATCGTGGTCGCGGTGTCTGAGCATCAACGAGCCGCCGCGGGCCGCGCCGCCGCCGCCGCGGTGGAGGAAGCGGAATCCAAGGGCGTGCGCGGAACGGTACGCAAAGTACGCAAGGCGCTCACCGAGAGCGGGCAGAAGGGCCGCCGGCGCGTGGTAAAGAAGGCCGAGCCGCGACACAAGGGTAAGGAGTAGGAGGCAAGAGTGGGTCAAAAAACACATCCGTACGGGTTTCGTCTGGGCTACAACAAGCCCTGGAAGTCGCGCTGGTTTGCTACACGCGAGTATGCCGACCTGTTGCACGAAGACGTGCAGCTGCGCAAGCAGCTCAAAGAACGGCTGAAGTCCGCGGGCATCAGCAACGTGGACATCGAGCGAGCGGCGAACAAGCTGGTGATCCGGATCTCCACGGCGCGGCCGGGAATCATCATCGGACGCAAGGGTTCGGAAATCGACAAGCTGAAGCAGGAAGTGCAGAAGCGCACCAAGCGCGAAGTGCACATCGACATTGTGGAAGTGCATCGTCCGGAGCTGGACGCCCACCTGGTGGCGGAATCGATCGCGCTGCAACTCGAAAAGCGCGTGGCTTTCCGGCGCGCCATGCGCAAGTCAGTGGATTCGGCGCTGCGCTTTGGATGCAAAGGAATCAAGGTTCGTGTGGCGGGCCGGCTGAACGGCGCGGAAATCGCGCGCAAGGAATGGTATCTGCAGGGGCGGTTGCCGCTGCAAACGCTGCGCGCGGACATTGATTTTGGAACCGCGCGGGCCAACACCACCTACGGCGTGATCGGCGTGAAGTGCTGGATCTACCAGGGTGAAAATATCCCGCATAAGGGAAAGCCCGGACCGGGCGCGGACGCCTAGCAGCGGCCAGCAGTACATGGGACAACGAAAATGTTGATGCCGAAGAAAGTGAAGTATAGAAAGCAGCAGCGCGGCCGCCGGAATGGCAAGGCCTGGCGCGGCGGAGCGCTGGCGTTTGGCGACTACGGATTGAAAGCGATGGAGCCGGCCTGGATCACCGATCGTCAGATTGAGGCGGCGCGCGTGGCGATTACCCGTTTCATCAAGCGCGGCGGAAAGCTTTGGATTCGCGTTTTTCCGGACAAGCCGTTCACCAAGAAGCCCGCTGAAACGCGTATGGGTAAGGGCAAAGGCGCACCGGAACGCTGGGTAGCGGTGGTGAAGCCGGGCCGCATCATGTTCGAGATGTCCGGCGTCGATCTGGCGTCGGCAACCGAAGCGATGGCCCTGGCCGCGCACAAGCTGCCGATCAAGACGCGCCTGGTGACGCGCGCGGGAGAGTTGTAATGCCTCGAGCCATCGATTCGTTGAAGGAGCTCGGTGAGAACGAGCTTGAAATTAAGCAGCGCGATTTGAGCGAACAGATTTTCCGGCTGCGCTTTCAGATGACCACCGGACAGTCCGAAGGCCTGAAGAAGCTTCGGGAAGCCCGGCGGGACCTGGCGCGCGTGAAAACGCTGTTGCGGCAACGCGAACTGAGGAAAGCATAATGACTGAAGCAACGGCGGCAACCCCCGCGCTGGAAGTGCGCGGCGCCAAGCGCCAGGAATTAACCGGCGTGGTGACCAGTTCGAAGATGCAGAAGACCATCGTGGTGAAGGTAACGCGGACGGTGCAGCACCGCATGTATCAACGAGTGGTGCGCATCGCCAAGAAATATTACGCCCACGATGAGAAGGGCGCCGCAAAAGTGGGCGATACCGTACGAATCGTGGCCGCACGCCCGCTGTCCAAGCTGAAGCGCTGGCGCTTGGCCGAAGTGTTAAGCCGTTCCACGCGCGTCGCGTAGAGATTTCGCCGGGACGAGGAGAGAGCAACCGACATGGTTCAGATGCGGACGTGGCTGACGGTAGCCGACAATTCGGGCGCGCGACGGCTGACTTGCATTCTTCCGGTGGGCGGAGACGTGGGGCTGGTGGCGGGCATCGGCGACGTAATCACCGCGGCGGTAAAAGAAGCGGCGCCCGATAGCCCGGTAAAAAAGGGAAGCGTGGTGAAGGCCGTCGTGGTGCGAACGCGCAAAGAGCAGCGGCGCAAGGATGGCACCTACATCCGGTTCGACGATAACGCCGCGGTTTTGATCAACGATGCGGGCGAGCCGGTGGGCACTCGCGTTTTCGGGCCGGTCGCCCGTGAACTGCGCGAGAAGAAGTACACCAAGATCATCTCGCTGGCCCCGGAAGTGTGGTAGCGATGAGAAAAGTGATCACAGCGAAAACGCGCTTGTTCATCCGCCACGGCGACGTGGTGAAGATTTTGACCGGCAAAGACAAGGGCAAGACCGGAAAAGTGCTGCATGTGAACCCGGCCAAGCGCACGGTGAAAGTGGAGCACGTGGCGATCATGAAGCGCCACACCCGCGCCAACCCTTCGAAGAACGTCAAGGGCGGCATTCTGGAAAAGGAAGCGGCCATCGCGGTGTCCAACGTGATGCTGGTTTGCCCCGGCTGCGGCAAGGCTTCGCGCATCGGTCATACCAAGCTGCCGGATGGAGGCAGCGTGCGCAGTTGCCGCCGCTGCAACGCAACGTTTGAGAATTAGCAACCAGCGCATTTAGTTTCGCGCCATCGAAGAGGGAATTCGAAGCGAGGTCGGAAAGCGGAAATGAAGAGTCGACTCCACGAGCGATACACCAAAGAAGTTATCCCGGCGCTGGCCAAGCGCTTTGGGCACGAGAACAGCATGGCCGTTCCGCGCCTGCGCAAGGTCACCATCAACATCGGCATGGGCGAAGCGAGCGCGAACCCCAAGCTGCTGGACACTGCGGCCGCCGAACTCGGGCAGATCGCCGGGCAGAAGCCGGTAATCACCCGGGCCAAGAAGTCCATTGCGAATTTCAAGATTCGCAAAGGGATGGCCATCGGCTGCATGGTTACGCTGCGCGGCGAGCGGATGTATGAATTCGTCGACCGCCTGGCCAACGTAGTGCTGCCCCGCGTGCGCGACTTTCGCGGCCTGCCGCCGAATTCGTTCGACGGCCGCGGCAACTACACCATGGGATTGAAAGACCAGCTGGTATTTCCGGAAATCGACTACACCCGGGTGGACAAGATTAAGGGTATGAACATTACGTTTACCACCTCCGCCAAGAACGACGAAGAAGGCCGGGAATTACTGAAGCAGCTCGGCGTCTCGTTCCGCGCGCAGGGTTAAGGTTGCGAGGAGAACTATAGATGGCACGCACGGCACAGATGGCCAAGCAGTTGAAGAAGCTGAAGTTCAAAGTGCGCCGGCGCAATCGCTGCCGTATCTGCGGCCGGCCGCGAGGTTACCTGCGCAAGTTCGCCATGTGCCGCATTTGTTTCCGAGGTCACGCGTTGCTGGGCGAGATTCCCGGCGTGGCCAAGGCTAGCTGGTAGGAACACGAGGAAGAGTGAATGACCACTGATCCGATTGCCGACATGCTCACCAGAATTCGAAACGCCTCGCGGGCCAAGCACCCCCGCGTGGATGTGCCCAGCTCGAAACTCAAAGTGGAGCTCGCGCGCATACTGAAGGACGAAGGCTACCTGAATAATTTCAAAGTGGTGGACGAGAACAAGGTGAAGCGGACCCTGCGCATCGCGCTGCGCTACACCAGCGACAAGCGCAGCGTGATCACCGATCTCAAGCGCATCTCCCGCCCCGGCTGCCGCCGCTACGTCGGCAAGACCGGCATTCGCCCAGTGGTCGGCGGAATGGGCATTTCGATATTGTCGACGCCCCGGGGGCTGATGACCGGGCAATCGGCGCGCCGCGAAGGTGTAGGCGGCGAACTTTTGTGCGAAGTCTGGTAAGGGAATCGACATGTCACGAATCGGAAACAAACCAATTCCGTTGCCGCAAGGCGTGAAGATCAATATTCAGGAACGCGCCGTCGATGTGCAGGGTCCCAAGGGGAAAATGTCGGTCGGGGTGCCCCGCGGAATTAAGTTCGTCTCGAAGGACGGAGTGCTCTACGCGCAGCGGGAAACCGAAAATCACCGCGCGTTGCATGGCTTGGCGCGCGCGCTGGTAGCGAACGCGGTGTTCGGCGTCACCTCCGGCTTCAAGAAAGATCTCGATATCGTTGGTGTCGGCTATCGCGCCGAGGTGAAAGGCAAAAACGTGGTCTTCACCCTCGGCTATTCGCATCCCATCCTGTTCCCGATTCCGGAGGGGATTCAGGTGGCGGTGGAAAAGCAGACCCACATGACCGTCACCGGCGCAGACAAGAATCAGGTGGGGCAAGTTGCCGCCAACATGCGGGCGCTTCGGCCGCCCGATCCGTACAAGCAGAAGGGCGTGCGCATCACCGGCGAGCGGCTCAAGAAGAAAGCGGGCAAGGCCGGCGCGGCGAAGGCTGCGGGATAGCCGCGGCGGTTGGGTTTCGAGTCTCGGACTTAGCGGCGTAGCAGCATTTAGGATCGAGGGAGAAAAGTCGTGGGAACAGTTTCGGTTCGAAAACTTTCGCGGAAGGCGCATCGTTCGCGCATTCATCTGCGCATGCGCAAGAAATTGGCCGGCACCACCGAGCGTCCGCGGCTGTGCGTTTACCGCTCGCTCAAGCACATGCACGCGCAAATTATTGACGATCGCCTGGGCCGCACCCTGGCGGCCGCCAGCTCGCTCGATGAAGGCGTGCGCAAACACATCAAGGGCGGCGGAAACATCGCGGCATCGAAAGTGGTTGGCAAAGTTATCGCCGAGCGTGCACTGGCAGCGGGCATCGAGTTGGTGGTCTTCGATCGTGGAGGCTATCAATATCACGGCCGCGTCCAGGCATTAGCCGAGGCGGCCCGGGAGGCGGGTCTGAAGTTCTAACGTTTATGCCCAAACAAGAGCTCAAAGATATTCTGTCGGTGCGCCGAATCATCGATGCCAACCTGTCCAATTTGAAGGACCAGGTGGTGTCCATCAACCGCGTAACCAAGGTTGTGAAAGGCGGCAAGAACCTCAGCTTCTCGGCGCTGGTGGTGGTGGGCGACCAGAAGGGGCATGCCGGTTTCGGAATGGGCAAGGCTCGCGAAGTGCCCATGGCGATTCGCAAAGCGATCGAGCAAGCCAAGAAGAACATGGTCACCCTGAATCTGAAGGGCACCACCATTCCGCATCAGATTTTGGGCCGTTATGGATCCGGCCAGGTGCTGCTGAAGCCCGCGTCGGAAGGAACCGGAATCATTGCCGGCGGTCCGGTGCGTGCGGTAATGGAGGTGGCGGGAATTCAGAATATCTTGACCAAGTCGCTGGGAACTTCGAACCCGCACAACGTGATCAAAGCGACGTTCGACGCGCTGCTGCATCTCAAGGACGCCGCCAAAGTGGCGGAAGGACGAGGCCGGGGCGTCGAAGACGTCGCCGCTTCCTCTTAGGATCGGGATAAGCGCATGACCACGCCGAAAAAGAAAACGGGCACGCTGAAGATTCGCTGGGTGGTGAGCTTTATCGGTTGCACCCGGGACATGCGCCAGACCATCCGCGGTCTGGGCTTTCGCCGGATGCAGCAATTGGTCGAGCGCGAGGACACTCCCTCCATTCGGGGAATGATCGCGCGGGTGCATCACCTGGTTCGAATCGAGGAATAAGAGGGACACGATGGAAGCGAAGCTCTCCAATCTGAAACCGCCGCGCGGCTCGCGCCACAAAAAGGTGCGTGTCGGCCGCGGCATGGGATCGAAGCTCGGGAAAACCGCGGGCGCGGGAAATAAGGGGCAGCAATCCCGGCGCGGCTATTCGCGGCGGCCCGGATTTGAAGGCGGCCAGATGCCGCTGCACCGGCGGGTACCCAAGCGCGGTTTCCGCAGTCCGTTTCCGACGGAATACGCGGTGGTGAACGTCGAGACCCTGCAGGCATATTCGGCGGGCGACACCGTCACCCCGCAAACGCTGCTGAGCAACGGGATCGTCCGCTCCAAGAACAAGCGCGTGAAGATACTCGGTGAAGGCGAATTGACGCTGGCGCTCACGGTTCATGCCCACGCGTTCAGCAAATCGGCGCAGGAAAAGATTACCGGCGCCGGAGGGAAATTCGAAATCCTGAAATGAAGAAGCTGCTCGAAGCATTTCGGAATATCTTCCAGACGCCGGACCTCCGGAACCGCGTGCTGTTCACGCTGGCTCTGCTGGGTATTTACCGTCTGGGCGCGTTCATTCCCACGCCGGGCATCAATACCGACCTGCTGCAGTCGCTGTTCCAGCAGGGCCAGGGATCGGTCCTGGGAATCATCGATCTTTTCAGCGGCGGCAATTTCCGCCGCCTGACGATTTTTGCTTTGGGCATCATGCCGTACATCACTTCCTCCATCATTTTGCAATTGATGGTGGTGGTATGGCCGTATCTGGAGCGGCTGCAAAAAGAGGGCGAGTTGGGCCGCCGGAAAATCACCCAGTACACCCGGTATTTGACGATCATTTTGAGTTTGTTCCAGTCGTTCACCATTTCGCTGGCGCTGATGCGCCAGAACCTGAATGGCGCGTCGGTGGTCTACCATCCCGGTCTGCGCTTCATTCTGATGACCATGCTCACCCTCACCACCGGGTCGGCCTTTATCATGTGGCTGGGCGAGCAGATCAGCGACCGCGGCATCGGCAACGGAATGTCGTTGATCATCTTCTCCGGCATTGTGGTGGGATTGCCCCGCGGCGTGGCCGACTTGTGGGACAAGGCCCGCAACCAGCAGTGGGGGCCGCTGACCACCCTCGCGATCATCGCCTTGGTCGCTTTGATGGTGGCGGTTGTGGCGTTCATCGTTTTTGTCGAAGGCGGCCAGCGGCGCATTCCCGTGCAGTACGCCAAGCGGGTGATGGGCCGCAAGGTAATGGGCGGGCAGATGACCTATCTGCCGCTGCGGGTGAATTCGGGCGGAGTGATTCCCCCGATTTTCGCGAGCTCGCTGCTCACCTTTCCGCAGACGCTGGGCTTGTTCTTCCAGCACAAGTCGCCGTTCTTCGATTCGCTTCGGAAATCGTTGATATCCGGCGAGCCGCTGTACACGCTCGTGTATGTGCTGCTGATCCTGTTTTTCGCGTTCTTTTACGTGGGTATCATTTTCAATCCCACCGAACTCGCGGACAACATGCGCAAGTACGGCGGGTTCATTCCGGGGATTCGCCCCGGACGCAACACCTCCGAGCATATCAATCGTATTTTGACGCGCTTGACGTTCGTCGGCGGCATCTACCTGGCCATCGTTTGCGTTTTGCCGGAGTGGATGATCAGCGGAATTCACTTGCAGCATTTATGGATGGTGGGACCGTGGATTGACACGCATTTCTCGCGTTTCATCCTGGAAGGCCTGAACGTACAATTTTATTTCGGCGGCACTTCGTTGCTGATCGTGGTCGGTGTGGCTATGGACACGGTTCAACAGCTCGAAGCGCAACTGGTAATGCGGAATTACGACGGTTTTGTCAGGCGCGGCCGCGTGCGCAGCCGCCGGGGATAAAGCCGCGCTGGGACGGCATGAATGGCGTTTAATTGCGCGGTTATCTTTATCGGCCCGCCGGGCGCGGGGAAGGGCACGCAGGCGAAGCGCTTGGCGCATCGCATGCAAGTGCCGCACCTCTCCACCGGTGAGATGCTTCGCGATCACGTCTCGCGGGGCACCAGCCTGGGAGTGCTGGCCAAGCCGCTGATTGAGGGCGGCCAGCTGGTCTCCGACGAGATTGTTTTGCGCATGGTGGAAGAGCGGTTGATGCGGCCGGACAGCCGCGAAGGGTTCGTGCTCGACGGCTTTCCGCGCACCATGCCGCAGGCGCAGGGTCTGGACACGGTGCTGTACCGGCGGGGATTCGAGCCGCCCTTGGTCCTGGACTTTCACGTCGACCGCGAAATGTTGTTCAAGCGGCTGGCGGGACGAAGAACGTGCAGTTTGGGCGGCGAGACGTACAATATCTACTTCCAGCCCCCGATGCGCGAAGGGATTTGCGATTTTGACGGTGGTGCGCTGATCACCCGCGCGGATGACCGGCCGGAAGTGGTGGCCGCCCGCCAGGAATCGTTCGCGCAGCAGACCGCGCCGCTGATTCAGTACTACACCGACCGCGGGTTGCTCGCGCGGGTGGATGGACTGGGCAGCATGGACGAAGTGAGCGCAAGAATTCTGGACGTTCTGAAGCAGCGGAAGATCGCACATGATCGTTTGTAAATCATCTTCGGAACTGGAAAAGATGCATCGCGCTGGGATGATCGTGTGGGAAGCGCTGCAAGGGCTGCGCACCATGGTGAAGCCCGGAGTCACCACCCAGGATCTGGACACTTTCGCGGAGAAGTACAGCGCTGACCACCACGCGCGTCCGGCATTCAAAGGGTATCGCGGATATCCGAGCTCGCTGTGCACTTCGATCAACGAGCAGGTGGTGCACGGGATTCCGTCGGCCAGCCAGCCGGTAAAAGACGGCGACATACTGTCGATGGATTTCGGAGTGGAAATCGGCGGGTACTACGCGGACGCCGCGGTCACCGTGCCGGTGGGAAAAGTCACTCCGGAGCGGGCCAAGTTGTTGCAAGTGACTCGGGAATCACTCGACCGCGCGATCGACAAAGTTCGCGTTGGCAACCGGCTGAGCGACGTATCTGCCGCGGTGCAGACCTGGGTCGAGAGCAACGGATTTTCAGTGGTTCGCGAGTTCGTCGGCCACGGAATTGGAACCAAGATGCACGAGGATCCCCAGGTTCCGAATTACGGCGATCCCGGACGCGGCCCGCGCCTGCAACAGGGAATGGTGCTGGCGATCGAGCCGATGGTTACCACCGGCGGCCCGAACGTTCGAGTGCTGGAAGATAAGTGGACGGCGGTAACCGAAGATGGCAGCGACGCGGCGCATTTCGAACATACCGTCGCGGTGACGTCCACCGGTCCCTGGGTATTGACGCGGCCCCGCGATGCAAGCGGGCCCTGCTGGTAACTGGTAAGAAGATGGGAATAGGAGAGCATGGCCAACACGAAAAGAGTCGAGCGGGAAAAGAAGCCGAATAGCGACGGCAACACCAAGGAAGACGCCATCGAAGTGATGGCCACGGTCGTCGAGCCGTTGCCCAACGCTATGTTTCGTGTCGAGCTCGAAAACAAGCATCGGGTACTGGCGCACATTTCAGGAAAGATGCGCAAAAACTTTATTCGCATTCTGCCCGGCGATCGCGTGGCGGTGGAGCTGTCTCCGTACGACCTTACCCGCGGACGGATCGTTTACCGCTACAAGTAGCGCCGGGCGCAACGGAAAAACGGAGCATCAAATGAAAGTTCGGGCATCGGTAAAGAAAATTTGCATGAAGTGCAAAGTGGTTCACCGGCGCGGCGTGGTTCGGGTGATCTGCACAAACCCAAAACATCGCCAGCGTCAGGGATAGGGAGAGGCTTATGGCACGTATTGCAGGCGTGGACTTGCCGCCGAACAAGAGATTGTGGATCGGGCTCACCGCCATCTACGGGATCGGGCAGGCTCGCGCCCGCTCGCTGGCGGAAAAGGCCAAGGTAGACTTCTTCAAGAAAATCAAGGACCTGACCGAAGAAGAAGTCACCCGCCTGCGCGCGGCCATCGAAGCCGAAGGCCGTGTGGAAGGCGATCTGCGCAAAGAAATTCAGATGAATATCCGGCGCCTGATTGAAGTGCAGTGCTACCGCGGCCTGCGTCACCGGCGCAATTTGCCGGTGCACGGCCAGCGTACGCACACCAATGCACGCACCCGCAAGGGACCGCGCAAGGGCGCGGTGGCGACCAAGAAGAAAGTTGCGGCGCGCAAGTAGTAAGCGCCGTCAAGGAGATACACGCAAGTGGCTAAAGAACCCCAGGACGCGGCAGGTGCAGCAGCAGGAGCGCCGGCAAAAGCGACCTCCAAGCGTAAGAAGGAATTTCGTAAGAAGAAAGAGAAGCGCGTGGTGCCCCACGGCGTGGTCTGCATTCAGGCCACCTTTAACAATACCATCGTCACCCTCACCGATCCGGATGGCCGCGCGGTCAGCTGGTCTTCGGCGGGCTCGGTGGGATTCAAGGGCTCGCGCAAGGGCACTCCCTACGCTGCGCAGCAGGCCGCTGCAACGGCCGCGGGCGTGGCTCGCGATCAATACGGCATGAAGAGCGTGGAAGTCCGCGTGAAGGGTCCGGGCGCCGGCCGCGAATCCGCGGTACGCGCGCTGGCCTCGGCGGGATTGCACATTAACGCCATCAAGGACGTTACGCCCGTGCCGCACAACGGCTGCCGTCCTCCCAAGCGACGCCGCGTCTGAGCGCTTTGGGAAACCCCGCCGGACCAATTTTCTCCGGCCAATGAAACGAGTTTTAGTAGAACTTTCAGTGCAGATCGGAAGTCGCAGTCGCTGTTCGTTGTAGGCGAAAAGGAGAATCTGTCTTGGCAAGACATCGCGAAGCAGTCTGCCGCTTGTGCCGCCGGGAGGGGATGAAACTCTTCCTGAAAGGCCTGCGGTGTTTCACTGAGAAGTGCGCCATCGAAAAGCGCAACTTTGTTCCCGGGCAGCACGGGCAGGCCCGCCGCGCAAAGATGCAGGGCTACGGCATCCAGTTGCGCGAGAAGCAGAAGGTGAAGCGCACCTACGGCCTCCTGGAAAAGCAGTTCCGCGGTTATTTCGAGAAGGCGGAGCGCGCCAAGGGCCCCACCGGATCGAACTTGATCGTCACCCTCGAGCGCCGCTTGGACAACGTTATCTACCGGACCGGATTTGCGGGTTCGCGCGCCCAGGCGCGGCAATTCATCCTGCACGGGCACGTGCGGGTGAAAGACCGCAAGGTGAATATCCCCAGTTACCTGGTGAGCATTGGCGAAGACATCGCGCTGAAGGAAAAGATGCATCAGAACGCGATGGTGCTTGAAGCCAAAAACCTGGCGCAGAACCAGAGCGCCGCTTCGTGGCTGGAGGTGGACCGTACCAATTACAAAGCGCGGGTCATCGCCATGCCGCGCCGCGAAGACGTCCAAACGCCGCCGATGAATGAGCAGCAC
>Ga0302326_10017854_pt1 | contig 14753 bp, 3 predicted proteins | sample Palsa_T0_3_FD_202264 | JGI IMG/M metagenome (GOLD analysis project Ga0302326, IMG submission 202264) | Peat permafrost microbial communities from Stordalen Mire near Abisko, Sweden - Palsa_T0_3 | ecosystem: Environmental > Terrestrial > Soil > Palsa > Peat permafrost | place: Sweden: Abisko... | reverse complement strand
GCGCGTCACCGTCGCGATTCCCGGCATCTCCGTGCAAAGTTTCCAGTGGGGATTGGAAAACAACGCATGGCCCAGGCGGGTCGGAACATTCCAGAAGGGATTTACCGCAGCCGCCAAGTCCGTCGGCATCGATAACCCCGATGCATCCTTTGCCCGCAAGTTTTACGATCGATTGCTTCCCGGCATCTACACAACATTCGATGGTCCGAAAATGGTGCCACTGATCGCGCCGCGCCCGCTGCTGGTGATCGCCGGCGACAAGGATCCGCTCAATCCGATGCAAGGTCTGCACCTTTGCGAAATTCCCACCCGCGCAGCGTATGACAGCGCCGGGGCAGACGAGAAGTTCAACGTGCTGGTTCAACCGAACACGGCTCATGCAGTCAATCAACCAGCCAAGGCTGCCGCGGTTGCGTGGTTTGTGAAATGGATGGGCGGCCGCAGCTATTGAATCGGGCACAGCGCGAGGCGAAATCCGCGGTAGGCACTGGCCTCGGCGGGTGGGTTTTGCGCGCGACTGGCGGAGCGTTCGGCATTGGGGCCGCTGCCAAAACTGCCGCCACGGTTCACCCGATTTGTGCCCGTAGCTGGACCGGTGGGATCAATCACACTGCCGCCAGGCAGGGGGCCGTACCAGTCGCGACACCATTGCCAGATATTTCCCAGGGTGTCATAGAGGTCCCATGCGTTGGGCTGCTTTTGCCCGACGGCCCGCGGGCCGCCCGTCCGGCCGGAAACGGCAAAGCCCTTGCCGACGTAGCCGTGGGGACTGTTCCAACTGTACCAGGCGATCTTGTCTAAAACGGGCGAATCGCGGCCCACCAAAAGCAAGGGGCCGGCGTATGTTGCGTCGGTCGTGCCTGCCCGGCAGGCATATTCGAATTGGGCTTCGGTGGGAAGATTGTATTGATAGCCCGCCGGCAACCTCCCGGCGGCGCGTTCTTGCTGGTTCAATTTTCCGCAGAGCTCCATCGCGTCGTTCCAACTGACAAAATACATCGGTAGGTTTTGGTCGTCACCGGCCAGATATCGACCCGGATCGGCATCGCTGGAAAACCGCATAAAGTCGCGCACGCTCTGCTTTTTGGCGCCCAAGTCGTAAAGCGTGTTGTCATGGAGCATCTTGCTGAGTTGGCCGCGCACGTCCAGGCCGGTCGCGCTCTTCCATTGGCCGATGGTGAAAATGGTCTTGCCGAGCCAGAATCCGCTGGTGAGGGTGACTTGTGTTTGCGGGCGTTCATCCGCTTTGGACATTGGCTCGGACGGCGGGCTGCCCATGCTGAAATGTCCCGGCGGAATCCACGCCATGTCGAGCGTTGCAATTGGGGAAATTGCCAGATGCCAATCTTTGCCGGTCACGGGGCCGGACGCCGCTCTTTCCGATGGTTGTGTTGACGCATCTCCCAACGCGCTGCCGCGCTTGTCATGTAACGCGATAACAGCCAATGAACCGAACAACAATCCGGCGAAGAATGTTCGTGCATTAAGCATTGATGAACCGTATCGAGGCATGACAATAATGCCAAGCGGGTTCATTTCCTGGCGGGCTTTGCAAGTGCGTGTTCCACGCATTAGCCTCAATGAGATGAAACATCGCTCCCCGATTTGCTCCATTGCGACTTGCCTTTGGGGTTTGATCGCGTTTGGTTATTTGATGCCGACGGCGCGGGGCGATGCTTCCATCGACCTCACTCAACCTCTGCCGGTTCCCGTTGCCGGGACATTGGATGTCGGCGGGAAAAATCCCGAGGGCATCGAGATCAACGCCAATACGCAGTACCTCACGCAGGGCGGCAAGCCCTGGACGCCGGTGATGGGTGAATTTCATTACGCGCGATATCCCAAGTCGGATTGGGACGAGGAAATGCGAAAGATGAAAGCGGGTGGAATCACCGTTCTGTCCACCTACGTCATCTGGATTTTTCATGAGGAAACAGAGGGACAGTTCGATTGGTCCGGGAACAAGGACTTGGGCGCGTTTATTGCTGCTTGTTCAAAAAATGGGCTGAAGGTGGCGCTGCGCATCGGGCCGTGGGTTCATTCCGAGGCGCGTAACGGCGGAATTCCCGATTGGGTCGTGCAGAAATGCGGCGCTGGCGTCCGGCACGATGATCCGGCGTTCATGAGTCTTACCAAGACGTTCTACGAACAGATTTTCCGGCAGGTAAAGGGCATGATGTGGAAAGACGGAGGCCCGATCGTCGATATCCAGCTCGACAATGAATCGCCCAATATCCCTTATCTGCTTGCGCTCAAGGAACTGGCGATCAAGACCGGTTTTGAGGTTCCGCTCTATAGCATTACCGCCTGGGATCATGTGCGCCCGCCGGATTCGGGTTTGCTGCCGATGTTCGGCGGATATTCCGATGGCTTCTGGTATCCCGCCAAGGGGATTCCGCTCCATGGGCGGGTGCACTATTTCTTTAATCCTGTTCGCGACGATTCGGAAATCCAAACGCGCAACCTCCTGCCGACGCGCAACTCGCCCGACCTGACTTTCATCAACAAGTATCCGTTTCTTACCTGCGAAATCGGCGCGGGGATGGCGATCGCTTATTCCCGCAGGCCGCTGATGACCTGGAAGGACGTCACGGCCTCCGCGCTGACGCAGTTTGGCGCGGGATCAAATTTACTTGGCTACTACATGTATCATGGCGGCGCTGATCCGCTGGGAAAGAACGGGCAGGAATTGCAGGAGAAGCAGGATTCGCCGACGACGAACGTCAACGATCTCCCGCCGATCCGCTACGATTTTCAGGCTCCGCTAGGCGAATTTGGCGAGGTGCGTCCGGTCTACCACGCGCTGGGATTGCTGCACACATTCATCGCGGATTTTGGCGCGCAACTGGCGACCATGCCGGCGGTGTTCCCCGGCGAGATGCCCAGGTCAGTTGCCGACACGACGACGCTACGGTGGACGGTTCGGACCGATGGAAAGAGCGGCTACATCTTCATCAACAATTACGAACGAGGCCAGGATATGCCGGCGCGCAGCGAGCAACTTTCCCTCAAGCTTTCGAGCGAAACTCTGAAGATCCCCACTACCGCCCCGGCAGCGATCCCGGGCAACGCCTTTATGATCTGGCCGTTCAATCTCGATCTCAACGGCACATTGCTGCAGTACGCGACGGCACAATTGATCTGCCGGGTGGAAGATGGGCCGACGCCCGTGTTTGTGTTCTTCACGCCCGGTGAAACCAAGAGTGAATTTGTGCTGGCCAACAACACGGTGGCTTCTGTCAATGGCAACGCGCCCGATGGCGCCGACGGCTTGACAGTGGTGAGCCCGCAGCCCGGGAACGGCGCTGACAGCGTTGTATCCGTTCAATCCAAGGATGGTCGGCAGGCGAAGGTCCTCCTGCTGACCCAATCGCAGGCGATGCACCTGTGGAAGGCGAATCTATGGGGCGCGCCGCGGCTCGTGATGTCGCCGGCTGACCTTGCGTTTGACGGCGATAGTATCTTTGTGACGACGCGCGATCCACAGGATATGTCGATTTCCGTTTATCCCGCTCCGTCCAAAGGATTAGCCACACACGGAAAGTCACTGCCTGGCAGTGCCGACGGCATATTCACCAAATATGCCGCGTCCATGCCGGCAAAGCAGATCGCGCTGAAGTTGACCAAGGTGAAGGATGCCGGTCCGGCGCGGGCGATCGTTTTTGGTGCTGCCCGCCGCCCGCCCGTTCCAACTGAGCCAACCGATGCCGACTTTGACGCCGCCGGCATCTGGCAGGTCAGCATCCCCGCTGACGCCATGAACGGCGTCCACGAAGTTTTCGTGAAGATTGATTACGCCGGCGATGCCGGGCGGGCTTACATCGGAGATCAGTTCATCGATGACGATTTTTACTTCGGCCAGCCATGGGAGATCGGCATGAAGCGCTTCTCGCCGACGATTTCGGAGAAGGGCTTGACGGTCAAGGTGCTTCCGTTGCGCAAGGATTCCCCGATCTACATCGAGCCTGAAAAGGTTCCGCAATTTGGCCCGAATGGAGAAGCGCTGGAAATGCGCTCGGTCACGGCCGAGCCGGAGTATCAACTGGCGATTCGGGCGAAACAGTGAAGCGGTTAATCTCCCTTGGCGCTGCGTATGGATGAATTGGAGGATTTCTTGTGCGTCGGAGTGCCAGTTGCCGGCGTGGTGGATGTGGGTTTGATAGTGGTACTTCCCAGAGCGGGGGACGATCCGCCGGGGAGCACGTTTGCCAGCGTTTGGTTGAAGTTGCTGATCACCGCGTTGTAGTCGGCGAGGCCAACATTCCCCGAGTAATCGAAGCTGCCGTCGGTCCACAGATCGCCCGATCCGTTGAAGTTGCTGAGAACAGTGTTGTAGTCGCTCAGACCCACAGAGCCGGTCAGGTATGCGTCGCCGGTGAGGGTGTACTTCACCAGCACGGCGTTGCCGCCCAGAATCAGGCCATCGAAGGTCGAGAGGCCAAGTGTCGATGCCTCGCCATAGCCCAGCGCTGTGACCCCACCGCTGGTCTTGGCGATGCTGCTGGTGAGGCCGGGCTTGTCCCAGGCCCTGTTGTCGTAAGCTTCGCTCAATTCCGATTCAACCGTCGAGAGCGGGCTGGTGCCGCTGCCATAGAGGATGGCCATGTCGTTGTCGGCCAGATCGAGTGTGCTGGTGGGGTCGATCGTGTACATCGGCGCGGCTGTTGCGCCGGGGCTGCCGATGACCAGCAGACGGTAGTTGGTGAGCGAGCGGGCTGCGCCGAGCGATGTCACCGTCGCGGATGCGCCGTCGGTCAGGCTCAATCCGCCGAGGTGGATGTCGGTTCCGCTGGTCGGATCGATCGTCACGACCGCTGCCGAGCCGCTGGCTTCGATGATCGGTTCATCGGTTCCAGGGTCGGCGATGATCGTCGATGCGCCGGAGACGGTGAGGACTTGTGTGCTGGCGTTCCACGTTGCCAAACTCGTGGGAGATAGCCAGGCTGGTAGCGCCACCGCTTCGGTGGTCGCTTGAGCAGAAGCAGGCGTTGCCTGAACGTTCCCGACGTTGTCGGTAGCCACCGAATAGAAGCTGTAGGTATTGCCGATCACTCCGGTATAAACGGCGCTTGTGCCGGTCGTATCCGTCAGCCATGGAGCAAAAGCGCCGCCGTTCACAGAAGCGTAAATAGTGTAGTCGGCAATTCCGGAGCCACCGGCATCGTCTTCTCCGGACCAGCTCACGGTAAAATCTGGCCCGCTCATCGGTGCGAGCGCGGTAACACTGCTGGTGGGCGCGCCGGAATCGATGGTGACCAGAGCCTGTTTGGTGGGGTCAATCCCCTGCGTGGGATCTTCATCGTCAACTTCGTCCGTGGCGATCGGCGTCTGGCCATCAAAACTAACGTATGCGACATTCGTGATTTGCGTTCCAGTGACCAGATTCGCATTCGGTGCGATGGTGTAAGTAATGAATCCCTGCCCGCGCCCGGTTCCGTCTTCGGGGGGTAGGAACCCAACAAGGGCATTTGACGGCGGCAGGCCGGTGCTGGGATCGATGCTCAGAAACGTCGCGTACACCTGTCCGGTGCTGGTGTGAATTCCCGCGTTCACTTCGACATCAAATGTCTCGCCATCATAGGTCATCGGCACCGTCGTCTCGTAGCTCTGGCTGCCGGCGGGGATCGTCAAAGCGAAGCTGCCCCAATCGATGCCGGTAAGCTGGAAGGTGCTCCAGTTCAAATTGGAATTGAGTTGATCGGTGATGGTGACTTCCTGAACGGGTGCTGTCGCGGTTGGGGAATTCTCGAAGTCGATCTGGTAGGGGTATGAATTGTCGGTGCCGAGGACAAAATTGGTGGGGCCGTAGCCGGAGGGGCCGTAGAGGGCGTTGGGATCGACGACGTTGACGGTGGCTGTCTGCGCAGTAGTGGTCGTAGCGATTGGGCTATTGACACTCGGAGCCTTTGCACCTAAGCCAAAAACCCAATCGCCGAGACCAAGATTGACCCCAAAATCAATCCCCAAATATTCAAGGGCGCCTCCCAGAACAACTCCGCCAATAAATGCGCCGGCAAATACCCCGCCGAGCCCCCCCGCAGTCAAGCCCCCGGTTCCCTCCGCTCCTTCCAACGGCAGCGCGTTTCCGAGATCGCCTAGGGAATCCTCCTCCGTTATTCCTGAGCCCGAATTATTCAATTCTCTGATCAACTCGTCCTTGTTGGCATCGTAGGGATAGACCTGCGTTTGCGATGACGATGGTGCGGTCGGCAGATAATTATTTGGAAAGTTCGCCTCACCAAATCCGATGAGAACATTAACTATAAAAGTAATTTCCTTGAATCCGATTCCGATCGTTCCGCCAGCGTCGAGCTCATTGGTCGGATCGTTGGCGACGTATCGTCGCATATTCATGTCGCCACCACCGATGCCCATGGGATCTTCCGTCAGAAATTGGCCGATCGCTGAGAGGTATACCCGTGCGCGCATATTGTCCAACCCTCCGGATAACCCTGACACGCCGAGTTGACCAACAAAACCGTATAAATTGTTAACTGATTGCGCGGAACTAAGCCGCCCACCGAACGGAAGGTACATGTAACTGTTCACATAAGCGCCCGTTCGATTCGAAAGACCCGCCGTCGATCCAAGCGCGTCAAAGTCGTAGTAGTAGCTTCCAGCGGCCACAACTTGGCTCGTCAGCCCCAGCCCATAAACATAATCGGCGATCAAGCCTCCGCTTCCCGTAAATTGGCCGACGACGCTGCCGAATCCTGCTGGATCAATCAGATTCTGCGTCGCCACACCGCTTGCCGTCGAAGTGATCTGCTGGCCCAACGCATTATATGTATAGGCGGTCATTCCACCGGTTCCGACCACTCCGACCAACTGGTTTAAAGAGTTGTAGCTGTAAGTATTCGTCCCGTCCGACAGTAGATTACCATCGGCATCATAAGTATACGGAACACCCCCGACACTCGCGTACTCATTCATGTCATTGACTGTGTAATTAGTCGTCACGCCGTTGATGACCGTGCTGGTTCGATTTCCCATCGCATCATAGTTGTAAACCAGGTTCTGGCTCGGCACGCTCGGATTGGTCGATGCGAAGACGGCGGTGGTCAACTGGCCATCGGCGTCATATCCGTAGGTCCATGTGCCATCGATCGTGGCCTCCGTGGTTTCTAATCCAAGCGCGTTGTAGCTGTAGGTGAATTCGCTGTTCACAGCGCCGCCGGGGGCATAGTTAGTCAGCTGCAGCACGTTGCCGTCGGCGTCGTATTTGTACGTCGTGTAAGTTCCGTTTCCGTTGACCTTGTTGCTCAAGCGGCCGGCTGCATCGTAGCTGTAAGTGACGATCACGTTGCCGTTCCCGTCGGTTAGTCCGGACAGGCGGCCTGCGGAGTCGTATTGATAGTTAGTCGTGAAGCCGGTTTGATCGACCATCTGAGTGCGCTGGCCGGCGGCGTTGTAGCCGAACTTCAGATAGGTGCCGTTGGGATACGCAACTTCCGTCATGAATTCCGTCGTCGGGTCGTACGTGAATGTGGTTGTTCCGGTCGCGTCGGTGGCGGTGAGCAGATTCCCGTGTGAGTCATAGGTGTAGGTATATTGCGACCCATCTGAGAACGCTTCGGTCAAAACCTGCCCGGCGGCATTGTACGTAAAATTGATCGGTTGACCGTTTTGGTTGAGGAACGACGTGGCTTCGCCTTCGGGGTTGAAGGTGGAGGACGACATCGTGCCGTTGGCATAGGTCGTGCTGAGCAAATCACCGGAAGTGTTATAGGAATATGAAGTGATGTTTCCGTTGGAATCGGTCAATGACGTGAGGTTGTTGAAAGAACCGCCATAAGTGAAATAGGTCTTGTTGCCCAAGAAATCGGTTGACGACGTGACCTCGCCTGCGGCGTTGTACGAATAAAATTCGGATTGGCCCGCAGCGTTGGTGACCGTCGACAGGTTGAAGTTACCGTCATAAGTGAAATAGGTTGGGTTGCCCAGGGCGTCCACGCTCTTTACGACCAGTCCATCCTCATTGTAATAGAGAGCGGAGATATCGCCGGTGCCATCGGTCACGTCCACTTGCCCCAGGGAATAGGTAAAGGACTCGGGAGAAGCGTCTCCATCTCCGTAGGTGCTGGACACTCGACCCAAAGAATCATAGGTGAAGTATTGGTGCGTGCCGCCAGGGAAAGCGATGGAAGTCAACGCGCCTACGGCGGCCGATCCCGAAGCTGTGTTGTAGGTGTAGCTCGTTGTCTGGCCGTTGTAGCTGGCAACCGATGTCAGATAGGTATCGGTCGGGTCATAAGAATAGGTTGTGGTCCGGCCTGTGGAATCGGTGATGGAAGAAATCAATCCGGCGGAGTTGTAGGCGAGATCGATCGATTGACCCGAGGAGGCTGTCAGGCTCGTTAGCTCGCCGGCGGTGTATCCGGCAGTAATACGGTTGCCGTTGGTGTCCTGCATGTAATTCAGAAGGCCCGCCGAAGTGAAGTCAGTCTCGATTCCGCTCGCCTCGGTCAGCAGATATCCGCCCGAGCCATCGGCCGCGAGCGTGCCGGTGTCGCCGGGCTGCGAGTAGTAGGCCCCGGAAATGATGCTGCTGGGATCGAACACGCGCTGCCCGCCGCCGGGGACGTTGAGTGTCACACTTCCGTCGGAGCCGATTGTGGCCGATTCCTGCCAGGGCGTGGACCAGCCCATTCCGAGCGGTCCCGACAGATCACGGCCGGAGATCGATTCGGCAAATTCGCGGTCGAAGCTCAGCGACAGGCTTCCGGGTGTCGGCACGGAATCGTCGGTCGCGGATGCCAGGAAGGGCGCGAGCGGGTTCAGCGCGTTGTCAGCTTGCTGCACCGCCAAGCCCCATAGGCTCGAAACGGATGTTACATTCTCTCCAAGCTGATTCAGATACGATTCTTCGTTGTCCAGCAGTTGCACATACCCGCCCGCTGTCGTACCCATCTGCGCCTGAAGATTGGAGAAGATGGTGCTCCAAGCCGTGGAACTGATTCCTGGCGGCTGTAGTGATGCCTGCAACGATGACCAATTAACCGGCGTGGTGTCATTGGGTTGAATCGCCTGCAAAGTAAAGTTGAGTTGGCCTCCCTGCCATTCGTTCAAAAGCCAGCCCGAATAATAGACCGGAATCCGTTCCGATTCTCCGGGTTGGAGAAGACCGGGACTCGCTCCACTACCGAGGATTTCGATCGAGTGAGAGAATCCAGGAGGTGTTGCATAAGCGAATAGCCCCGGACCCTGTAGCGCCTTGTCCAGCGTAAGCAACGCACCCTGTTGCCCCTGTTGATTGGTCGCGCTGAGGATTAACAAGGGCGCTTGCATGGCCGCCGTGCCGGTGTTGGCGTAATCAATATAGAGTGTCTGAGCGATGTGAATCGTCATCGGATCAGGCAATTCCAGATTCGTCGTCAACTGCGGTTGCCCGCTGGCAACGAAAATGAACTTATCGCCCAATGGGAGGGCTGCAACTGCACCATCGCTTCGGGCGACGTGAACCGTGTAAGACCCTGCCGGAACGGCGTCGGCCGCAAAATCTGCGGTGAGCTGCGTGGGCAGGTTAGTGGACGTGCTTGAAGCGGTATAAGACGTGCCATTTGCAGCAACCAAGCTAACGGTCATGCCTGGACTGAATCCGGCTCCGGTCAATGTCAAGGTAGTTGGCGCAGCCACAATCGCCGTCATAACGTTCGATCCGGAAACGGTCAGGCCTGTTGAGACACCGAGAGTGAATGAGGCCGGAGCAGAGGCGACATATTCGCTGTAGACCAGAACGTACCAATTCCCTGCTTCCGCGTCTGGAACCACAATGTTCTGGCTGGCACCAGCAGCGTCCGCCGCATAACCGTAGCTTTCCAACGTCGGTGCTGATCCGTATTTCACATACAGTTCGTTATGATCGCTTGTATCGTCATCTGTCAGCGTGAACGTGGCAGGACCGGCGACGCTAATTGGAACTTCGAAGATCTGAATCTGGCCGGTCCCGGCAAAGGTTCCTAAATAAGGTGTGCCAGGGACAAGGACAGTCTGGCTGGTCTGAAAGAGTTCAAAGGAGTAGGAGCCGGTTGACCCACCGGAATCTTCCACAGTGAGCGAATATGAACCCGAGCTTGGAAGCGTGATCTGCCCCGAACTACCCGTGGCGTTGGTAAATCCAACAAAGCCGTTCGGCCCGGTAAGGCTGTACTCCAACCCCGAGCTTGAGGCTGCTGCCAAGGCAAACTGTACTTGCGTCCCTGCGGCCGCGGTGTAAGTCCAATCATCGACGCCGTAAGGCGAACCGATTGTGCCGTTCTCCTGCTGATTCGGCACGATCGTGCCCTTGGCTACCGGCGTGGTATCGATCGCAATGAGCGCATAACTTCCGGTGGAACTTGGGTTTTGACTGGCCGCTTGAGCGATGACGACATAGTTACCGCTGGCAGGCAGGTTGATTGTGAAGCTGAGCGATCCGTAAGAGATTGTGCTGTTGAGCGCCTCCAGCATGGTTCCCGTTGGACCGATCAGATGTAGTTGAAGGTATTGCAGGATCGGCAAGACCTGCGCCCCGGCGGCACCGTCACCCGCAACAAGGCCCACCTCGATGGAATGGCCGGCCTGGCCATAAAAGGTCCATCGATCCGCCTGACCCGGCGTTGCGATGACTCCTGACACATATTGATCCAGGGGCAGTTGGCTTCCGCCCGCGGGCATAACGGTGACTGATCCGTTGGCCACGGTGCCTTGTATCAGGGCCGATCGTGCATAAAGATGCAGCCCATTCAGGTTGAGCGTTGTACCCGCGGGCACCGCCAGCGAGTTGGTGTAGATGGCTTCGGCACTTGTATCGGCGCTATTGTGGGAACTGTCAACCAATTGAATGTAACCACCTTGGAGCAGCAGCGAATTGGTGGCGTAATTGTTGATGAAGCCGCCTGCTGTTGCGCCATCGTCCTGACTCATGACCTCGATCTGCATGGGAGCGCTCTGGCTGCCGGAACTATAAAAGTAGACTGCCCCAGCAAGGGAAAACTGCGCAGAATTCGTAGTGTTTCCCAGCAGGCCGGCCTCAAAAGTGACGGCACTTGATAAGCCGCTGCTGAGAGAACCCTGGCCATTGACGGTAAGCAAGCCTCGAAAATTCAAATTGCCCCCATTTGTCGCTTCGATTGTGCCCGAATCGGTGACATTGACCGAGAAATACATTGTGTCGCCGCTGCCATCGGACTCAATGGTGCCTTGGTTGACCAGATTGCATGTGCCGCTGTTGCCGATCGAACCTCCTTCGCTCCGGATGAGCGTGCCCGAACCGATCGTCAGCGCTGCCGAGTTGCCACTTTGAGCGTAAATGGTCACACTGCCAGCACCCAAGACGAAGATTCCGTCTCCGCTGAGCGTCTGCGTGCCACTGAACTGAAGGGAGTTGACGCCCGACGTGATGCCCGCAGACACGGTAGCGGTGCCATTGAGGACCAGCCCATTGGTAATGTTAGCGGTGCCCCCGTAGAGGGTGGTCACTTGAAAGTTCCCATTAACCGTCACGCCACTCAAGGTGCCGTTCGCGCCGATCTGGAAGTTCCCATCGACCGTGACTCCGCTCAGCGTGCCACTATTGAACGGACCGAACGTCGTCGCCGCCGGGACGGTCAGTGTGCCGCCTTGAACGGTTCCGTTCACCATGCCGAACATCCCGGCACCGGTCAGGGCCAGCGTCGCGTTGGTGTTGGTATAGGTGCCCTGGATATTGAACGTGCTGCCGGCATCGGATTCGACGACGCCGGTGCTGTTCCAGGAGGCGGCGCCGACGTTCAGTGTCCCACCGTTGGTGGCTTTGAGCGTGCCGGTGTTGGTCAGCGCACTCAGGCCACCCACGGAAAGTGTCCCACTGGCTACGTTGGACTGGATGGTGCCCTGATTGATCAGGTTGCCCGGTTGGCTGCCATAGGCGAGCCCGATCGATCCGCTTTGGCCCTCGACAACGATGCCCGAACCGATGGTCAGCGTTGACGATGGGCTGGTGGGAGCGTCGACAATCAACGAACCTGAGCTCCCGCTGGCCCCGAGGATTATCGTTCCGTTCCCGCTGAGGGTCTGCGTGCCGGTGAACTGCATTGAGCCAGAGTCAGTCAAAGTGCCGTTGAGCACCAGGCCGTTGAGGACGGTAAGACTACTTGGGGATGGTACTTGAATATTCTCGTTGACCGTCACCTCGTTGAGCGTTCCGTATTGAGCGATGATAGGGCTGCTTCCAGACCAGGTTCCCCCGATCAACGAGCCACCCGAGATCGCTAGCGTGGCATTCAATATGCCGGTCGTGGCAACGCTGAGACTACCGCCCGAGAGCGAGATCGGGCGGCTTGCGGTAAGGCTATCGATCGACTGGGCACCACCGGAAATCGTGATGGTGGTGGCCCCGGCGTTGATCGTGACATCTGAATCTGCGTCTGGCACCGCGTTAGTCGACCAATTATTGGGATCGGTCCAACTCGTCCCATTTCCTTCGCCGGTCCAGCTTACCGGGGTTAGAGTGTCGGGTCTCACGGTCTTGGAAATGCGAATGCCCGAGAGGCTCGTGAGGGTTGCTGGCAAAACCTGACCCGGTGGCGATTTGGAGGCTTGCGGTTTTGCAACCGAAGCAGCGTTGGACGTGCTGACGCTCGCATGAGCCGAGGAAGATGGCAGCGACGCCGGTTCGTGAGTCGTCGCGCTCGTGCCCGAAAGCAGAATCCTCGATTCCAACCTCTCGATGACAAGGCGAATCGAATGAGAAATTCGCGCGACCCGATCCCTCCTTCGCGTCGGATGTGCCCTCATTCGCTTCCCCTACCGAGGCCCCGTGAAGCTGAGGCTGCCGCACCGCTTCGTTCGGTATCCAATGCCAATGCGAGGTGTTCGCCCGATGCCCTTAGAATTGTCGTGCATTATAGAGATGCCGCCGCACGAAGCAAGGATAATCTAGTTCCTGTCCATGCATTTGTCTTTTACCTGACGCCAGGTGGTACCCGCCGCAAGAAGCGTCAGATTATTCGCGCGGGTTGCTTCGCGTGGACGAGGCGGCAGGTTTCTTGTGGGGCGGGCTGCCGGTTGTCGATATTGGGCTGGCCGGCTGGGCCGAGGGGGCGGCCGGCGCGGTGGTTGCCAGAGCGGGGGACGATCCGCCGGGGAGCACGTTTGCCAGCGTTTGGTTGAAGTTGCTGATCACGTCGTTGTAGTCGGCGAGGGAAACGGCTCCGGAGTAATCAAAACTGCCGCTGGTCCAGGTTTGGCTGGAGGCGTTGAGGTTGCCAACCACCGTGTTGTAGTCGGCCAGATTTACCGAGCCGTCGAGGTTGGTGTCGCCGGTGAGGGTGTATTTCACGAGCACGGCGTTGCCGCCCAGAGTCAGACCGTCGAACGTGCTCAGTCCGAGGGTGGTGGCTTCGCCAAAACCCAGGGCGGTTACGCCGTTGCTGGTCTTGGCGATGCTGCTGGTGAGTCCGGGTTTGTCCCAGAGCTTGTTGTCATACGCTTGGCTGATTTCCGATGAAACGGTTGAAAGCGGGCTGGTGCCGCTGCCGTAGAGAATGGCCATGTCGTTGTCGGCCAAGTCGAGCGTGCTGGTGGAGTCGATGGTGTAGAGCGGCGCAACGGTTGCACCGGGGGTGCCGATCACCAGCAGGTGGTAGTTGGTAGTTGAACGCGCTGATCCGAGCGATGTGACGGTCGCGGAAGCGCCGCTGGTGAGGCTCAATCCGCCGAGGTGAATGTCGATCCCGCTGGTGGGATCGAGCGTGAGGACGGCGGCGCTGCCGCTGGCCTGAATGATCGGTTCATCGGTTCCGGGGTCGGCGATGATCGATGCCGGACCGTTCACGGTCAAAACTTGGGTCGATGTGTTCCACGTCGCGTTGCTGCCGGCGCTGAGCCACGTCGGCTCGAGCCAAGCGGCAATCAGGTCGCTGCTGCCGCCGGCGCTACCGATGGTCTGGCTCTTCACATATGAAACCATCAGCGTCTGTCCGGTCATCGAGGCGTTGAACGTGATGGCGACGAGATCGGTGTAATTGGTCGAGCTGGAGATTGTGTCGACATAATCCGGCGCTGATTTATCGGAGAGATGCGCGGTGAGTGTGCTGCCGCTCGAGTAGCCGCCGAGGTAGACATACAGCGTCTGCGACCCAATTCCCGCCGGGACGGTGAAGGAATAACCCGCGCCGATGGCGTTGTTGGCATAGATGTAGCCGGAATCGTCCGAATCGCTTGCGGTGGGCGTGCCATCGGTCCAAGAAACATTCCGCGTAGAATCAGTGAAGGCGCCGTATCCGCCTGAGCCCACCGGGGTCACGTTGCTGATTTGCGAATTGCCGGCGGCTTTGTGATCGAAATTGCCATAGGCTCCCCCGCGTCCCCAATGCGCCCAATCGGTAGCGCCCAGCGTGCTGAGGTTATAAGAAGATGCCGCGGTGGACTGAATGCCGCTGAGGGAACCGGGTACGGTGATAGTCAAGGAAAAGACCGACCCGACATTGTTACTGCCGCCGAGCGCCGTCGTGCCGAACAGGGTACCGCCGGAGAGGATCAGCGGGCCAGAAACACCCCCATTGCATGAAGCCAACACAGTTGGCGTGCCGCCGGCCGCTGGTAAGGAGAAGATTTCCCCGCCTGCGTTATTGGCTCCTGTGCCCTCACTTGTCGCGCCGTAGAGGATGCCCCCGGAGAGGATTATGCCGGCGGGGTACTCGCCGTCGGTGCCGTTAAAGGACGCCAGCACAGTTGGCGTGCCGCCGCTTGTTGGCAGCGAGAAGACTACGCCTAGATTGTTAGTGCCACCG
>Ga0302326_10017853_pt1 | contig 14754 bp, 16 predicted proteins | sample Palsa_T0_3_FD_202264 | JGI IMG/M metagenome (GOLD analysis project Ga0302326, IMG submission 202264) | Peat permafrost microbial communities from Stordalen Mire near Abisko, Sweden - Palsa_T0_3 | ecosystem: Environmental > Terrestrial > Soil > Palsa > Peat permafrost | place: Sweden: Abisko... | reverse complement strand
CAGTCCCGCTGAACGGCAACGTAACTGTACCCGCTGGTCCCTGCTGACCAGCCGGACCTGTCGCACCGGCAGGACCTGTCGCGCCAGTGGGGCCTTGCGGGCCGGTGGGACCCTGTGAACCCACTGCTCCTACCGTGACATAAGCTGATCCGGAGTGCGGCACGCTGTTGGTGACAGTCACCAGATACGTGGCCGCGGCCAGAGTGGATGGCACCTCGACTACTATCGAAGTGTTCGTGAACGAAAACACAGTTCGAGATGTTGCGCCCACCGTGACCGTGGGCGCCACGTTGGCCGGGCTGAAATTCGAGCCTGCCAGGGCAATATACTTTTTGGCGAGGTTGACCGTGGCGTCATTGACCACAGGCGTTTGCGCCCGGCTAACGAGTGGCGCGGAAAGAATCAGCAGCAGGGCGCCTGATGTTTTGAATTTGCAATACTTCATAAGAATCCTCCCATAGCTGGGTGCTCAGCCCGTTTGGCGTCGAGTTAGCGCTCAGGAGTATATCACTCGTCTCCGCCGTCATCTTCTAACGCGCAAAAACCCGGCGAAAACCCACATGCGAGAGAACATTTTTTGCAGGTTCGAAGCGGGCGCACTGCTGCTACCAGTCAGCAACGAATTCCGGCTCATTTCTCGTCACCAGCTCCACCCGTACCCGATACTTGAGGTTGTGAACCACGGCATCGTCACGACCTTGCCGTAGCTTTCCTGAATCCAGATGGAACTGTGGCGGTTGAAGTGAATGATCGCTCCCAGCGAAGCGCTACTGTCGAGTCTGTTTTGCACGCGAGCGTTACCGGTAAAGCTGGTGAGGCCCGTCTGAACCCAGGTATAACCACTTACAACCTTCGTTCGGGGAAGCGGAAAGTTTTTCATGAGGCCCGCCGATTCGGTATGCTCGCCGAACGCGGTGTGCAGGAACCCATCAAACCCACTGTTCTCGTACATATACCCAAACGTCAACTCGTCGCCGAGCCATCCCGCCCCCCGGTGGGCTCGGCTCCTGCGCTTAAACCGCCGGGACCATCGTCATCTGCGTGGCGGCCAGCCATGTATGTTCCCCAGCCTTCAAATCGGGATTGTTTTGTAAAGCTTCGGCAACAAGTTGAGAGAGCGGTACCGGACTCTGTCCATAGCTTGGCGAACTGCTTCCTAAGGCCCCTGCCAAGGCGAGCAAAAACGGAATTCTCATTGATAAATCTCCTATGTCAAATCAACGGTTACCAAACGCTCGTGCGCTACGCGTACACGAATGCACGAGCGCTCAGAAAACTGGTTGCGAAAGGAGACCCATCCAGACTCTCAGGACGGAAATCGTTGGGGCTGATGAGATCGGCGGGGAAGGATCAGGCGCCGCCATCCGTTGACCGAAGATAGTGAGGGGCTGGGAGAACGCTGATTGCGGAAGAGTAGCAGGAAGCGAAATCACGGGATGAAACGAACCCGATTCTGGCTGCGTGGCACTGCCTTCTTGACAAGTTCCATAATTCCACTATTATAGAAATATGGCAACGGCCAAATTGAAGCGTGCGGAACAGGTCGCCAAGTACGCCGATATGTTTACGGCAATGGGAACGGAGCCGCGCCTGCGGATTATGCAGCTCCTTCTGTCTGCCCACCCTGAGGGCCTCGTGGTCGGCGAGATCCAGAGCGAACTAGGTATTCCGAGTTCAACCCTTTCGCGCCACTTGGAAAAGCTGAAGAACGAGGAACTGGTCAACGTGCGCCGCAAGAGCACGTTTCTCTGGTACACCGCTAATACTGAGGTGCTAGAGGAACTGCTCGGCTTTCTTTACGCGGAGTGCTGTACCCGAAACAAAGCCATCAAACCCGAGGCAATTGTGACCTTGCAAGTAAGAGGCAACTACCCGTGAGCAAGTCGAAAGTGGTGTTTCTTTGCTCGGGGAACGCGTGCCGCATGCAAATGGCCGAGGCGTTTCTCCGCGACCTGGCGGCCGATCGCTTCGAGGCGGTCAGTGCAGGAGGAACTCCAACGCCGCTGGATCCAGAAGCCGTGGACGCAGTGAGAGAACTGGGCGTTGAGATGTCAGGGCAGAGACCGAAGGATGTGAGCCGATTTCTGGGCCAGCGGTTCACTTACGTGATTTCACTTGTGCAACCGGCAAAAGGAACGCGCTTGTTCGATTTTCCACCGCGCTATTTGTCGGCGGGAGTGGGATGTTGAAAACCCGGCTCTGGCACCAGATCATTGTGCGTCAGTTCGTGGAGTTAGGGATCAGCTTCCGCAGCGCATCGTCCAATTTGTCGGAGAACATCAATAAAGCGAGGGAATCAGTTCATGGAAAACAAAGAGATCGTGAAAGAGAAATACGGCCAGGCGGCGTTGCGTGTGACTGCCGGCGGCAGCTCCTGTTGTGGAGCGGGCGCGAACGTCGATGGCTGCTGCGTCGATCCGATCACGTCCAACTTATACGACGCCAGTCAGGCGGGGCAGATTCCCGAGGAGGCTATGAAGGCATCACTCGGCTGTGGCAACCCGACCGCATTGGCCACCCTGAACGCAGGCGAAACGGTGCTCGATCTCGGTTCGGGTGGCGGTATCGACGTGTTGCTAGCAGCCCGCCGTGTCGGCCCGACTGGTAAAGCTTACGGCCTCGATATGACGGATGAAATGCTCGCCCTCGCTCGTGAGAACCAGCGCAAGGCGGGGATCGAAAACGTCGATTTTCTCAAGGGTGAAATTGAAAACATTCCGCTGCCAGACAACTCGGTCGATGTCGTCATTTCCAACTGCGTGATCAATCTGTCGGCCGACAAAGACCGGGTCCTGCGCGAGACGTTCCGCGTCCTGAAGCCAGGCGGCCGTTTCGCCGTGTCCGACGTGGTGGTCCGTGGCGATGTGCCGGGCGAGGTGCGTCGCAGCATGGAAATGTGGGTTGGTTGCATTGCCGGCGCGCTCCAAGATCACGAGTACATCGGCAAGCTGGCCAAGGCCGGATTCGATGGTATCGACATCGAGCCCACCCGTGTATACAGCATCGAGGACGCCCGCCAGTTCCTGACAGGTGAAGGGATCAACGTGGACGCGTTCGCGCCGCAGGTGGAAAACAAATTCATGAGCGCCTTTATCCGCGCGGTCAAGCCAGTCTCGAAGGAGTGCTGTGGCCCGGCGTGCTGTAGCTGAGGCGCTCGGGACTGCCTTCCTTTTGGCCGCTGTCGTAGGATCTGGCATCATGGGCGAACGGCTGGCCGGTGGAAACGTCGCTGTCGCTCTTCTTGCAAATACGATCGCGACCGGGGCGGTCCTCGTTGCGTTGATTCTCACGTTTGGCCCGATCTCGGGAGCGCACTTCAATCCCGCCGTCACGCTAGCTGATGCTTCACAGCGCGGTTTACCGTGGCGCGAAGTGCCGGTCTATATTGCCGCTCAAATTGTTGGTGCGTTCGGAGGGGTCGCGGCGGTTCACTTGATGTTCGGAAAACCATTGTTCTTTGCCTCGCGCCACATTCGCGCCGGCGGCGCACAGGTCTTTAGTGAATTTGTAGCCACGTTCGGGCTTCTCTCAATAATCTGGGGATGCTCCCGTCTCCGACCTTCGGCGGTGCCGTTCGCCGTAGGAGCCTATATCACCGCGGGTTACTGGTTCACATCCTCCACCTCTTTTGCCAACCCCGCAGTCACACTGGCCCGATCTGCATCGGATACGTTTGCAGGCATCCGACCGGAAGACGCTCCTGGCTTTATCGCGGCGCAGCTCGCCGGTGCTATGGCCGCAACGCTGCTTTTCCGTTGGCTCGTGCCTTCTCTTCCGAAGGACGCCTCAAATGTTGTGGTTGCCCATGCGCATAGGGAAACGACCCATGCCTGATAAGAAGCGAGTCCTCATCCTGTGTACTGGGAATTCGGCTCGGAGCCAGATGGCAGAAGGCTTGTTGCGCCACGACGCAGGAGAGCGTTTCGAGGTGTTCAGCGCCGGAATCAGCCCGAGCCAGGTCCGGCCGGAGGCGATCGAGGTGATGCGCGAGTCGGGCATAGACATTTCTTGGCATCGCTCGAAAAGTGTGGATGAGTTCGCGGGACAATCGTTCGACTACGTTTTAACCGTCTGCGACAACGCTAAAGAGAGCTGTCCCATTTTCCCTGGCCAGACCGTAACAATTCACCACAACTTCGAGGATCCGGCCAGTCAGCAGTGTTCCAACGAGGCCAAGGTCTCCGTTTTCCGCCGCGTGCGCGACGAGATGAGGCGCTATCTCCTTGCTTTTCCGCCGACGTAATGCTTGGAGACTTGTCGCAAGCAGCAATTGTCCGGTCGCCGGGGAGTGCGCCTTGCGTTGAAGATCGGGAGTTAGCGAACCATCGGACAATCGCCCGTCTTGTGGTCATCGATCTGGAACCGTAGAAATTCATGGACGGCATCGAGAGATTGCTTGTTGTCGGCCGTTACGGTGATTCTTGCCCCGCGTGGCGTCTCCCGTGACTTCCAGTGAAGCTGATCCTTCAGTCGGGTCATTGTTGCCGTACCGGGAACGGCCACGCCGTGTACGAGCATCGGGGCGTTGAAATTGCCTTCGGCGAACATCCGAGCGATGTGCCGAAAATGGGTGCGAATCTGATCGCGGATTTCGGTGTCCCGCACGTCGTTCGCCCGGACCTCGATGGCGCCCCCCTCGTAGTTCAGCTCGAAATGATGGGTGGTCTTTTCGTGGGAAAAGCCCATCACGTGATCCCCGTGCTCGTTCACCATAGTTTGGTGATCCTGCGCGAACGTCAGCGCAGCGGCCAAAAAGAGAAACACGACTGTTCGTACCATAGCGTAAGTATCTCCAATTCTCTCAATAGACGGTCAAGTGCCCGATTCGTTAGGCTCTAAGGACCATTACCATCCAGGTTACTGTGGCCGCTCGGGGTAGCGGTCCTGAATGACGAATCGATGGTTTGGGATGCTGGGGTCCACTCCGGACAGCGCTCTAAGGAGCGTAGACGAATTTACACTAGCAGTTCAGTTACGTTCTGACCAGCTGTGACAATGCCACGGAGTTGCGCTCTGCTGCCCGGCAAGATGATGACGATTCATCGCAATTTTGAAGACCACAGCCTTCCGGGGTTCATCGAGCGTAATAGGGGGCACATCATGGGACAACCTGCGGCGATGTACCGCGGTCTACGTCCTTACCCAGCACATCATAAGAACAGCGTCTTAAGCCGAGGACCCACACGGCAATTAAGAAGATTCGTCTCAGCCATCGGTTCCCGAGACGTATCGCCAAACGCGCCCCTAGCCACGCCCCCAAGAACATCGTGAGGGCGGGATTGGCGCCCAGACGGTAATCTATAAGGTGCCGGCACATGAACACGACTGTGGCAATGCCGGAGGAGAAGATGTTGATAAGCTTCCTAGTAGCGACCGCTCCAACGAACCACAACCGAAAAAAGGCGACGTAAACGGCGGTCAACAGCTACCGCCAACACTCATGAATGTTAGAGCAAACATGTTGGTTGCGACGGCAGTTCGAGGATCAATGTCGAATTGGAACATCACCGGAACTGTGATCAGAGAAGCGCTGCCCGTCACGACGCTGATGGCGCTGGTTGAAAAAAAAGCCGGCGATCATTAGCAACACTCGCAGCATGGTCATGCGCTCCTTTTTACCGCAATCGGTACGCCGAGCAGAACGGCTTCGGGTCAGCGCAAGTATCCCTTATTTTGAGCCTGGGGAGGCGCGCCAAAAGACTCTCTGCATTGATGCGGAGATGCATCGCTACTTCGGTCTCGCCGCTAACTGGATTGGCGTGCCGTCTCTGATCTCATGCATTGCGCGCAAACGGTCGGCGTCTCTTTAACGAAAGAATGACACTGTCGCGGATGTTCGAGGCGTACAGCTTGTCTCGCCTTACGAACCCGTCCGATTTCGGTCTGAAGGCCATTTATCCACCGGCAATGGCTCCCACGATGAAAAGCGGCTCCGTACCGTCGACCACCTGCTCGGGCAGCGGAGCATCCGGTGATTGGAGCGACAGATCTTCGGAACACGCGAAGAATCTTATGTAGGGCCGTCGCTCGCGGGTGACGTGATCGCGGATCGCTCCCTGCAACACTGGATATTTGGTTTCAAGAGCGTCCAGGACTGAGCGCTGAGTAGCCTCACCCTGGACCTCAAGTGTGACATCGCTGTCGACGCGCGCGAGTGTTCGCAGATGTGCTGGTAATACAACTTGGATCATGCCAGCGTTTGAACTTCGACCGAAAGCACGGCTGGAAGATCTCGCACGATAGGCATCCAGCTATCTCCCGCATCAGCCGATACGTACACCTGGCCGCCGGTGGTTCCAAAATAGACGCCGCATTCATCCAGCGAATCAACGGCCATCGCGTCGCGCAACACGTTCACGTAGCAATTGCTCTGTGGGAGACCTTTTGTTAATGGTTCCCATTCGTTTCCTCCCGTCTTGCTGCGGTACACCCGTAGCTTTGCATCTGGCGGAAAGTGTTCTGAGTCGCTCTTGATCGGAACGACGTAAATGGTCTCGGGCTCGTGCGCGTGAACGTCGATGACGAAGCCGAAGTCGGTGGGCAAATTCCCGCTCACTTCTTGCCACGATTCGCCGGCGTTGTCGCTGCGCAGGACATCCCAGTGTTTCTGCATAAACAGGACGCCCGGACGCGCGGGATGCATGGCGACATGGTGGACACAGTGTCCGACTTCGGCGGTGGGATCGGGAATGTACTGCGAGTATAGTCCCTTGTTGATGGGCTGCCAAGTCTGACCGCCATCGTCTGTTCTGAAAGCACCCGCAGCCGAGATAGCGATGAAGATACGCTGGGAATCGGTTGGATCGAGAATGACAGTGTGCAGGCACATTCCCCCCGCGCCCGGCTGCCAGCGCGGTCCCGACCCGTGTCCGCGCAGTCCAGCGAGTTCTTGCCAGTTCAGTCCGCCGTCGCTCGATCGGAACAAGGCCGCGTCTTCAACGCCAGCGTAGACGGTGTCAGGGTCCGTCAGCGAGGGTTCGAAATGCCAGACTCTCTTAAATTCCCAAGGATGCGCCGTGCCGTCGTACCATTGGTGCGTTCCCGGAATCCCGTCGTACACGAACTTATTGCCAACGGGCGTCCAAGTTCCGCCACCATCGTCGGAACGCTGCACCTGTTGTCCGAACCAACCGCTGCACTGCGATGCATAGAGCCGGTTGGGATCGGCGGGTGATCCTTTTATGTGATAGATCTCCCAGCCGCCGAAGTGGGGGCCGCTAACATCCCACTTTTCACGTTTTCCGTCCGACGCCAGCAAGAACCCCCCCTTGCGTGTTCCCACCAAGACTCGTACTTTGCTCATCCCCTACTTCCTCCAATAACGTTTATTAAGCCACAAATCTTGGTTGCTTTGGGGTCGAGTCATGAGAGGGACCAGCAACGATCACGGTATGCTCGATGGCTCGCGCTCCAGCGAGCATGATTTTGCGTGGGAACTGCGCGTTGTCTTCGAGAAAGGTCTTCTTTCTGCTTAGATCCGCCGCGGTCACCTCAGGGGTGCATCACCCCGAGCAACTTCCCGACGACGCGTGACGCGATCAGAATCATCTGAACTCCACGAGGCGGTCCGAAACGGAATGCGCGCTCAAACAGCAAGAGCCACTCTGCGAGCCCAGCGAAAGTCGGACGGCGCTCCGCTAAAAGCTCAGCTGCGATGCCTTCTTAGACCGCTGCCTACAGGCGGGTCAGGCGCAACCTCCCATGCTGTTGCCCAGGGAGGAATCTTCGATGTCAGTTGCGACAGCGATGATATGATGGCCCGAGGAGGCAGTCGTGCATCCTACTCGCAGAGGTTTCTTGAAGGCCGGGACTGGCGCTGTGGTCGCGTCGGTTCTTGGCTTCGACGTCAAAACGGCTTACGCTCAAGCACAGGAATTGAAGATCGCCAAAACGACGGAGACACGCTCCACGTGTCCGTATTGTGCGGTAGGCTGCGGCGTCATCATTCACACACTGGGCGACAAAGCCAAGAACGTCACCGCGCAGGTGGTTCACGTCGAAGGCGATCCCGATTGTCCTACTAATCGCGGCACGCTCTGTCCCAAGGGATCGTCCCTTTATCACGACATTCTCAATGACCGCCGCTTGCTGAGGCCTGAGGTCCGCCGCCCCGGCTCCAATCGCTGGGAACCCATCCCGTGGGATCAGGCGTTCGAAGAGATCGGGCGCCATATCAAGAGTGCCCGCGACGAATCGTTTGTGGCCACCGACGCCAAAGGCCGTACCGTCAACCGCTGTGAGAACATCGCCTTTATTGGCGGCTGCACGGATACGAACGAGTTCAATTACCTGGTCGTCAAGACCATGCGCAGCCTTGGGGTGACCTTCATCGAAAATCAGGCCAGGGTTTGACACGGTCCCACGGTCTCCAGTTTGGGGCCAACGTTCGGAAGAGGGGCCATGACGAATGGCTGGGTCGACATCAAGAACACGGACATGATGTTGATCATGGGCGGCAATCCGGCTGAAAACCACCCGTGCGGCTTCAAATGGGCGATTGAGGCCAAGCGCGAGCGTAATGCCAAAATGATCGTCGTTGATCCGCGGTACACGCGTACCGCCGCTACCGCCGACATGCACCTCCAAATCCGCGTCGGCGCCGATATCGCGTTCCTCGGCGGCGTGATTCGCTACGCCATAGAGAATCAGCGCATCGCGAAAGAGTACCTGGTGAATTTCACCAACGCGGCCTTTCTTGTGCAGGAGGGATTCAAGCTGCCTGAAGACGGCCTGTATTCCGGCTTCGACGAGGCGTCGATGAGCTACGACCGTTCCAGCTGGAATTACGAAGCGAGCGTCGGGAGCCCGCCTTCAGTCATGGGCGTCCACGGCCACATGGGAGATGCGCCGTCACGTTTCACGCTCAAAGAAGGCGCGGCGACGCACGCTCTTCCCGGGCTGCCGACGAATGTTGCTCATGACCTGTCGCTCGAGCATCCCCGTTGCGTGTATCAGTTACTGAAGCAGCAATACTCGCGCTACACGCCGGAGATGGTGGAGCGCATCACGGGCATCCCCAAGGATCAATTCCTGAAGGCGGCCGAATTGTTCACCTCCGTCCGCAAGGACGGCGACATGAAAAATGTCGCGACGGTTATTTACGCCGTCGGCTGGACTCAACATAGCTTCGGGACGCAGATCATTCGCACCGCCGCCATGCTTCAACTGCTGCTCGGCAACGTCGGCCGGGCCGGCGGCGGAGTCAACGCCCTTCGCGGGCACTCCAACATTCAGGGCGCTACCGATATGGCCGGACTTTTTGACAGCCTGCCGGGTTACCTGAAGATTCCCAGCGACAACGATAAGGATTTCGATGCCTGGATGAAGCGGACCACTCCGACGGCATCGAAGCCCGCCGAATGGGAGTCGTTCAATTACTACTCGAACACTCCGAAGTTTGCCGTTTCCCTTCTGAAAGCGCTATACGGCCCGGCTGCCAAGAAGGAAAATAATTGGGCGTTCGATTATCTGCCGAAAGTGGATCGGGAATATTCCTGGACCCACATCTGGGACGACATGTACGAAGGAAAAGTCAAAGGCATGCTCGCCTTCGGCATGAACGGCGTCGCCATCGGCCCCAATTCGCAGAAAAATATCGATGCATTGAAGAAAGCCAAGTTTTTGGTGGTCTGCGACATTTATCCCGAGGAAACCAGCGATTTCTGGCGAGCCCCCGGCATCACGCCCGAGGAAACCAAGGCGATCCAGACCGAGGTCTACCGCCTGCCCGGCGCCGGTTTCGCCGAAAAAGACGGGACGTTCGTCAACTCGGCGCGCTGGCTCACATGGAAATGGGCCGCCGTCGACCCGCCCGGCGACGCCAAGCTCGATCAGGAAATTCTTTCGCGCATTTTTTTGAAGGTGCGTGAGCTTTACGGAAAAGAAGGAGGCAAGTTCCCCGATCCGATTCTCAACCTGACGTGGAACTACTCCCTTGCTCCAAACCCTCCGCTGTCAGAGGTCGCCCGGGAATTGAACGGGCGCGACCTTACCACCGGCCAGCAGCTTCCCGGCTTCGCAGCGCTGAAAGATGATGGTTCGACCTCCTGCGGCAACTGGATCTGGAGCGGCTCCTGGACTGAAGCTGGCGCGCAGTCGCAGCGCCGCGACCCCACAGATCCCTCCGGCCTCGGAATCCATCCGAACTGGGCATGGAATTGGCCCATGAACCGCCGCGTTCTCTACAATCGCGCCTCCTGCGATGTGTCCGGCAAGCCTTGGGACCCGTCCCGCGCTTTGGTTTGGTGGAACGAGGAGCAGAAGAAGTGGGTCGGCAACGATGTCCCGGACTTCAAGCCCGACTCGCCGCCTAAGGATCACATGGGTCCGTTCATTATGAACGCGGAAGGCGTCGGCCGCATCTTCGCCCCGCTTGCAGCCTTCGCCGACGGACCGTTTCCTGAATTCTACGAACCCACTGAAAGCCCGGTCGAAAATGCTCTGCATCCGAAGCGATCCAAAAATCCAGTAGCCGAGCGCTTCAAGACACCGTTGGACAAATACGGCACGCCGGCGGAAGGATTCACCATCGTCTGCACCACTTATAGGCTGACGGAGCATTATCATTACTGGACCAAGAACAATCCGATGAACGTGCAACTGGTACCCGAGCCTTTCGTCGAAATCCCGGTGCAATTGGCGGCCGATCTCGGCATCAAAGGCGGCGATAAAGTGAAGGTCACAAGCGCGCGTGCCAGCTATCAGGCCAAAGCCATGGTCACGCATCGCATCAAGCCGATGACCATCGACGGCAAGAAGGTCTATCAGATCGGCATCCCCATTCATTATGGTTACCGGGGCATTCAGGAGGACGCTGGAAGAACGGCGCGCTCCCTCACCAACTCACTCACGCCCACCGTGATCGATCCAAACGCCCACACGCCCGAGTTCAAGGGGTTCCTGGTGAAACTGGAGAAAGTCTAACCCATGGCCAACGGAACCCTGCAAATTAAAGCTATCTCGGGACACGCCGGGCCCGTTCCCGGTAAGAACACGTCGCGCGATTACGACGTCTGCAAGCTGATCGACGTCACCACATGCATCGGTTGCAAGGCTTGCGAGGTGGCGTGCCTGGAGTGGAACGGCTATCCGTTCCGCGAAACGGTGTTCGACAACACCTACCAGACCATGCCGGACACGGAGTGGAATTATTACAATCTGATCCGCTTCAACGAGTATGTAGATGAGGCCGGCAATCTAAGCTGGCTGATGCGCAAAGACGGATGCATGCACTGCGCCGATCCCGGGTGCTTGCGCGCGTGTCCGGCCGACGGCGCCATCGTGCAATATACCAATGGCATCGTGGATTTCCAGCAGGAGTATTGCATCGGCTGCCAGTATTGCGTGACCGGCTGTCCGTTCAATATTCCGAAATTCAATAGCGTTACCAAGAAAGTTCACAAGTGTACGCTGTGCTCGGACCGCGTGGGTGCCGGCCTGGAGCCGGCCTGCATCAAAGCGTGTCCTACCGGTTGTCTGCATTTCGGCACCAAGGACGACATGAAGGATTTGGCGGAGACGCGGGCCACGCAGCTTCGCGAGCACACCTCGCACAAAGACGCGGGAGTCTACGATCCGCCCGGTGTCAGCGGCACCCACGTGATTTACGTCCTGCATGACATCAACCATCCGGAGCGCTACGGCGGCTTGCCCAAGGATCCGCGAGTGCCGTTGATGGTCCGCCTGTGGAAGGGCCCGCTGAAGTGGATCGGAGACTTCGGAATGATTGCCGGGATCATCGGCGTGGCGGTTCACTACATGCGCTTCGGCCCGAAGGAAGTGCAACCCGAGCCAACAGAGAAGGGATCTCTACAGAAAGATAGTGACAAGTGAACGCGGTTGCCGTGTCCCACGCTCAGCGCGCGGGTGAGATCGAGCGGTACACCATGACCGAGCGGGTCATGCACTGGCTTTCGGGCTTCACCTATCTCTACTGCCTTGGGACCGGCCTCGCTTTTTACTCACCGCATCTGTTTTGGATCGCATACGTGCTGGGCGGCGCTCCGACGTCGCGATTTTGGCATCCCATCGTAGCTGTCGTCTTTGTGATCGGCACGGTGTGGATGCATATCCTGTGGGGCCGGGACATGGAGATGACCGACGTCGATAAACTCTGGCTGGATCACATGCAGGCGTACATCACCAATGACGAGGAGCACACCCCGCTCGCCGATCGCTTCAATGCCGGACAAAAGCTGTATTACTGGCTGATGGTCTACGGCGCGCTCTTTCTGCTGCTCTCCGGGATCTTCCTTTGGTTTCCTGAGTACATTCCGCGCCAGTACGCATGGGTGCGGCACGTGATGATCCTGCTGCACGAGATCTCCGCGCTTGTCACCATCGCCGGATTCATCATCCACATTTACATGAGCGTGTTTATGGTGCCCTACAGCGTGACCGCGATGATCACCGGCTATGTCACGCGCGCCTGGGCCTGGACGCATCATCGCCTGTGGTACCTTCGCGTGACCGGCCAGCCCGCGCCGAAGAAATGACGACGTATGACGCGCGAATTGCGCGAGCCGTTACGCTAGCTGCTGAGCATACGAGCGCCGCGTCGCTGCTCAATTTCTACGCGCAACTGGCACGCTTCCAGAAGCCCGTCTTTACTGAGCTCCAGTCCAAGAGCGAGACGGATCTGCGCGCGTTAGTGTGCCATTTTCCCGCTTTGATCAAGCTGGTAGCGCGCTCGGGAACCGAACTGCTGACCACTTTCGCGGTGGAGAATCTTCAGGGAACGGACGAGCAGCTCGCGTTGCTGTCGGCAACTTGGGAGGGTGGGGACTCGGATCCCACCTCCGATCCCGCCGGCCGCTTTTACGCGCGAGCGCTGTTGCAACCCTTCGCCGAATATCTGGCTTCGCGCGCCGACATCCAAACAAGCGGTGCTGGTCCCACCTGCCCATTCTGCAACGCGCGGCCTGTCGCCGGCGTACTGCGCGGCGAGGGCGATGGTGGCAAGCGGTGGCTGCTGTGCTCGCTTTGTTCCACCGAGTGGCAGTTCCGGCGTGTGCTGTGCCCCGGCTGCGGCGAGGAGAACAAGGACAAGCTGCCGATCTACACCGCGGCGGAGTTTCCATTCGTCCGTGTCGATGCCTGCGACACTTGCCAGACCTATATCAAGTCGATCGATCTAACCAAGGACGGCCACGCGATTCCCGTGATCGACGAAATCGCGACGGTTGCGTTGAACATCTGGGCCGACGAGCACGATTACGTGAAGTTGGAGACGAACCTGCTTGGTATGTGAAAGCGTTATTCTGCAGTGGCGCTGCACCCACCTGCCCGTTCTGCTCTGCAACGCACGACCTGTCGCACGACCGAGTTCACCGATTGATTGTGTCGGCCCTATAAAAAAAGGAGTCATCCCGCCGATTTCAATTCCTCCCAACAATTCACCTTGCAATTTCTCTCGACTGGAGTGATGGATTGTCACGACCGCAGCCCGGTCCAGGAGAAATTGAATGAGTACCAACACAATCGAAACGCAGGAAACCGCACAAACAGAAGCCTCGCGGCCTAAGCGCAAGCGTCCCGCCGCCAAGACGGCCAAGTCCGCAAAGAAATCGCCGCGAGGCAAAAAACCGGCCAGCAAAGCCCAAAAGACGGAGAGCAGTAACAAGAAAGCCGAGATGATCGCCCTGATAAAACGCGCCAAAGGCGCGACGCTGGCAGAGATCGTGGCCGCAACCGGCTGGCAGGCGCACACCGTGCGCGGCTTTGTTAGCATCCTCGGCAGCAAGGGCAGGGAGAAGATTGAGTCCGCGAAGAACGAGGCGGGCGAGCGAACGTACCGTGTCGCGAAGTAGCCGTCGCCGCAGTTCCCCAAACGCCGCTTCCTGGTTCGCAACACGGGCGGCGTTGCTCATTGTGTAGGCCACATTGCTCAACAAGTGACGTCACGGACCGGTCACATCACTAATCCTCCAGCGGCCCAAAACGAGCCCGGTAGCGGGCGATCTTGTAAAGAACAACGTAGCTGTTTTCGAAGCCTTGATCGTTTCAGCGTACTGCGTCGTCAGCGCCCAAGTGGATCTTTGAGCCGACAAAGCCGACAAAGTAGAGGTTATCGAAGACCCTAGCCGGTTCGGCGAACCATGTATTCCGATGGGGCGCCGGGCCAGGCGCCACATCCCGCAATGTACTCGGAACGAACGGCCACTGGCGCAAGGCACAAACAGGCCAGGGTTCCGGTAAAGTCGAATCCAGCGGCGGTTCTGGCAGCGATCAGATGGGCGTCGATGACGTCCGGGGTGTTCTGTGCAAAGGCGTTCGTACCGCACAGGTTCCACAAAATGACAAGCGCGATGCCGACGTTCGTCCAACGATCCTTGATCGGTATCCTTTTCACGGCTGTCAGGCTCACGGAGTCATTTATTTTACCCCCGCAGGCGTTCTCACATCCTGGATAACGCGCTATGCTCCAATTGAGAATCCGGTCCCGGTTGAGATTCTCACATTCCGTATCGGGGACAAACCAGGCAGTGGCCGGAAATTGATAAACGCTACGCAGCTAATCGCGGGTGATCCCGTTCGATTTTTCCACTTTCTCCACTCTGGTTGCTAGACTTGACTCAATCACGTGCCGCTCACCAGTTCCACCCGCCTGGGTCCGTATCAGATCATCGGACCGATTGGCGCCGGAGGGATGGGCGAGGTTTACCGCGCCCGCGATACTCGTCTCAACCGCGATGTCGCCGTGAAGGTGCTGCCTTCCGACGTCGCGCACGACCCGGCGCGCCGCCATCGTTTCGA
>Ga0302326_10017852_pt1 | contig 14755 bp, 16 predicted proteins | sample Palsa_T0_3_FD_202264 | JGI IMG/M metagenome (GOLD analysis project Ga0302326, IMG submission 202264) | Peat permafrost microbial communities from Stordalen Mire near Abisko, Sweden - Palsa_T0_3 | ecosystem: Environmental > Terrestrial > Soil > Palsa > Peat permafrost | place: Sweden: Abisko... | reverse complement strand
GTCCCAGGCCACGCCCCTGCTGGCCCGAATCTATCCGAACGGCGCGGGCGACGTGAACCAGTTCGAAGCGGCCGGCGGCATGGGGTTCGTGATCAGGGAACTGCTCGGCGCCGGCCTGCTGCATGGCGATATTCCGACGGTGGTGGGCGACAGCCTGGCGGCCTACGGCCGCTCTCCGGCCCTGAACGGCGACACCCTGGTCTGGTCCGAGGCGCCCGCCGCCAGCCGGGACGACGCCATGCTGCGCGCCGCGGCCGCCCCGTTCGCGCCCGATGGCGGCATGCGGCTGGTCACCGGCAATCTCGGCCGCGCCATCGTCAAGACCAGCGCGGTCGCCGACTCCCTTCTCACCGTCGAGGCGCCTGTCCGGGTGTTCTCCGACCAGGACGACGTGCAGGCGGCGTTCCACGCCGGCGATTTGAACCGTGACGTCATCGTCGTGGTGCGGTTCCAAGGCCCGCGCGCCAACGGCATGCCGGAGCTGCACAACCTGACGCCGCCGCTGGGCGTGCTCCTGGACCGCGGCTTCAAGGTCGCCCTGGTGACCGACGGGCGGATGTCCGGAGCCAGCGGCAAGGTGCCGGCCGCGATCCACGTGACGCCGGAAGCCCTGGGCGGCGGACCGATCGGCAGGCTGCGCGACGGCGATGTCGTGCGGCTTTGCGCGCGAAGAGGGGAGCTCGTGGCCAAGGTCGACAGCGCGACGTGGGACGCCCGCGAGCCGGTCGCATCGCCACACGCGGCGCGCGGAACCGGCCGCGAACTGTTTGCCTTCATGCGTTCAGGCGCCGACGGACCCGAACAGGGCGCCTCGGCGATGCTGGCCGCGGCGGGACTGTGACCATGACCCCCATCGACTCCCTGATGCGGCTCTCGCCGGTGATCCCGGTGCTGGTCGTCGACGACCCGGCCAAGGCGCAGCCGCTGGCCAAGGCGCTGGTGGCGCGCGGGTATCCTATGCTGGAGGTCACATTGCGCACCGCCGCGGCGCTCGAAGTAATGACCGAGATGGCGAAGGTCGACGGCGCGATCGTCGGCGCCGGGACGGTGCTCAACCCCCGTGATCTGGACGCCAGCCTGAAGGCCGGGGCCAAGTTCATCGTCAGCCCGGGCCTGACCGAGCCCCTCGCCCGCGCGGCGATCGACAGCGGCGTCCCATTTCTGCCGGGCGTCGCCAACGCCGGCGACATCATGCGCGGACTGGACCTGGGCCTCGACCGCTTCAAGTTCTTCCCGGCGGTGGCGGCCGGCGGCATTCCGGCCTTGAAGGCGCTGGCGGCGCCGTTCGCGCAGTGCCGCTTCTGCCCCACCGGCGGTATTACCGAGGCGACCGCTCCGGATTGGCTGGCGCTGGAGGCTGTGCTGTGCGTCGGCGGCAGTTGGGTGACGTCCGGGCTCTGAGCCAAGGCGTGTTGACGCTATCGGCGCCGCTGCCTAGACCGAAGGTCAACCGCAAACGCGGACCGATCATCGGAAGACAGGGAGCGACGGCGTGAAGCGTCAGGATTTCGATCTGGTGGCCGACAGGTTGCGCAACTGGGGCCGCTGGGGACCCGAAGACCAGCGCGGCACGCTCAACCACATCGGACCCGAAACCCTGCGGGACGCCGCCGCCACGGTGATGGACGGCAAGCTCTTCAACCTGGGCCTGAACTTCGACAAGAACGGCCCACAGACGGGGTCCGGCCGCTTCAATCCCAAACTCTACGCGACCGACCTGTTCACGCCGCTCAATCCGGCCAAGCCGAGCGCCGTCTATTCCGACGACGTCATCCATATGCCGTTGCAGGCCGCCACCCAGTGGGATGCGCTCGGCCATGTCCACTACGACGGGGTGCTCTACAACAACTGCAAGGCCCGCGACACGCTCAGCGAGAAGGGCGCCGCGCGCCTGGGGATCGAGCACCTGGCGACCCCCGGCATCATGTCGCGCGGCGTGCTGGTCGATATCCTGCGCCTGAAGAAGGTCGATCGCCTGCCGGTCGACTATGCGATCACCGTCGACGACCTCAACGCCGCCTGCTACGCCCAGGGCGTGTCGATGCGCAAGGGCGACATCGTGCTGATCCGGACCGGCCATATCCAGCGGTTTACCCTGGAGAAGGATCGGGCGGCGTTCACCGGCATGCAGCCCGGCCTGAGCCCCGCCTGCGCCGAATGGGTGCATGATCACTCGCTCGCCGCGGTCTGCGCCGACAACTTGGCGGTCGAGGTGATGGCGCCCGAGGGACTCGGCTCGGACATGCCGCTGGCGTTTCATATGTTCTGCCTGCGGGACATGGGCTGTCCGCTCGGCGAGATGTTCAACCTGGACGCCCTGGCGGCGGATTGCGCGGAGGACGGCCGCTACACATTCTTGTTGTCGGCGCCGCCGATCGCCTTCACCAATGCGTTCGGGTCGCCGGTCAACCCACTCGCCCTGAAGTAGGTTGGCACGCGGAGCCCCATGCCCGTGAGTTCATGACTCACACCAGGAGACCACGACGCCTTGAACCCGGTTCTGAAACTGGCCGACGCCTACCATTTCGCCGCCGCCAAGCACGTCGGGCAGCGACGCAAGGGCGAGGCGGAAGAGCCCTATGTGAACCATCTGACCGAGGTGGCCGATCTGGTGGCGCGCGCGTCCGGGGGTGAGGACGTCGAGGTGATCGTCGCCGCCGTGCTGCATGACGCCATCGAGGACACCGACACCAGCTTCGCGGAGATCGCCGATCGGTTCGGGGCCCGGGTGGCCGGACTGGTCGCTGAGGTGACCGACGACAAGACGCTGCCCAAGGCCGATCGCAAGCGCCTGCAGATCGAGCACGCCGCCCACGCCAGCCCGGGCGCCAAGATCATCAAGCTGGCGGACAAGACCTCCAACCTTCGCGCGATGGCCTTCAGCCCTCCCAAGGGCTGGCCGGCTTCCCGCCGCGCCGAATATCTCGACTGGGCCTGCCGGGTGGTCGACGGCTGTCGGGGAACGAACACTTGGCTGGAGGGCCAGTTCGACGCCGCTGCGTCCGTCCTCCGCGCGAGGGAAGACGCCCTGGTGTGATCCCGGTCAGGCCAAGTCACCGGAACTCTCTCCGGTGAACTGATTCCACCGGAGCGGGGTGGGCTTCAGTCGACCGTCTCGGGGGCCAGGGCGTAGACCCGCGAGCAGTACTCGCAGGTGACATGGATGCGCCCATCCGGCTCGACCATCTCGGCCCGCTCCTCGGGAGGAAACGATCGCAGCATGCCGACGATCTTCTCGTGCGAGCAGCGACAGAAGCCCGTGAGCGCCTTCGGCTCGAACAGCCGCACGCCATCCTCGTGGAAAAGTCGCCAGAGCAGGGTTTCGCTGGCCACCGTGGGATCGATCAGCTCGTCTTCGCCGATGGTTTCGAAGAAGGCCTGGGCCCGGTCCCAGGCCTCCTCGGTCGATCCCCGCGCCTGGTCTTCGGCGATGTTCTGGATCAGCAGGCCTCCGGCCCGCCATCTCGGTCCCGCGCCGGCGTCGGCCTGGCCCACCGCCAGGCGCACCCGCGTGGGCGTCTGCTCGGACTGGGCGAAGTAGGTCTCGGCACACAGGGCCAGGGTCTCGCCCTCGATCGGCGTCACGCCTTGGTAGCGATCCGTGTCGGGGCCCTGGTCGACGGTCATGATGAAGACCCCATCGCCCAGCAAGGTCCCGGCGCCCGGACGGGCGAAACCCCGGCCGGCCTCGGCGACCCGCTCGGGGTCGAAGCGGCAATAGCCCCTCAAGGCGCCTCCGGTGTCATAGTCGGCCACCACATAGGCGACCGGGCCGGCGCCCTGGGCCTGGACGATCAGCCGCCCCTCGAACTTCAGGCTGGCTCCCACCAGGGCGGCCAGGGCGCAGGCCTCACCCAGCAGGTTGGCGACCGCCTCGGGATAGTCGTGGCGGGTGAGCACCTCGTCCACGGCCGCGCCGAGGCGGACAATCCGCCCGCGCACCGGCTGGGCTTCGATCTGGAAAGGGGCGACGATGTCGTCGTGAAGGGTCTGGGGCACGGGGCGAATATAGGGGCTCGTCGCCCTATTTCACCATCATCCTGCTCTAAGTATCCGGGGTGAACTGGTCGATCGCCGCGACGACCTCCTGCACATCGGTGGGAACCGCCATGTCGTCCGATTGAGTGTCGACGCGATCGTGCAGGTTGGGAGCGTCGCGGCGCATCTCCTCGAGCAGGGCGATGATCTTCGCCGCCTTCTTGTCGGACAGGATGACGAACTCCAGGATCAGCCGATCGCGTCGTTCCGCCAGCGCCTCTTCCCGTCGCTGAGTGACGAGGATCAGGATGGCGACCCAGAGGGCCGCGCAACTGGCCGCCAGCCCGAGCCAGACGAAGCCCGCCTGATGGCCTCCGCGCGGGCTGAAGACCAGAATCGACTCCGCCCAGCCGGCGATCAGAAGCGTGATCGCCACGAGCGCCGCCGGCGCGCTCAGCAGCCCGGTGAGCCGGTCGAGCGCGCGCTGTAGAGCCGAGGCGCCGCGGTAGTGCGCCAGGTGGAACTCGGAGAGCGCGTCTATGGACTCGGCGAGATGGTCGGAAAGTCCGGATGACGCGGGCGATGGCTTGGCGGGGTCGGGGTCCATAGGCGCTCCGACGGTGGCTAGAGCTGGATGATTTTAGTCGGAATCGACAAAAATCTGAATCAAGCTCTAGAATCAAAAGTTTAGAGCCTGATTCAGCCTTTGGATCTGTTCCGTCCAAAGGCATCAGGCTCTGTGCTGGCGGCGATGGCGGTCGCCGCCTCCGTGTCTCAAACGAGCGCGCGACCGGATCGTTCCGGCCTCGACGGCGGCCCGGGCTCAGATCGCCCCGAAACACCACGCCAGGATCGACTTCTGGGCGTGGATGCGGTTCTCCGCCGCGTCCCAGACCAGCGACCTGGGGCCGTCCAGCACCTCGTCGGTCACCTCCTCGCCGCGATGGGCCGGCAGGCAATGCAGAAAGACCGCGTCGGGCCCGGCCAGCGCCATCAGGTCATCATCCACCTGATACGGCGTCAGGGCCGCGATCCGCTCGTCGTAGTCGACATCGCCCATCGACACCCAGGTGTCGGCGACCACGCAATCGGCCCCGCGCACCGCCTCGCGAGGATCCTCGGTCAGTTCGACAAGGCCGCCGGCTTCGATCGCCCGGGCCAGGTCCGAGGCGCTGGAACTATACTCCGAGGGGCTGGCGATCTTCAGGCGAAAGCCGAACTTGCCGGCCGCGTGCAGGTAGCTGGCGCAGACGTTGTTGCCGTCGCCGACCCAGGCGATGGTCTTGCCGGCGATCGGCCCGATGGCCGCCTCCAAGGTCATCAGGTCGGCCAGAATCTGGCAGGGATGGCTCGCCCCCGTCAGGCCATTGATCACCGGCACGTCCGAGGTCCCAGCGAAGCGCACGACCGTGTCGTGCTCGTTGGTGCGCAGCATCACCGCGTCGACCATCCGAGACAACACGCGCGCGGTGTCCTCGACCGTCTCGCCGCGCCCCAGCTGCATGTCGGCGCCGGTGGAAATGATGGTGGCGCCGCCAAGCTGGCGCATCGCGGCGTCGAAAGAGAAGCGGGTGCGGGTGGAATTCTTCTCGAAGATCATCGCCAGCGTTCGGCCCGCGGCGGGGGCGTCGGCGTCAGGCCGACCATGACTCCAGCCGGCGCGCGCCGCCTTGCGGCCATGGGCGTCGTCGAGGATGGCCCGCAGCGCCGCGGCCTCGAGCGGCCACAGGTCGATGAAGTGTCGCCCGCTGGTCACGCCGCCGCCTTCCGGCGCGCCGCCTCGCACGCCCGCTCCAGTTTGCCGATCGCTTCGCTCGCCTCCTCGGTCGTCAGCAGCAGTGACGGCAGCAACCGCACGCAATTGTCGCCGCCGCCGGCGATCAGCAGGCGCTGGTCGCGGGCGAGGGCCATGAAGTCACGGTTATTGGGGATCAGCTTGATGCCAATCAGCAGGCCCTTGCCGCGGATGTCGACGATGATGTCGGGAAACCGGGCCATCAGACCGTGAAGCTGCTGGGTGAAATAGCCGGCGATCTCGCGCACATGCGCCAGGGTCTCGGGCGCGCTCAGTTCGTCGAAGGCCGCGAGGCCGACCGCCATGGCCAATGGATTGCCGCCATAGGTCGAACCGTGCGAGCCGACCGTCATGCCCTTGGCGGCGCGGGCCGTGGCCAGGCAGGCGCCGACGGGAAAGCCATCGCCGAGCGCCTTGGCGATGCACATGATGTCGGGCGCGGCGTTGGGCGCCCACTCGTGAGCGAACAGCCGTCCGGTCCGCCCAAGCCCGCATTGGATCTCGTCGTAGATCAGCAGTACGCCGTTGGCGTCGCAGAGTGCGCGCAGGCTGGTGAGGAAGACCTCGGGCAGCGCCCTCGCCCCCCCCTCGCCCTGAACCGGCTCGATGATCATCGCCGCGGTGGTCGGCCCGATGGCGGCCTCGAGCGCCTCCATGTCGCCAAACGGCAGGTTGACGTAGCCGGGCAGGGCAGGGCCGAAGCCCTCGACATAGGACGGGTTGCCGGCCGCGTACACGGCCGCGTAGCTGCGGCCGTGGAAAGCGCCTTCGAAGCCGATGATATCGATCCGCTCGGGCTCGCCATTGGCCCAGTGGTATTTCCGGGCCGTCTTCAAGGCGCATTCGATCGCCTCTGTGCCGGAATTGGTGAAGAACACGACGTCGGCGAAGGTCTCCTCGGTCAGGCGCGCGGCCAAGGCCTCCTGCCCCGGAATGCGGAAGACGTTGGAGACGTGCCAGAGCTTCTGGGCCTGATCGGTGAGGGCCTTGACCAGCTTCGGATTGGCGTGGCCCAGGCCGGTGGTGGCGATGCCGGCCATGCAGTCCAGGTAAGCCTCGCCCTCCGCGGTGTAGAGCCGCGCGCCCGCGCCACGCTCGAACGCCAGCGGCGCGCGGTTATAGACCGCCATGATGTGGTCGCTGGGAACGGTGGGCGTAGACGGTTGCGACATGGTCGCGCCTCCCAATGGACGAGCGCCCCGGGCGGTCGGCGCGCGGGGGCGGGAAGCGCGGCGTTCTCGCGTCCGCGCCGCGGGATGTCAACCTTGCGTTCGATGAAGGTCTTGCGACGGCGCGCGTCAGGTCTTCAGCTTGTAGCCAGTGAAGAACATCCAGTAGCAGATCACTGCCAGCGTCACGCACAACACCGCCGTCGACGCTACCGCGACCGCCAGCGATCCATCGGCGTGCCCGATGAAGCCGTAGCGGAAGCCCGAGATCAGATAAAAGAACGGGTTGTAGTGCGACGCCGTCCGAAACGGCTCGGGCAAGCGGGAAACCACATAGAAGGTGCCCGACAGGAAGGTCATCGGCATGATCACGAAATTGCCGACCGCGGCGATGTGGTCGAATTTCACCGACCAGATGGCGGCCATCAGACCCAGCATACCCATGATCAATGACGCGCCGACGCCAAAATAGATCACCGCCCACGGGTGGGCGAACGAGAGGTGCGCGAACGGCAGCACCGCCAGGCCCGCCACCGCGCCCACGGCGATGCCGCGCGTGGCCGCCCCGAGCGTGAACCCCGCCACCTGTTCGGCCGGCGACAGCGGCGGCGTGATGAAATCGCCGATCAGCCCGTTCATCTTCGCCTGCAACAGGCTCGAGGACGAGTTGGCGAAGGCGTTGCCGAGGATCTGCATCATGATCAGGCCAGGCGCCACGAAGGTGGCGAAGGCGACGCCTTCCATCGGCGGGGCGGCGCCCTTCACGGCGACGACGAAAACCAGCATGTAGAGCAGCGCCGTGACGACCGGGGCCATCAGGGTCTGGGCGCCGACCTTCCAGAAGCGTCGCACCTCACGCACGTAGAGCGTGCGGAGCCCCTCCCAGTTCGCGCCACGGTATTCTCGCGGCGTCGGCGGGGAGGCCACGATGTCGGGCATGTCCTTCATGGCCCCCATTTGCGCCCCGCGGGGGGCCGGCGCAAGGCATCGAGCTGACCACAATATGTTGATCTCTGTGGACGGATAACATGGCGCCTATTGTGGTCTGCGCTGACAGGCTTACGATATGTGGTGTTCGGCGCGTTTCGCACGACCCGTCGGACACTACATCTAGGGCCCCCGATCCCTGGCGAGGGGGGCCACGGCGCTAACGGATGCGGAGGATATTCTGGCATGGGCTGGACTGACGAGCGCGTGGAAACGTTGAAGAAGCTCTGGCTCGATGGCCTGTCGGCGAGCCAGATCGCCAAGCAACTGGGCGGGGTGACCCGCAACGCGGTGATCGGCAAGGTGCACCGTCTCGGCCTCTCCGGCCGCGCCGCGCCGTCGCAACCGACGCGGACGGTGTTCAAGGCCCCGCGCCCGGCCCGGCCGGCGGCGACCGCCGTGCCGGCCGGCCGGCGGGCGGCTCCGGTCATGGACGAGGCCGCCCCCGTGCTCGCCGCGCCGGCCAGTGAGCCGACGCCGGCTACGCCGCCACAAACCCGGGCTGTTGCGATCGCCCCCGAAAAGGGGTCGGCGACCGTGCTGACCCTGGGCGCGCGGATGTGCAAATGGCCGATCGGCGATCCGTCCAGCGACGAGTTCACGTTCTGTGGACGGCGTTCAGCGGAGGACGGTCCCTATTGCGTCGAGCACGCCCGGGTCGCCTACCAGCCGCACCAGACGAAGAAGAAAGCCTCCGCCACGGAGCTGGCCCGCTCGCTTCGCCGATACGTCTAGCCCGGTCGCGCCCTCCCAAATCGGCGCGCGACGGTTTATCCTTGCGGCATGAGTGACGAGGCGCTCGGCCAAGCCGCCGATTCCAATCTGCAGGCCTACAGCGTCTCGGAGCTGGCGTTCGCGCTCAAGCGAACGATCGAGGACGCCTACGGCTTCGTGCGCCTGCGCGGCGAGCTCTCCAAAGTCACCTTCCATGGCAACGGCCACGTCTATCTGGACCTGAAGGACGAGCGGGCGTCGATCTCCGGGGTGATCTGGAAGGGTCAGGTTCGTGGCCTGGGCGTGCGGCCGCAGACCGGCCTGGAGGTGATCGTCACCGGCAAGGTCACCACCTACCCAGGCCGCTCACAATACCAGATCATCATCGACACGATGGAGCCGGCGGGCGTCGGCGCCCTGCTCGCCCAGCTCGAACGCCTCAAGGGCAAGCTGGCCGCCGAGGGCCTGTTCGAAGCGGCTCGCAAGAAGCCGCTGCCGGCGCTGCCGGCGGTGATCGGGGTGATCACCAGCCCCACCGGCGCGGTGATCCGCGATATCCTGCACCGCATCACCGCCAGGTGGCCGTGCCGGGTGGTGGTGTGGCCGGTGGTGGTGCAGGGCGACCAGGCGGCCGCCCAGGTTCGCGCCGCCGTCGAGGGTTTCGGCGCCCTGCCCGCCGGCGAACCGATCCCCCGACCCGACCTGATCATCGTCGCCCGGGGCGGCGGCTCGGTCGAGGACCTGTGGCCGTTCAACGACGAGGCGCTGGCCCGCGCCGTCGCCGCCAGTTCGATCCCGATCGTCTCGGCGGTGGGGCATGAGACCGACACCACGCTGATCGATTTCGTCTCCGACCGCCGGGCCCCGACCCCCACGGCGGCGGCCGAGATCGTCACGCCGGTGTTCGCCGACCTGGCCGCAACGCTGGCCGACTACGAGCGGCGGATGATCCAGTGCGGCGCGCGGATGATGGACCTGGCGCGCGCGCGCCTGAGCGCCGCCGCGGGCCGGCTGCCGAGGCTGCAGGACCTGCTGGCGATCGCCACCCAGCGCCTCGACCTGGCGTCGGGACGGCTCGGCGCGGCCTTGACCGCCAACGTGGCGGCGCACCGCCAGGACCTCACCGCCAAGTCCGCGTCGCTGAAGCCCTGGTTGCTGACTGGCGCGATCACGGTGAAGGGCGAAACCCTGCGGGCCCTGGCGGGGCGCCTCGATCCGCTCGCCCGGCGGGCGCTCACCCAGGCCGGCGAACGCCTGACGGCGCTGGAAAAGCTGCGCCTGTCGCTCAATCCCGATGGCCCGCTGAGCCGCGGCTTCGCGCGCGTCGAGCGGGCCGACGGCCATCCGATCCGTTCGGCCGCGGCGGCGCGGAGCGGCGAGACCGTGAAGCTGGTGTTCCATGACGGCGACCGCGCGGCGGTGATCGCCGCCGCCGCGCCCGCCGCCGGCCGCAAGGTCGCGCCGCCGCCGATCGAACAGGGGCGTCTGTTCTGAGCGGGCTATTCACGCTAAAGGCGCGGGGATGAACGCCTACGACAAATCCCTGGGCGCGGCCGGCGACCTGGCCGTGGTGCGCTACGGCGATGGCGAGATGACCGTGCTGAAGCCTGGTCGCTATGTGATCTGCGCAATCTCGGGCAAGAAGATCCCCCTCGACGACCTGCGCTACTGGAACCCTGTCCTCCAGGAGGCCTACGCCGGTCCGGCCGAGGCGCTGGCGCGGTGGAAGCAGCTCAATCCCTGAGGTCTAAAGACCTCGTGCGGTCATTTCGGCGTAGTCTTCCCTCGGCCAGCGTTTGTGCAGCCACCACCACTCGCCCGGCCGCTCGCGGACGCGGGCCTCGATGAAGGCGTTGATCGCCGCGACGCCGACGGCGATGTCCGTGGTCCGGTCGCCGGTGTCGGCCACCTCGATCGGCTCGTGGGCGACCACCCGGAACCGCGCGCCGCCCGCCCGCTGGATCGACATCGGCTGGATCGCCGTGCCGAAGCGCAGGGCCAGCCGCGCGGCGGCGGGGTTGGTCATCACCATGCGGCCGAAGAACGGCGCGGCGACACCTGCATCGTAGCGCTGGTCGTTCATCATGGCGATCGATCGGCCGGCCTTCAGCGCCTCCAGCAGGTCACGCGCGCCTTCGGCGCCCTTGGGCGCGAACATCCGCACGCCGTAGCGGAACCGGCCGCGCTTGATCCGCGCATCGACATAGGGGTTGTTGGCGGCGCGGTAGGTGACCTCGCACGCGATGCCGGCGTCGACGATCGCCGCGGCCATGATCTCCATGTTCGAGAGATGCCCGGAGATGAACACCATCGGCCGGCCGCCGACGGCGATCGACCTCAGGCGCGCGGCGCCTGTCATGTCCACCCGGCCGCTGGCGGGTGTCAGGCGATCGGAGATGGGAAACTCGGCGACGTAGCGGCCGAAGTTCTCCCATTGCGCGGCCAGGATCGCGGCGACCTCGGGCCCGGGCATGTCGGGATAGGCTAGGCGCAAGCTTTGCCGCGCGGTCCGGTGGGCGCTGGTGAGCGGGCCCAGAGCCCGAAAGAGCGCGCCGCCGAACGCCGACCAGGCGTCGATCGGCGTGGCCCGGGCGATAAGCGTGAACAGATCGAACCCCAGCGCCTCCAGTCGCCAGAGAACCTTCTGGATCAGCGGCGAACGGGACTTGGCCATCGGCTCATTAGGCCCGCGGGCGACCTCCGCGCAACGCCGCCGCCTTGAGCGGCGCGGCGTCGATGGGCTAAGCCAATCGCATGGCCCAAACTCCCGACCTCGCCGCCCTGGACAGCTTTCTGGTGGCGCTCAACCGCGCCTCCGCCGAGGTGATCCTGCCGCTGTTTCGGGTCGAGAACGGCCTCGAGGACAAGGGGCCGCCCGGCGCGTTCGACCCGGTCACCGCCGCCGACCGGGGCGCGGAGGCAGCAATCCGCAGGCTGATCGCCGAGCACTACCCGACGCACGGCGTGATCGGCGAGGAGTATGGTGAGGACCGTCCCGACGCTGAGTTCGTCTGGGTGCTGGATCCCATCGACGGCACCCGCGCCTTCATCGCCGGCCTGCCGGTCTGGACCACGCTGATCGGCCTGCGACACCGCGGCGATCCGGTGCTGGGCTCGATCGGCCAGCCGTTCATCGGCGAGATCTTTATCGGCCAGGCCAGCGGTTCGAGGCTGGTCAGTCGGGACGGCGAACAGCCACTGACGACGCGCAAGGGCGTGCCGCTGAACCGCGCGATCGTCGCCACCACCGACCCCTGGGCGACCTTCAGCCCCGAAGAGATCGACGCCTGGGTCCGGGTGCGCGCCGCGACGCGTCTGGCCCGCTTCGGCTGCGACGCCTACGCCTATGCGATGGTCGCCGCGGGCGCCCTGGACATGGTGATCGAGGCCGGCCTCAAGTGTTGGGACATCGAGGCGGCGATGCCGGTGCTGGCCGGCGCCGGCGGTGTCATCACCGACTGGGCCGGGGCGCCGATCGGCCGGGTCGGCGGCGGCGCCGTGCTGGCCGGAGACAGAGCGCTACTCGATGAGGTGCTGCCGCTGTTGGCCGTCGACGCCCACCTCTGACCGAGGCCGCCGAGAGGCGGGCCCACATCCTCACGCGGCGGGCGCGACCTGATCGGCGACGGCGTCGAATTCGCGCCAGAAGACGGACTGGACCTCGTCGGTCTCCTGCAGGATCTCATGGTAGGCGCCGGGGATCTCCAGGTAGCGGCCCCGCGGCAGGCGCGCCGCGACCCGCTCCAGCGCGGCGTTGTCGACCAGCAGGTCGTCGCCGGCCGCGATGACCGTCACCGGGATCGTCACGCGGGCGACGCCATCTCCCCTGGCCAACCGGCTGGTGGCTGCGAAGGCGAACGCCAGCCAACCCCAGGTCGGCAGGCCCAGCGCCAGGTCGGGACAGGCTTCGATCAGGCCCTCGTTGCGCGCGTGGCGGGCGCGATCGTGGGTGACGATGTTGGCCTCGAACGGCGTCGAGGTCGCCGCGGCGCCGGGGACCGGCCGCTTCCCTTGCCCCAGCACTGTCAGGACAGCGGCGAGGCCGCGCGCGAGCGGCCGGGGGACGGCGCCCGTCCTCACCCCCAGCATGGGCGCGGACAACACGGCGGCCGAAAAGCGGTCTTCCCCCTCGGCGAGGGCAAGCAGGCTGAGGCAGCCACCCATCGAATGGCCGAGGGCGATCCACGGTTTCGGCAAGCGGGCCTCGAAGGTGGAGATCAGAGCGGCGTGGTCGAAGAGGAAATCGTTGTAGCCGGAGGCGTGACCGAGCAGGCGGTCGGGCAGCAGACGGTCGGCCAGCCCCTGGCCGCGCCAGTCGTGGACCAGGACGACAAAACCCCGCGCCGTCAGGCGCAGGGCGACCTCGAGATATTTGTCGAGGGCCTCGGTGCGGCCGGGGTTGACGACCACGGAGCCGCGAGGCTGGCCGGTGGGCTTCAGCAGAGCCGCTCGCAGGCGCGCGCCGCCGGCGCCGGTGAACCACTCGGCCGTCGCGCCCTCGGGAACGGGCGCCGAAGCGGTCCCGACCAGAGGCGCGCGTTCGGCCGGAATGCGCTCAGGCCATCTTCGAGAACAGGGTGGTCATCTTGCCTTGCAGGCCCATCGCCAGGCCCATGTCGGAAAGCTGCATCTTGCCGCCCATCACCGCGCTCATGGCGTCGAGCTTGCCTTCGCCCATGGCCACCAGATCGTCCAGGCTGATGGTGATCGTCAGATCGGCCGGCTTGTCCTCGTTGGTGACCGAACCGCCGTCGATGTAGACCACGCCATCGCTCTTAAGGTTGAACTTCAAGGTCTTGCCGAGGCCCGAATCGGCGCCAACGGCGGCCTTCATGCGGTCAGTGATGTCCTGAAGCGTGGCCATTGTTCTTTGGTCTCCCTGAGAGGTTGGCGCCTGGGTATTGGCGCGTCGATGGCCGTAACCCGAGGTCGCGACCTAGGCAAGTGAACATTGTTCAGACCGGGTGAGCCCGGGGTCTTGAAACCCCGTCGCCCACTTCCAACCTAGTCATCGAAGGCGCTGGATACCCGGGCTTTCCGGACCAAGGGCGAGGCCAACTACGGCTCGTCGCGGTCCGCCAACATTGCAACCTTGCTTCAATCCTAGAAGGATGCCGAACATGCGCACTATCGATCTGACCCCCCTCTACCGCTCTGTCGTCGGCTTCGACAGACTCGCCGACTTGCTCGACTCGGCCAGCACCGAAGCGGCCAGCGGCTATCCGCCCTACAACATCGAGCGGACCGCCGAGAACGCCTACCGCATCGAGATCGCGGTGGCCGGCTTCAAGGCGGGAGACCTCAACATCGAGGTCAAGGAAAACCTGCTGACCGTGCAGGGCCGCAAGGCCGCCAACGACGAGGCCAAGCGGTATCTGCACCGCGGCCTGGCCGAGCGGAACTTCGAGCGGCGCTTCCAACTGGCCGACTATGTGGTCGTTCAGGACGCCCAGCTGGCGAACGGCCTGCTGGCGATATCCCTGAATCGCGAGCTCCCCGAAGCGCTGAAGCCGCGCCGCGTCGAAATCGGCACGGCGACGGCCTCGTCGGCGAGCCTGATCGAAGGCGAAAAGGCCGCCTGAGGCTGGGCTTGACGCCTGTCTGAACGCCGGGGGGCGGAACGGAGACGTTCCGCCCCCTTTTCTATGCCGTCGGCAGGGCCGGGAGGGGCGTGGCGGCTTGCGGGTCGAGATAGCGGGCGGCGACCGGCTCGAGGGTGTCGGCGAGGTCGACCAGCAGGGGGTTGCCGGTGGGAATCTCCACGCCGGGGATGTCGGCGTCGGAGACCGCGAACAGATGCTTGACGATCGAACGCAGAGAGTTGCCATGGGCGGCCACCAAAAGCGTTTCCCCAAGGGCCAGCCGCGGCTCGATCTCGCCGGTCCAATAGGGCAGCACCCGCTCCAGCGTCGACTTGAGGCTTTCGCTGGCGGGCGGGGTGACGCCGCGGTAACGGCGGTCGGCCGCGAAGTCATAGTCGCCGCCAGGCGCCTGCGGCGGCGGCGGCACGTCGAACGAGCGGCGCCAGACCCGCACCTGGTCCGCGCCATATTTCTCGCGGGTCGGCCCGTGCTCGAGGCCGGTCAGGGCGCCATAGTGGCGTTCGTTCAGC
>Ga0302326_10017851_pt1 | contig 14756 bp, 7 predicted proteins | sample Palsa_T0_3_FD_202264 | JGI IMG/M metagenome (GOLD analysis project Ga0302326, IMG submission 202264) | Peat permafrost microbial communities from Stordalen Mire near Abisko, Sweden - Palsa_T0_3 | ecosystem: Environmental > Terrestrial > Soil > Palsa > Peat permafrost | place: Sweden: Abisko... | reverse complement strand
TTGTTTTTGCGGTTCCCACAAACCTTGACCCTGCCGGGGTCGCTCCCCTTCTATGCGCCGGCATCACCACCTACTCGCCGATGCACCACTGGGGAGTCACCAAAGGCAAGAAGGCCGGCATCGTCGGTCTCGGCGGACTCGGCCATATGGGCGTGAAGTTCGCTCACGCCCTCGGAGCCCACGTCGTCCTGTTCACTACTTCGCCTAATAAAAAAGAAGACGCATTACGTCTCGGCGCCGATGAGGTAGTGATCTCCCGCGACGCCGATGAGATGGCCAAGCATGCCGGCAGCTTCGATTTCATCCTCGATGCCGTCTCCGCCGATCACGACATCAACGCCTATCTCAATCTGCTCCGGCGCGATGGCAACCTCACTCTAGTCGGCGCACCCGAAAAACCCTTGGCCGTGGCCGCCTTCAATCTGTTGTTTGGACGCCGCAGCCTCTCCGGCTCTCCCATCGGCGGCACTCTGGAGACGCAGGAGTTGCTCGACTTCTGCGGCAAACACAACCTCACCGCGGATGTAGAAGTCATCCCCATTCAGAAACTCAACGAAGCCTATGACAGGCTCTCAAAAGCCGACGTCAAATACCGCTTCGTCATCGACATGGCGTCGCTCAAAGCCGAGGCATAGACGGTGCGTGGGAGTCCTCGAATAGGCGTTCCGGCGCAACTTCCTCAATGATCTTACCGAGGCGTATCGATAGCTGATCGCGTCAGACGCCTATGTCAGCGCGAAGATTCTGAATGCGCGTCTGGCCCGGCTTAAGCAGCCGCCAATCTAATTGACCGGCATTTGACTGCCATCCGCCATTGGCGGATAATTCAAATAAGTGGAGTTGATCGAGACTTCTACCTTCACGAGGCGCATCACCGCTCTGTTATGCGATGAGGAGTATGGCGCATTTCAATCCCGGATCGCCGCGAATCCGGAACTCGGTGCTCTGATTAAGGGCGGCGGCGGGATACGCAAGGTTCGGGTTGCCGTTGGATCGCGAGGGAAGAGCGGCGGCGCCCGCGTTATTTATTTATTGGGTAGTGCGGAAAGACGTGATCTTGCTGCTCTACGCGTATTTGAAGAGTACGGCAGCGGAACTGACTCCGAAACAGTTTCGCATCTCGCAAGAATTGTCAAAGAGGAGTTCGGCCAGTGAAAAAAGAGATGTTTGAAGAATTGCTCAGCAGCGTTCGCGAAGCCGGGGCGATTCTACGTCGTCAACAGGAGCCGTCGCGACGACTGGCAGTCAGCCCTTCCGGCGTCCGGGTGATTCGGGAACGAACCAGCCTTTCGCAGTCGGAGTTTGCGAATTTGATCGGGGTAAGCGTGAAGACGCTGCAAAACTGGGAGCAGAATCGGCGGCGCCCAACCGGACCCGCAGCCGCGCTTCTGAGTATAATCGAGCACGATCCGGCGCTGGCGGTGAAGGCGATTCATCGCGTTTAGCCTCCACCCGTCAGCTCTTAAGCCACAACCGGCCGATCCACAATCTGCTCGTTTTTCCTATCCCAATAGAGCTTCTTGCCTTCGCGATAGCTTCGCGTGGCCATCACCACCGCCACGGCGTGCGCGAATCCGCTCTCGATGCTGCCGTTCGGGGTCTTCCGGTTGCGCATGCACTGGAGCCAGTTGTCCGTATGCGCCTTCAGATTATCGTCCTGCTTCACCGGCGGCGGATCCGGGTGGCCAGGTATAGTTACCAACTCCGTCTTAGCCTTCGCCATATGCAGATCGAAGACCACATTGGTGTCCCAATAGCTTTTCGTCTCCGGAGTGAACCACCATTGCGGACTGCCTTCCCCGCCCGGCGAGTGAAGCGTACCATGCGTGCCGCGGATCATGGAGTGATCGCCGAATCCGCTGCCGAGCGTCATGCCGAATGAGTAGAGCACCTGCTTTTCCGCGAACGTGGAAACGCACTGGAACGTGTCGGCATTTTCGCGAATGTCGTGCCACGCGAAGATGCCTCCATTAGCCACAATGTCGTCCGGAATGAAGGTATCGAGATAGAAGTGCGCCAATCCCGATCCGTGGCTGAAAAACTGATCGGGAATTCCGCCGGAGAACTCCTTGAAAACCCGGAACTCGAAGTACTTCCATGGATCGAAAGGCACGGGATCGCGGCCCAGCAGCCAGCGGTTCCAATCCGTGTCCTGTTCCTTGAGGGCGGCGACATTCGGCCTGTCTGGCACATGCCAGCGCGGACCGTTCCAGTTCCAGCTTTGGCTGACGGAGACAATCTTGCCGAGCTTGCCGCTGCGCACGATCTCGCGCACCCGCTGCTGATAGGGATCGCTCAGCCATTGCGATCCCATCTGCACCACCTGCTTGCTCGCCACCACCGTATCGCGCGCCAGTTTGGCATCCTCCAACGTGTTGGCCATCGGCTTTTCGCAATAGCAGTCCTTTCCGGCGCGCACCACCTCGGCCAGAATCCGCGCGTGCTGGTGGTCGCCGGTGCCGATCATCACCGCATCGAGGTCTTTATCGGCCAGCATCTCCTCGGAATACTTGTAAGTTTTGGGCCGCTTTCCAAAAAGCTGTTGCGCATCGTCGGCGGCTCTCTCGCGGTTGACGGACCAGAGGTCGCAGATGCTGCGCAGATCGAAATTGGAATCGGTCTGCGAGGACAGCTTGAGCATGATCCGGTGACCGGCTCCTCTGTGGCCGCTGCCGAGTTGGCCAATCTGAATTCGATCGTTGGCGCCGATAATGCGGGCGTACGATGCGGCCGGCCAAGCGGCGGCCGCGGCCCCGATAAATTTTCTGCGTGATACGGGCTCCATTGTTATTCCCTTGCTACATGCCTTTCTTGTACTACATGGTGCTCGTGCGCTACATGCCCTTCTTCGCCGGCGCCGCGCCAGCCGGTGCCTTCGGCAGACTAATCAAGTTCGCCATCAGCTGATACGCGCCGTTAGTCCCGTCCGGCAGTTGCCGCCAAAGATTTAGCCCGACATATATCCAGCGGCCCTTGCCGTATTTGGCTTCCACCAACGATCCTAGCTTCTCTCCCGGATTGTCTTTGAAAGAGTCCGTCATCGACAACAGGTCGATGTATCTCGGGTCTTTCTCGCCGATGTAGTAAATGCCGCGCTCCTGCACCCATCCAGCCCACGCCGCTGGACCGATCTTGTTCGGAAAATTGAAGATCGGGTCGGTCGGCGCCAAGACGATCACGGGGGCCGTCCGATCGGTCACGCGGTTTTGGCTTACGCTTGCCGGATACGGGCCGTATTGCGCCTGGTTGAATTCCATCTTGTTGTATTGAATGATCGCTGTCCCTCCGCGCTCGACATAATCGAGCAGACGGCGATTATAGGCGCGAAGATCGGCGCGCCGCTCGTACGCGCGGACGCCGGTCACAATCACGTCGTGCTTCGAGAGGTCGCCCCATGCCATCTCGTCCTCGTCGATGAACGCCACCTTCGCGCCCAACTGTTCAATCGCCGGCGGCACCTGATCGCCCACACCAACGATGTACCCGACGTTGAGATTAGGCGCAGTCTTGACGTCGACCACCTTGAGCGGAATCTCGGCCGGCTTGATCACCTGGACGCGTTGAATGTGGGGATACTCGATTACCTGGTATCCGTTGGCGAACTTCCGGTCGCCGGTCGCGGGCGAGGTCACCACCGCGCGCAAAGTGTAATCGCCCACCTTGACTTGCGCCGGAGGGGTGATTTGAAAGCGGGCCGAAAGCGCTTCGTCTTCGTGCGCGAAGGCGATCGGCACGCTGGCGGGGGTGGCCTTCCACCCGGCCGGCAGCTCCAGAGCCACGCTGGCCTGCGCCACGCCCTTCGTGCCGTTCGTCACCACGACGTGGATCTCGCGCTCCACGGGCTTGGCCGCAGCTCCCGCCGCGGGCGCAGGAATCACCGCTAACTCGGGCTGCACCCTCACCGAATAATCCGGAACCACATTCAGTTCCATCCGTTTGTCGCCGAAGTAAATGTCCTTCACGTAGCGGAATTCAACCGGGACCTCCTTCGTCACCTCGGCGTTCCCCGCCTTCACGTGGAAGGTGACCCGGAACGGCGTCGGGGCGAAAGCAGCGCCAAACGGCACGTCCGGATCCAAGATATGGATCGCTTGATTCTCCAGATGTTTCCAATAGTTGTCGGTGAAGTATGGCGTAGTCAGTTTTGCGCTCTTTGGGATGTGGGCTTCCGCAGCGCAGGTATAGGCGGCATCCTTCTTCGCCTCCGCCGGCTTGCAGGCGGCAGGATCGTCGAACCCGGCAATATCGACCCGGGTCACGGTAACCTCGGTCGCTCCATGGTTCGTGGCGGCTAACCCCATCCGGATCGGTTGTCCCGGGATCACCATGCCGTCGTCAGCCAGTGCGTCGAAAGTCACATCATGCGCCGCCAGCACGGCATCTTCGTAATCGCGTTCCTTCAGCTTCAGGCGGAAATCGATCTCATACCGCGCCGAATCGGTGAGCCCCATGGAAGGAAGTTGCGCGCGAAGCGCACGCACGGCGGCAAGACCAGCCTCAACCGGAGCGGCAGTGGCATCGTCGTTTCCGTCGGCAAACAGATTTTGGGCCAGCTTCGCCTCACCGAGGATCGCTGCCAGTCCGGCCGTCAGAGCAATCGGTGGATTGGGCCCGGCATACTGCGCAATCCCGGTCACGCTCGTATCGATCCCCTCGAATAGCGAGGCTTCCTGTTTATGCATCTGGCTGGAAAGGGTGGAATCGACCAACGAATAACCCCGCCCGCCGCCGCGTCCGCCAAAATCGGCAACCGCCCCGGCATCTGCCTCCGCTGCATCGCCTCCGCTGGCGGGAGCGCCGCGCGCGCCAGCAGTTGCCCCGCCGCCCGCGCCGCGTCCGCCGCGCCCGCCACCGCCGCGCCCGCCACCACCTCGTCCACCGGCGAGTCCCGGTATCGCGGGCGCTCCACCAACGCCCTGGCATTTGTGACTGCTGTGCGCATCCGAGCCGATTTCGGCGTAGGTGCGTCCCAGCAACGGGTCAAACATCGCGGTCTCGACCGGCGTCAGTTTGGCGGCGTCGGCGCCCGGCGCTCTGGCGCCGCCGGGAAGAACCTCCGCGCCGGCATAGTACAGCTTTTTCGGCTGCCAAGGGCGCAAGCCTTCCTTCAGTTGTTCGGGATACTGGTTAGGATCGCCGGACAAGCGGAACGATTCGCGCACCAATATGGTCTGGGCTTCATGCGCGCGGTCGCCGCCGCGGCCCTGGATGTTCATGGTGACGATGACGTCGGGGCGCAGCATGCGCCATAGCCGTACGTAATCGCCGACAATGTCCTTCCTGCCCCACTTCTCGATGGTTTCCTCCGGGCTGAACGAGTAGTGGAATTGGAGCGCGCGCGTGAAATATTGTTCGGCGCCGTCGACGCGGTGCGCCGAGAGCAATTCGGCGGTACGCAGCACGGCCAGGTCGTTGAATAGCTCGGGGCCGATTTCGTTCTGCCCGCTATCGCCGCGATTGTTGGTCAAGTCGATCACGCGCAGCCCCATGCCATATCCGAAATATGTGAAGAGAGCATTGGTCTCATCATCCGGATGCGCGGGGGCCTGGAGGAACGTGCCGGAGACGCTCAACTTGCGCAGCGCCAGACCCAGCCCGATGTGGCCGTCGCTTTGCGACACGCCCGTGAAGCTCATGCGGTTTTGCGCCAGCACCCGGACATAGCTCGGGGGCGCCAATATGAAGATGAGGCCAACCAGGACGGCGCTCACCCCGAGAATCAATATCGATCGAAGAAATAGACTCGGACGTCCATTTCGGATCCTCGATCTTCGAGCATTATGCGTGAAATTCAGTCGCATGTGAGAAGTTCGCTCCTGTCAGACAGAATACTCTCCCAACGGACGCTGGACAAGGGGGGTAAAAAAGTTTTTAAAGAACCCGATAAAATTAGCCTATTCACTCCCGGCAGTCACGGGTGAATTCATACATTTATCGATCCCCTAAACTGCTCTCGCATAAGAGTATGAGTGCAAGTGCCCTCGGCTATTGCGGCGGTTCGGCCGTTTGATCGACTCCGAAAGCAGATGAAAACTTTTGCTCCATTCATGAAAAAGCTCGGGGTTTTGGCCTTGACAACGGAGACCTTAGAGAGTATAACTCTGCCATGGGTCTCACAACTGCTCGCACAAGTGCGCCAATTTGCGCGTTACTGGCCGTTCTCGCCGTTACGCTGATCTTCACGCCGACTGCCGTTGCGCAAGTCGTGTCCGCAACTCTAACCGGAACCGTAACCGACTCCTCGGGCGCGACGGTGCCTGGCGCCACGGTGACGGCCACCGAGACGAACACCGGAACCATCCGTACCACGCAGACTAGCGCGGAGGGCGTCTACACGCTGCCTTTCCTCGCTCCGGGAACCTACAAGGTGGATGTCGTGAAAGATGGCTTCAAGAAATTCACCGAAGCCAATTTCGAGTTGGACGTTTCGTCAGTCGGGCGTGTGAATGCGACATTGACTCCCGGCAACCAGACGGAGACCGTGCAAGTTACTGCGGAAACGCCGCTGTTGCAGGTGGAAAGCGCCGACGTCGCCAAGGAACTCGATGCCATCACCGCCAATGAGTTGCCCATTCAAAACCGCAGCGTGCAGTCCATGGCGGGCCTCGTCGCGGGCGTCAATCTCCCGGCGCTCTATAGCTCGGGCGCCGGCATTCTGGAAAACGTTCAACAAAGCTACATGTTTAACGCCAACGGCAATATTATTGACGCGAACAGCACCTTGGTGGATGGCATCGGGAATCGGGACGATGCATTGGGTTTGACCCTCTACAATCCGGCCAACGAGGACGTCGCCGAAGTTCACGTGATCACCGACGCCTATAGCGCGGAATTCGGATCGGTGGGCGGCGCGGTGGTCAACATTATTACCAAAGGCGGAACCAACCAGATCCACGGGTCGCTTTTCGAATTCAACACGACCGCGGCCTTGCAAGCGCGCAATGTTTTCAACCAGGCGCCGCTGCCCAAGCCCGCCTTGGTAAACAACGATTTTGGCGGTACCCTCGGCGGCCCCATCCGGCGGAATAAGACGTTCTTCTTCTTCAGCTACGAAGGCCGCAGGGACGACTCCAAGACCGAGGCTACGTACACGACGGCGCAGCCCGCCTGGCTCACCGGCAACTTCAGCGCCGTGCCGACCCTGGCGCTTTACGACCCGCTTACGGGCAATCAAACCAACGGAGAAGGCCGTACGCTATTTCCCAATAACGTCATACCGACCAACCGAATCAACCCAGTCTCGCAGAAACTGCTCGGCTATCTCCCCGCCCCCAACGTGGTCGTTGCAGGCGCCGCGGCTTTCACTTCCAACTACGTTGGTCCGACGCCTAGCTCCTACAATACCAATGGCATCGATGGGCGAGTCGATCACAACTTCAACGACAGGAACAAGCTCACCGTCAAGTTCGATACAACTCCTGCCCACGTGTTCCAGGGCGGAGGCGGCATACTTGAAGGAACGCCCGTCGGCTCGGACCTTCACTCTACGGGTCATACCATCACGGTTGCCGTTACCTACACCCACACATTCAGCCCAACCCTGTTTACCGAAGTCCGCGTGAATTTGAACCGGTGGATAAACCAAATATCCTGCAACGACACTACCGTCACCAACGCGCAGTTGGGCGTTATCGATCCCAACCCGGATCAGATTTCCACGGCAGGCCCCGCCGAATTTTCGACGGGCCTGGTTACCTATGGGGACAACTATGAATGCCCGACGCTCGACCGCGATACCCTCTTCCCCATGTCCAACACCTGGACCAAGACTTTCGGCAAGCACTCCTTGAAGTGGGGAGGGGATTTCCAGCGCACGCGCAACGACCGCTACCAGGCGCAGGGTACCGCCGTCGGCGGGCCTCGTGGGGAATTCTATTTTGCCGCTCCCACCACCGAAAATTACACAGGCACCGCCGGCTCTCCGTTGGGCACTTATGGGTCCACGGTGAATCCCTTCGCCGCGTTTCTGTTGGGCGACGCCGCCGAGTCCGCCCGTTCACAGATCTTATTGAGCCCCACCGTGCGCCAAAGCCATTATGACGCCTATATCCAGGACGCCTACAAGGTAACGCCCAAATTGACCATCAATTTCGGCGTTCGCTTTGACTTCTATGAGGCCGTGAAAGTGAAGTATGCGGGTGGCGCTTCCAACTTCGATCCCTTTAACAACACCCTGCTGGTTGCCGGCTACGGCGATATCAGCCTCAGCGACGGCGTAGACTCCAAGCCCGGTTACTTTGCTCCCCGCCTTGGCATCGCTTACAGCTTGGGGCCCAAGACTGCGCTCCGCGCGGGTTACGCCATCAGCTATTGGGAACAGCGCTTTGGCTGGACCGGAGGCTCGCTGAATAACAATGCTCCGGTGGTTTATAACCAGTCGCTGGGCACCACCAGCCAGTACACCATCGCGACCTCAAATTACAGTATCGTGCCAGTCCAGTATCTTCAGATTCCCGCCAATGGCATCATCAGCCCGGCGCCGAGTGAGGGTTTTTACTATATGCCCTCGCATATGAACCTCCCCGAGGTTTATAGCTGGAACCTCACGCTGCAGCATCAGATCACGCCAACTCTCGTGATCGATGCGGGCTGGGTGGGCAATCAAGGGCGCAACAATCCCTACTCTTATAACCTTAATCAAGGGCTTCCGGGCGCCGGGCCAACCGCCGAAATCGAGAACCTGGAATATGGCCGTACTGCCTCCACCACCATTCGTGCTTACGGCGTCAACAGCAACTTCGAGTCGCTCCAGGTGAACGCCAGAAAACAATGGGCCAAGGGACTCCACGTAACCCTCGCCTATACATTCGCTAAGTGGCTGGACACCACCGCGGAAGACGGCGGATTCTTGAATCCGGCCAATTACCGCCAGACCTACGGCCCCGACGGCTTAAATTCGAAGCACACGATCATCATCAACCACGTTTACGAATTGCCGTTCGGGAAGGGCCAGCACTTCTTGAGCAACGGCGGAGTCGCTGCGTCGATTATAGGCGGCTGGCAATTCAGCGGCGTCTTCCGGTACTACTCAGGGACCTATCTTACGGTGGGCTCGCCCACCACCAATGCTAATTGCGCTTCCTGCTCCGTGACGTCGGAGATTCTCGGCACGCCGGTTTATCCGGGCCTGTATGGGCCCGGCCAGCTGTATCTCTCTGAGTCGGCGTTTGGCCAGGAACCGATCGGCACGCGCGGAAATTCGGGCCGTGACAACGTCCTCGGCCCTGGTCAGACCGTCTATGACGGCAACCTGGTTCGCAAGTTCCACATCAAAGAGAAGGTGACGGCCGAATTCCGGTTTGAGGCGACCAACGTTACGAACCACCCCCACTGGGGAAATCCCAGCGCCACCGTCAACTCGGCCACATTCGGCCAAATCACCACGGCCAGCAATCCGCGCCAGGCATTGGTCGCGGCGCGCCTGGTTTTCTGATGCGCATAAGGACGTAGAGAATTCCGATACCATGGAATGAGATCAGTAAATAGGACCCCCTCGATGCATTATAAAAAATTAACAAACGTTTCGAAATCGGTAGGCCGCGATAGGCGCTCCCGTTGGTCAATCACTCTGGCAGCCTTCGCCGGCCTCACGGGAGTGGCGCTTTTGACGATGGCCCCGGACTATCTACCCGTTCATGCGCAGAACCGCATGACCTTCTCGAAGGCATCCACCAGCGACGGGCATATTGCGCTAGGCTTGGCGCTACGGAAGCTCACCGTCTCCGCCACGTTCTTGCAAGCGCCCGCCCATCCCGACGACGAAACCAACGCGCTCTTCACCTATTTCGGATACGGCAAGGGCATGCGCGTCATCGATGTGCAGGATAACCGCGGCGACGGCGGCCAGAACGAAATCGGCCCCGAGCTGTTCCGCGATATCGCGGTCTTGCGTACTGCCGAACTGCTCGCGGTGCATCGCATAGACGGCGCCGAGCAATACTTCACGCGCGCCATCGACTACGGCTACTCGTTCGACCCAGCGGAAGTTATCGGGAAATGGGGCGAGAAGGATATAGTCGGCGACTATGTGCGTTTGTGGCGCACGCTCCGTCCCGACGTTATCGTCACTATGAATATCCAGGGCCGCGGCGGCGACCGCGCGCATGAAGCTCAAACCATCTTGGTTCGCGAATCGTTCCGCAAGTCCGGCGATCCCAATGAGTATCCCGAGCAATTGAAGGACGGTTTGCGCCCGTGGCAACCGAAGAAGATTTATTACTCCGGCGCGGAGAATTTTCCCGGCGGTGGTGGCGCTCCGGCCGCTGCCGGTGCGCCTGCAGCGGCCGGAGGCAGGGGACGTGGCGGACGCGGAGGCGGCGGTGGCGCCGCAGCGGCCTCGGGAGTGGCGCTGACCCCGGTACCGTCCGAGACGTACGACGAATTGCTCGGCCGGACCTATGCCGAAATCGCGACCGATGCCCACAGCTTTCATAAGTGCCAGGGAACCGGTGGCGGCGGTGGTGGTTTCGGCGGCGGACGCGGCGGCGGCGGTGGCCGCGGTGGAGCGGCGCCGGCCGCTGCGCGCGGTGGCGCAGACGCAGCGGAGGCCGGACGCGGTGACGCGCCCCCAGCCGCGGCAGCGGCGGCAGGGTTTGGCGGACGCGGCGGCGGACGCGGTTATTCGCTGGTCGATACCGTCCTCGACGGGCAGAAAGGGAAGGCGGAATCGTCCTTATTCGATGGCATCGATACCAGCCTGACCTCGATTGTTCAGTATGCCGGCCCCAACCCGCCGGCGGCGCTAACGGCCGGCTTGGCCGCGATCTTCGGTGAAGGCAAACTCGCCCAGAACCGGTTCGCCGATGGAGACGATGCCGGCACTGCTTCTCCGGTGGAAGCCGGTCTCGCGGAAGTGCGGGCTCTGCGCGCACAGCTTCCCAGCATGGGGCTGAGTGATTCGGCGCGGTACGAAGTCGATTTCCGCCTCAATCTCAAGGAGCGTGACTATCAGGATGCGGTACTGGCGGCGCATGACCTGTCCTTCGACGCCCAAGCCGATGACGGCTTGGTAATCGACGGGCAGCCGGTTCGGCTTTTGTTGACTGCTACGAATCATGGAGCGACCGACGTCAGCGTGACCCGCGTCGACATCGCCGGTTTCGATTCGCCCGTCACTTGCACGCCAGCCGCGGTGGCGAAGGGCGCAGGCTACTCCTGCTCCTCGGAGGGCCACATCCCTAAAGACGCCAAATCCACCACTCCCTACTTCAGCGACAACTACTGGAAACATCCGGAAAACCAGGCAATCCAGATTTTCGACCCGAGCGTACCGTTTGGCGTTCCTTTCGCTCCGACGCCGTTCCGCGCCACCTTCCATATCAAGGCCGGCGACGTCGAAGTTACCAAGAACCTGCCCATTGAATACCGCTATGTGAAGGACATTTACTTCGGCGATAAACGCATGGAGTTGAATGTAGTTCCGGCCTTCTCGGTGCGGGTCACGCCGACCCTGGCTGTGATTCCCGCGCCTGCCGGACCGGCTTCGAAGGCGCCTATCGAGCGCGAAATCCACGTCAACGTCACCAATGGCACCAAAGGCGCCGCCCAAGCCAGCGTGGCGCTCGAATTGCCGGCCGGGTGGAAGGCTAACCCTCCCACAGTGCCCCTCAGCTTCGCGCACGAGGATGAATCGCTCTCCGCCCGTTTCCAAATCACCGCTCCGGCGCAGGTCAAAGTGGGCGATTACAGCCTGAAGGCCGTCGTGACTTCGCCCGCGACCGGAGACACGAAGTTCGCTGATGGATACAAGGAAATCGAGTACCCGCATATTCAGCGGCGGCAAGTGATGGAGCCATCCGAAATTGCGCTCAAGGTGGTTGACGTAAAGACTACTCCCAACATCAACGTCGGCTACATCGTCGGCGTGGGCGATCAGGTCCCGCCGGCGCTCGAACAGTTGGGCGCAAAGGTAACCTACATCGAGCCGGATGAGATGGCCTGGGGCGATCTCTCGAAACACGACGTGATCATTACCGGAGTCCGCGCGTATGAACGGCGCGCCGATCTTCGCGCTTACAATCGCCGCCTCCTCGATTATGCGGAGCGCGGCGGAACCGTGATCGTGAATTACAACAAGATGGAGTTCAACCAGGACGAATACGGGCCGTACCCAGCCAAAGTCAGCGGCAACCGCGTGTCCGACGAATTGGTTCCCGTCAAAATCCTTGTCCCGGCCGACCCGATATTCAATTTCCCGAATAAGATCGGCGAAGCCACTTGGGCTAACTGGACACAGGAACGCGGCCTTTACTTCCTCGGCGACAAAGATCCGAAGTATATCGACCTGATCTCGATGACGGACTCTTTCAAGGACAATCCGGGCGAGAAGCTAGGGTCGTTTGTGGAAGCCAAGTACGGCAAGGGCCGCTGGATCTATCTCGGTATCGGGCTCTGGCGTCAATTGCCGGCTGGAACCATTGGCGCATACCAGCTGCTGGCCAACCTGATCAGCCTGCCAAAGGCCCCCACGCAAGGGATACCCGCAAAAAAGACCGTCGCGGCGGTGCGGTAGTCAAAAGTAGGGCGGACCCCCTGGTCCGCGGCCGGCCCCCTGGCCGGCCTTCGGCTTCGGTAAACACCTGCGGGTCTAGGGGGACCCGCACGGTCCATGTCACGCACCATGGGTCCGCCTTATTCGGACAGCCTGCCTCACAATAAAAGAATCCTATGACCAAATTCGCTCCGGAGTACGTCAAGTACGTACTCAACGAGAACTTCGAAGACGCGAAGTCGCAGTTGCTTTCTCCGTTGATGTCGATCCACTACGCGCATCTGGCGATGCTGGCCGCGCAGGGCATCGTAACCCCCGGCGATGCTCACGCCATCCGGGTTGCGATCGATTCAGTGTCGCAGGACGATATCCGGCGCGTACACTACGACGGCAGCTACGAAGATTTGTTCTTCTACGTCGAGCGCCTGATCGTGGATGCGTGCGGTGAGGATGTCGCGGGAAGACTGCATACCGCGCGCAGCCGCAACGACATCGATATGACGATGTACCGCATGCGGCAGCGCGAACTGGTGCTCGATTTGCTCGGCGCGACCTTTCTGCTGCGGCGATCGCTGCTCGACCTGATTGGCCGCCACCACGACACCATTTTCGCCGTCCACACCCATACGCAACGCGCCCAGCCGAGCACCGTCGCGCACTACCTGCTTGCGGTGGTGGAACAGCTTGAGCGGGACGCAGCGCGGCTGACCGGCGCCTACGAGCGCACCAACCGAAATCCCTTGGGAGCCTGCGCCATCACCGGCACCGGGTTCCCGATTGACCGCTATCTCACTTCGGATCTGTTGGGTTTTAATGGGCCCACCGTGAACACCTACGGCAGCATCGCCACGGTCGATTATCTGCTGGAGAGCGCCTCGGCCGCGTCCGTGCTCTTAGCCGGCTTCGGACGCTTCGTTCAGGACCTGCTGTTGTGGAGCACCGCCGAGTTTCACTACGTGCGCTTCGGCGATGGCTTCGTGCAATCGAGCAGCATCATGCCGCAAAAGCGCAACCCTGTAGCTATCGAACATGCCCGGGCCATCGCCAGCAAAGCGCTGGGCCAGGCCCAGGCGATTTTCACCAGCATTCACAACACCCCGTTCGGCGACATCGTGGATACCGAGGACGATTTGCAGCCGTTAGTATTCTCCATGTTCCGCGATGCCACGCGGACCATCAGGATTGTCGCGGCCGCCTTAACCACGGCGGAGTTCGATGCCGCGCAACTGGAAGCGCGCGCGGGCGAAGGGTGGACCACCCTGACCGAGCTGGCGGACACGCTGGCGCGCGACCACAATTTGCCATTCCGGACAGCGCACACAATATCCGCACGCTTGATGGCCGGACGGGAAGCGCAGCCAAACCGGCCGATCGGCGAGTTGCTGGCGGAAGCGTCGGCTGCGCTGCCAACCGGCCCGCTTGCCTACTCCGACGCGGAACTGACCGCAATTCTGAGCCCGCGACATTTCGTGAATGTACGGCGCACGCTAGGTGGACCCGCGCCCGAAGAGACGGAGCGCGCCGCCAAAGTTTCGCGAACGCAATTGGAAATGGATGAGGCATGGCGCGATAGCGCTGCCGGCAAACTCGCCGAAGCCGAACGCAGGTTGGCCGAGCGCAGCCGTGAGCTTTAGGCGGGACCCTCGCTACTGCAACGCCTCCACGAGCGGCTTGCCCGCGCGGGATCGCGTTCTGGGGAGGACGAACCTCGGATGGGAGGCCGACGCCCTGGCCGGCCTCTTCATTGCTAAACGCAGGACTCCCGTAGCAGGGAATCCCGCCGATTACTTTCCGCCCCGGCCGCCTTTTTTCACGGAGCCCTTGCTGCCCTTGCCGCCTTTTTTGCCGGACTTCTTCCCTTGCGCCGAGGCGACTGTGGGAAGGACGGCCGTGGCCAACATCGCGCCCAAAAGGCCGACGCCAAGAAATCTGGTAAATGATTTACGCATTAACGATCCTCTTTCTTAAGTCTGCATCGGCTGTTTGCGTTTAGGCAATAGGCCGGCGACAAATAAAGTGGCCAATATTTCGGAACTCTCTTGAGATTTTTCCGGCGCTGCCTCACTGTCACTTCGCTGCGTCGCCTTGTTCCACCGGATATCCCTGGTCGATCCAATCGGCCTTGAAACTGGTGGGTACGTGCATCGCCGTCACGTGGGTGAATCCCATGCTTTTCAACATCTCCATGGCCGGCCTCACGTTCGGGCATTTGTCCCACGGACAGCAGCCGCAATAGAGCACGATCTCGCGCTCGTGGGGCAGCTTC
>Ga0302326_10017847_pt1 | contig 14758 bp, 9 predicted proteins | sample Palsa_T0_3_FD_202264 | JGI IMG/M metagenome (GOLD analysis project Ga0302326, IMG submission 202264) | Peat permafrost microbial communities from Stordalen Mire near Abisko, Sweden - Palsa_T0_3 | ecosystem: Environmental > Terrestrial > Soil > Palsa > Peat permafrost | place: Sweden: Abisko... | reverse complement strand
AGCGATCGCCTCGCGCTTGTCGAAGAGACACGCTGGCGAGACCGCAAACGAATTATTCTTGCAGTCTCTCCGAATGCGTCTGCCGCGCCGATTAAGGTATTTGAAGGATCCTTCGAAGACATTTACCACGATCCCGGCGACCCCTTTACGGTGCCGAATGCATCGGGCAATCCCGTCTTGATCACCACACCGGACGAAGCCTCGGTGTACTTTGGTGGAAAAGGTGCATCGCCCGAAGGCGAACTTCCTTTTGTTTCGGCGATGAATATTGGGACTGGAGAAACAAAACGTCTCTGGCAGTCGGCTCCCCCAAACTATGAATCGGCGAATGCAGTGATCGACCCCGTTGGGCCCATACTCTTGATTAAACGCGAATCACCGGAGATAAGCCCAAACTATTACGTTAAGAATCTCTCCAACAATTCATTGCTGCAGATCACGTTTTTCCCCAATCCCTACGGAAACGCACCCCTTCCCAAGAAACAGGTCTTGAAATACAAGCGTTCCGACGGCGTAGACCTCAACGCCAATCTCTACCTACCCACCGACTATAGACCGCAGGATGGACCGCTGCCGACACTGGTTAATGCCTACCCAACGGAATTCAAGACCAAGGATGCGGCAGGCCAGGTCAAAGGCTCCCCGTATGGGTTTCCGCATATAGGGTGGTCGTCACCGGTGCCGTTCGTGACCCAGGGCTATGCAGTCTTGGACCAGGCTACGATACCGATTGTCGGTGAAGGTAAAGCCGAGCCAAATGACACCTATGTGGAGCAGCTGGTTTCAAGCGCAAAAGCGGCGATTGACGAGGGTGTGCGCCTCGGCGTCGTAGACCGGAACCGTGTCGCCGTGATGGGACATTCATATGGCGCGTTCATGACGGCCAACTTACTGGCTCATAGCGATCTGTTTAAGGCCGGAATCGCGCGCAGCGGCGCATACAACCGCACGTTGACCCCTTTCGGATTCCAAAATGAAGACCGCACCTATTGGCAGGCGCCGGAAGTCTATTTCAAGATGTCGCCGTTTTCCTACGCCGACAAGATCAAGGCTCCCCTGCTGCTCATCCATGGGGAAGCCGACAACAATCAAGGGACCTTTCCGATTCAGAGTGAACGCCTGTTCAGCGCGATCAAGGGAAACGGGGGTACGGTCCGTTTCGTCTTGCTCCCGCTCGAATCTCACGGGTACGCAGCCCGTGAATCAATCTTGGATATGTTTTGGGAGATGAACAATTGGCTAGCTACCTATGTTAAGAATCCAACTACGTCGGCTCGCAGCCCGTAGTCCTATTTCGGTCGATAGGTCACTGAATCCGTAGGGAATCCTCAGAAATCGGTGCGTGTTTTGGTGGGGTTTCCCATTTTCTGCTTTTGGAGGCGCCTGCTTTGACAAGGGCTGCCAAGGTATCGGCTTCTGGTTCGAGCTCGGTAGCGGCCAAGTTCCGCGACAATCCTTAAACAGAAAGACCGCCAGGCGAAGCGCCGGGCGGTCTTTCAATGGGAACGGGCGCCCAAAGCGCCCGGCTACGGGCCCTACTCGCCCTTCTTGGAGGCCTCGTCGAGAATGTCGCCGAGGTTCATCATGTCGTTGCTGGCGCTTCGGTTCAGCGCCTCGTAGGAGGCCGTCTCCGCCGCCAGCTGGTCGGGGCTGTAGTTCGCAGCCTTGATCGACAGCCCGAGCCTGCGCTCCTCGCGGTCGATCTTGATGACACGGGCCGTGACCTTCTGGTCGGGCTTGAGGACGTCCTTAACCTTCTCGATCCGCTCCTCGCTGATCTGCGAGATGTGGACCAGTCCGTCGATGCCGTCCTTGAGCTCAACGAACGCGCCGAACGAGGTCACCTTCGTGACCGTTCCCTCGACGACGTCGCCGATCTTGAAGAAGCTGTCGATGTCCGACCAGGGGTCCACCGCGAGCTGCTTCATGCCGAGGCTGATGCGCTGCTGCTGGGGATCGATGTCGAGGACGATGGCGTCGACCTCGTCGCCCTTCTTGAGGACCTCCGAGGGGTGGTTGACCTTGCGCGTCCAGCTCATGTCCGAGACGTGGACCATGCCGTCGATGCCTTCCTCAAGCTCGATGAAGGCGCCGTAGGTGGTCATGTTGCGGACCTTGCCGCGGACGCGGGCCCCGATCGGGTAATTGTGGCGGACCATGTCCCACGGGTTGGGCTCCAGCTGGCGCAGCCCGAGGGAGATCTTCTGCTCCTCCTTCTGGATGCCGAGGACGACGGCATCGAGCTCCTGGCCGACCTTGAGCAGCTCGGAAGGCTTGGTGATGCGCTTGGTCCAGGACATCTCGGTGATGTGGACGAGGCCCTCGACGCCCGGCTCGATCTCGACGAACGCGCCATACGGGACGAGGTTGACGACCTTGCCGCGGACCTTGGCGCCGACCGGGAACTTCCGGTCGATCTCGTCCCAAGGGTTCTTGGTCGTCTGCTTGAGGCCGAGGGAGACCCTCTCCTTCTCGCGGTTGACCTCGATGATCATGACCTCGATCTCCTCACCCTGCTTCAGCATTTCGCTCGGGTGCGAGATGCGCCCCCAGCTCATGTCGGTGATGTGCAGGAGGCCGTCCATGCCGTCCAGGTCGATGAAGGCGCCGAAGTCCGTGATGTTCTTGACGACGCCCTTGCGGAACTGGCCGGGCTGGATCGAGTCGAGGAGCGCGCGGCGCTTGTCCGTGCGCTGCTGCTCGATCAGCTCGCGGCGGGAAAGGACGATGTTCTTGCGCTCGAGGTTGATCTTGAGGACCTTGAAGTCGTAGGTCTGGCCCACGTACTGGTCCAGGTTCTTCGGGGGCTGCACGTCGATGTGCGAGGCCGGCATGAACGCGTCGACGCCGATGGAGATAATGAGGCCGCCTTTGACCTTGGCCTTCACGCGGCCCGTGGCGACCGAGCCTTCGGGGAATTTCGTGAGGATGTTGTCCCAGTTCTTCTTCTGCTCGGCCTTGTCGAATGACAGGATCGGGCTCCCGTTGCGGTCCTCCAGCTTCTCGACGAGCACCTCGATCGTGGAGCCGATCTGCAGGTCGCCGATGTCAATAAATTCGTTTGCGGGGATGACGCCCTCAGACTTGCCGCCGATGTCGACAACGACCTCGTTCTGGCGGACTTCCGTGATGGTGCCGGGGACGATTGCGCCCTCCTTGAGCTTGTCGAAGGAGGATTGAGCGAGCAGCTCTTGCATTAATGAACTCATGATTCGGGGGATGCGTGGGGTCGGCGCGCCTGCTCCGGAGCGTTTCGGCCACCTCGCTAGGCCTCTCGGCCACGGGTTGACTGTTGGACTGTGATGTGGGACCGGCGGGAGCGTCGCGGCGACGCCGGTCTGACCGATAAAAATGCCGCGAAGGATCAGAATCCCACCCACCGGGGCGCCCGGGCAAGCTCAAATTCGGTGGGAGTGCGGTCCCCTTCGGCCGCATTCCGGCAGGTTCGCGGCCCATGACACAGCTTTGCGTGTTACAAATGACTTATCCAGAGTCACTAACGCCACCTCACGTCTTCGGCGGCGCGCTGAGCGCCGTCTGGACGTTGCGGAAGAAAACCTCGTACTGGGGCGTGTCGCGCAGGGGTGTCTGGGTGGCCATCGCAGGCTCGTTGGTCGACGGCTCCTCGATCATCTCTGTCAGGGAGACCACGACCTCCGTGCCCGAATCACCGTTCGGGTTGAGGTGGACCTTCATGGAGATTTGGCGGGAGCTGCCCGCGTCCTCGCCTTCGGATATCCGGCTCAGCGCCTCGAGCTCGCCCTCGGCCGGGCCGCCGTGGACAAAGCGGAAGCCCATCGCATCGGCCGCCGCTTTGACCGCCTCGTAGGTGGCCTTCTGGTCAGCCTGGAACACGCGCGATTTCGGCGCCTCGCGCGGCCCCAGCACCGAGTGGACCTCGTCCGATATCCCGGAATCGCATCCCGCAAGGAGCGACGCTCCGAGGAGGACTGCGATCAAGGGGAGGGTCTTCATGGGCGGCCTCAGGCAGGCTGCTGCTGCGAGATGCAGTGGAGAGTGCCCAGGCCCCATGCGAGTTCCAAGCAATCTATCGGTATCACCTCGCGGCCGGGGAAGCATGAGGCCAGGACCTCCGCCGCCTCGCGGTCGCGCCTGGGCTGGCGGAACGCGGGAATGAGCACCGCCCCGTTGATGACGAGGAAATTCGCGTAGCTTGCCGGGAGCCTGCGCCCGCGCCGCTCGCAGGGCGCCGGCATCGGGAGCTTCTCGATCCTGTACCGGCCCCCCGACGGCGTCAGGAACCCGTACAGGCGCGCGAGGTTGTCCGACAGCGCCCGGAAATTCGCGTCGCTGCGGCTGCGCTCCACGCAGGCGACGATGCCAGCCTCGCTGAAGAACCGCGCCACGTCGTCGACATGCCCGTCCGTGTCGTCGCCGGCGATGCCCTCGCCAAGCCAAAGGACATGGCCCGCGCCGAGGAGGTCGCCGAGGTTGCGCTCGATCTGGGCGCGGGTCAGCCGCGGGTTGCGGTTGCGGTTCAGGAGGCAGGCCTCGGTCGTCAGCAGGGCTCCCTTGCCGTTCACGTCGATCGAGCCGCCCTCAAGGACCATCCTGCTTGAGAACCGTCGCGTCCCGAGCGCCCGCGCGATGCGGAACGGGATTCGGTTGTCCAGGCCGTACGGCGGATACTTCCCCCCCCATGAGTTGAATTTCCAGTCCGTGAGCGCCACCTCCCCCGTGCGGTCCTTGCGCACGAAGAGAGGGCCGTGGTCGCGGCACCAGGCGTCGTTGGTCGGGTGCGCGTAGAATTCGACGTTGCCCATGTCCGCACCCGCCTTGTCGATCAGCGCACGGGCCCGCTTCCATTGCCGCCGGGCGAGGTTGATCCTCACCTTCTCCCGCAGGCTGATCTGCGCCGCGACTGCGGCGAACACTCCCGGGATGGGCCTGAAGTTCCCCGGCCACGTCTCGCGGTTGTGCGGCCAGGAAAGCCACACGGCCTCCTGCCTCGCCCATTCGGCGGGCATCCGGAAGCCGAGCCCGGCAGGCGTGTGGGTTGCGGCGGGCATAGGTCCGTCCCCTAGTCGCAGAAGCGCTTTGCCAGGTCGCCGTAGGCGTCGATCCGGCGGTCGCGCAGGAAAGGCCAGTGGGTGCGGGTGGAATCGACCTCGGCCAGGTCGACCGGGACGATGAGGATCGCCTCCCTGTCGGCGGACGCCCGGGCGAGGATCTCGCCGCTCGTCCCCGCGACAAAGCTCTGGCCCCAGAACTCGATGCCGGCGCCGCCGGCCGGCTTCTCCCGCCCGATCCGGTTGCAGGACGCGACGTAGCAGCCATTCGCAATGGCGTGCGAGCGCTGGATCGTCTCCCAGGCGTCGTGCTGCATCCTCCCGTGCTCCCTCTTCTCGCCCGGGTGCCATCCGATCGCCGTCGGGTAGAAGAGGATTTCCGCCCCCTGCAGCGCCGTCAGGCGCGCCGCCTCCGGATACCACTGGTCCCAGCAGATCAGGACCCCGATCCTGCCGAACCTTGTCTTCCACGCCTTGAACCCCGTGTCGCCCGGTGCGAAGTAGAACTTCTCGTAGTAGAGGGGATCATCGGGAATGTGCATCTTGCGATAGATGCCGAGGAGGGCGCCGTCGGCGTCGATGACGGCCGAGGTGTTGTGGTAGAGGCCGCTCGCGCGCTTCTCGAAGAGGGAGGCGATCACCACCACTCCCCGCCTCTTCGCGAGCCTGCGGAACGCGTCGGTCGCGGGCCCGGGGATCCTCCCGGCGAGCCTGAAGTTGCGGTGGTCCTCGCTCTGGCAGAAATACTGCGACTGGAAGAGCTCCTGCGTGCAGATGATGTTCGCGCCCCGGCGCGCGGCCTTGTCGGCAAGGGCCAGCGCCTTCTTCAGGTTGGCCGCCGGATCCGCGGTGCAGGCGTGCTGCAGCAGCCCGATCTTTATCGTGCCCATCTCAATAGACGACCTTGTTGAGCGGGTACTCCACGATTCCCTCCGCCCCGAGCGACTTGAGCTGCGGCAGTATCTCCCGCACGACGCTCTCGTCGATGATGGTTTCCAGGGCGACCCAGGCCTTGTTGCTGAGGGGCGAGATCGTCGGGTCGCGCAGGGACGGCACCGCCTTGATGATCGCGGCGAGCGCCTTCTTCGGGGCGTTCATCTTCAGCCCGACCTTGGACTCGGCCTCGAGGGCGCCCCGGACGAGGAGGGCGATCGTCTCGATCTTCCTTCTCTTCGCGGGATTGGCCCAGGCCTTCCTGTTCGCTATCAGCTTCGTGTTGGTCTCCAGGAGCGTGTCGACGATCCTCAGCTTGTTGGCGCGCAGCGACGACCCCGTCTCCGTGATGTCGACGATGGCGTCCACCAGGTCGGGCACCTTCACCTCGGTGGCCCCCCAGGAGAACTCGACCGTCACCGGGATCTTCCGGGACTCGAAATAGCGCTTCACCGTCTGGACGAGCTCGGTGGCAACCCGCTTGCCGGCAAGGTCCTTCGGCACGCGTATGGGGGAGTCCTCGGCCACGCAGAGCACCCAGCGCGACTTGGCCACCGAGGCGCGGCTGTAGACCAGGTCGCAGACCTCCACCACGTCGGAGCCGTTTTCCTGGATCCAGTCCAGCCCGGTGAGCCCGCAGTCAAAGAAGCCGTGCTCCACGTAGCGGCTGACCTCCTGCGCCCGCACGAAGCGGCCGTCGAGCTCGGGATCGTCGATCACCGGCCGGTAGGACCGGGAACTGGTCGTTATCTTCCACCCCGCCTTCGCGAAGAGGCTGCGGGTGGACTCCTCCAGGCTGCCCTTGGGCAGTCCGAGCATCAGAATGGGCTTCTTGTCCGGCACGGGGGTCCCCAGCGTCGCCTGTCGCCGGGGCCGTTCAAGCAAAATGCTTGGGGCTCAGGCTGATTGACATCCCTGCCGTCGGCTGTAAAAACCGTGTCAGACCGGATATGCCAGACCCACTGTCGACTCGGCCAAATCCCAAGCCCCTCATCGTAGTCGTGGAGGACGAGCCGGACTTGGCCGTCCTTATCGGCCAAAGCCTTGAGCGTGCGGACATGCGTGTCCAGGTGTGCAACCGGGCGGCGCACGCGCTCAAGTTCCTGCAGCGAAACTTCGCCAACCTCGTCCTCATGGACCTCACCCTTCCCGACCAGGGGGGGTTTGAGCTCTACGAGGACCTGAAGGCCGCCAACATCAACGTTCCGGTCATTTTCCTGACCGCCAACCTCGAGGAGGCGAGCAAGGTCCACGGGCTTGAGCAGGGCGGCGATGACTACATCACGAAGCCGTTCAGCTACGCCGAGCTCACCGCGCGCATCAAGGCGGTCCTGCGCAGGGCGGACTACAAGGAGGACCTCAACCTCACAAAGAACGTCAAGGTGAACACCGAGCCGTTCGACTTCTGCGGCGCGCGCGTCACGCCGGTGCGCCTCGAGATCGCGTTCCCGGACGGCGAGGCGATAGCCATCGGCCGCAAGGAGCTCGGCATCCTCTCGTACCTCAACGAGCACCAGGGCGAGGTGATCACGCGAAAGGCCCTGATCCACGCGGTCTGGGGGCAGCACGCCGACGTGAGGAGCCGGTCCCTCGATCAGTACGTCGTCAAGGTGCGCGAGATCTTCAAGAAGAAGGGCCTGGACCTTGCGGATTTCCGGACGGTCCACGGCATCGGCTACATCTTTGACCCGAACCGGGTCTCGAAGAAGGGCCTCTGAGGGCCCGGCCGGCCGTCAGAAGAGCTCGGGCTGGCCGTAGCGCCTGCGGGCGTCGGCGAGCGCGGACCTCATCTCCATCCTCTCCAGGATGCCGAAGAGCTCCTGCGGCCGGGCGACGCAGTGCTCCGGGCTCGGCGGCGGCAGCGAGAGGTTGAGCGTCGTGATCCTGAGGTTCAAACGGAGGCGGTCGGACGCGGCCGCCAGCGGGGCGCGGAAGCGCTCGGGGACGATCCGGTCGGCGGCGGCGATGACCCCCTCCAGGGTCCCATGCTCGGCCAGCCACTTGGTGGCGGTCTTCGGCCCCACGCCCTCGAGGCCCGGGATGTTGTCCGAGGTGTCCCCGACGAGCGCCAGGTAGTCCGCGATTTTGGAGGGCGCAACGCCGAACTTGGCCACGACGCCCGCCTCGTCCAGGACGCGCCACCCCAGCTTGGGATTCGCGGTCGGCGGCGGCAGCATCATCCGGATCCGCTCTCCCACGATCTGCGCGAAATCCTTGTCCGAGCTCACGATCAGGACCTCGTCGCCGTTCCTCGCCAGCGCCGAGGCGTGCGACGCCAGGAGGTCGTCGCTCTCGACGCCGTGCACCTCGATGCCGCCGAGACCCATGGCCCGCGTGAGCTCCTTGATCACGGGGATCTGCCTCGAGAGCGGCTCCGGCATCTCCTCGCGGTGCGCCTTGTACTCCGGATGGAGGGCCAGCCTGTCCTCGGCTCCGCCGAGGTCAAAGAAGACGAGCGTGCCGTCGGGCTTCTCCTGGTCCGAGAGCCTCCAGATCGACTTCACCCACCCATGCAGGGCGTTGGTCGGGAAGCCGTCGGCCCGCGCCAGCTCGGGGATCGCGAAGAAGCAGCGGTAGGCCAGGTTGAAGCCGTCGACGAGGAGCCACTTCGCCATGGGTATGGGGGCGCGCTCAGGCGCCCGTGGCGAGCGGCACCGGCGAGAGCGGGACGGCCCCGGCGACCGCCTCGGACAGCGCCGGGGGCTGGCGCACCTCGGGCTCCCCGTGCTCGTGGTTGAAGTGCATCGAGACCGTCTTCGACACGCCCCGCTCCTCCATCGTGACGCCGTAGATCGCATTCGCCGCGGCGACCGTGCGCTTGTTGTGCGTGATGATGATGAACTGCGAGTCCTTCACAAACTTCTTCAGCAGGTCGGTGAACCTGCCGATGTTCGACTCGTCCAAGGGTGCATCGAGCTCGTCCAGCAGGCAGAAGGGCGACGGCTTGACGAGGTAGAGGGCGAAGAGGAGCGCGACGGCCGTCAGGGTCCGCTGGCCCCCCGAGAGCAGAGATATCCCCTTCAGCCTCGTGCCCGGGGGCTGGGCCACGATCTCGATCCCGCTCTCCAGCACGTCGTCCGTCCTGACGAGCTCGATGTCGGCGCGCCCGCCCCCGAACAGGGTCTGAAAGGTGTACTCGAAATTCCTGCGGATCTGCTCGAACGTGACCTCAAACTGCCTCTGCGACGTCTGGTTGATCTCGTCGATCGCCGCAATGAGCTCCGCCCTCGCGTTCGTCAGGTCGGTGCTCTGGTTCCTCAGGAAGTCGTGGCGCTGGCGCAGCTCCGAGTACTCCTCTATGGCGACCAGGTTCACGGCGCCCATGCCTCCCATCCTCTGGCGGAGCGCGTCCACCTCGGCCTTGGTCGCTTCCCAGTCCGTCGCGTCGAGCGCGGCGAGGTCGGCGTCGCCGGGGTTCTCGGGGCGTTTCTTCCTCGGCCGCCTCGGGGTCGGCTCCGCCTCCTCCTCCTCGTCGAGGTCGAGCAGCTTCAGCCCCTCGGGCTCGTCGTCCGCGCGCCAGAGCATCTGCCGCCAGTCGACCGCCGCCACGTCCACCTGGAATTCGCGCGACACGTCCTCGGAGAGGAACACCCCGCGCTGGCGGGTCTCGGCGAGCCGGACCTCGTGGGAACTCAGGTTCTCGTGGGCCGCGTCGGACTCCAGCCGGAGCGCGGACTGCGCCGCCTCGAGCGAGCCGATCTCCCGCTCCGCGCCGACCAGCTCCACCCGGATCTTCTCCACCTGGTCCTGGGCCACCGAAAGGGTCTCGCCGATGCGCCCGGAATTCGCGCGCTGGTCGGACTCCTCCGTCTCGAGCTCCGCGATCTGGCCGGTCCAGGCCTCGATCTCCTGCTGGCGCTCGACGAGGAGTTCGCCGATCTGCTCGCGGCGCCGCTCCATCTCCCCCAGCCCCTTGTCCAGGACCTCGACCTTCTGGCGGCGCTCGGCGAGCTCGAGCCTCGCCTGGGCCAGCGCGTCCCGCTTCACGTCGCGCTCCGCGCGCAGGGCGGCAAGGCGCGCCTCGAGCGCCTCGATGCGCCCGCGCTGCGCCGCGGCGGCGCCCTCCGAGTGCGCAAGCCCCTCCCGGGCCTTCTCCCAGCGGGCCTGGGCCTCGAGCCTCGCGTGCTCCAGCGCCGCAAGCTCCTGCTCCATCTTCCGGGCGCGGGCGCAGGCCTCGTCGGATCCCTTGCGCGCGTTGCGCTCCTCGGCCTGGGCCGAGGCGAGCGCCTGGGTCGAGCTCATCACGGCCGCGCGCCTCTCTTCGAGCAGCTGCTCGGCGGCTGCTATCCGCGCGTTCAGGGCGTCGCCCTGCGCGCGGAGCTCGTCGTGCTGGCGCTGGTCGTCGGCGAGCGCCTTGGCCGTCTCGCGCAGGTCGATCTCGCGCTGGACGATGCTGTTCGCCTGCTTCTTCGGGTTGGCGTGGCCTCCGGAGACGAGGCCCCTGCGGTCCACGACCTCGCCCTTTCGCGTGGCGACGCAGAGAAACGGGAATTCCGGGTGGGCGCTCCAATAGTCCAGGAATGCGCCGAGGTCGTCCGCGATGTAGCACGAGGCGAGGATCGACCGGGCGGGGTGGCTCTCATCGATGTGGGCGAGCGCCGAGGCCGCCGGGGCGAGCCCCGGCGGCAGGCCCCCCTCGGGAGTGCCGGCGGACCCGAGCTCGGCCACGCGAAGGACGATGGAGCCGATCTGCTCCTGCTCGAGCTGGGCGAAGATGCGACGCGCGGTCGCCACGTCGCTCACCTGGATCGCCTCGACGGCGGACCCGAGGAGCGCCTCGATGGCGCGGCCGAACTCCGGCTTCACCTCGATGCCCTGCGAAACCGCAACCGCCTTCGAGCCGCCAAGCGCTCCGGAAAGCCTTCCCTGCAGGACCGCCTTCGCACCCTCGCCGAACCCTTCCCAGCGCTCCTGGAGCTGCTGCAGGAGCCTGAGGCGCGCGCCGCGCTGCGCCATCAGCCGGTCGGTGTCCTGGATCCTGCGCTGCGCCTCCCGAAAATCGCGCGTGGCGTCGGCGACGGCCTGCTGCGCCTCAGCTGCCGCCTCGCTCGTGCGCGCCCTGGCGGCGAGCGTCTCCTCGGCCCGGGCCAGCGCCTCCTGCGCGGCCTGGGCCGCCGCTGCCGCCTGCCCTGCGGCCTCGCGGTATTCACCCGCAAGCGACTCGTGCCGGTGGAGGCTCGTCTTCTGGTCCACCTCGTGGCTGGAGGACTCCGTGCGGAGCCTGGCGACCGCGCTGTCGAACTGCAGGAGCTCGAACTTCGCCTGCTGGAGTTCGCGGTCGAGCTTGCCCAGCTCGCCGTCGGCCACGGCGAGCTCCCGGTTGTGCTGCTGGTAGACGGCGTCGCTGCTGCCGAGGAGCCCGAGCTGGAGCTGCTTGTCCTGGGAGCCCGTGTCGACCTGGTCCGCCAGCTCGCGATGCTGCATCTCAAGCTCGCCCAGCGTGTCCCGGGTGCCGGCAAGGCGGTCGGCCAGGCCGGAGCGCCTGATCTTCGCCATGTTCGCGGAATTCTCGGCATGCTCCTTCTGGCTCCTGAGGTCAAAGACGGCCTGCTGGGCGTCCTGGACCCTCTGGTTGAGGCGGCTGCGGTCGGTCTTCCTCGACTCGAGGCCCGACTGCTGGGCGTCCAGGGCCGCCCTGCGTTTTTCCGCCTCCGCGCGCAGTCCGGCAAGCGCGACCTCAAGCGCGCCGAGCGCCTCGGTGAGCCTGCCGTGCTGCAGGGAACTCCACGCCAGGCTCAGGTGCCGCAGGCGGTGAGCCAAACGCTTGTAGCGCATCGCCTTGGCCGCCTGGCGCCTGAGGCTTCCGATCTGGCGCGACACCTCGCCCACCACGTCGGCGACGCGGGCGAGGTTTTGGTCCGTCAGCGCAAGCTTGCCCAGGGCCTCCCTGCGCTGGCTCTTGTACTTCGTGATTCCGGCGGCCTCCTCGAACACGGCACGGCGCTCCTCGGGCTTTGACGAGAGAACCTGGTCGATATGGCCCTGGGCCATGATCGAATAGCTGGTCCGGCCGACGCCGGTGTCCATGAAGAGCTTGTGGATGTCCTTGAGGCGGCAGGCCTGCCCGTTGAACAGGTATTCGCCCTGTCCGTCGCGGTAGACCCGCCGGGTGATCTCAATCTCGTGGAATTCGCTCCCGAGCTGCTTCTCGCACTCCGTCAGGAGCAGCGAGACCTCGCACATCTGCGCGGCGCGGCGCGTGTCGGCCCCCTCGAAGATGACGTCCTGCATCTTTCCCCCGCGCAGCGCCTTCGCGCTCTGCTCCCCGAGGACCCAGCGGATCGAGTCCGCTATGTTGGATTTGCCGCATCCGTTCGGACCGACCACGGCGGTCACGCCGGGCTCGAAATGGAGGGTTGTCGCGTCGGCAAATGACTTGAATCCGTGAAGTTTTAGGGCCTTGAGATGCATCGGGCCTTCCAAGTGGAGAGTGCGCCGCTTGCGCGAGCAAACGGAAAACGTGAAATCATGCGTGATCCCACGGCAGCCGCGCCTCAACCCGCGCGCTTTCCCATACCCGGAACACCTCGAACATCTTGCCCGGGTTGAGTATGCCCCGGGGATCGAGCGCCCGCTTGACGGCCCGCATGGCCCGGATTGCCGCCGGCGAATGCTGAAGGCGCAGGAAGGGGCTCTTGGCCAGCCCGATCCCGTGCTCGCCCGATATCGCGCCGCCGAGGCCGACCACGGTCTTCATGAGGCTCACGACGGCGCGCTCGGCGGCGCGCCTTTCCCGGGGGCTGTCCCTGTGGTACATGACGTTGACGTGGAGGTTGCCGTCGCCCAGGTGCCCGAACGTCGGGATCGGAAGCCCCGATTGCTTGCGCAGCGCCTCGAGAAAGCGGGCGAACGACAGGTACTTGGCCATGGGGACGACGACATCCTCGTTCAGCTTTGAGTCGCCGAGCTCGAACATCGCGCCCGAGCACGACCGCCGGACCTCCCAGAGGGTGTCCGCCTCCTCCCGGGTCCGCGCGGCGCGGTGGGCGAGCCCGTGCCTGGCGGCCCATGTGAGGAGCACGGCGCGCTGCTCGCGGACCTCGGCGGCGCCGCCCGCGAGCTCGAGGAGCAGCAGCGGGCGCCCCGCCTGCCCCTTGAAGACCCGTTTCCCGGTCGCGCGCTCCGCGCAGTCGACCGAGTAGCGGTCGAGGAATTCGCAGATCGCGGGCTGCACCCTGAGCGCGAAAAGCGCGAGGGCGGCCCGGAACGCGTCGGGTTCCGTCCGGAACGAGACCAGAAGCGTCCAGCGCTCCGCGGGCTTCGGGATCAGCTTCAGCGTCGCCTCCGCGACGATTCCGAGCATCCCCTCGCTCCCGATCCAGAGGTCGCGCAGGTTGAACCCGGCGGAAAACTTCTTGGTCGACGTGCCCCACTCGACCCACTCGCCCGTCGGCAGGAATCCCCGGAGCGCGAGCACGAAGTCCCGCGTGACGCCGTATTTTCCCCCGTGCATGCCTCCGGCATTGCAGGCGATGTTGCCGCCGATCGTGCAGTATTTCTTGGAGGACGGGTCGGGAGGATAGAACCAGCCCTTCCTCTCGGCGGCCGCCTGTATCCTTTCGATGGTTGCCCCGGCCTGCACGTGGGCCATTCCGGCCTGCGCGTCGATCCGGACGCTGTCCCACCCGCGGAGATCGAGCACCCAGCCTCCCCGCAGGGGCGACGCGGACCCGGTGAGGCTCGTGCCGCGCCCCCGCACGGTGACGGGCACCCGGCGCTTGTTCGCGAGGGCCAGGACCGCGGCAACGTCGCCCCGGTCCCTCGGGAATATCACCGCCTTCGGGGCGAATGCGATCTTGCTGCTGTCGAATGAGGCCGCCCAGGTCGCGGCCCCGTCGGTGCGGACGACCTTGGGGCCGAGCGCGGCCTTCAACTGCCTCGTTGCTGCGGAGAAATCCATCGATTGCTGTCCCGCTACACGCGCTTTCTCATCGCTGCAAGACCCGTGAGAGGCACCCGCGGATGTTTGACCCCAGGATCCGGGCGCTCTCCTGCGCGGTGAGACCGGCCGCCGCAATCTCGCCGAGGAAGCGCGCGAAGCCGGGTTGCACCTGCTCGCGGGGATAGAGCATGAGCGGATAGTCGGAGCCGTAGATGATCCTCGCCGCACCGGCCCGGTCCACGGCCGTCCGGAACACGCCCGGATCGTAGAGGAGCGGCGACGCGGCCGTGTCGAAGTAGAGGTTCGGCGGGAGCAATCCGCCTCCGGGCGAGCCGCGAAAAGCCATTCCGCCGCCCCAGTGCGCCAGGATGATCGTCGCCTCGGGGTACTCCAGCGCGAGCCGGACGTAGGCGTCGAGCGGCGTTTTCGGTCCCGCGGAGGTCCCCTTGCCGGGGTCGGTCGCATGCAGGTTGATGGGGACCCTCCGGCGGATCGCCAGCTCGACGACCTCCCTCCAGGTTCGATCCTCGAGGGTGAACCCCTGGGCCTGGGGAAGCAGTTCGCCGACGCCGCACAGGCCCGAATCCAGCGCGCGCTCGAGCGCCTCCGGCGCGCGGGACCCCGACGCGGGCTGGACCGCCGCGAAGCCCAGGAGGCGTTTCGGGTGCCGCCGGATCCATTCCGCATGCCATCCGTTCTGCAGGTCGCAGGTCTCCTGGCGCTCCCAGTACCAGCCCAGCATCACGCAGGATTCGATCCCGGCCTCGTCCATGTGGGCGATGATGGCTTCGGGATCGGCCCAGCCCTGGAGGGAGCGCCTGCCCTGCGGCGCCACGCAGGCGACCCATCCGGGTTCGCCCTGCGCGAGGCCCCAGGCCTCCGGGGAGGCCGCGACCTGCGCCGGGTAGACGTG